>Ga0137308_100742_pt1 | contig 45154 bp, 39 predicted proteins | sample Inofrocosms_June_FD_97181 | JGI IMG/M metagenome (GOLD analysis project Ga0137308, IMG submission 97181) | Mouse cecal microbial communities from Vienna, Austria - N-Acetylneuraminic and N-Acetylglucosamine D2O microcosms_June | ecosystem: Host-associated > Mammals > Digestive system > Large...
AGTGTTGTAATTACATCAATCAGATTTGAGTAATTAAAATGCATATGTGTCAGGGTGTAGCTATTTCTATTGGCTGCCCCCATTTTTACGCTTCCGGTTTCGTTTATAACAATCACACTTCCAACATCAGGGTGAAACTTTTTGTTAAATCATGATACTGCTTTCTGAGCGTAAACGGTAGCCATGAAGAGAAAAGAATTATAAGAATGGCTATGTAATAAAATCAAAATGCTCCCCCTTTTGGAGAATACATATTTACAGATAAGAATGGGAAGCGAAATGGTAAAACCATAATGTGCACGATTGAAAAATAGTAGTGGAAATTATCATATATGTGAGGTAAAATAAGAAAAATGTCATCTTATGGGAGGGATTGGTAATATGGCATTGATTAAATGTTCTGAATGTGAAGAATATTATGAAGATATATTAAATAAGTGTCCTAAATGTGGAAAAGAAGTTAATAAATCGGAAATGCAGGACAATAGCCAGTATTATCAAGACATACACCAAATTGCAGGAGATATAAGGTTTATTAAAAACTTAATTATCATAGGACTTGTTTGTGGTTTTGTTTTAGGAATTATTGGCGTACTTTGATTAATATGAAGGAGAAAATTATGTCTTTGATAATGTGCCCAGAATGTGGAAATGAAGTGTCTGATAAGGCAGCAAGTTGCCCTAAATGTGGATATCTTATTAACAAAGTAACAGAGGAAGAAAGGGAAAGCAACGCAAAAGCAGAAGCTTTTTAACTTTTGGTGGAATACTATTTATAGTATCAATGATTTTTGGAATAGGTACATCGAATGAAGAACTTATGCTTAGAACAAGGAAGTTAACAAGCGGACTTTACGGTTCGGAAAAAATTAAGTGGTTAATTTTAAGATATGTTCCAGATTTGATTTTATGTATTTCAATAATATTAGTTATTATCGGGGTGATTTATTTCATCAGTGCTAAAAAGAGAAGCAAATAGTACAATTATATATTATAAACAAAAATAGATATAGTATATCTTATGGGTTAAATCTGTTGATTGGAATATACTACTGTAGATATCTCATTAGAGATACCCATTCTTGCTTTGTAATCAATGGTGTACGGACAGACAGAAACAGGCCATTATTGAGTATTCTGTGAGTAATGGATTCAACATTGATGAATTTGTCTCTGATATTATTACCGGGGCTCTAAGGAAACGATGATTTAATCAGCGTTTCCTTAGTAATATTCCGGAACTTCAGGCGAAATAAAAAGAAACTCGAACATATGTCTGATTACTCTTGATTACCTTTTTGATTACTTTTTATCCACGCATAAAAAGAAGTGCCAAGAATCCGCTAAAATAAAGGGTTCCCAACACTTGAATAATGGAGATAGCGAGACTCGAACTCGTGACCTATACGATGCGAACGTATCGCTCTCCCATCTGAGCTATATCCCCATAAGGGTATTATAGCATATGGGACAAAGATTGCAAGAACGAAATTTCGGAAACGCCGATTTTGGGGGAAATGGAGAAGCGGCTCACTCGTTGTCACCGCAAGGTGAGGCAGGCGGCAGGCGGGAGAGTTACCCGTTGTCGCGTTCGCTTACAAATTGTTCCACAAGCCTTTTCACATCTTCAAGACAGGAACCGCATACCGTCCCTGCGCCGGTTATGCTTTGGACCTCCTCCAAGGTGTTTGCGCCGGAATCAACGGCGTCTTTGATCATACCGTTTGTGACGGACATGCAGTAACATACTGTTTTTTCAAGATTCATTGTCAGATACCATCCTTTCAAATTTAGGTTGTGCCGAATAGAAGGATAATATACATTAAAATGTAACGAAAACTTCAAAAAACGCTTTAAAAACATATAAATAAGTAGTGCAATCCTGTCGATATAATGGTAGAATATAGAAAAGGAACTAAGTAACAGCAAGGATGCAAATGGAAGAATACCTATATGTACCGCAGGATGTGGTACGGGTATACACGGAGGTAAAAAGTATGAGTATGAATTATTCATCCATGTTCGCCAGTCTGGGAAGCGGCGCATCAAGTGCGGCAGGCAGCAATTTTCTTACAGACTATGCGGCGATTAAGAATGGCAGTTACGGAAGGCTGATGAAATCTTATTACGGTGCGGCGAAGGCTTCAAGTGCCGCGGCATCCGGTAAGAGCGGAACAAGCAATGTGATTGACAAGATTTTGGAAGAGAAGAAGAATCCCAAGGTTTCGAAAGAAGCGCAGGAGGCGAATGCTAAGCTGACCACGGGACTTTCAAGCTTGAAAACTTCTGTCGCAGCATTACAGAACGAGAAGACTTTTGAGGACACGGTAAATGGTTCCAGTGCGGCAGACAAGACGGTTTCCGCTATGAAAGCTTATGTGGAAAATTATAATAATGTTGTGAATGCTGCAAAAAATTCCACTCTGGCTAATAAAACGGCTTATGTGGCAAACATGATGAGCAGCACAGCGGCAAATGCCGACAAGCTTTCGGAGATTGGTGTAACCGTCAATTCAAACGGAACCCTTGACCTTGATGTAGCCAAGCTGAAAGAGGCAGGCGCTTCCAAGGTACAGGAACTGTTTTCTCCTGATGACATTACGAGCTATGGATCAACGGTTGCGTCACGTCTTCAGTTTGCAGGCGCTGCATCCAGCACCGGCGCTGTGGACAGCACAGAGACTACCAATAAGGCAGGTTCCAGTGCAGCCGCACTCAAAGCAGACGGAAAAGCGCTTGCATCTGATAAGTTGTATGAGAAGGTAAAAGACAAGGACGGCAACGAGACGGATAAGTACGATATTGACAAAATTTTTGCTACGGCAAAGAGCTTTGTCAATAATTACAATGGCATGTTTAATGCAGGTGAATCAAGTACAAATTCCGGCGTATTAGCAAACTTGTCTTATATTAGGGAGAAGACGGCGAGCAGCGAGGATGTTTTGAAGCAGTTCGGAATCAGTGTAGACCAGAAGGGCAGATTGAAGATTGACGAGGACACCTTTAAAAAGTCCGATATGTCCCAAGTACAGAAGTTCTTCAAAGATTATGGCTCTTCCGTTGCCACCAACGCATCGCTGGTAGATTATTATATGACTACGCAGGCCAATGCCGCCAATGGTTACACGGCCGATGGAACATATAATGTACAAGGAAGCTCCCGTTATGCGGGTACCGTATAATCTGTTTCGTGTATGACAGAAATATATTAGGATGCAAATCAGCCATGGCAGAAGATGGGGGATTTGCATCCTCTTTATTCCCGTGAGCAATGAGCCAAGTCAGTATGGCTGACTTTGTGCCGTTGCTTGCACGAGCATAAAGTCAGCAAGCTGGCTTGGCGAATGCCGCGAGGGTCAAATACCAATGTGCCCGAAGGATACATTCAGCTTTGCTGCGTTGCAAGATTGATACCCCGCAGCTTGCTGCGGGGTATTTGATTAACATTTCCCCTCGGCACATATTGTTTTGAGTTGCTGAAAAATAATTTCTTCCGTTAATTGACGGGAATATGAATTGCGGAATATTGTGGTTGGGTATTTTCATTTCGCGTTAAAAATGGGCTGAAAAAATTGGAGGAAATTTGCAGGGAAAATATAGCTTGGAAAAAAAGTTTAAAAAATTTAAAAATTATGTTGACTTTTATCTAATCGGTATGTATAATAAATATTGTTCGCAGGAATGGCGGAATTGGCAGACGCGCACGGTTCAGGTCCGTGTGGTAGCAATACCATGAGAGTTCAAGTCTCTTTTCCTGCACGATGAGGCGTTAGAGTATATTCTAACGCCTTTTGTGGTTGAATGCTATATTTGAATCGTTAATTCCATGATCCTCAGCCGCATTTCGCAACAGTTCAGACAGGGTACTGAACCGTTACAAAAATGCACACAAAACGCGGAAAGAATGCACACAAAACGCAGAAGGAATGCGTTTTGGCGCCCGCATGTCTCGCAAAATCGCATAGAGACACGATTTTGACTTCGCGGGAGGGGCTGTCTGAACTGTTACCGCACTTTTAGTGAAATAAGAGGAAAGCGGGTGGCTGAGAATAATTATGGATTGATATCCTCATAATGATTGATACACGAAATTTGGCACGATGAGAAATGCCATTCGGGATTGAATATAAGGAGGGAACGCCTTGGCTGAAGCACGTATTCCCAGAGAAAAAGCAGTGAAGACAGACTGGTATAAGCTGGATCTGTCGGCGATTGTATATCCTACTTTGCAGAGGAGAGACTTTTCCTCCGTATACAGGCTTTCTGTTGTGTTGAAGGAGGATGTGGATCCTCAAGTACTGCAGCAGGCGGTTGACTTGACATTACCTAGATTTCCTACCTATAAGGCGGCAATCCGAAAGGGATTGTTCTGGCGTTATTTGGAGCCGAATAACCGTCCGGGTCCTTTTGTTCAGGAGGATGTTAAGAACCCATGCCAGCCAATGTATTTTAAGGCGAATAACAGATATCTGGTCAGGGTGTACTACTATGGAAAAAGGATTGCTTTGGAAGCCCACCATAGTCTTGGGGACGGCACGGGGGGAATGTGTGTGCTGCAGACTTTGACGGCTACTTACTTAAGGCTTCTGGGGCATAATGAAATCGAAAACGGCGGCTTCGTACTGGATATCAACGAAGAACCGGACAAAGAAGAGCTGGAAGACGCTTATATGCGTTATGCGAATGCAAAAGTCTGCCCTCCAAGGCTGGGAGAAAAAGCTTACCGCGTAAGGGGGACGAAGGAACCGTTTTATACATTAAATATTATCGACGGCATTTTATCGGTATCCGAAGTGATTTCCGTGGCGAAAAAGTATAATGCCACGATTACGGAGTATCTGAATTCGGTGCTTCTGTATGCATTGCTGCAGAAACAGGAGGATGACAAGCCTGTGAAACAGCGGCCGGTAAAGATCGCCATGCCGGTGAACTTGCGCCGTTTTTTTCCTACAATTACGCTGCGCAATTTCATTACAATGATTTATCCGGGTGTAGATCCAAGGCTGGGAGAGTATACTTTTGAAGAAATCGTGACACAGGTGCATAATTATATGCGCTATTATATCAACGAAAAGCTGCTGAGAGGGGATATTACCACAAATGCCGCGACACAGCAGAATCCGTTTATACGTGTCGTACCCCTTTTCTTGAAGGATTTTGCGGTAAGGACATTTTATACCAAAATTCAGGATAAGAATTCTTCCGCGGGGCTGACCAATATGGGGGCGTTACATGTGCCGGAGGGAATGAAGCCTTATATTGAGAGGTTCGACATCTATATGGGACAGCCATATTCCACTAGGACGAACTGTGCCATTATTAGTTTTGGGGATATATTGACCATTAATTTTGCCAGCAGTATCGCGGAGACGGACGTGGAGAGGTATTTTTTCCGGAAGCTGGTTCAGGACGGTATTCATGTAAAAATTGAGAGCAATCGGATCTGATGCATTGGATTCTATACAAATACATTGTCAAATCGAAAGGATGCGGTAAACAGGTACGTAATATTAATAAGCAGAAGGAGGTCGAACAATTTTATGTCATATTGTGTGAATTGTGGTGTGGAGCTTCAGGCAGCTGCCGAGAGATGCCCTTTGTGTAATACTATTGTGATCAATCCCAATGAATTGGAAAAGAAGAAGGATGTGCAAGCGCCTTTTCCCAGTGAGAAGGGGCAGGTGGAAACCGTGAAGAGAAAGGATATCGGAATTCTGATTACGGCGATTCTGGCGGCTACGGCGGTAATCTGCGGAATTTTAAATGGGTTGAGTTTTCAGGGAACCCTTTGGTCACTGGCGGTAGGAGGAGTATGTGTTATTCTTTGGGTCATTTTGATTCCGGTAGTCATTTTTAAGAGACAGCCTATTTATGTATCGCTGTTTTTGGATGGGGTGGCGGTAGCAGCCTATTTGTATATGCTGACTTTCTTGGTAGGGAGCGATCATTGGTTTTGGGGGCTGGGTCTGCCCATCACCATATTGGTTACGGCTATCATAGAACTTTTTACGGTATGTGTCAGAAAACTCCCCTATGCTTTTCTGGTGGGATGTCTGGAGTTTTTCACGGCGGTGGGATTGTTATGCATGGGGATTGAAATATTGATTGACCGATATCTGGAACATCCTGTCGCTTTGAGCTGGTCGGCGGTAGTGCTGACCGTATGCGGAATCTTGGATATTGCTTTTATCACAATGCTGTCCCGCAGACGGCTGAGACACGCATTATATAAGAGGCTGCATTTGTGATTTCTTTGAGACGCGGTGGCGTGGGTGTGAAAAGTAACGACATGCGTACCCATAAAAAATAGTCGTATAAGAATACATTGCAAATGGCAAATAAATATTTTATAATTACGTATATAATTTGCAATTGGAGAGTGTAAGTTAATGGAAAATTATGTATATATCTATTTCAAACTGCTGCCTGCCGGCTATTCGTTAGATGAAATAGAAGACGGCTTGGTAAAATTGTTAAAGGAACAAGGCGAAGTCACAGGTGCAGGTATTGGGAAATCTGGTGGAAATATAGATGTTGAGATTTTTGAAAATATCAACATGATTCAAAACATAAAATCCTATTTATTATCTTGCGGATTCGGTAAGGAAACGGTTTTGGACATAAACGGAAAGAGAGAATTTTTATCATAACTTCCCCTGCCAGCCAATTCCGGTTTATAGAACTGTTATATCAGGGCAGTTTTTACCATTAATATAAGAATATACGTTAGTTAGACGATTTATACACTGGGAACACTTTTCCGAAAAGGAGTTGTTCTGATATCAAAACTTACGTGCGGTAAATTTTATAAGTATATGGGTTATTCTGCCATATCAATTTATAAAAATCAGAGGAACATAAACATGGATGAAAAGCGTAATCAAAATTTAATGCAGCTAATCAAGCGGGTGCACGGCATCGTGGAAAATCCTGACATTGAAAAGCATAGGCAGTCTCAAGATTATATCGGGGCAATCCTGAGTAATTCCAGAGACATACAATATCGCGAAATTGACATTGACGGCATGTATGGCGAGTGGGTCAGCGTCAACCGCGCCCATATGAAAAAGTATGTGATCCTGCACTGCCACGGCGGCGGGTATTCCACCGGAAGCAGCATGTATGCGCGGACGCTGACTTCAAAATTAGCCATGTCTACTTCCATGGATGTGCTTTGCTTTGACTACAGGCTGGCACCGGAAAACCCTTGTCCGGCGGCTTTGGAGGATGCCATGAAGGTATGGAACTATCTAATGCTTTTAGGGTATGGGGCAAGGGATGTAATACTGACAGGGGATTCTGCAGGAGGGAATCTTGCCCTTGCGCTGGCGCTAAAGCTGAAAGGGGAAGGAAGGCTGCTGCCCAGAGGGATTGCGCTGATGTCGCCGTGGACCGATTTGACTTCTTCGGGAGAATCCTTTGCCACTAAAGCATCGTTGGATCCCGTTTTAGATAAGGAATATATTGACCGTATGATTCTGGCATATGCTCAGGGGGAAGATTTGAAAAACCCGCTGATATCGCCGCTATTCGGTGATTTTACCGGATTTCCCCCTACCTATATACAAGTGGGAGAAAACGAGATTCTGTTAAGCGATTCCATGCGGCTCCATCAGGCTTTAGTGGATGTAAACGTGTCGGTAAAAATGGACATTTATCCGGGAATGTGGCATGTATTCCAGATGTCTCCCATAAAGGCTGCGCGGGATGCCATGGATAAAAATGCGGAATTTATATATGATATCTGCCGCTAAAATATTCTTTTTAGGTATTGTCTATGCCTGTGGGGGCAGTATGCGAAATATTTTTATAATAATCAAAAATAATAAAGGAATTTTTGTTTAGGTATAGAATATTTATAATAGGAGAATGGTGGCACATGCTTTTTTGTGTCTGGCGGGGTGTGTTTCCGGGGAACGGCATGTACTTTCTAATTCGAATCTTATGCCAGTGTACGCATTTATTTTGTATCGGTTCCTTGGTGGCGCGGGCGGCGCCGGAAAAGAGGCAGACATGACAATTAGAGAAAGTTTGGAGCAGCGGGAAAAGGAATACTTAAGCCCGTATGCTTCACTCAGCATGAATTCAAAGGGAAGGAGCAGGCCGGAGGTGGAATGTGATATCCGTCCTGCATTTCAGCGCGACAGGGATAAGATCCTGCACTGTAAGGCTTTTCGGCGCCTGAAGGATAAGACTCAGGTATTTCTCTCGCCGGAAGGGGATCATTACAGAACCCGGCTGACTCATACTTTGGAAGTATCCCAAAATGCCAGAACAATAGCAAAGGCATTACGGCTCAATGAAGATTTGGTGGAGGCTATTGCGCTGGGGCATGATCTGGGTCATACTCCTTTCGGCCATGCGGGGGAGAGGGCGTTGAATAACGTGTGTCCCATTGGATTCGAGCACAGCCAGCAGAGCGTGCGGACGGTAGACAGACTGGAGAAACACGGGCAGGGGCTGAATCTGACGTATGAAGCCCGGGACGGTATATTAAACCACCAGACCACCGGGAAACCCCACACTTTGGAGGGAAAAGTAGTAAGGCTGTCGGATAAGATTTCTTATATTCATCACGATATGGATGATGCGGTGAGAGCGGGCATTTTGAAGGAGACGGATGTGCCCAAGGAGATCCGGGAGGTAATCGGCTGTACTCCCAGTGAGAGATTGGATCATTTTGTGCATGATATTGTTACAAACAGTATGGGAAAGAATGATATCTGTATGTCCCGTGAAATTGCCAAAGCAATGACGGATATGCGGCAGTTTATGTTTGAAAACGTGTATGAAAATCCGGTGGCAAAAAGCGAGGAAGGCAAGGCGGAGAGGCTTACGGAGACATTGTACCAGTACTATATGAAGCATATCGGCCAAATGCCGGAGGAATTTTTGGATCTGCTGTCAGAGGGAGAGCCGAGAGAGCAGGTAGTTTGTGATTATATAGCAGCCATGACGGATCGGTTTGCAATAGCAACCTATGAGGAGATTTACATTCCCAAATCATGGTCTATTTGAGAGAGGCATAAATGTATTACCCGGAAGAACTGGTAGAGGAAATCAGAGTCAAAAACGATATAGTGGATGTCATATCAGGGTATTTGACATTGCAGAAAAAGGGCGGCAACCATTGGGCATGCTGTCCCTTTCACAACGAGAAAACCCCGTCTTTTTCCGTATCGGGAAATAAGCAGATGTTTCATTGCTTCGGCTGCGGCGTCAGCGGGAATGTGTATACCTTCATTATGAAGTACGAGAATTATTCCTTTCAGGAAGCGGCGAAGATGCTTGCCGACCGTGCCGGCGTACAGCTGCCGGAGATGGAATATAACGAGGAGATGCGCAGAAGGGAGAACAAGAGAGCACGGCTGCTGGAGGTGAGCAAGGAGGCGGCAAAGTTCTTCTATTACCAGCTCCGCAGCCCCCGTGGGAAAATCGGCTACGACTATTTGAATCAAAGGGGATTATCCGATGAGACCAAGCATAAGTTCGGGCTTGGCTATGCGGGCAAGAGCGGCGCCGAGCTGGTACAGTATCTCAGGAGTAAAGGATTTGAAGATGAGGTGATAAAAGAGGCAGGACTTGCGAATTATTCCGAGAAGCGGGGACTGTTAAGCCAATTTTGGAACCGTGTCATGTATCCCATACAGGATATCAATCATCGTGTCATCGGCTTTGGGGGCCGAGTGATGGGTGAGGGGGAGCCGAAGTACCTGAATTCACCGGAGACACCTATTTTTGATAAGAGAAGAAATTTATATGGTTTGAATTTTGCAAGGACTGCCAGAAGCGGAAATATTATTCTCTGCGAAGGGTATATGGATGTGATCGCCATGCAGCAGGCGGGTTTTACGCAGGCGGCGGCTTCTCTTGGGACGGCGTTCACACAGGAACAGGCGGTTCTTCTCAGGCGGTATACGGACAGTGTCCTTTTGGCCTACGACAGCGACGGGGCGGGCGTGAAAGCCACACTCCGGGGAATCGGCATCCTGAGGGAAGCGGGATTGAGTGCAAAGGTGATTAATATGCGCCCCTACAAGGATCCCGACGAGTTTATGAAAGCGCTGGGGAAAGAAGCCTTTGAGGAGAGAATCGCTCAAGCGGAGAACAGTTTCTTTTTTGAAATCCGCATTTTGGAGAGCCGGTTTGACATGAATGACCCGGAATCCAAGACAAAATTCCACCGTGAGATTGCGAAAAAGCTTTGTGAATTTACGGAGGACGTGGAGAGGGAAAACTATATACAGGCGGTGGCGGACAAGTATTTTATCGGTGCGGAGAATCTGCGTAAGCTGGTGACGAGCTATGCGGCTCAGACTGGGCTGGCAAAGCCGGTTGAAAGGCCCAGAACCGGCGTACAGCAGAGGAATACGCCGGAGGAGAAAGCGAGAAAGTCCCAGAGGCTGCTGATTACTTGGGTTACGGACGAGCCTTCGCTTTACGGCAAAATAAAAAAATACATTACCGCGGAGGATTTCACGGAAGAGATTTACCGTAAAGTGGCGGAGAGGCTGTTTCAGGAGCTGGAACAAGGCAGCTATAATCCGGCGGGCATTATCAGTATGTTCGAGGATGAGGAAGAACAGCGGGAAGCTGCGGCGCTGTTTCACACAAATCTGCCGGAACTACACACCAGCCAAGAGCGTGAGAAGGCCTTTCATGATATTGTGCTCACGGTGAAGAAGAACAGCTACGAATATTATACGGCAAAGCTGGGGGCGGATGTCAATGCATTAAATCAGGTGATCGAAGGCAAGAAAGCCTTGGAGGAGCTTGCCAGAACGCATATTTCTCTGGATTAAAGTTAAGACTAAGGAAAATTTATATTGTGAGTATATAAGGAAGGATGGAACCAATCGAATGGATGAAAACACACAGGTAAAATTTGACGAGAAAATCAAAGAACTGCTGAATCTCGCCAAAAAGAAGAAAAACGTTCTTGAGTATCAGGAAATCAATGAGTTCTTTGCGGACATGCCCTTGGAAGAGGAGCAGTTCGAGAAGATTTTGGAGATGCTGGAGCAGAACGCTGTAGATGTACTGCGTATTACCGATGATGATGTGGATGACGAGGAGATCATTCTCACGGATGAGGATGAAGTGGATGTGGAAAATCTGGATCTGTCCGTTCCCGACGGTATCAGCATTGAGGATCCTGTGCGTATGTATCTCAAGGAAATCGGTAAGGTTCCGCTTCTTTCCGCAGAGGAAGAGATAGAGCTGGCCAAAAGGATGGAACTGGGGGATCAGGAGGCGAAGAAGCGCCTTGCCGAAGCAAACCTGCGTCTGGTGGTCAGCATTGCCAAGAGATATGTGGGACGCGGTATGCTGTTTCTGGATTTGATTCAGGAGGGAAATTTAGGTCTGATCAAGGCGGTTGAGAAATTTGATTACCGCAAGGGCTATAAGTTCTCCACTTATGCTACATGGTGGATCCGTCAGGCAATTACAAGGGCGATTGCCGATCAGGCGAGGACAATCCGTATTCCCGTCCATATGGTAGAGACGATCAATAAGCTGATTCGTGTCAGCAGGCAGCTGCTTCAGGAGCTGGGAAGAGAACCTTCTCCCGAGGAGATTGCCGAAGAGATGAATATGCCTGTGGAACGCGTCCGCGAAATTTTGAAGATCAGTCAGGAACCCGTTTCCTTGGAAACTCCCATCGGTGAGGAGGAGGACAGCCATTTAGGAGACTTTATTCAGGACGACAATGTGCCCGTGCCTGCGGATGCTGCAGCTTTTACTTTGCTGAAGGAGCAGCTGGTGGAGGTTCTGGGTACGCTGACAGAGAGAGAGCAGAAGGTATTGCGCCTGAGGTTCGGGCTGGATGACGGAAGGGCGCGGACGCTGGAGGAGGTCGGTAAGGAATTCAGCGTCACTCGTGAGCGAATCCGGCAGATTGAGGCCAAGGCTCTCCGTAAGCTGCGCCATCCCAGCCGCAGCCGGAAGCTAAAGGATTATCTGGATTAATGGCAGGAGGGAAAAAAGCGGAAAAACCCATAGTTCTGTCTAAGAGGATGCAGATGCTGGCGGATATGGTGACGGCGGGCAGCCGCATAGCGGATGTGGGCTGCGACCACGCATTTTTGTCCGTTTATTTGATTCAGGCGGGCAAGTGTCCGAAATGTCTTGCCATGGATGTGAGAAGGGGACCTCTGTCAGGCGCGGAGGAGCATATTGCTGCCTATGGGCTGGGAGAATACATAGAGACCAGATTGTCGGACGGCCTTGCGGCATATCGTATAGGGGAGGCGCAAACCCTTGTGTGTTCAGGGATGGGGGGCAGATTGATGAAGAAAATTCTGGAAGAAGGCGGCGATAAGACGCGGTCTTTTACGGAATTGATTCTGCAGCCCCAGTCGGAAATTTCCGAGTTTCGTATTTTCCTGCGGGAAGCAGGCTTTCTTGTCACGGAGGAAGAGGCCGTGTATGAGGAAGGAAAGTATTATTTTGCAATGAAGGCCGTGTATGCCGGACAGAAGAAAGCCATGCAGCAAAATAAACTATCTGAGGTCAGTGAAGCTGCCGGTCAAGGGATGCCGCTTGGCTCCGGTGAACCGGAGGAGCATGGAATGCCGCTTGGCTCCGGTGGACCGGAGGAGCAAGGGATGCCGTTTGGCTCCGGTGAACCGGGGAAGCATAGAATGCCGCTTGGCTCCGGTGGACCGGAGGAGCAAGGGATGCCGCTTGGCTCCGGTGAACCGGGGAAGCATGGAATGCCGCTTGGCTCCGGTGGACCGGAGGAGCAAGGGATGCCGCTTGGCTCCGGTGAACCGGGGAAGCATAGAATGCCGCTTGAACCCGTTGAAGCCGGGGAGCAGAGAGGAATGCCGGCAGGCAGTGTATCGCCGGAACAAAATGCAGCGCCGGAAAAGGAACCGCCTGCGGAAAAGGCATTGTATGATCTTTACGGGGAGCAGCTTTTACGCAGAAAACATCCGGTATTGAGACAGTATCTTTTAAACGGGGTTGAGACCGTTGAGAAAATTATTGCGCAGCTCGAAGGGCAGGACAGTCCGAAGGGCGAAATCCGGCTAAGAGAGCTGCGGCAAGAGAAAAGGCAGCTGGAAAAAGCGCTTGAATTTTGGGGAAAGGGACGGTAAAAGATATGGTAACGGTTACCATTCAAGGGGAACAAAAGCAGTATGAACAGGGAACTTCTTTTGAGGCCATTGCGTCGGAGTATCAGGAGCAATACGACGGATTAATCGCCGTGGCGTCGGCCAACGGAAAAATCCGGGAATTATTTAAAAAAGTTACAAAAGATTGTGAAGTGGACTTTTTTACTTTGAAGGATGACGTAGGTTATAAGACTTATGTGAGAACGGCCACCATGCTTTTTATGAAGGCGGTAAATGATCTGTTCGGCGCGGAGACGGCACAGAATTCCAGAGTGGAGTTTGCGATCGGCCACGGATCTTATGTCAGTTCCGGAGGCAGGATTCCTGCCACGGATGAAAATGCTGCCAAGATCAAGACCCGCATGGAGCAGCTGGCGGCGGAGAAGGCGCCTTTCAAAAAGCGTTCTTTTCCTCTGGAGGAAGCCATGGAGCTGTTTAGGGCACATGGAATGAAGGATAAGGAGAAATTGTTCCGCTACCGTATGAGCTCTTCCGTAAATATATATGAGCTTCAGGGTTATTATGATTATTATTACGGATATATGCTGCCCCATACCGGCTATGTGAAGTGGTTTGACGTGATTGCTTATGACGAAGGCTTTATGATGCTTCTGCCCACCAAGAAATATCCTACGGTGGTTGCTCCGTTCCGGGAGCAGAAGAAGCTGTTCCAAACCATGAAGACTTCCACGGAGTGGGGACAGAAGATCGGAATCGAAACGGTGGGCGACTTAAACGACCAGATATGCAGCGGTTCCCTGAATGATCTGTTATTGATTCAGGAAGCGGAGCAGGAACGCAAGATCGGTGAGATTGCAAAGGAGATTGTAGGCCGGGGCAATGTAAAATTTGTTATGATTGCAGGCCCTTCGTCCTCCGGAAAGACCAGCTTTTCCCACAGGCTTTCCATTCAGCTCCGCACATTGGGAAAGACGCCCCATCCTATCGGGCTGGACAATTATTTTGTTGACAGGGAGAAGACGCCAAAGGACGAAAACGGAAAATATAATTTTGAATGTCTGGAAGCCATCGACGTAAAGAAATTTAACGAAGATATGACCTGTCTTCTTGCCGGAGGCATGGTGGAACTTCCTGAATTTAACTTTAAACTCGGGAAAAGAGAGTATAAAGGCAATTTTAAGCAGCTGGGCGAAGACGATATTCTGGTAATCGAGGGGATTCACGGCTTAAACGAAAAGATGTCTTATGCACTGCCCGAAGAGAGCAAATATAAGATATATATCAGTGCGCTGACCACATTAAACGTGGATGCACATAACCGGATTCCTACCACGGACGGAAGGCTGCTGCGCAGGATGGTCAGAGATGCGCGCACCAGAGGAACGGCGGCACAGGGAACCATTGCCATGTGGTCCTCCGTGCGCAGAGGAGAGGAGGAAAATATATTTCCTTTTCAGGAGGATGCCGACGCCATGTTTAATTCGGCACAGATCTATGAGCTGGCGGTGTTGAAGACTTTTGCCGAGCCGCTTTTGTTCCAGATTCCCAAGGGAACACCGGAATTTTATGAGGCAAAAAGGCTCTTGAAGTTTTTAAATTATTTTTTGGGAATGCCCAGTGAAGGCCTGCCCAACAATTCTATCTGTAGAGAGTTTGTAGGAGGCAGCTGTTTTAATGTTTGATAAGATGTACGGAAAATGTTTTGGAATCATTAAAACAGTGGGAGCAGCGATTATGCTGCTCCTTGTCATATGCGCTCTGACAGGGACATGGTATATGTTCCCCGGCGGGGAAGAAGTTTCCAGACATCAATGGGACAGCTTGTGGAAGAATTTTTTGGCCGTTGTCTTATGCGGCGCGCTCTTTCTGTGCTTCCATAAGGCGGAAAAGCGATTCGGCGGGAAGGTGTGCAGGATTCTTTCGGGGCTGTCGCTGGCGGCAGCGGTGATATGGGTTTTTGCAGTAAGCATTTGGTGGATTTTTTCCGCAGAGAGACGTCCCGTGGGAGATCAGGCATTTATCTATGGCGGGGCATCTTATTTTAGAATGGGCGATTACTCCTTTTTGGAAGAAGGCGGTTATTGCCACATTTATCCCTATCAATTGGGGCTTATCAGTCTGGTTGAGCTTGTTTACCTTGTGGCGGAGCCTTTGACATATCGTCCCTTGCAAGTGATCAATGCGCTGGCCGCTGTTGGAATTGTCTGTGTGGGATACGGGCTTGTGAAAAAATGGAGTGACGCCTTTGAAACGAAATGTTTGTACTGCGTGACGATAAGCTTTTGCTTTCCGCTTTTTTTCTATACCCCGTGGGTGTATGGGGACATTATAAGTATTTTCCTTGCGCTTTTGGCGGCTTTCTTTCTGTGCTGTTATGAAAAAAGGGAGAAAAAGGGCTGGCTGGCGGGAGTGGTATTGGCGTTGACATTTGCCCAGCTTGCGCGGCAGAGCACTACCATAGTCTATGTGGCGTTTGTGCTCATTATACTTGCCCGCTTTATGAAAAAGAGGGATAAAAAGCTTCTGGCGGCGGCCGTTATTTCCGTGGCGCTGCCCCTTGTGATTTTTTCGGGAATTTATAAAATGTATGAGGTTCGGTCCGGGACGGAGCATTCGAATGGAATTCCCATTGCGGTTACTCTGGCAATGGGGATGCAGGAGAGCCGGCAAGGCTGTGGATGGGACAATAATTACCAGAAGGATGTATATAATGCGTCCGTCTTTGACACTGTGAAGATGCAGAAGACAGGGATGCAGGAGCTGGCGGAAAGAGTTTCGTTTTTTGTGAAAAATCCTGTATTTGCCGCACAGTTTTACGGAAAGAAAATTTTGTCGCAGTGGAATGCGCCTCTCTATCAGTCGGTGTTTTTTACGGCGGATTACCGGCAGAGTGCGCCTCCGCAAGAGGGTTCTCTGGCAAGGAATGTTGACGGGACGGCCTTTTGGGCAGTTCTTGATATCTGTGACAGGCTGCAGTTTGTGGTGTATCTGGGAATGCTGTTTTGGTATCTGCTGGCGGGGAGACAGGATAAGGGAATCTTGAGACAGCTTTTGGCATTGGCGGTAATAGGAGGATTCTGCTTTAGTCTGCTTTGGGAGGCAAAGACCAGATATATTCTGCCCTATTATCTATTTATGTTCCCCTGTGCGGCGGTGGGCTATGAGGAACTGCTGAAAAAAATATGCTCTTATTGGCCGCGAATGTTAAAAAATAAGAAAAGGTTGTAAAAAAGTAGTTTTTAAGATATAATAGCCGCAAAAGAGAAACATGCAGCTGCGAAGCGGGCATTGTTTTTCCCAAGCTATATGTAAGTAAGACAGATGATCGCGGCTGTCCGGCTGCTTATGTGCCGGCAGGTGAGGAAAGTCCGGGCTTCACAGGGCAGGATGCCGGATAACGTCCGGTGGAGGCGACTCCAAGGCTAGTGCAACAGAGAGATACAGCCGGTACTTTGTGCCGGTAATGGTGGAAAGGCAGTGTAAGAGACTACCGTCTGCACGGTAACGGGCAGAGCCATGTAAACCCCATCCGAAGCAAGACCGAATAGAAAGCGACAGGCCGGCCCGGCCTGCTTTCAGGTGGGTCGCTTGATGCGGCTGGCAACAGCCGTACTAGATAGATGATCATCCACGACATAACCCGGCTTACCGTCTTGCTTACATATAAAATTATAGAAATTACTGTTCATTTCGTAGTGTATGAACGGCAGCAGATAAAAGACTGTTTGCGGCAGGCAGCCTGTCACGGATAGTCTTTTTTGAAAGGGATCAGTACATATATGGAAAAACAGGAATACAAAATTGAAGATATTTTTGATTTGAAAGCTTTACAGAAGCTTATGGATGCGCTGGCGCAGTCCTTTGAGGTGGGAATCGGCATCCGTAACCCTTCCGGCGGGCGCATAATCCGGGATTCTTTTTATTGTACTTTTTGCTCCGAAGTCATTCAGAAGTCGAAAGAAGGACGGCGGCGCTGCAGCCTATCCGATCAGGAAATCATTGAGGCGGCCTTTCGGGAAAAGTCGCCTTATATTTGCAGATGCCGGTCCGGCGGCTTGATAGATGCTGGGATCAGAATCGTTATTGAGGGAATGCATATAGCCACCATCCTTGTGGGGCAGGTCCGGCTGGCCGAAGAGGAGCTTACAGAGGAGGAGTATCGTGAAACAGCACGCAGTCTGGGATTGGAGGAAGAGTTATACCTAAAGAAAATTCAAGAGATGCCTGTAAAGACGAGGGATAAATTTAACAATATTTTGGAGGCGCTGTCCATTATAGCGGATCAATTATCTCTTTTGGGATACAATAATCTGCATCAGAAGCAGCGGATCGGCAGCTTGGAAAGTAAAGAATCCATGCTGCAGGCTTTGGCGGAGAAGGATGCACTGACCGGACTGTGGAACCGCCGGAAGTTTGAAGCTTCGTGGAGTGTATATGAGAAGAAAAAGGACAAAATGCGGATTTCCATTGTTTCCGGAGATGCCAACAATCTGAAATTGATGAATGATATATTCGGACATGAGGCAGGAGACAAGATGCTCTATTATATTGCTAATAAGATGAAAACTCTGGCCAGAGATGAATGGATTGTGGCCAGATGCGGCGGAGATGAATTTCATGTGCTGATGCAGGACGTTACTTTGAAGATGGCCATGAACTACTGCGACCGGGTATCTAACAGCTGCAAAAACGATAAGAGGCTGAATCTTCCCCTGTCCATAGCCTTCGGCGTGGCAGAGTGGGACAGGAAGTCCGAAACCTTGCAGGAATGTTTTCAACGGGCAGACAGCGAAATGTACGAAAATAAAAAGAAGATGAAGCAGCAGGAAAATTTGCTGGACTATATTTTGGAGAAGTTGTATGACAGGTGCTACCTGTATCGTGAGAATATAGCGGCGGAGACGGAAATTGCCTATGAATTTGCATTGTATCTGGGATTTGACGAAGACGGAGCTTCCCGGGTAAGGACGGCGGCAAGGTATCAGGATATCGGGCTGATCAAACTGCCGGAGAATTTTGTTATGAAGGGGTCTTCCAGAACACCCAAGGAATATGAGGCGGTAAAGGCTCATGTGGTCAATGGTTATCATATGGCATTACAGTTTGAAAACACGCATAATATTGCGGAATTTATATTGTTTGCCCATGAAAATTGGAACGGAGACAGTTATCCCAGAGGATTGAAGGGACAGGAAATTCCCTTGGAGTCCAGAATCATTAGATTGGTAAATAATTATTGTAACTGGGTAGTGCCCAATGCGAAAAAGGTGAATGTAAGCAGGGAAGCAGCCGAACAGAGACTGCATGACAGGGCGGGCACAATGTTTGATCCGGATGTGGTGGATTGGTTCCTTTCGTTCCTCGACAAGCAAAAGGAAAGCGGCGATTTTTCCCAATGGCGCAGGCTGGATTCTTAGGATATTGACAAATGGAATAAAAAGGCGGAAAATAGAACGCAGCAGGATTGGATACCAGAAAGGACGGTACAGTATGACAAAAATAGATATTTTTTCGGGATTTTTGGGAGCCGGAAAGACGACTCTGATTAAAAAGCTTTTAAAAGAGGCATTGGACGGCAGTAAGACGGTTCTGATTGAAAACGAATTCGGAGAGATCGGCATAGACGGCGGTTTTCTAAAGGAAGCGGGCATCGAGATCAAGGAAATGAATTCCGGATGTATCTGCTGCTCTCTGGTGGGCGATTTCGGAGCTTCGTTAAAGGAAGTCATTGAGACCTATGCGCCGGAGCGTATTCTGATCGAGCCTTCCGGTGTGGGCAAGCTTTCCGACGTACTGCGTGCGGTGGAAAACGTAGCGGCAGATCTGGAGGTGCAGGTTAACAGCGCAGTTGCCGTAGTGGATGCATCCAAAGCAAAAATGTATATTAAAAATTTCGGTGAGTTTTTTATCAATCAAATTGAGTATGCGGGAACGATTCTTTTGAGCCGCACCGATAAAGTGACCGGTGAAAAACTGAGAGAATGTGTGGAAATGATTCGTCAGCACAATGCTAAGGCAGCTATTATTACCACGCCCTTGGATCAGCTGGAGGGCGCTGCCGTTTTGGAGACAATTGAGGGTGCGGATACTCTGGAAGGCATGATGAATGAGATGCTTCAACATGCTCATGACCATCATCATGAGGGAGAATGCTGTGAACACGAGCATCATCACCATGAGGGGGAATGCTGCGAGCATGGGCACCATCATCATGAAGGAGAATGCTGTGAGCATGAGCACCACCATCAGCATGAAGGAGAGTGCTGTGAGCATGAGCACCATCATCACCATCACCACCATGCGGATGAGGTGTTTACAAGCTGGGGGATGGAGACTCCCGCTCTATATACAAAAGAGAAAATCGAAAAGATTCTGACTGCTTTGGACAGCGGCGAATATGGCGCCGTGCTTCGGGCAAAAGGTATGGTTCCTGCCGAGGACGGTACTTGGATTTATTATGATTATGTTCCGGAAGAGCATGATATCAGGAGCGGTAAGCCCGAAGTGACAGGAAAAATCTGCGTAATCGGCTCCCAATTGAAGGAAGAGAAGCTTACAGAATTGTTTTGCTAAACAGTTTGTAAGCGGATGGATTTACTGTGGCGCTTATTGCATTGAACTATGTGAAGCGCAATGACACAACTGCAACGGCATTTGTGTCTCTTTAGGCGGCACAGCCAGTATAATAAGAAAGGCGGCATAGATCCGAAATGAAGCCCGTATATGCAATTAATGGATTTCTGGAGAGCGGTAAGACTGAATTTATCTGTTTCACTTTGGCCCAGCCTTATTTTCAAATCAAGGGTAAAACCTTGTTGATCCTCTGTGAGGAGGGGGAAAATGAGTATGATGAGGAGCTGCTTAAGAAAAGCCGTACAGAGGTGGAACGTATTGATGGGGAAGAGGATTTTAATCCTTCCCATTTGATGGAATTGGAAAAAAAGCACAAACCGGAAAGAATCATTATTGAGTTTAACGGTATGTGGAATTATAAGAATGTAAAGCTTCCATGGCATTGGAAGATAGAACAGCAGATTACAACAATCGATGGTTCTACCTTCCCCATGTATTATACAAATATGCGTTCCTTATTGGCTGAGATGATACGTAAGTCGGAGATGATTATATTTAACCGCTGTGACAACGTCAGGGATGAGCTGAACACTTACAAAAGGAATATCAAGGCGGTGAATCCCACTGCGGATGTGATTTTCGAGGATTCGAACGGTGAGATTGATGAGATTTTTGAGGAAGATCTTCCTTACGACTTGAATCAGGATACGATTGTTCTGGATAACACAGGCTATGGGATTTGGTATTTGGATTCCATGGATCACGTGGAGCGTTATCTTGGGAAGAAACTCCAGTTTGTGGCCATGGTATTGAAACCCGATGATTTTCCCGACAATTACTTTGTGCCCGGACGTATGGCTATGACTTGCTGTGCCGACGATATGGCTTTTTTAGGGTATGCCTGTGAATATTCCGGCGCTAAAGAGCTAAAGCAGAAAGAATGGGTGAAAGTAACGGCTGCCGTTACGAAGGAGTACCGGGAAGATTATAACGGCGAAGGGCCGGTTCTCCATGCTGTCAACGTAGAGAAAACCCATGCGCCCAAAGAGGAAATAATCAGTTTCAGCTAGAGTGTGTATGAAAATTGCTTTCTGACAGATGTGTGTCATAATTGGGTTCAAATATACCGCGAAGTGGGGCGCGCAGATGGAGGGGATGATATTTCAGTCTGCAAGGCAGATTTTCGACGGCGCAGCGGTGGTTGTGTACCCATTGAAAATGAGGAAATAAATATGCTTTGTGAGTGGCTGGCACATATTTTATAATCAAATATATAAATTGAAAATTGCAGATGAATTTCTTGAACTTTCCTTATTTTTCAAGGCTTTTCAAGCCGTATACAGTGAATTGTTATGTATTTTCCCTTGTTTTTGTCCTTATGGGTAACTTACAAGGGCAGGTTTCAATTATACAACAATCACAAAAAAGAAAAAATAGGTTGTTTTCTAGCTAGAATTTGCATATACTATAACTGAAGGCGAGGTGTTTATAAATGACAATAGATACTAACACGATGATTTCCATTACAGAAGCGAATCAAAATTTTTCAAAAGTAGCCAAAGTAGTTGACGAACATGGAACGGCGGTTATTCTGAAAAATAATGTCCCCAGATATTTGGTCATTGATTTCAGTAAAGCGGAAGAAGAAAAAGTTGCCAGTAATGAAGATGTATTTACAATATCTGAACGGTTAATAAAACAGAATATGGAAGCATATGAGGTTCTTGCAAAATGATTATTTTAAGCAAAGAGCAGGTAATGAAACTTCATGCAAGTTTAAGGAGTTAAGCGATGTCATTCTTGCATTAGCATCCGGTGATATTGGTGAAAAGGAAATTTTACAATGGATTATTGAACATCAACAATAAGCCCTCGGCGTTTGAGAGCGAAATACACCTTTTGCCTATTATAATGAGCAAATTAGAAAGTATATAGATGTGGCTTTTTTATAGATACACCTTTGGATATAGCGTTAGCAAGAAGAATTCTAAGAGATATGGGTAATGCATCCGGTAATGACATAAGAAATGAATTAATGGGATATATAAAATATGCAAGAATTGCATTTGTCCAAATGCAAAAAGATATATTACCATCTTCCGATTATGTAATAGATGGTACAATGAGTACAGAAGATATCGCTAAGGAAATTATTGATATCATTGTATAATTATATGTGATTTTGTTGTTTTTGCTCTGTGCCCTCATTTTTGCCCTTATCAGGGTTTGTTATACCCTGTGGGAAGATATAACACAAGGGAAACTTTAAGGGAAAGCCCACCTGCGATAAACTTAGTGTTTTCAAGGGTTAGCGGGGATTTTAATAATAAAATATAACAGCTAATGTTTCCCTTAAAAATCATCAAATTAAATTGGTATTTAATGAGAGGTGAGATTAATATGCCAATGTCAAAAAAAGAAATGCAAAGGCAAATGGCAGAAAAAGAAGCGCAGATGCAGAATATTGTTAAAAATCGAGATTGGAACGCTCTGTTTGCTTTGGATGAGAATGGTGATTTCTCAAGGGTTATATTATACTTTAAATTTAATGCAGTAGGAATGCTTATCCGAAAAGGGAGTATTTAATTATGGAAAAATGTAGGAATGCACAAAATGGCACAAGACAATGACAAAGAGATACAGCAATTAAAAAATAGATTCCGCGACTTGGCGGACAGGTCTTTTTCTCAAGGCATATATACGTTTACGGGATTTTTGGGTTTAGGAGAGCAGGATCTTTTTCACCAAATAGAGAAGGAGCTTGGTTACGCAGGCTTTACCTTCAGCGGCGGCTGTGAGGACGCTGACCGCCGGATGGTTCGTTTCGGAGAGCAGGAGCGGCTGGGGTATGAGATGCCGTTTCCTATTGTATGCATCCATATCAAACCTTTGCTTGCCAAATTTGCGGACGATTTGTCACACAGAGATTTTCTGGGGGCATTAATGAACTTAGGAATCGACAGAAGTACGATCGGAGATATCAAGGTAGGCGAGAAAGAAGCCTACCTTTTTTGCGTGGATTCCATCGCTGCGTTTGTCTGCCAAAATTTGGAACAGGTTAAGCATACTCATGTGAAATGTACCGTTACGGAGTATATGGCGGAGCTTCTGCAGGAAAAGCCAGCTTCTATTAATATTCAGGTGCAGTCGCTGCGCATTGACGCTGTGCTTGCCAAGGTTTATAATATGTCAAGGGAGAAAAGCCTTGCTTTATTCCGTGCCGGGAAGGTTTATGTGGACGGCAGGCTGTGTGAAAACAATTCCAGACTGCTGAAACCGGATGAAACCGTAAATGCCAGAGGCTACGGAAAGTTCCGCCTTACGGGAGAGCCGAGAGAGACTCGGAAGGGAAAGCTGTCGGTGGAAGCGGCGGTGTACAGGTAATGTATAATCCGGTTATAAAATGTCAAGTACAATTTTTATTCCCGCGAGCAATGAGCCAAGTGCCTTGCTTGTACGAGCATAAAGTCAGCAAGCTGGCTTGGCGAATGCCGCGAGGGTCAAATACTAATGTGTCCGGAGGACACATTCAGCTTTGCTGCGTTGCAAGATTGATACCCCGTCAGCTTGCTGCGGGGTCTTTGATTGTACGAAAGGAGACATTTATTGCCACACAGAGAGAATCAGGATGCCTGTTAATTATTACTGTTCACTTCGTTCACAGCAACCTATGCACAGAAATCGCAAAACAGCGATTTCGCGCATGTCTGTCTCGGGTTTATCACGCAGAAACAGCGTGAAAACACCTTGCGGCGACAGCGGGTGAATAGTAACTATTAATTGCTATGGAGGAAAAGGATGTATCAATATACGGTTGTCCAGTGGCTGTTTTTTTTCTATTTTTATTGTTTTGCAGGGTGGTGCATTGAGTCTTCTTATGTATCTATCCGAACCAAAAAGCTGACAAACAGAGGCTTTATGCGGGGGCCGTTCCTGCCTCTCTATGGAAGCGGGGGTATTATGATGCTGGTGGTTTCGATGCCCTTTCAGGACAGCATCATCAAGACTTATCTTGCAGGCTGTGTGGGGGCAACGATATTAGAGTATATAACAGGAGTTGCTATGGAGGCGCTCTTTAAAATACGTTATTGGGATTATTCTAACCAGAAATTTAATTTTCAGGGACATGTTTGTCTGAAAACTACTTTGTCATGGGGCGGTTTGACCATTCTGATGACGGAAATCGTGCATGTTCCCGTAGAAAATCTGGTCTTATCTATTCCGGACAGGACACTTGCTATTGTAACATGGATTCTTACGGTGGTGATTGCCGCTGACTTTGCCCTTTCCTTCAAAGCTGCTATTGATTTGCGAAATATCTTGATAAAGATGGAGCTGGCGAAACTGGAACTGATACGTATCCAGAAGAGTCTGGATGTGATATTTTCTTCTGTCAATGCCGGATGGGAGAATTATAAGGAAGAGTGGGAAAATCGGAAAGAGGAGTGGGAAAGCCGGAAGGAAGGCGTTCTTGCAAAAAAGGATGCTATTACGGAGGGGTTGTCCGTCCGTATTGAAGATTTGAAATCCGGCATTGAAGGAAAGCTTACAAGTATTAAAAATGCGATTCAGACGAAACCCGCCGAGTACTTGGAGAGTGTCAGAGAGGAGCTGGCGGAGCTGAAGACAAAGTATGCCGTTAATCTGGAGAACCGAAAGCAGCTCAGCGGGTTGAAGGATTTTTTCCAGCGAGACATGCTTCGATCCAATCCCGGCATGACTTCTGTAAGATTTAAGGAGGCATTGGAGGAGCTGAAAAACAATGTATCCAATAAGAAACAAAAATAGCGATTGTTATAAAAGGTCTGCCGCTTATGAGTGACAGACCTTTTTGAATGAGACAGTTCGGCCGGTCAGAACAAACAATCCGACATGATAAAAGAGTTATCTTAATCAATTCTTAAAGACTTCACCCGTTTTTTGTTAAAAACTATTTTGATACAATAAAGAAGCAATGAGGGAGGAAAAAGGAAATGTATAACATATTAATATGTGATGACGAAAAGGATATTGTAAATGCACTAAAGATTTATTTAAATGATGCCAATTATACATTGTATGAAGCGTACAACGGAAAGGAGGCGCTGAAGATTTCGGAAGAGCAGGAAATCCATCTGATACTTATGGATATTATGATGCCGGAGATGGACGGAATTGAAGCTATGGTGAAAATACGTGAAAACAGTAATGTGCCGGTGATTCTGCTGACGGCAAAATCGGAAGACGTGGATAAGGTGCTGGGGCTGACAATAGGTGCCGATGACTATATTACGAAACCTTTCAACCCCATAGAAGTAACTGCAAGGGTGAAATCACAGCTTCGACGTTATATGCAGCTGGGAGCGGGAAATCAGCATCCGGAAGTGCTGAAATGCGGAGGAATCGAGCTGGATGATATAGAAAAGCGTGTGCTGTTAGACGGCGAGGAAGTGGCTTTGACTCCCACGGAGTATGATATATTAAAGCTCTTAATGCAGCATCCGGGACAAGTCTTTTCCCCCCGGACAATATACCAGAAGATCTGGAACGACCTGCCCTATGGCAGTGAGAACACTGTAGCGGTACATATAAGGCATCTCAGGGAAAAGCTGGAGATTAATCCTGCGGAACCCAGATACTTAAAGGTGGTGTGGGGACAGGGCTACAAGTGTGAAGGAAATCACTAAGCTCGAAAAGACCTCGCTAAGTGATTTCACGCTCTGCGGAGCAGAGCTTCTTCCCAAACAGCTAAAGCAGTTGTAAGAATCCGCGAGCGGATTCTTACGGACTTGCACCAATTCATAAATTGTTTGTTCCGACTGCATCGGCATGACTGGAAGTGTGAAAGGAATGAAGTTTCTTTAAGGTTGTAAAGAGGGTGTGTAAACATCCCTCTTTGTACACAACCTAAGAGAAACTAAATCATTTCTTAGTTTGCGGCAATTCATTGATTGTTTGTGCCGGCTGCGTCGGCGGCATGTCTGGAGGAGTGAATAGATTATGTGGTGTCATGGGAAGACAGATCAGGGGATAAAGAAAGGATGAGATTATGGAAGGAAATATGGAAAGCAATATGAAAAAAAAGAGAAGTGTCATAGGTTCTTTTATTGCAAAGATAATTGCATTTTTTCTGTTTACAATAAGTGCATTCGGAACGGTTTTCTGTGGGCTGGCTGTAATGTATTTTATAGATGAGGATTATTATACCCAGTCTGTATCGGAGTTGTTTTTGGAAGAAAGCTCGGATATCTTGTTGGATGCAGCCAGACAGGTATGGGATTATCTTGCCGAGGGGGAAGAGAGCTATGCGGAGGCAGTCTGTGAAGGGAAAAATTTTGATATAGCACTGTTGGATGAGCTCTCGCCGAATGCCTTTGTGGAGGATGACAGAAATATAATTTGGACTACTTACGACGGCTCCTATGAAGCCGGATTGATCTATGACATATCTGCCGGCTTTTCGGCAGACCGAAAATTTACCGTCAATCGCTTTCAAGTAGATCCTGCGAGGAGTTATGTGTTCCGGATATACATTGACACAAGCTTTCCGAAGACAGATGTACTGAGCATCCTCTATAAAAATTATGCCTTTTCGGATAAACTGAAATTTCATATGCTATGGATGCTGGGTATCAGCGTTATTGTCCTGCTGAATAGTTTTCTGTTTTTGATGTGTAGTTCGGGCCGCAGCAATTATTCGGAAGGAATACAGCCCACTGTATTCACAAATATTCCCTTGGAAATTTATTCCGCAGGATACGGTGTGATTGCCATGTTTTTGCTGGGTTTATTATCCAATTTTTTTTATTCCATTTACGATTCACAGTTGTATATGATTGTGTTTTCCGTAGTAGCGGCGGCTTTGGCACTCTGGTGCACTTTTTTCCTCAGGGAATTGGCCGTCCGTGTAAGGCTGGGACAATGGTGGAGAAACACAGTGGTGTTTTATGTACTGAGGCTGCTTTGGAAAGGCATCGGCGCTATATTTAATAGTTTTCCGCTGCTTTTGAATACACTGATTTGCTTTTTCGGCATTTGTATTTTGGAATTTTTCGGAGTGTGTCTGTTTGTACGCAATATAGGCGTAATTTTGTGGATGCTGGAAAAAATGATTTTGTTTCCCATTGTAATCTATATCGCTCTGATGTGTAAAAGGCTGCTTCAGGGAAGCCAGGCGCTGGCTCAGGGCAGGCAGGATGAAATTGTAGATACTCGTTATATGTTCGGTGAATTTAAGGAATGCGGTAAAAATCTGAACAGTATCGGCAAAGGAATTGCCAAGGCGGTGGCAGAGCGTATGAAGAGTGAGCATCTGAAAACGGAATTGATTACAAACGTGTCTCATGACTTAAAGACACCGCTGACTTCCATTATCAATTATGCCAATCTGATAGCGGAGGAACCTGTGGAAAATAATAAAATTACGGAATATTCCGAAGTTTTGGTACGGCAGTCGGGGCGTTTAAAGAAGCTGCTGGAGGACTTAGTGGAGGCATCAAAGGCTACCACAGGGAACTTAGAGGTGGATTTGCAACCCTGTGAGGTGGGAGTGATTTTGTCGCAGGCTTTGGGGGAATATCAGCAGAGGATGGAAGAGAAACAGTTGGAGCTGATTGTGACACAGCCGGAGGAGACCATGAGCATTCTGGCGGACGGCAGGCATTTATGGCGTATATTCGATAACCTGTTGAATAATATCTGCAAATATGCCAGAGAAGATTCCCGCGTGTACCTGAGTGTGGAAGAGAGTGGCAGCATGGTAAATATTATTTTTCGCAATATGTCCAAATATGCTTTGAATATCAGCGCGGAAGAGCTTCAGGAACGCTTTGTAAGGGGGGACAGATCAAGGCACATGGAAGGAAACGGGCTGGGACTTTCCATAGCGAGGAGTCTGACGGAGCTGCAGAACGGCCGGATGGACATTGTGACGGACGGGGATTTGTTCAAGGTCAGCCTTTGCTTTTCAAAAATATAACAAAATGTTAACAAAAATTTATTTTTTTGTAATTTGACAATTTCTTCTATTACCGATATCATAAAATAGTATATATATAAAACAGAATCGAGGCGAGGGATATCGTGTGCCTGAATATTTCTTTCGGCAATTTCATTTAAAGCTTATATTGTTGTCGGCAGTATAACGGAAATGTGACAGCGCACCAGACAGAGCAGATATCGGAAAAGGAGGAAGTTACATGAAGAAAAACGAAGAATACTTGATAAATTATGCGGAACTATGCCGTGAAGCGGACCGATTAGAACCGGAAATGTTTGACAAGTACGAGGTGCAGAGAGGGCTGCGTGATAAGAACGGAAACGGTGTTGTAACCGGATTGTCCAATATATCCCGTATAGATTCCTTTCGGATGGTGGACGGGGTAAAGACTCCCTGTGAAGGTAAACTTTGGTACCGCGGCTATGACTGTATTGAATTGGTAAACGGCTTTCGCAGGAAGAGATTCGGTTTTGAGGAAATTGCCTATCTGCTTTTGTTCGGTAAGCTGCCCAGTGAATCACAGCTGAAGGAATTTCGTGACAGTTTGTCGGCAAACAGGACGCTGCCCACTAATTTCACAAGGGACGTCATTATGAAGGCACCCAGCAGCGATATCATGAACTCTTTGACCAGAAGTGTGCTGACACTGGCGTCTTACGATAAAAACTGCAACGACACCGGCATTGAAAATGTGCTCAGGCAGTGTCTGGGATTAATCAGTGTATTTCCCATGCTGGCAGTGTATGGTTATCATGCATATAATCACTATGCAAACGATGAAAGTATGTATATCCACCGCCCTTCCAAAAAGCTTTCCACAGCGGAAAATCTGCTGATGCTGCTCCGCCCGGATAAGCAGTATACGGAACTGGAAGCAAGAGTATTGGACATTGCATTGGTATTACATATGGAACACGGCGGCGGCAATAACTCTACCTTTACCACCCGCGTGGTTACTTCTTCCGGATCCGACACCTATTCCGTTATTGCGGCGGCGCTTTCTTCCTTAAAAGGTCCCAAACACGGCGGTGCCAATATTAAAGTAGTCGAGATGATGCGCGATCTGAAATCCCATGTCTCCGACAAGGCGGATGAAGAGGAAGTGAGAAGCTATCTGAAGAAGATTCTGAATAAGGAGGCCTTTGACCGAAAGGGATTGATCTATGGTATGGGTCATGCCGTTTATTCATTATCCGATCCCAGAGCACAAGTATTTAAAGGATTTGTGGAGCAGCTTGCAACTGCAAAAGGGAGAGAGAAGGATTTTGCCCTGTATTCCATGATTGAGCGGATTGCACCGGAGGTTATTTCGGAGAAGGCTCGTATCTATAAGGGCGTCAGCGCAAATGTAGACTTCTACAGCGGCTTTGTATACAGTATGCTGGAGATTCCCTTGGAAATGTATACCCCCATTTTCGCCATTGCCAGAATTGTGGGGTGGAGCGCCCACAGAATAGAAGAGCTGATTAATATGGATAAGATTATCCGCCCTGCCTATAAGAGCGTAATGCCGGAAAAGGAATACGTGCCTATGGAGGAGCGCTGATATAACAGACCGTTTATTAAAAATGCAAATATGCTAAATAGAAAATCGGAAAACGAAACAATTGCAAATGAAACAGGAAACAATTGCAAATAAAAGAGGAGGAATAAGTCATTATTCCTCCCTTTTTTTGCCCAGCCCCGTGTAGAGGAAGTATGCCGCTGGGGGCACATACCATAGCGTCTTGCGGACGCATCGTGCCCTGCCTTTTCGGCGGCATCCCAAAGCAGGCATGTTCTGTGTCAAATCTTAAATTTCCTCATATGCTCGGCCAGCGCAAATGCGGCATCGGACACATGGTCGGCGCCCCGCGCCATTTCTTTACTGTCGGAGGAGAACTGTAGTGAAGATTCTGCCAGAAGCTCTGTGGAAGCAAGGATCTCCTCGGTGCTTGCGGATTGCTCCTGAGAGAGCGCGGCAATATTGGTAGCTACATCATCCACATTGGCGATTTCCGCTACGATTTTACTCAGCACTTTATCGGCCTCAGCCACATTACCGTAAATATTTTCAAAGATTTCACAGGATGCGGTAATTTTTTCCGAATTTGCTTCAATATAAGACACGCTTTGGCGGGTTTGCTCCATCATATGAGTGACCTGTGTGTTAATCTGGGAAATGCTTTCGGAAATCTTTGTGGCAGAGGAAGAGCTGATATCTGCCAGCTTTCTGATTTCCTCGGCGACTACGGCAAATCCCTTACCGGCCTCTCCTGCGCTTGCCGCTTCGATGGCGGCATTTAAAGACAGCAGCTCGGTCTGTTCGGCAATATCACTGATGATTTCTACCATAGAGTTAATCTGTCTGGTGGAGCTTCCTACCGCGCCTACGGTATCTGCCAGCTGTTTCATTGACAGGACAATGGATTCCATTGCCTGATTGACGGTTTCCATGTCGCTCCGCCCTCTGGAAGCCACATCTACGGTGAGCTGCATATTTGATTTGGCATTTTTGCCTCTTTCGTTTGTCTCATCCACTACATCGGAGAGGGTGGAAGCGTGGAGCGCCAGCTCTTGAATGCCGTTTGCAATCTGATCCAAAGTAACTTTTACATCCCCCATGGATTCGGCCTGCCCCTCCGCGGCCTCGCTCAGTGTGCCGGAAATCTGCTTGCTGGAACTGCTCAATTCGCCCAGCTGGTTTGAAATATCCCGGATATCCACAATAATTTCCCGCATGATTTCCACAAATCCGTTCAGAGAACGGCTCATTACGGTAATTTCGTCATTTCCTTTTTCGGGTATGGTGACAGAGAAATCGCCGTCCGTGATAGTGGTCAGGGCGGAGGTAAGAGTGCCGATGGGCTTTAGAGTTTTCCGCAGCACAATACTGACTACCGTAATAACCAGAAGCAGGATCACTGCAAATACACCGACAATGAGATAGGTCAGTTTTGTGAGATCGGAGAGGAGATAATCCCGTGAGACACAGGAAACTACTACCCAAGGGGTTCTTTTGATATAAGAGGCGGCTGCATAATAGCTTTCGGAGCCGTCACGAACCTCAAAGAGATTCGTATTTTCCGCCCTAAGCTGCACCCCTACATCGCCCAGAAACGTTCCTTCCGGATAGTCCGTAATAATTGAGCCGGTCAGGGAATCATCCCTGTGGGCAATAATGGAAAAATCATCGGTATTTACCAGAAAAGCATAGCCGCTGTTCATAACGGAGATTTCCTGTACGGAATTACTGATAAAATCCAAGGCAACCGGAATATCCACGGCTTCCCGGTAGGCATCCCGGATATCCCCCATGCCCGTGGCAATCATAATATTGATGGTGACGGTCTTGGCGTTTGACTCGGACTCCTTGAGCAGAGTGTGCCGGGCATTGGACAATATGATCTTGGTGCTGCTGACAAATATCAGCACGATGGTTGCCGCAAAAGCAATGACAAACATCGGAACCATGGTGATTAACAGTTTCTTTTGTATGCCGAAAATTTTCTTTTTGGCAGTTTTCTTGGGTTTTGACATTTTTATTCTCCATATTTGTTTGATGAAAAGATAATTTTATTATAAAATACATATTATAAATACCATATTTTGAGCAAAAATACAATGAGAATAGCAGAATAGTTAGGATTCTTTTATGGAAAGGCAAAGAAGGTATGGTTGGAACGATTATTGATTATTTAAAGGAATATGGGGATGTCCCTTTTCGGGATGTTCCGATGAATGAAGTGGACAGCTTGGCGTTGTGTCAATTTTCTTATCTGAAATTTGACGGTATGGTGCCGGGAGTGGAGGAAAATCTGCCTTCCGTCAAGCTGAAAGACTTGGAAACGCACCCCGATTACGAAAAGCTTTTTGCCGACGAACGCTACGAGAAGGTGAATCGGAAGCTGATCACCGCCATGCTGGCGGGAAAACGATACCGGAATATGAAAATGAACTGTTACGTGAACATTATCGAAAAGGAATGGGAGACACAGTTTTCGGCAATCACTTTCCTGTTGGAGGACGGAACTCTTTATGTGGCTTTCCGGGGGACGGATGAAACCATTGTGGGCTGGAAGGAAGATTTTAATATGGCATTTTTGTCCCCCGTGCCCGGTCAGGCTTACAGCGTGAAGTACCTGAATGCAGTGGGAGCCAGACTGCACAGGCCGTTTTATGTGGGAGGACATTCCAAGGGAGGTAATCTGGCAGTCTACAGCGCCATGAACTGTAAACCTGAAATTCAGGACCGGATTATTAAAATATACAGTATGGACGGACCTGGTTTCCGGCCGGAGGTATTGAAGGAAGGCAATTATTCCATGATTGCAAGAAGAGTGGAAAAAATACTGCCCCATTCTTCATTGGTGGGAATGCTGTTTGAATCGGATATGCATTTTAAGGTGGTGGAGAGCAAAACCTTCGGACTGCTTCAGCACAATCCTTATACATGGCTTGTAAAAGACGGGAGACTGGTGGAGGTAAAGGATATTTATGAGAGCAGGAGGAAGATGGATAACACACTGAACGAGTGGATTCTGTCTCTGGACGAAACACAGCTTCAGGTCTTTGTGGATACCTTGTTTCAGGTGATTAATGCTTCTCAGGCAGAAGATTTGATCCAGTTTACGGCGGAATGGAAGAAAAGCATGAACGGGATTGTGGCGGCGCTGAAGGAAGTAGACGATCAGACCGCCGGTATCCTGAAAGAAGTGATAAAGTCGTTGTTTGATATTGCAGGAGCCAGAATGGTACAGGGCATGACTAGCGGCACTGCACAGCTGAAGCAGAAATTAGGGATACAAAATAGGATAGAAGGGGACCGCCGGAGAGCGTAGCCCTTGCCGTTTGTATCCGTTCCGGATGCCACTGGACGCCGATGAGAGGAAGGGCTTCGTGGGTCAGCGCTTCCACGCATTGATCTTCCGGACACCATTGGATTGCCTGCAGCCCGTCACCCAGCAGCTTTACGGCTTGGTGATGGGCGCTGTTTATAATGGCCTTTTCCCCGTAGAGTTCATGGAGCCATGAGTTTTTGCGGATGACGGAGGAATGATATTTATCTCCGTCTTCGTAACGGTGTATGGCGCAGGAGGCAGGGGGCAGATTCTGGATCAGAGTTCCTCCCAGTCCCACATTGATTATCTGCATGCCCTTGCAGATGCCCAGTACGGGTATGGATTTGCGCAAAGCCATCTCCAGAGCCTGAAACTGCAGAATATCCAACTCGGTGTCTATACTTCGGGAGCCGTTATTCTTTTCCCCGAAAAAAGCGGGGGTGATGTCGCCTCCGCCGGGGAGTAGAAGACCGTGGCATCCGGCAGCCTCTCCCATGCTTAAAGTGACCACCGGTTCCGCGGCGGCGGATTCCACGTATTTGGCATAATTTCCGGTATCGGCAGCTCTGCCGACGATTGCAATTTTCATAATGCTCCCATTCCTTTTCTCGATAACAGCCTTCTTGTAAATATATGCTGCCGCAACGATTATACTACAGCAGAATAACTCCCGCAACTTTTTCCCGTGCGGAATGAGCTAGGCGAATTTCTTATGCTGCTTTTCACACCCGCGCCACCGCGAGGGGTTTCACGCGCTTTTGCGTGATCAAACCAAAACGATTAGAACAATCGCTTGGACAGCCTTGCGCGAAATTTCTGTGAAAACATCTCGCCATCTTGAATGTTATTGTTATGAGGAAATGTTTAATAAGGGCTTTCTATGTCAGGATAAATCTGGTAAAATAAATAAGTACAGGTCTGCGGAAAGTGCGGATTTAGTAAAGAGATAACAAAGGAATGGAACCATGGTTAAGATAAATTTAAAAACTAAAAACGGCAATGGAGAATATACGGAGAGGCAGATATTGGTAATAGCGTTTCTGCTCCCTTTTATCATTATGCTGACATTGTTTGGCATTAAGGGAATATATCCTTTTGGGGACAGAAGCTTTTTGTCCGGTGACCTGTATCACCAATATATGCCGTTTTTCAGTGAGCTGCTGCGCAAAGTCCGGGCGGGGGAGTCCTTAAGCTTTTCCTATAATGTGGGCATTGGCTCTAACTTTCTGGCTCTTTTTGTCTATTATCTGGCAAGTCCTGCTCATGTGCTTGCGCTGCTTGTGCCGGAAAAATATCTGATGGAATTTATCAGTTATTTGACGGTGGTAAAAATCGGGCTTGCGGGTATGAGTTTCTGCTATTATCTGCAAAAACATTTCCGCACGGAGAGTTCCGCTGTTTTTTTGTTTTCCAGCTTCTATGCCTTGTCGGGATTTATGGCGGCGTATAATTATAATATTATGTGGATTGATTGTGTGGTAATTCTGCCGCTGCTTATACTGGGGCTGGAGCGTCTGGTCAGAGACGGCAGGTGCGGGCTTTACTGTGTGATGCTGGGGCTGTCCGTTTTTACCAATTACTATATTTCGATTATGATCTGCATTTTTCTGGTTCTGTATTTTGCTCTGCTGTTAATCACAGAGAGGTTCAGACATATGGGGCGAAGCATCGGGTATTTTGTGCTGTTCTCCTTACTGGGAGGAGGCATGGCGGCGGTGCTGTTGATTCCGGAGGTCTGTGCTATTTTACAAACGGATTTCGGGGATATGGATTTCCCGAAGAAAGTGGAGAGCTATTTTTCCGTGTTGGATATGCTGGCCAGACATTGCGTGTGTGTCAGCTCGGAGAGGGGCTTGGATCATTGGCCCAATATCTACAGCGGCAGCGCAGCATTGATGCTGCTGCCCATATATGCGTTAAACCGGAATATTTCCATCAGAGAGCGGTTTTGTCGGCTGGCTTTGATGGGGTTTTTGCTGCTTAGTTTCGGGACGAATATTCTTGACTTTATTTGGCATGGAATGAATTATCCCGATTCCCTTCCGGCAAGACAGTCCTTTCTGTATATCTTTTTGGTATTGACGGTCTGCTATGATGTGTTCCATCATCTCAAAGAGACGGAAGAGCAGCAGATTCTCTATGGTTATATGACGGCGGCCGCATTTATTTTGTTTTGCCAAAAGTTTGTGGATCATGAGGATTTCGGACTGGGTGTAAAGCTTTTGACTTTGATATTCATCAGCGTGTATGCGGTGCTCTTATATTTATACCGGACAAGAAGCGGCAGGAAGGTGATGCTGTGCCTGCTGGCCGCGGCGATTGTGGCCGTGACGGTGGAGAACAGTATTAACACATATAATACCAGTCTGGGAACCGTCAGCCGTTCCGATTATCTCGGGCGGGAGGAAGATTATAAGGAATTGTATCAGTGGGCCAAGGAGCAGGATTCCGGTTTCTGGCGTATGGAAAAGTTTGCCCGCAGGACAAAGAACGACGGTACGCTGACGGGATACCCCACGGCCAGCGTTTTTTCATCCACCATGAATTCTCAGGTCATGGATCTGTATAAAAGGCTGGGGATGCGCCATAGTAAGGTTTTCTATGACTTTGACGGCGCAACGGCTTTTACATCGGCCATGCTCAATGTAAGCTATATGTTCGGAGATTCGGATCGGTACGAAAACAGCCTTTACGAGCCGGCGGGGCAGAGCGGGGATATCTATCTGTATAAAGCCCTTCGGACGCTGCCCTTTGGTTATGTGGCGCCTGCCGGTTATGATCTGCCCGAAGGCTATGCAAATAACGGGATTGCCTTGCAGAACCAGATGGTGCGGAAGCTGGGGGTTGAGGGGAAACTGTTTGAGCAGGTGCAAAGCAGCAATTCCGACGGGGACGTAACCTTTACCGCGGAAGAGGCGGGTATTTACTATGCCCAAGTGATGGCTTCCGGCACGGCAAAGGTAGCGGCTGTGGGAGTGGCCTTGGATACGGCAGATTACAATGATTTGAAAATGGGATCCATTCTGTATCTGGGTTATCTGGATCGGGACCGGAAGGTAACTCTTACCAACGGGGACGAAAAGGACGAATCACCTGCGGTAAATATTAAAGTATACCGGATGGATGAAGGGGTGCTGGAAGAAGCTCTGGGGATTCTGTCGGAGCAGCATTTGGAGCAGGTGGAAGTGACAAGCGACCGTATCCGCGGGGAGATTCTTATGAGTGAGGCGGGCAGGCTGATCCTGTCGGTTCCTCTGGAAGCAGGCTGGAGAATTCGGATAAACGGTGAGAAGGCGGAGGCATCTCTCTTCGGGGGCTGTCTGACGGCGTTTGACTTGGAGCCGGGGAAATATACCATAGATATGTATTATGTGCCTCAGGGAAGCGGTGCGGGAATTGTCGTGTCGGTGGTCAGCGTCCTGTTGTTTGCGCTGATTATGACGCTCCGGTATAAGCGCCGGAAGAAGGCTTCGGTTTCATAGCCTCTTAAACAATCCCGAAAAGGAATTCCGAGATGTAATTGCGGATTCCCGCCCAAGAGGCAAAGCCGGGATATATCACCGTTTTGAAACACGGTTCGGCAGGCTTTCCGGCGGACTCGTAACGTGCTGTCGATCATTTCACAACCGTCAGAAAGCATCTTGCGGCGAATGGATTAATCCTCCGCTTCCGACAGCCGAAAGAAGTATTGTAAGGCAGGACTATGGAGACGGCACTGCCTTACAAAATACATTTAAGGAGGCAGGCTATGTCAATGGAAATCAACGGAATGAATATCCGTACCCAGACCGATTACACGGAACGGCTGAAGGAAAAACAGCTTTCCGATAGTGCCGGAAAAGCGAAAACGGCAGAGGAGGGGCGGAACGACGTAAAGGGATTGGGCGGGGCGCCCGAGCCTCAGGATGCATATGTCAGCAGTCAAAAGCTGGGAGGGAAACCCAGTGGTTTGTACCGGATTGGGCAGGACGAAAACGGTAGGAAGAAGGTCTTTTTTGACGATCCCAATAAATCCGGCAGCGCAAACGGGAGACAGGCCAATGAAAAAGCGGACGCGTCGGACAAAGGCGGGGATGTCGAGCCGTCTAATGCAAAAGCGGACGGAGCCAAAAAGTCTGAGGAGAAATGTGTCGGAAATACGGATCGGGTAGATCGGGAAATCAGGAAGCTGAAAGAGAAAAAACAGCAGCTGATGCAGCAGATTAGGATGGCTTCCGGAGATGAAGAGAAAGTAAGGGAGCTGGAGAAAAAGCTGGCGCAGGTAGAAAGCGAATTAAGCCAGAAGGATAACGACTCATACAGAAGACAGCATACCGTTTTTTCGTCATAGTAAGGGAGTATATGGAATTATTTTGTCTAATGAACCTGAAAGAGGCGGCGTTCAATGGCCACTTCCCAAAAGTATAGAAGGACAATAATCTGTGATAATACGGAATATATTTGGTGGATTGCCAAAGATGAAGATTATTGTGATATGGAAACTTTATATATAGAGCTGATTCTATGGGCAGCGGTAGAAAAAGGAGCCGTAGAGATACGCTGGAATGATTTACCAATTTCGGTTTATCGGGTAGACAAGGAGAAGCGTTAAAATCGCGTGCCAAGGGGCAAGTCCCTTTGAACCCCCGGACGACATAATAGGCTGAATATCTCGCACCTATCCGGTGCTTGATGTTCAGCCTTTCTTTGTTTGTGTGCTGCTTGCATCCGTATCAAAGATGCGTCTGGGACACAGTACAGCCAGCCGGCATTTGATGTTTCCGAAAACGTATTTCGTAAACAGATGCAGCACAGCGATTATTTCGCCCTGTGCTGACGCAACCGTCCGGCAGGGATTTCTTTCGGAGGGGCACAAAGTGATATTAACGTTGATCGGGAGACTTGCGGAAAGTTTTTAAACGTTCATATTCCCCATCGGTGATAGAGAGTACGGTCCCGTGCTTAAATCCATAGGGGAAGGAAAAGGAATCGTCGGAACGCACGAAGACACCGCTTTTTAAGCTGTCTGCCAGAAAAGGCACATATCCCTGTCCTTCTGCGCCGCACCCGTAGAAATCAAGCATCAGGCACCATTTGCCGTTTCCGGTGACAAAAGCGGTAGGTGCCTCGTATTTTCCCTGTTCCAGTCCTTCCATACATTTGTCAAAGCTTTCCACTCTGGTAAAAGGTCCTGTAGCATGGTCGGATCGTACTAAGATTACATGGGAGGGATCTCCCTCGCTTTTTAAAAAGCAATAATAAACACCGTCTTCCTCATACATGGCGGAATCAATCACGGGACCGCCGTCTTCTTTTCGGTACAGAAGTTTCGGCTCCGAAAAGGTTTCAAAGTCTTTGGTGCGGCTGTAATAGATACCTTTGGATCCGAAATTATTTTCTGCGTGGGAGGAGGACCAGTGAACGATATAATCTCCGGATTCTTTATCGTAGATAATGTCCGGCGCCCAAAGACAGCCGAAGTTATCGTCTCCCAGCCGGAGCATCCGCTGGCTGCTCCAGTGGATGAGATCCTCGGACTGCCACATAACCAAACATTTACTGCCCTTTTGGGATACGTTTTCCCATGAGTTTTGGTACTGATAGGGCATACCGTAGGCAAGGCTTAAATCGGTGGCAAGGATAACAAATTTCCCGTCTTTGGTGCGTGTAATCGTGAAATCCCGCACTCCTTTATCCCCTTCATAACTCCAAAGTACCGGATTGCCGTCATTTACGGAATCCCAGTGGAATCCGTCCCTGCTGATGCCGAAATAGACCTGCTCCCCGTCGGGAGTTCTTTTTTCTTTAAAATGTACAAATAAATATGCGCTCATTTGCTGCCTCCTGACTTAGCTGCCAATGTACCGGCCGATTTTGGTTCCGGCAAAAGATTTGTAGATATTTTCGTCTGCCGGAAGCTTTGAGATTGGAATGCCGTTCATTTAAATTTTGCAGTATTTTTACCAAATAAAATTATACCACAGAGAGCATGAAAATTGTAAAAAAACACATACTACATTTGAAAATATATTTGAGTGCGTTTTACGAACGGTGTGAACGGTAATTGGAAAGCGAAGGTCGAATGAAATGAAAATGGATGAGGGAGATATCATCAAGGGGCGTGCCGGGGCGGATATGGTAGTTTTACTTAAAAATTGGAAGAGAAGAGCGTTACGACATAAAATATACCGATGTACATTGTGGACAACTCTTGTAGTCAGCTGTACGGCACTGATGGGGATGTTGTACTACTATGTGGACAGCAGCATTCCCTCCGTTATTCACATCCGGGCAGGAGAGGAGGAATCCTTTCATTTGGGAGTGCCTGCCAGAGGGGAGATTGTCAGTGTCAGCGAATCGGGTGAAAGCAATATTCCCGCGGGAGCCGTCAATATAGATTTAAGCCGTCCCGTTACGTTAAAGACGGCGGAGGACTCGGCATATGCCATGCAGGTAAAACTGTTCGGCATTCTTCCTTTTAAACAGGTGGGAATACAGACCATTGAGGCGCAGGAGCTGATTCCTGTGGGAAGCCCCATCGGCATCTATGTGAAAACCGACGGCATACTGGTGGTGGGGACGGGAGAGTTCAAGGGGGAGGACGGAACGGAATATTCCCCCAGCAGATATATCCTGAAATCGGGCGATTATATCCGTAAGGTCAACGGTGAAGTGGTAACGGAAAAGGATGATTTCATCGAGCGGATAGAGCAAAGCGGCGGCAAGGAAGTAGTGTTGACGCTGGAACGGGACGGAGATTTTCTGGAGCTTGCCGTAAAACCGGAAAGAGACGCCACCGGTGATTACAAGATCGGCGCATGGATCAGGGACAATGCTCAGGGAGTGGGCACAATGACATATATTGACAGTCAGGGAAATTTCGGGGCATTGGGGCATGGTATTACGGATGTGGATACCAGTACGTTAATGCAGATGGAAGACGGCACTCTGTATGAGACGGATATAGTGGACATTAAGAAAGGAACTACAGGCACGCCGGGTGAGATGACGGGAATGATTGTTTATTCCGATGACCGCATTCTGGGAGATATCACCAGCAACAGCAGCAGAGGAATCTTCGGTATCTGCAACCCAAAAGCTTTGGCCATGGGCACCAGAGAAGCTCTTCCCATTGGCCTGAAACAGGAGATAAAATTGGGAAGGGCGCAGATACTCTGCACGGTGGACGGCAGCCCCAAATACTATGATGTGGAAATCACCGCGCTGCATCTGGACCACGATAACGTAAACAGGGGAATAGAGCTGAAAGTGACAGATCCCAAGCTTTTGGAACTCACAGGAGGAATTGTACAGGGAATGAGCGGCAGCCCTATCATCCAGAACGGAAAGTTCGTAGGCGCCGTCACCCATGTCTTAGTACAAGACAGCACCAAAGGATATGGGATATTTATTGAAAACATGCTGGAGCGTTGAGCCGGACAGTCCTATAAAAAAAGAAGAGCGTTGCAAGCTCGCTTGCAAAAGCCCTTCTTTTTCTATGGGAAACTCATTTCTTCATGGCTGCCCGTTTTCTCAAAGTGGGATCCAGAATTTTCTTACGGATTCGAAGACTGCCCGGCGTCACTTCCAACAATTCATCGGTATCAATAAAGTCCAATGCCTGTTCCAGAGAAAGTACTCTGGGGGGAGTCAGGCGCAGTGCTTCGTCCGCGCTGGAAGAACGCGTATTGGTCAGCTGCTTTTTCTTGCAGACATTCACTTCGATATCCTCGCTTCGTCCGGTTTGTCCGATGACCATGCCGGCATACACTTTGGCTCCGGCTCCGATGAAGAGAGTGCCGCGCTCCTGAGCATTGTACAGGCCGTATGTGATGGCTTCCCCCGCCTCGAACGCGATCAGGGAGCCTTGCTTCCGGTATTGGATGTCTCCCTTGTAAGGAGCGTAACCGTCAAAGACAGTGTTCATAATGCCGTTTCCCTTTGTGTCGGTCAGAAATTCCCCGCGGTAGCCGATGAGACCTCTGGCGGGAATGGAAAATTCCAGACGAGTGTAAGTTCCGCCGGAAATGGTTCCCATATTGCGGAGCTCTCCTTTTCTCTGCCCCAGCTTCTCGATGACGGCGCCGGAAAATTCATTGGGAACATCAATGTAAGCCAATTCCATAGGCTCTGTCCGTTTGCCGTTTTCGTCCGTGTGGTAGAGGACCTCGGCTTTGCTGACCGCGAATTCATAGCCTTCGCGGCGCATATTTTCGATTAAGACGGAGAGATGCAGTTCCCCGCGGCCGGAAACCTTAAAGCACTCGGTGGTGTCTGTCTCCTCCACTCGGAGAGAGACATCTGTGTTCAGCTCTTTAAAGAGCCGGTCACGGATATGGCGGCTGGTGACATATTTTCCTTCCTGCCCTGCCAGCGGGGAATCATTGACCATGAACTGCATGGCAATGGTAGGCTCGCTGATCTTTTGGAAGGGAATGGGAATCACATGATCCACGGAGCAAAGGGTGTCTCCGATACGGATATCGCTGATACCGGAGATAGCGACGATGGAACCGATTCCGGCCTCCTTTACCTCTGCTTTGTTTAATCCGTCAAATTCGTAGAGCTTGCTTACTTTTACCTTAATCTGCTTGTCAGGTTCATGGTGGTTGCAGATAATAACCTCTTGATTTACCTTAATGATGCCGTTGTCCACTTTGCCCACACCGATGCGGCCTACGTATTCGTTATAGTCGATGGTGCTGATCAGAACTTGGGTTCCGGCGTCGGGATCTCCTTCGGGAGCAGGTATATAATTTACAATGGTTTCAAAAAGGGGTTCCATGTTCGTGCCGTTTTCGGAGGTATCCAGAGAGGCTACACCCGTTTTTGCGGAAGCATAGACGAAGGGACAGTCCAGCTGTGCATCGTCTGCATCCAGTTCCAAAAACAGTTCAAGAACCTCGTCCACAACTTCATCCGGTCTCGCCTCGGGCCGGTCAATCTTATTGATACATACAATGACGGGGAGCTTTAGCTCCAATGCCTTGCGCAGCACGAATTTCGTCTGCGGCATGGCGCCTTCAAAGGCATCCACCACCAAAATTACACCGTTTACCATTTTCAGTACCCGTTCCACTTCGCCGCCGAAGTCGGCATGGCCGGGAGTGTCAATAATATTAATCTTAGTGTTTTTATACATTACAGCCGTATTTTTTGACAGGATAGTAATACCACGCTCACGCTCAATGTCGTTGGAGTCCATAACGCGTTCAGCCACTTCCTGACCCTCGCGGAAAACACCGCTCTGTTTTAAAAGCTCGTCTACCAGAGTTGTCTTACCGTGATCCACATGAGCGATGATTGCAACATTTCTTACGTCTTCTCTTTTCTGTCTCATTTCTCAGCATCCTTTCCTGATTGCCAGATTCCATCTGATTACCGGATTTTTACCGCTTATCAAATTTTTCTGATTAACAACGCAAAATTTGTCAAAACTCAAACTGCTACAGTATATCACTTATCCGAGACTCATGCAAGTCAAAAAGCGCATATTTTGGCGATTTGCGCGATGGGTTTTTGTTCTAAAACATTGGTGGATAAGGTATATATAATAGTAGCCATGTGCGACCACTTTATGTGGCATACCGGAAAAATTCTTAAGGTGTAAGAAGGGAGAACAGAAATGACAGATAAGGTAATTGAAAACAATCAGGTAACGGTGATGGGAGAGATCGTCAGTGATTTTTCTTATAGCCATGAAATCTTCGGAGAAGGCTTTTATATGGTAGATGTCAAATGTAAAAGATTAAGCGAGAGTTATGACATTATTCCGGTCATGGTATCAGAGCGTCTGATCGACGTGACCGATAGCTATATAGGGTCGCTGATTTGTGTAGTGGGACAATTCCGATCTTATAACAGACATGAGGAACATAAAAACCGTCTGGTTTTGTCCGTTTTTGCGAGAGAAATTAATTTTATAGAAGAGATGGAGGAAAGCTCAAAAACAAATCAGATTTTTTTGGACGGGTATATCTGTAAGGAGCCGGTGTATCGTAAAACACCTTTGGGAAGAGAGATTGCCGATCTGCTGCTGGCCGTGAACCGTCCTTACGGCAAGTCCGATTATATACCTTGTATCTGCTGGGGAAGAAATGCCCGTTATGCCAATCATTTCAAAGTGGGCGAGCGCTGTGCGGTTTGGGGGCGGATTCAGAGCCGCGAGTATATGAAAAAATTGGATGAAGAAAATGTGGAAAAAAGAGTGGCCTTCGAGGTATCCGTCAGCAAAATGGAGCTTGGCGAAGGGGAAGAAATAGAGGAAGACTGCCAAGATTTGCCAAATTGATATAGGTATGTTATAATATATAAAATATTTGTTGCAGTATGGCGCTTACACTTATGAAAACGACTGCTCCGGCTGGACTGTAACAAGATGTTTGTTACTCTACTATAGACGAATAAGTTGAGGTGCAGTATGGCAAATGGAATGGTATATATATATGCGGGGGACGGAAGGGGAAAATCTCCGGCGGCTATCGGCAGGGCGGTTCAGGCCGCCGTTGCAGGTAAAAATGTCGTTATTATCCAGTTCCTGAAAGGAAGAGGACTGGAGGATTCTGATTTTCTGCGCAGGATGGAGCCGGAGATTAAGTTGTTTCGTTTCGAGAAATCCGATGAAAATTTTGAACAGCTTCCCGAGGAGAAAAAGCGGGAGGAGATTGTCAATATTAAAAACGGTATGAATTTTGCAAAAAAAGTCTTAGCCACCGGGGAATGTGATTTATTGATTTTGGATGAAGTTCTGGGATTGATTGAAAAGGAAATCATTACGGTAGAGGATCTGAAAAATATGCTGGTTTGCAGGGAGGATACCAGTGTCATTCTCACAGGAATTAAGCTCAGCGATGAAATCTGTTTTCTGGCGGATGAAATTTCCAAGATTGAGATGATAAAGACAGTATCATGATTCTGCGGACGCAGAATCTAAGTCGGCTGCAGCCGCCTTGTCGTCACTTTGTGACGCATGATACCAGCAATCCATGTCAAAGCCATAGCGGGCTATGGCTTGAAAACCAAATGTCCCCGCGGGCCGCTTGGTTTTCTGCTCTCATGGTATTGACATAGGTTGTGGAAGATGCTATGCTTTTAAACAGAATAAGGAGATAGAGGTTGCGTTGTTCAAAAGTAATCTTCCCAATACGACAGGCGTAGATGCGGGGAGACAAAAGGGGAGGACGCCGAAAGAGGAGAGAACCTGTGAATCGATTCTTGGGCATACGGTGAAGAACCGTATGACTGTCATCCGTTATCGGGTGGGGCGCTATCAGCAGTGATGATCCTGTAATCTTTGCCGGCGCGTTCAGCGCTGGCATTTTTTACATTGCGGAAACGGAGTGTTTGTGTCACCGCCGGAGACATGACGGGAGCTGTGAAGAAAATCTTCTTTGCGGCAGGGAAACTTGTACACGTTGATGAAAGGATATTTATGGAGGAAAGGCTATGTCAATTTTCAAAGGCGCCGGTGTAGCGATTGTTACACCAATGTATGAAAACGGAGAAGTAAATTATGATGGATTCGGTAAACTGATCGAGTTCCAGATTGAAAACAAAACGGATGCCATTGTGGTGTGCGGAACCACAGGTGAGGCATCAACGCTGACCCATGAGGAGCATTTGGACGTCATCCGTTATTGCGTCAAAGCAGTAAACGGAAGGGTTCCTGTCATAGCCGGAACCGGCTCTAACTGTACCGAGACGGCAATCTACCTTTCTCAGGAAGCGGAGCAGGCCGGTGCGGACGGGCTGCTTGTGGTAAGCCCGTATTATAATAAGGCAACCCAGAACGGTCTGTATGCTCACTTCAAGATGATTGCGGAATCCGTAAAAATTCCCGTACTGCTGTATAATGTGCCTGGCAGAACGGGGTGTAATATCCTGCCGGAAACTGTGGTAAGGCTCTGTAAGGATGTGGAGAATATCATAGGAGTGAAGGAAGCCAGCGGGAATATCAGCCAGATTGCACACTTGGCCGCTATCTCCGAGGGCTGTGTGGATATGTATTCCGGAAACGATGACCAGATTGTGCCTATTATGGCATTGGGCGGTTTGGGAGTTATTTCCGTATTGGCTAATGTGGCACCGAAGCAGACGCATGAAATCTGTCAGGATTTTCTGGACGGAAAGATTGCGGAAAGCCGTCAAAAGCAGCTTGCGGCTATGGAGCTGTGCAATGCACTGTTCTGTGAAGTGAACCCTATTCCTGTTAAGAAAGCTTTGAATCTGATGGGGATGGAGGCAGGGCCTTTGAGAATGCCCTTAACGGAAATGGAATCTGCAAATGCAGAAAAATTGGAAAAGGCGATGAAAAAATACGGGATATTGTAAACGGAGTCCAAGTGCCGTAAATTCCCTGTAGGATACCAATTGCCTTGCCGGATACAAAATGCGCTGCCGGGCACAAAATGCCTTGCCGGGCAACAGCTGCCGACAGCGCAATTGGGAGATTGGTGTTTGTGCTTCGTTTTAAAAGGAGGAAAGTCTTTACGGCATGGAATAAGGGGAGGATAGAATGATAAGAATCATTATGCATGGATGTAACGGGAAAATGGGACAGGTGATCAGCGGATTGCTGGCTGAGGACGATACGGCGGAACTGGTAGCCGGAATTGATCCGGCGGATGACGGGCATAATCCGTATCCCGTATTTGGGAATATTGACCAATGTGATGTGGAAGCGGACTGCCTGATTGATTTTTCCGCCGCTCCTGCAGTGGATA
>Ga0137308_100743_pt1 | contig 45144 bp, 50 predicted proteins | sample Inofrocosms_June_FD_97181 | JGI IMG/M metagenome (GOLD analysis project Ga0137308, IMG submission 97181) | Mouse cecal microbial communities from Vienna, Austria - N-Acetylneuraminic and N-Acetylglucosamine D2O microcosms_June | ecosystem: Host-associated > Mammals > Digestive system > Large...
CACCAGCATCTGCAGCTCCTGCCGTTCCTCATCCACCTTCCGCCGGTTCTCCTGCATGATATCGTACAACCGGGACAGACGGTAACCGATACGGGCAAAAAGTGTTTCTCTGTCCGCAACACGCATCGGTTCTTCGCTTCCGCTTATCATCTGATCCATTGCCCGGCACAGTTCCCTGGTAAATACGGAAAGCCGTTTACTGAAAACAACTGTCAGAAGGAACATCCAGGCAAGAGCACAGAGCATCAGCAGCCCGCCGCCGACCAGCACCCAACTCTCGCCTGTCATCCATAAGAGAACGGCACAAATGGCCAACATGGAAATCGCCATACCAACCCAGGTCAGCAGGAATATCTTTTTTACAGAGATCCTCCCCAGACTCATTTTCTCTCGCCTCCCATCCACTGATACCCAATTCCGTAAATCGTTTTGATATAAGTATCGCCATCAGCCTCAATCTTGCCCCGTATCCGGCTGATGGAGGTAGTCAGGGTGTGTTCGTCCACATAGTTTTCATCTGCATCCCACAGCCGTTCCAAAAGGCGCTGCCTGGTCAGGATCTGTTTGGGATTTTTGCAGAACAGGTACAGCATCTTATACTCCATAGGGGAAAGGATAAGGGATTTACCATTCAACGAGGCGGACTGTTCCGAAAAGCCCAAAAACAGCCTGCCGTCATCATAGAAATCTTTTGCCAGCCCCCGGTGTTCCAGCATGGAGAACATTGCCCGTATTTTCCGCAGCAGCGCCCCAATGGAAAAAGGCTTGGTGATATAATCCACCGCCCCGACTTCATACCCCCGGATCTGGTCGCTCTCCTGATCATTAGCCGTCAGGAAAATCACCAGCGTGTCAGGATTCTCCGGCTTTATGAGCCTGCACAGGTCATAACCGCTGCCGTCCGGCAGGTTGATATCCAGAAGTACCAGATCATATTCCGTCTGCGTCAGTAACTGGGTAGCTGTGCCTGCATTCAGGGCTGATACGGTATCGTAACCCTCAGAAATCAGGTTGTAAGTCAGCGTTTTATTTAAAAGGGCGTCGTCCTCTACCAGCAAGATCTTTTTCATATCCACACTCCTTTATATTTTATTACAATAAGCTGACCCGCGGAGCGTGACAGCGTTTGTTGTGAATGGCCGATTTTTTGTCATTCACTATAGTTTAACAGGCAAATGTCCGCGAAATGTTACAACTGGCAATTTTCATTTAAAAACAAAAATTTCTTCAATCGGTACTTCTACGGCCCTGGAAATATCGATTGCCAGCTTCAACGACGGATTATACTGCGCCTTTTCCAGACGCATGATCGTTTCCCGGCGCACTCCTACTTTTTCTGCCAGCTGCTCCTGTGTCAGATCCTTCATTCGCCGGTACTTTTTTAATCTGCATTCAAATTCTGCCATATCCTATTCCTCGCCTTCCTCTGCCTGGTCGTCATGGTCATATCGGTACAGCAAATATTCAGAGAGGAAAATCCCCAAAGCGAATGCAAGGGAAAAAGTAATAATTGCAGCAATCAGGGTATACTCAAGATTTCCAAAAAGTTTTCCCTGACAAAGAATTATCAGAGCAATAAGCATGACTCCAAAAGTAATTTTATACGCTTTCAGCTTAGCGCGGGCAATGTTCTCACGAAAGCGCTCATCCATAAATGTCCCTGACATCTTTCCCTCATAGTAAAAACCAAAAAAACCGAAGAACAGAAAAAACGCAAACGGAAAAACTGTACCATCCACAGAGTATGTCCAAAAACCGGCAAACCCCAAAAATCCCAATACACCTAAACACCCCAGTTTTGGATTTATCTTACGAGTGATGCCTGTTTCTTCTGCTTGCCTCTGCTTTTTTCCTGCATGGATAAAAAGCATGACAAACAATGCAACAAGATAAATGCAAGCGAGAGAAACCGAAACAATCATCGGCAAATCCCTTATCTCAAATACATAATTCTTGAAATCCATTGGGACTACCAGGCGGGAATCATTAAAAGCAATCGCATACCACAACGAAAGAAACACACTCAGCACACAAACTCCCCCACAGCCGATCCAAATTTTCATCTTATTCGTTTTCATATTATTCCTCCTTTTGTAGAGATATATTTATCTCTTTATGTGATAAATATATCTCTACCCTTGCTTTTTGTCAATAGAAAAGAGAGAAATATATCACATTTATCATATATTTTCCCACGCCTGGCTCCATTTTTTCACATTTCCTGTCCACATTTACTCCCAACAATAATACCCGCGCCAAATACCAAAATAAAAGCGGACTCCAGGCACCAATGCCTGTTTTCCGCTTTCTTCCGTAATCATTATATCCTTTCCTGCCGCCTGTCATTTCGTATAATCGATATCGTACCTTACTTCCACTTCCAGTTTCGTTACCGCCCCGGCGGCTCCGTTCTCCCGCGTAATACGCAGGATCCTGGAATCCGTCACACAGCTCTGGTAATATTCGTTCGATTCCAGTTTCGGCTCGATTTCCAACGCTTTTTCCCCGGTCAGTTCCGTCAAAGGAACCGAAGCAATCGCAATTTTATCCAGACCGCCTTCCTCACTCTTCAGGAAATAAACTACCCCATCTCTTACCGCGCATGCTTCCCCGGTCACTACGCTTACCGATGCATATGGTTCACCGCCCTTGCCAATATATATATCCGTATATACACTGTCCGCATCCAATGGCATATCAGCCTCTATCTCATACCACTGCACGGAGCCGGCCGAAGTATCCATTACCGACACTTCAAACCCCGCGTCATAAATCGTCTGCATCGTGGTCTGATCCAATGTAATTTCCGTTCCGTCCACCGACAAGGGATAAATCGCTTCCTTTTCACCTCCGCATCCGGCTGCCGCTGCCAAAAACACCATAGCCGCCGCAATTCCCAAAGCCTTCCTCCAATTTGTCAATTTTATCATCGGCTTTTCTCCCTTATTTCATCTTCTCCGCAATCACTGCCTTGGCATGTTCCAGCTGGTTGTCATAGCCATTTTCATAATATTCCTCGCTGTCAAATTCATACACTTCATCCGGTTCCACCCCGATGCCATGAATATTATTGCCCTTCGGCGTAAAATAAGTGCTTACCGTCAACTTAAGCGCGGTTCCGTCGGATAAAGACATTACTTTCTGCACGATACCTTTCCCGAAAGTAGTCGTCCCGATCAATTCACCGATTCCATAATCCTTAATGGCTCCCGCCAGGATTTCCGATGCGCTGGCCGAATAACCGTTGATCAAAACAACAAGCGGCTTATCAAAAACATGTTTGCCATCGCAGGAGTATTCGGTTCGGTTCCCCTCCCTGTCTTCCGTATACACGATCAAACCTTCTGGAAGAAGCTGTCTGGCAATTTCCACTACCGCGCTCAGGTTTCCTCCGGGATTGGCCCTAAGGTCGAGAATCAGCCCTTCCATTCCTTCGCTTCTGAGTTCCGCCATGGCATCCTGGAACTGGCTCACGGTGATCTCATCAAATTCCGTAATTTGAATATATCCCGTCTTATTATCGTACAATTCATATTTTACCGTCGGGCTTTCAATCTTTCTGCGCTCCACATCGATCTGCCGATAATCATTTTCTCCCTCCCGGTAAATGGTCAGATGCACTTTTGTGCCTTCCTCCCCTTTTATTTTTCCTACTATTTCAGACAGTTCCATTCCCTGCATAGGCTCTTCATTTACCATATAAATTACATCGCCGTCCCGCAGACCGGACTCTTCCGCCGGAGTCCCTTCAAAAACTCCGCTGATATAAGCCATACCCGTCTGGGCGTCCATTCCTACATATGCGCCGATCCCATAATAGATCCCTTCCGTCTGCTGCATCAGATCTTCCAGATCTTCCTCCGTATAATAAGTGGAATATGGATCCCCCAGAGCTGCTACGACTCCCTGGTACATGCCGTCAATCATGTCTTCGGTGCTGACGTCTTTCTGGTAATAATATTCGGAAATCGCCTTTTCAATTACCTCAAGCTTATCCATCGTAACGTCACTGACAAGACTTTCCGGTTCGCTTTCCTCTTTGCGCCGCGCAATATTATCCATACGCATCCTGTGAAGGTCGCAAAGTTGCTTCACCGTATACACACAGCATAAAATAAAAAGGCATAAAAGTATTCCGGTAAACATTCCGTTGCAGAAATGTTTTCTATCCTTTTTTCCCTCTTCCTTTCTGTCTCCTCCCTTATTGCCATCCCCTTGGTTCCAATACCCGTTTAAATTATATTCCACTGTCCTTCATCTCCACATTATTTGCTCAAATAGCTCCAGGGGCTGACATAACTTCCATTCAGACGTACGCTGAAATGCAAATGGTTGCCCGTAGACCGCCCCGTTGAGCCTACCGCCGCAATATTCTGCCCTTTCACTACAAAATCTCCCTTTGAAACGTACAAAGCTGAGGCATGCATATAAATCGTATACAGCCCGTCTCCATGATCGATCATCAAATAGTTTCCCATAGAACTGCTGTAATCCGCCGCCACAACCTTGCCGTCATAAGCCGCCAGAATCGGCGAACCGCCCGGCGCTGCCAGATCCACTCCATTATGAAACCTTTCCATCCCGAGAGTAGGATGTATCCGGTTGCCATAATCACTGCTGATCGCCGTGTAAGAGGGAGCAGGCCATTGAAACATCCCCCCGTCATATTTCATCCTGTTTTCTTCCGCCAGCTTCGCCTTCTCTTCCGCCACCACCTTTTCCAGCATGGCAATCGTTTCATTCTGCTCTTTAATATACGCCTCGTATTCCGCTATCGCCGCCTCTTTATTCTGAATATCGTCGCTGACCTGTTCGATCGCATCTTTCTTTTCATCAATCAGGGAATTCAACGAATCCTCTTCGCTTTCCACCCCTGCCTTTGCGTCCTCCAGGTATGCCCTCTCCTCCTCCAGCTGCTGCTTATATAGTTCGATCAGTTCCCTGGTTTCCACATATCTGTCCAGCATCTTTCTGTCATAAGAGGAGAGCATTTCGATATACTCCGCCTTGTTCAGCATATCTCCAAAACTTTGTGAAGAAAAAATAAGCTCCATGTACAGATCATCGCCTTTTTCATACATAAACTTAATTCTTTCCTTCATCGCCTCATATTGTCTCTCCTGATCCTGTATCGCATCCTCCAGTTCGCTTTGAGTCAATACGATCTCGCCCTCTTTATCCTCTATCTTTCCCTTCAGATCCGCTATCTTCGCCTGTATCGTCGCCAGTTCCCCGTCAAGCCGCTCCACATATTCGGCCAGATCCTGCTTGGAAGCCTCCAGTTCTTCTTTTATTTTCTTTACATCCGTAAGATTCGACTGGAGCTGTTCCTTCATCTCCCTGGCGCTTTCGATCTCTTGTTCCTTCTCTTTGATCAAGTCATTCGTCAGCCCGGATGCCTTTACTACCGCCGTTCCGGACAAGCCTCCTGCCGCCAGGCATGCCACAGGCAGTATGCATAAGATCGCACCCAAAGCTTTCCTCCATCGTTTCATGGGCAGTACCTTTCTATGATTTTTCAAAAAGTTATACTCTTAAATGCTTCCTTACCGTAGTTATACTTCCGATAAAACCAATGCCCACTCCCATCGCTATCGATACCGGAAGCAATATATGGAAAATTTCTTCGACCGGAAGGAAATTCAGCAGATCGGACAACATGGCAAACCGTTCCGTCACATAAAAAATCACATTATTATATATGAAATAAATAATACCTACCGGCAGCAATGATCCGATCAGCCCGATCATCATCCCTTCGATAACAAATGGAGAACGGACAAAAAAATCCGTCGCCCCTATATATTTCATAATATTTATTTCTTCTTTTCTTACGGATATTCCGATCGTTACCGTATTGCTGATCAGGAATATGGAAACCGCAAATAATATCCCGATAATGCCAAGAGAAACATATGCAATCAACGCGTTAATGCCGCTCAGCGTCATTGCCGTAACTTCTGACTTGTTGATCCTCCTGATGTCCTCGATCGACTCCAGATATGTAACCAGCGCGGGCTGCAACGATACGTCGCTTAAATAAATTTCATAATGGGCCGACTCCGATAGCGGGTTTTCCGTAAATCCATCCACGTATTCCCCCAGATAATCGTCCTTAAAGCTTTCCCACGCTTCTTCTGCCGATACAAAATGTACGTTGGCAACCTCCACTCTCCGGTTGATCAAATCGCCAATCTCTGCAATTCTCGTATCGCTGACCCCTTCGTTAAAAAATACCGTCACTGACACGCCTTCTTCCATCGATTTAACAATATGCTGGAAATTCGATAAAATTGCATAAAAGATACCGAACAAAAACAAACATGCGCCGATCGTCGCTATGGAAGCCAGCGAAAACCATTTATTTCTTATAATATTACGGAACCCCTGCCCTATCGTATAAAAAAATGTACTAATCCTCATCGATGTAACCGCCCTTTTCTTCATCGCTTACAATGACGCCTTTTTTCATCGTAACGACTCTTTTCTGCATGGAATTTACGATTTCCCTGTTATGGGTAACTACCAGAACCGTAGTGCCGTTCTCATTGATCTGCTCCAATAGTTTCATGATCTCCCATGAGTTTTTAGGGTCCAAATTACCCGTCGGCTCATCGGCCAGAAGAATTGTCGGCTTATTGACAAGCGCCCTGGCCAGCGCTACTCTCTGCTGTTCGCCTCCCGAAAGCTGCTTCGGCTTCGCCTTGTACTTTCCTGCAAGTCCCACCGTTGCAAGAATGCTCGGTACATTCCTCTTGATTTCTTTATTGGATACCTGGATAATGCGCTGGGCAAACGCTACATTTTCATAGACATTCCTGTCTTTCAGCAAACGGAAATCCTGAAAAACAATTCCCAGATTCCTCCTGAACTTCGGAATCTTCCTGTGTTTGATTTTTACCAGATCATATCCCATCACATTAATATTTCCGGACGTGGGGGTCAATTCCCTTAAGAGAAGTTTGATCATCGTGGATTTGCCGGAACCGCTGTCCCCTACAATAAAAACAAATTCCCCTCTATTAATATGTAAACTGACACCGTTTAATGCCGGAGCACCCGTGGCATATGCCTTACTGACATTATCCAAAGTGATAATCTCATTTTCCAAAACCGTATATTTCTTTCCTCTTTTTCTTTTTCTGCCTTTTTCCGTCAAAGTATTTCACCCACCTGCTTTTTATCTTTATCCCTTTTTGTCAAATTCTAATATTCAAAGGTCTCCATATATTTCATATATTTAACTACCATCAGGGCGATTTTAAAGGTAATGGCATCCTCAAAAACCCTCAGATCAAGCCCCGTACTCTTCTGAAGTTTATCCAGCCTGTAAACCAGAGTATTTCTATGGATAAATAACTGTCTCGATGTCTCCGAAACATTCAGGCTGTTTTCAAAAAACTTATTGATCGTAGTCAGCGTTTCTTCATCAAAGTCATCCGGGCTCTTTCCGCCGAATATCTCTTTGATAAACATCTTGCAAAGCGGTATCGGAAGCTGATAGATCAGACGCCCGATTCCGAGTTCGCTATATGCGATAATATTTCTTTCGTCAAAAAAGATTTTCCCTACATCCAGGGCCATCTTCGCTTCTTTATAAGAGCGGCTCACATCCTTAAGTTCGTTTACGATCGTTCCATAGGAAATCCTGATCCCCTGCATCCCCTCTCTCGCCAGGACGCTTTCCATGGCTTTTGCCGCCTTCTCGATTTCTTTGCCCGCCTCGCCTTCCGAAAGATCCTTTACTACTATAACATTATTTTCATCCACTGCGGTAATGAAATCTTTGCTATTATTCCCAAAATTTGCCCTGGCCATTTCAAGAACGTTGTTATCCTTGCTGTCTTCCGTCTCAATAATCATAGTCACGCGTTTCACGTCTGTCTTTATATGCAGCTTCTTTGCCCTGCTGTAAATATCTACAAGCAAAAGATTATCCAGCAAAAGGTTTTTAATAAAATTATCTTTGTCAAAGCGTTCCTTATAAGCTACCAGCAGGCTCTGGATCTGAAACGCCACCATCTTGCCAATCGTATATACATCCTCACCCGGTCCTCCTGCGATCAAAATGTATTCCAGCTGCTGCTCGTCAAAAATCTTAAAATACTGGTATCCCTGAATTTCCTGTGAATCTGCCGGAGATCCTGCAAATCCGGCAGCCGCTCCAGCACAGCTTTCCATGTCAGGCGCCGTAGATGCCACTTCCTTCCCATCCACATCCATAACGCATAATTCCACCCTTGCAATAGATTTTAAACCGTCGATCGTATTCTGTAAAATTTGATTTGAAATCATGTCCCCACTCCTTCTCCTATCTTCATTATGCGTCCGTTCTTCCGATAAATTATGCAAAACCTACAAACCATACCTAGAACATCCATCTGTTTTTCTATGCCTTCCCCTAATTTTAATAGAAAACCACAAAAAAATCCATACTCTTCCCGCATAAATTTGTATATTTTTTCAATTCCGCCTCTTTTCACTACATTATGGGGTAATTTCCTGTTCATTATTTTCTGTTATACCATCAAACCCGGAAAATCCTCCTGTGCTGCAAGGCAATGGATGTTCCCATGTGCCGAACATAAAAACAAACAGACCTGAAATGTACTCCATCCCAAATCTGCTCACTCTCCCCTCTCATTTTCATCCCTGAACCGACTCATCTTCCTGTGAAAAATCCCTTTGTAAATCCTATCCGTAACTTTTTTGCGGAAAGGTCCCTTCGTTCCGTCCAGTATCATATCCTTTGAAATGCCAAGCCATACTTCCGCATTAACAAAAGGTTTTGCCCGGATCATCCAATTTTCCTGTATGCCGGGAGCTATTCTGGATATAATTGCAGTAGGTGCAATATCGTTTATTTTGTTTATTACTTCTTCCAGCTCTTCTTCCCCGTCCGCAGTCACTCCGCTTCCGCCAATCAATATTCCTGTCTGAAAAGCCTCCAGTTCCTCTCTTAAAACCTCAGTCTCCGATTCCGATTCCGCAAGAAGATATACTTTTCCTCCGCTCCGTGCCAGCCTTCTTAAAAACTCCTTCAGGAAAACCAAGTTTTCCACCTCATACTGTCTGCTCACGGAACGAATCTCTGCCACTCTGAGGATATCGGCATCCCCGCATAAAGTCATATCCATAGACTCTATTTCTTTTTTCTCTTCTTCATTTTCCCCCGCCATAATAAGCACGGGCGTTGTAATGTATAAAATGGTGTTGAGCCCTCCCCCCCTGACATAACCGTCCAGACGAAGCAACGATTCTTTCAGGGAATAGTCGGTAAGCTCGACTCCTAATATATTTATTTTCTGCATATCCCACCATAGTCCGCCTTATATTCTGAAAAGGCAGCCACAAATTGTACTCAAATCTCCGCATCCTGACTTGCCAATTATATCAGAAATATGCTATACTTGCAACACAAGTATTTATGCGAATCAGGATTCGTGGCTCCATGTATCCGGCAGCATAAAATATAACAATAGTTAAAATCGGGAATTGTGTCCGTGCAGCATCCGCAGACCCGGAATATATAAAAAGCTGCGCAGAAAGGAAGAAGCGTATGGATATCCCTTCATTATCTATGGGGCTTGCCCAGTCAAGAACCCTCAACGAAGTAGGAACGGCGATGCTTGCAAAATCTCTGGATAATCTGGAATCCACCGGAGCGCAAATGGTCAATATGATGACTACCTCCATGGAGCTTTCCGTAAATCCCGCCGTAGGCGCAAACATCGACGTTTATCTGTAAAAATATCATTTTAAACCAATTATATAGCGGTAATTATCATAACGGCAAACAAGATAACAGCCGCTATCAAAAGAGGAACGGTAACTACCTTTCCTTCTTTTTTGTATTTTCTGGTTTTCCAGACAGCGCGGAGATTTTCTTCGCGCTTTTCATTTTTCGCAATCCACGCAAGCGCGCACCCGGCCAAAGCCGTAGCGACGGCCGCTATCACCAAATATACGCTGATCACTAAAAGCAGCAAATCGTTGGTAAGCAATTCCTCTGCTTCCTGTATATCCGCCCCGTCTTCCATATACATCAGAAATACGGGCTGCATATTGATTGTCACATGGAGAAGAACGGAACTCCACAGGCTTCCCGTCGCCTCCACCAGCAGTACGGCAATCATCCCTATCACAAACGCATATGCCGCCTGGTTAAAATTCATGTGCATCAGCGCAAAAAGCATCGCCGACAGCAGCATCGCCTGCAGCATCGTGCCGGATCTTTTATAACTCTGGTAAAAAATCCCCCTGCATACCAACTCTTCATTTAGAGGCCCTAAGATACCCATCAGCAGGAACATAGCCATAAACGGCGTCCCTAAAATATCGCTGCTCATGGAAGCCACCGCATTATCCACAAAAAGCATGGAAATAGCATTAATCAATGTAATCAACGGCATACACAGGAACGTAAAGAGAATAATCATAAATACCGACGACATCTTAATCTTATGAAAGCCGGCAAGCTTAATAGGGTTCTCTTTTGCAAGCAGAACCCCAATAGCAGCCGGCAGCAATACGATAAGCTGGCTCAGTATTAAATTAGGCACCATTCCTAATTGAAAAACCGGATATAAGACTGACAGCAGCACGATTGTCGTTATATTAAAAAACACCACTATCAGAAAAATCCAATTTACCTTTTTACCATTCATCTTCTCTTAGCTTTCCATCATAAAGCTGACTAACTTTGTAATGTCTTCTGGTTCATAGGCAATCAGTTCCAGTTCGGCAATCGTACCGTCAGAAAAAATATTTGCCATGGAAACATACTGGGAAAGCTTTGATTTCAGATTCAGCCTGTCTCCTTCTCCTGTTACCAGTTCTACTTTTCCTGCGCAGCTATCGATCACCTTAAAAAACTTATCAATATCCGTAATGTTTTGTACTTTCATAATAATCTCCTTTCTTCAAGAACAATTTTGTTCTCTGCTCTTGCTTACCACTGATTATACTGATATACCAAAACGAATGCAATCGTAATATTGCCTAATTTAAACGGATATTTTTTTCGGTTATTGTGATTTTTCCCTCTTTCAAAAGATGTCCCACCGCGCGTTTGAATTCATTTTTACTCATTTGCATCTCACGCCTTATTGTTTCCGGGGATGCCTTGTCGTTGAACGGCAGCACTCCGTCATACTTCTCCAATATATCCAATATTCTGATTACGTCTTTTCCTATCTGGAGATAAGACTTTTCCCGGATGCTCAAATCCAGCTTTCCGTCCTCTTTCACTCCTGTCACTCTTGCCGAAATCAGATCTCCCACCTGGATATTCCCATAGATTTCTTTCATCGGAATCAAACCGGAATATTTGTCGTCTACCGCCACAAAAGCCCCGAAATTCTTGCTTATTTCATAAACATGTCCTTCTATCCTGTCGTCCTTCTTATATCCGCTTTCCGTGCTCAAATAAGTATATACCTTCATAGTAGCGCATAAACGGTCGCTTTTATCGATGTAAAGGGCTACCAGGCATTCATCCCCTTCTTTCAGCTGCTTTGTCTGCTCCCTGAACGGAAGAAACAAATCCTTTTCCAATCCCCAATCGAGAAAAGCGCCGATCGCCGCGACTTGTGAAACCTTCAGCAAAGCCACTTCACCCAAAGAAAGCTTCGCTTCATTCGTCGTTGCGATCAGCCTGTCATTTGAATCCCGGTAGATGAACACTTCCAGTTCATCGCCAATTTTCGTTCCTTCCGGCACCTGTTTTTTCGGAAGAAGAACCTTTTCCTCCGCTTCCCCCGCTGCCGGAGCAACATATACCCCGAAGTCCACCGTCTTTACTACTACCAGCTTCTGTCTTTCACCTAATTGAATCATGATCGCTCACTCCCCCATATTCCTAAACTCAAACTCTACGATGCAATATGGCTGCCCTTCCCTATTGTTAAGAGAAACCGCAGCTATCTCCCCATTTTCATAAACAACAGGATAAATTTTATCCCCAAGATATGCCTGTCTTTTATACTCCGCCCTCATCTGCCTCAAAAATAAATCCAAACTCTCTCCCATATATTCCGTAGGAAGATGTTCTCTCGCCATACGGATATACTGCCCGTTATTTACATGATTGTTCGTATCCAAATGACGCCGCCCAACCTCCAACGGTTCTTTCTCCGTTCCTCCCTCCGCCGGCAGGGCAATTTTTCTCGGCGCATAATCCATCGGCAGCCTGTCTTCAATCCTGTAAGCTTCTGTCAGTTCTTTTGTCAGCCTCGCCGGACACATCTTTTCCATGTCCATCAGCGTCCATAAAGTATTGGCACAGGCCAGTCTTTCCCCGTCCTCCGTTTCCATCAGGAAATTGCGGTACCCGAAAAATCCTTTAAAATCATACGGCGCAGTACCGATCCTTACCTCTTCGCACAATCGCGGATAACGGTCCACCACAATCTGCCATGCAGATAATACCCAGGCCAAATGCCTTTCTTTCAAATATCCCAGGCCAGCTCCCACATCTTCCGAATGGAAAGTGGAGCAATCCTGAAAATAATCCAACAGCGACTCCAGAGATAATATCCCTTTGCTGTCCACTTCGCTATATCTGATACGGCTGCTGAATTTGTACATTCCTCTATCACTTCTTTCCTTTTTCTCCTAAAACGCTTCCCTCCACTGCCTCTCCTTATCCTATTATGTAATTTTCAACAAATTTATCATAGCATATTCTGTTATTTTTCTCAACATTTTTCAAAACCCCGGCAGATTATCATTACTGCCGATGCCGTATAATCAATTTCATAAATTCTAATTTCATAAAAACAGACATGATCTATAACCGTTTGGTAGAATTAAGCCGCCACAACAAAACCTACCAAAGAAGGCATAAACCATGTCTTATAACGCGATACCACTAAGCGACGGCATCTACTGTCCCTATATCTATGTAAATGGCATTACCGCAAGCGTAGTTTGGAAGAAAAGAGCTAGAATATTTTCATTTTTGTTGCCATTGGCAGCAGCAGTGGAATCTGTGCAATCATTGGAACGCCCATTTGATCCTTAAATCCTATATCTGATAAATCAAATATATAATTTAATTAAAGTTCAAAATGGACATATAAACTTTTCTTCCACTAATAATACTGCTGCTCTTTTCTTAAATAAAATCAGGCAATCCAAATTGCTTTTATTATATAAAATGAGCATAACTACAACATTATCTCTTCAAATCAGTATTTAACAAGGCATCAAATTTTAATTTTGATCCAACAACATTTTCAACTAGTTTGTCGATTATCTGCACGTTCGTATCTTTACTTCCTAGTGGAATATTGTACCTTTTTGCAATAGCTTTTAAATCTACTTTCAACAACGAAAGTCCTTCTATATATTGTTTTGCTTCTTCTCTAGTGGTAAATTTTTCAATCTCATCGCAGACTTCATCTATACATATCTCTGTCGTAAACTCTTCCCTCACTTCACGTCCTATATCCAATTTCAGTCGAGCTCTTTTTGAAATTAATAATTCTAATTGTTCCTCCGACAAATGTTCCAAAAAGTCGAACACAATCTTTAATAACCGGACTTGCTTCTTCACTCTTTATATACCAACCCTAATACTATGAAATGCAAATATACCTTTTGTCACTTCTTCTGAAACGGATTTTCCTTGGAATAATTAATCGCTACTTCATTAAACTCCTCAGAATCCACATTATCAAACCGTTGTCGCTGCCATTTTGTATAATCAAATTTCTCTCTATTAATCACAGAAATAAACCTCTCTGTCTCAATCACTCCTAACTTTTCCAACAAGCAGTTGATTCCTCTATTCATAATTTCAATATCACTTGTCATATGCTCCATCCCCCATCCTCCTTATAAAATCTATTGGATTTAACACTTTGATTTCATCCGTATAATATTTTAGCAGCCTGTCACTGTTTTTCCGCATAAATTCACTTATGGCTTTTCTTTTTGTCTCATACGGATTCTGACTATTTTCATACCATAAAATATATGACGTGACCAGTTTTACTTTTCCCATTCTCACTAAATCCTGTATATATAATTTAGCCTGTGTTTCCAATGATATACGAATTTGTGTTTGATCATCATACGGACGATTGAAACAACAATTATCCAAGTATACTTTCAGTTCATTCATTAATACTATCCCTTTTCTTTAATTTTATTATAACAAAATGCTATTAAAATGCACCTCTATTTTTATATTTTATACTGTTTCATTTCATATCCTATTGTTCCAAAAACTGTATATTCTCCCCTAAACCCATGCAAACACTGCATTTCCAGATAATAAAAAAACTTGGTGAATCTATTCTATTCCACCAAGTTTTTCTAACTGGGCTACAAGGATTCGAACCTTGAAATGACGGAGTCAGAGTCCGTTGCCTTACCGTTTGGCGATAGCCCAATATTCTGTTTGCTCGCTACATTTTGGTATTATACACGATTTTTTTTCTCTTTGCAAGTACTATTTTTTATTTTTTTCAATTCTTATTTTTCTGCCTTCTGTCCTCCGCTCCAAAGTCCGCAGAAACGCCAAAAACCGGCGCCTCCGTCCCGGATGGCGAAGGTACCGGACTATCAGGCAGGTATATTGGAGGCGCTTTTTTACATTTTCCCATGCCCGTGAAAATTATTTATACCTCAAACATCAGATCCCCATATGTAGGATACGGCCATGCTTCTTTTTCCACGATCATTTCCAGTCTGTCTACCGGTCTGCGCAAATCTTCCATTGCCGTACATACCACATTTTTATAGAAAAATGCCTGTTCTTTTCCTTCCTGCATCGCTCCTGCTTCCTCTACGGCTTTTTGCAGTTTTTCGAGGGCTGTTTTCGTCTGTGCCAGCCCGGAAGACACCTGATCCAACAGCTTTGCCTGGACAGAGGCATCCGCTCCCGCACCTTTCACGGCGATAACCGTATCCGCAAGGCTTTTTGTATATCGTACCACTGCCGGGATAATCTGCCTGGAAGCCATATCGATCATAGTGAGAGCTTCTATATTGATCGTCTTCGCATATGTTTCATAAAGAACCTCTTCCCGGGATTCCAGTTCCGCTTTCGTAAAAATATGGAATTTTTCAAACAGCTTTACCGCTTTATCGGTAGTGAGTGACTCCACCGCCTCCACCATGGACTTAATATTGGGCAGCCCCCTTCTTTCCGCCTCCTTGATCCACTCCTCGGAATATCCGTTTCCATTGAAGATTATTCTTTGATGCTTTGTCATATATTCTTTGATCAAATCATGTACGGCGAGGTCAAAATCCGCCGCCTTCTCGAGAACATCCGCCGCCTCGCAGAAGGCCTCCGCCACAATCGCATTCAAGATCGTATTCGGGCTGGCAATCGAATCGGCCGAACCGACCATGCGGAATTCGAATTTGTTCCCCGTAAATGCAAACGGCGATGTCCGGTTTCTGTCGGTCGCATCTTTTGCCAGATTCGGAAGCGTGGAAACACCCGTTTCCAACACCCCGCCTTCCTTGCAGGTTTCCGCAATTCCCGTTTCCACGAGCTGCCTTACCACGTCCTCCAACTGTTCTCCAAGAAACATGGAAATGATTGCCGGAGGAGCTTCGTTCGCGCCGAGCCTGTGATCGTTTCCAACATCGGACGCGCTCTGGCGCAAAAGGTCGGCATGCGTATCCACCGCCTTCATAATGCAGGCCAGTACAAGAAGAAACTGTATATTTTCATTCGGCGTATCGCCCGGATCCAGCAAATTTACTCCGGTATCCGTTCCCAGCGACCAGTTATTGTGCTTGCCGGAACCGTTGACCCCGGCGAAAGGTTTTTCATGAAGCAGACATCTCATATCGTGATGGATTGCCACCCTTTTCATCGTCTCCATCACGATCTGGTTATGATCTACCGCAATATTGGCCGTCTCATAAATAGGCGCCAGTTCATGCTGTGCAGGGGCAACTTCGTTATGCTGTGTCTTGGCAGTTACGCCCAGCTTCCAGAGTTCTTCGTTCAGATCCTTCATATATGCGCCGATGCGTTCCCTGATTACCCCGAAATAGTGGTCCTCCATCTCCTGTCCCTTCGGGGCGGGAGCGCCGAACAGAGTCCGGCCCGCAAAAACCAGATCCGGCCTTTTCAAATATTTCTCCTTATCCACAAGAAAATATTCCTGCTCAGACCCGACGCTGGCCACCACCTTTTCGGCCTGTTCATTTTTAAATAAGCGCACGATGCGCAAAGCCTGTTCGCTCACCGCCTCCATGGAACGAAGCAGCGGCGTCTTCTTATCCAGCGCTTCCCCCGTATAAGAACAAAACGCCGTAGGAATACAAAGGATCACACCGGTGGCTGCTTCTTTCAGAAACGCCGGGGAAGTCATATCCCATGCCGTATACCCCCTCGCTTCAAAAGTAGCCCTGAGCCCGCCGGAAGGAAAGGAAGAAGCATCGGGTTCCCCCTTGATCAGTTCCTTGCCGGAAAACTCCATGATCGTTTTTCCTTCTTCGTCCGGATGGGTCACAAAGGAATCGTGTTTCTCCGCCGTAATGCCTGTCAGGGGCTGAAACCAGTGCGTATAATGTGTCGCCCCATTTTCCACCGCCCAATCTTTCATCGCTTTTGCCACTACATCGGCCGTTTCCAGAGAAAGCTCTCCTCCACGGTCCATTACGGCTTTTACTTCTTTAAACACGCTTTTTGGCAAACGCTGCTTCATTTTGCCCAATGTAAATACATTTTTTGCAAAAATTTCTTCTACGTTAAAAGCCTCGCCCATCATTCCCTTTCCTTTCTTTACCATTCATTTTTATTGTTTGCAATTATTTTTTCTTCCCGTCTTCAGTTTATGGCTTTTACCCTCAAAATATCGTTCTTCTCCGCCTCCGCAGACAACCGGACAAATAATACCTGCCCGGCATGGGGCGCAGATTCCACGCTTTCTCCTTCCTCCGTCACCAGCGCCAGAACCTCCGCTTCCGCATTCCTCCCGTCCGGCTTCATGATCTCAATACGGCCGCCGACGCAGAACTTGTTCTTCTGTCTGATTTTCGCCCTGCCTTCCCCGTCCACTGCTTCTACCGTTCCGAGATAAATATATTCATTCACATAAGTACTGGAATCATAGATCTGCATTTCTTCATCCGGTTTTCCAAAATAAAACCCCGTAGTAAAATGCCGGTGGGTGCATTTCGCCGCCTCTTCTCTATACCACCCCAGATTTTTCCGGTATTTTTCCTCCGACTCAAAATAATCGTCGATCGCCCTCCGGTATACTCTCGCCACCGTGGCTACATACAGGGCTGTTTTCATCCTTCCTTCTATTTTAAAGCTGTCGATCCCCGCTTCCACCATTTCCGGTATATGCTCTATCATACAAAGATCCTTGGAATTAAAAATATAAGTTCCCCTTTCATTCTCATATACCGGAAGATATTCACCCGGCCGTTTTTCCTCTACCAAAGCATATTTCCAACGGCAGGGATGGGTGCATGCCCCCTGGTTCGCATCTCTTCCGGTAAAGTAACTGCTGAGAAGGCATCTGCCCGAATAAGAAATGCACATCGCCCCATGAATAAAGCTCTCGATTTCCAGATTTTCCGGTATTTTCTCCCTGATCTCCTTAATTTCTGCCAGAGAAAGTTCTCTCGCTGAAACGACACGTTTTGCCCCCAGCCGCTGCCAGAAGCGAAATGTTTCATAATTGGTATTGTTAGCCTGTGTCGAAATGTGAATGTCTATTTCAGGGCATATTTCCCTCGCCATCGTAAATATACCCGGATCCGCAATAATGAGCGCATCCGGTTTCAGTTCCTTCAGTTCCTTCAAATATTCCCCCACTCCTGCCAGATCGCCGTTGTGGGCCAGAATATTGACGGTAACATGAACTTTTGCTCCATGTTCATGCGCGAAAGAAATCCCTTCTTCCATCTCTTCTTTGCTGAAATTTTTTGCTTTTGCCCTCAACCCAAACGCGCCGCCGCCGATATATACCGCATCCGCGCCGAAAATCACCGCTGTCTTTAACACTTCAAGGCTTCCGGCAGGAATCAAAAGTTCCGGTTTCTTCATCGTTCATTTCCTTTCCATACGCTGACCGCAACGCCGTCCCCTACCGGCAAAACAGCCGTTTCCAAATTCTCGTTATGCTTCAGTTCATACAAATATTCCCTCATCCTGGAATGGATCGTACGGTTCCGCCTTGTCACCGCGAATCTGGATTCTATAATATCCCCGTCCTGAAGCACGTTATCCGATACTAGGATTCCTCCCGTTTTTAACAGCCGCAGCACATCCGGCAAAAAAACCGGATACTGCCCCTTGGCCGCATCCATAAAAATAAAATCATAAGTCTCCTGCAGTTCCTTCAAAATCTCCGCCGCATCCCCTTCCAGCAGGGTAATTGCATTTTCCTTTCCCGCCCTTCGGAAGTTTTCCCTCGCCAGCGGAATTCTCTTCTCATATTTCTCTATGGTCGTGATCTTGCATCCTTCCGGCCCGTATTCATTCATAAGAAGTGCAGAAAAACCAGTCGCGGTTCCCACCTCCAGAATGCTTTTCGGCCTGTTCATTGCCAACAGCAGCTTTAACAGGCTTTGCATCTGAGGGCGTATCACCGGCACATTGGTTCTTCTGCACTCAGCTTCTATCTCATTTAAAAATTCCGTATTTCCTCTGTCCAAAGAATCAATAAAGGCGCTGATCCTTTCTCCTGTAATAGTATGACCGGCCATAATTACTCTGCCCCCGCTTCCCCGCCTTCCGGTTCCAAGCCTTCCTCACCCGGTTCCGCTTCTTCTCCTTCCGGCGTTTCTTCAGAAGCCTCTTCCTCTTCGGATGGCTCCTGCCCGCCGCTTTCGGAAGACTCCGTTTCTCCTTCTGTTGCTTCCGCAGACATGACGGCCAGCATCTCTCTCGCCGTCATATCACTTCTCAGCTCATAGATTCCCGGTTTAATTTTATTATGGTAACTGGACAGCAATTCCTGTACATAGAACAATCTGGCGTCCCGGATCATCCCTTTTTCTTCCAAAACGCCTCCGATCTCCTCAATGGTCGCATTCTCTGCCACCGAAATGCTGATCGCCTTTGCACTGTCCGCCGCAGATACCGGTTCCTCCGCGAAAACCCGGTATCCGAAATCATACGCCTGCATGGCATACCGATAGGTATACACTACAACTACCACGATCAAAACAATTCTAATTATCGTATCCAGTACGGTTCCAATCAAGTTCTTTACGTTCATTCCGGCAACGCCCCTTTCATCCTCCAGCCTGTTCCAGTCCTTCCTCCCACTTTTGTTTCCGTCTACTGAAAGTCAATTTCCTCCCAGACCAATTGGTTGATCTCCTGCATCATTCTGCAAAAGCCCAGCTCTGCCGCCAAAAAATCATCCACCATAGGAATCGCCCTGACATCTTCAAATTCCCTGTCCAATTCTTCCAGGCGTTCTATATAGTCCTCGCTGTCTTCTGCATTTTGCAGCATATAATTTTTCTTCCGGAATTCATTCACCTTATCATATAAATCCGGTTCCTCCTGAATCCTCTCCAGCCCCGCCTTATATTCGCGAAATTCCTCTGATCCTTTTATTCCCCTGATAAAGTCCATTGCCACCCGGTACATATGCCCTTCCACCATAACAAGCCTCCGCCTTTTTATCTAGCCGTAAAACTCTTTCATTTCTTTAAACTTCCATGATAATCGGAAGTATCATCGGTCTGCGCTTCGTTTTTTTCCATACATATTCCCCAAGGGAATCCTTAATGCCGCTCTTAATCTTGCCCCAGTCGCTGATTCCCCGGTCAAGGCATCCCCTTACCGATTCATCCACAATATGGCGCGCCTCTTCCATCAATTCGTCCGATTCGCGTACATAAACAAATCCTCTTGACACGATATCCGGCCCCGATACCAGCTGGTCGGAATACCCGTCCAATGCCAATACCACGATCAGAATACCATCCTCCGCCAGATGCTGCCTGTCCCTGAGAACAATATTTCCCACATCGCCTACTCCAAGACCGTCCACAAGTATCCCGCCTACGGGCACTTTTCCCGCTATCCTGGCATTTTCCTTATTCAACTCCAGTACGTCCCCTGACGTCAGGATGAAAATATTTTCCTTCGGTATCCCCAATTCCTTCGCCAGCTTCGCCTGAGCCTTCAAATGCTTATATTCCCCATGTACCGGAACCGCATACCTGGGATGAAGAAGGGAATACATTAATTTGATCTCCTCCTGACAGGCATGTCCGGACACGTGTACATCCTGGAAAATAACGTCCGCGCCTTTCACCAGCAGCTTATTGATCACATTCGTCACCGTTTTCTCATTTCCCGGTATTGGGTTGGAAGAAAAGATCACCGTATCTCTCGGGCCTATGGATATTTTTTTATGAATATCCCCTGCCATGCGGCTTAACGCGGCCATACTCTCTCCCTGGCTTCCTGTAGTGATGATAACCGTTTTTTCATCGGGATAATTTTTCAGCTGTTCAATATCGATCAGCGTCTTATCCGGAATATCCAAATAGCCCAGAGAAGTTGCCGTCTCGATGATATTTACCATGCTGCGCCCTTCCACCACCACTTTTCTGCCGAATTTATACGCAGAATTGATAATTTGCTGTACCCGGTCCACATTGGAGGCAAAGGTGGCAATAATGATCCTCGTATCCTTATGTTCCGTAAAAAGCGTATCAAACGTCTTCCCTACCGTCCTCTCGGACTGGGTAAAGCCCGGCCTTTCCGCATTGGTGCTGTCGCACATAAGCGCCAGCACGCCTTTTTTTCCGATCTCCGCAAACCGCTGCAAATCGATGGCATCGCCAAACACAGGCGTATAATCCACCTTAAAATCGCCGGTATGCACTACCGTTCCGGCCGGAGAATAAATAGCGAGCGCCGCAGCATCCACAATACTATGGTTCGTCTTAATAAATTCGATACGGAACTGTCCAAGATTGATGGACTGTCCGAATTTGATCACTTTCCGTTTCGTATTGCCCATTAAATTATGCTCGGTCAGCTTGTTTTCAATAATCCCCATCGTCAGCTTTGTCGCATAAATCGGCACATTAATATCCCGCAGAACATAAGGCAGCGCGCCGATATGGTCTTCATGCCCGTGGGTGATGATAAATCCCTTTACTTTTTCCGCATTTTCCTTTAAATAGGCAACATCCGGTATTACCAGATCGATGCCAAGCATATCGTCATCCGGAAATGACAATCCACAGTCAACCACAATAATACTGTCTTCATATTCGAAGGCAGTAATGTTCATGCCGATCTGCTCCAAACCACCCAAAGGAATAATCCTCAGTTTGGACGCATTTTCAATTTCTTTCTTCTTCAATCAATTTTCCTCCACATTCTGCACAGCGCCCGTAGAGCTTTACTTCATGATCCATCACATGGAATCCCGTAGTCTCCATGATTTTCTCTTCCAGTTCCTCCAATAAATCATCCTTGAAGGATATCACTTTACCACAATTTACGCAAATCAGATGATGGTGATGGTGTTCTGCCGTACCCAGCCCCACGTTACCAATTTCGTACCGGACAAAGCCGTCGTCCAAATTGATGCGATCGATCAAGTTCAGCTCCAAAAGCAGCTGTATCGTTCTATAAACAGTAGCAAGTCCTATCTCGGGATAGCCCGCTTTTACCATTTCATAAATTTCTTCCGCCGTTAAATGCTTATCAGGGCATGACGCAAGAGCCTCCAGCACCAAAAGCCTCTGGTTGGTTATTTTTAACCCGTTATCTTTCAGCAACTGCTTGAATTGTTCTCTGTCTACTGCCATCTGTCCCATTTCCTTTTCTGTTTCAGGAAAGCTCCACATCTTCCAGCATATCTTCAAAAACTGCCGCCACCGCGCTCAGTTCCGTTTCATCCTCCACGATCTCATAAACCGCCTCTTCTTCTCCCGGCTTCGAAATGTCCTTCAGGATCAACGCTTCCCCGTCGCCTTCCTCTTCCTCTGTCACCAGAATATACGGAATTCCCCCCAGCATAGTCTGTTCCAACACATAAAACTCAGCCGGGTTCCCCTCCTCCGGTTCAAAAATCAGCTTTTCCACTCTAATAACCATGTCCTTTCCACAGCCTGCAAACTTTGGGCCGCAGGCGCAAATTTGCGTGTGAAAAATTTATTTTTCACATTTTCTCCTTATTTTTCCTGCAATCCAAATATCCCTGCAAAATAAGACATGCGGCAATCTTGTCCACATGCTCTTTTCGATGTTCCCGTCGTATGCCGGCTTCTATCATAGCCTTTTCCGCTGCCACCGTTGTCAGCCTTTCATCCCATAATGTGACAGGAACCCCTGTCCTCCGCTCCAGCCTGTCCTTAAACTCTATAGTAAGTTCTGCCCTCGCGCCTATCGAATTATTCATATTCTTCGGAAGCCCCAGCACGATTTCTTCTATTTCGTATTCTACAATCAACGCCTCAATCCTGGCTAACGTTCTTCTTAATTTATTTTCTTCTTTTCTCTCTATGGTTTCAATCCCCTGGGCCGTGATGAGCAGCTCGTCACTGATCGCCACTCCCACCGTCTTAGACCCGAAATCCAACCCCATTATCCGCATATATACTCCCTGTCCGCCCTTATTTCCAATGCTTCGCCTCAATATACTTTGTCAAAAGCTCCTCCACCAGTTCATCCCGGTCCACCTTCATAATAAGGCTTCTGGCGCTCTTGTGGCTCGTAATATAAGTAGGGTCTCCGGACATAATATACCCCACGATCTGGTTTACCGGGTTGTATCCCTTCTCGGTCAACGCCTCATATACCGTTGTTAAAACTACTTCTACCCCTGTTTCCGGTTCCGTATCAACGCTGAAAAATTGTGTGTTTTCTAAATCCCGCATATCGTCACGCCCTTATTTTCTGTTGCTATCGCTTCTCCGCCATCATTGAAAGTTATTCTTATATAAATTTATACTTATTTTACCATCTTACTCTATTTAAACAAAAATTTCAAGTGACTACTCAATCAACATCATATCATCGGACAAAAAACCTTTGATTTTTCCCAAAATCAACTCATTCGTTAAAGATTTTTCTGACTTTTTTGCCACTTTTACATATTGCCTTGTATGTCCGGTCTGAAACAAGGTTCCGTCGATATTTTTCTCTTCTTCAAACAAAACCTCTTGTTCCCGTCCTAAAATCCTCTCTCTGAATTCCCTGGAATGCACTCTTTCCATAGCCAGGAGAATGCCGCTTCTCTCCGCCTTTGTCTCATCTCCCACCTGGCCATCCATCGCCGCGGCGCGGGTGCCTTTTCTCCTGGAATATTTGAATACATGCATTTCATAAAACCTGATTTTTTCCAAAAACGCCGCCGTCTCGGCAAATTCCTCTTCCGTCTCTCCCGGAAAACCTACGATTACATCCGCCGTAATTGCCGGATCATCAAAAATCCTGCGCAAAATTTTTGTTTTTTCATAGTATTCCCCTGCCGTATACCGTCTATTCATCCTCTTTAACGTAGCGTCACAGCCGCTTTGCAGCGACAAATGGAAATGAGGGCAGACTTTCGGCAGCTTTCTTAATTCCTCCGCAAATTCCTCCGTCACGATCCCCGGCTCCAAAGACCCAAGCCGGATCCTCTCTATCCCCTCTGTTCCGTGGATGGCCCGAACCAGGCGCAGCAGCTCCGGCTCCCCTCTGTCCGTGCCATAGGAACTGATATGAATCCCCGTCAATACCACTTCCTTATAGCCTCTTGCGGCAAGACCTCCGACCTCCCGCAGGATATCTTCTTCCCTCCGGCTTCTCACCCGTCCTCTGGCATAAGGAATAATACAATAAGAGCAAAACTGGTTGCAGCCGTCCTGGATCTTGACATAAGCGCGGGTATGCCCGTGAGTCTCCTTCAGTTCCATATTTTCAAACTCACCGGCCTTTGCAATGTCGATAATAGTCGTATGCCGGAGCGTTTTCAGGGAATATATATCTTCCTCTCCGTTTTGACGGCATTCCCTTTCCTCCAGAAATCTTTCCAATATTTCCACCAGGTCTTTTTTCCTGTTATTTCCGATCGCCAGATCCACTCCCTCGTCCTTCAGTGCATCCTCCCCTCCGGTCTGTACATAACATCCTACGGCAACGACCACGGCTTCCGGATTTTTTTTCTTCGCCCGGTGAAGCATCTGCCGGCTCTTCCGGTCCGCAATATTCGTCACAGTACACGTATTTACAATATATATATCGGCCTTCTCATCAAATGGCACAATTTTGTAATCCCTTTCCCGTAACATTTGTTGCATTACATCCATTTCGTATCCGTTGACCTTGCAGCCAAGGTTATGAAGCGCTACACTTTTCATTTGATTCCTTTCTTTTTTTGTTGTGTTTTATCATTGACTTTTACCCCTTTACCCTTTAATATTGAAGCAGAAGGTATGAATAAATTAAGGAGGTAAAAACCAATGAAAACCGTTCAGATTTCTTTAAATTCTATTGATAAGGTAAAATCTTTTGTGAACGATATTACAAAATTCGACTATGATTTCGATCTGGTATCCGGAAGATACGTCATTGATGCAAAATCTATTATGGGCATCTTCAGTCTGGATCTGTCGAAGCCGATCGACTTGAATATCCATGCGGAAGATAATGCGGAAGAAGTTCTTAATATATTAAAGCCTTACCTGATCTAAAAGACGGACTCACACCTACGGGTATATTCATACTTACGGGTGTGTTCTTATCTACAGGAAGGCAATACATAACGGCGTTTCAGAAGAGCCCGGACAACCGGGCTCTTTTTATTACAATAAGCTGGCTCGCAAAGCGTGACAGTGTTTGTTGCAATAAGCTGGCTCGCAAAAGGATCAGCCGCGCACAACGATCAGTTCATCATTTTTCAAAGCCATTTCCACTAATTCCTCTATTTTTTCTTCCAGATTTGTCTCATGACGTTTGATCACACCCAAATTCGGCTTCGTAACGGGATGCTTTGCCACAAAGATCGTGCAGCAGTCCTCGTAAGGAAGAATCGACGTCTCATAGGTATTGATCTTTTCCGCAATATCCACGATCTCCAGCTTGTCCATGCCGATCAGGGGCCGGTATACCGGAAGGGTGCATACTTCGTTGGTAACTGCCAGGCTCTGCATCGTCTGGGACGCCACCTGCCCGATGCTTTCCCCCGTAATAAGCCCAAGACATTCCGTTTCTTTTGCAATATGCTCCGCAATGCGCATCATATACCGGCGCATGATGATCGTAAGTTCGTCATGAGGGCATTTTTCGTAAATATAAAGCTGGATATCGGTAAAGTTAATCACATGCAAATAGATAGAGCCAGTATACCGGGACACGAGCCTGGCCAGATCCACCACTTTTTGTTTCGCCCGCTCGCTGGTGTAAGGGGGTGCATGAAAATATACCGCGTCAATTTTCACGCCGCGCTTGGCTATCATATAACCTGCCACGGGGGAATCGATACCGCCGGACAGAAGAAGCATGGCCTTGCCTCCGGTTCCTACAGGCATCCCGCCGGGACCCGGAATTGTTTCCGAATAAATATATATTTTCTCACGGATTTCTATATTCAGCATAATATCCGGGGAATGCACGTCCACTTTCATTCTCGGATAAGCATCCAATAGAACCTCTCCGATCCTGCTGTTGATTTCCATGGAATTCAACGGATAATTTTTCCTTGCTCTTCTGGCATTTACTTTAAAAGTCTTATCCGTGCCGGGATATACCTCCCCGATATATTTCACGATATCCTGCCCAAGCTTTTCGAATCCCTCGTCTTCCGCATAAATGACGGGACAGATGCCGGAAATGCCGAACACTGTTTTCAGGTTGTCCACCGTTTCCTCAAAATCAAATTCCGTCAACGCCTCTACATAGATCCGCCCCTGCGTGCGGGTCACTTTGAATTCGCCTTCGCATCTTTTTACCGCATACTTAATCTGCTGTACCAGCGCTTCTTCAAAAATATATCTGTTCTTTCCTTTTACGCCTATTTCGGCATATTTTATCAAAAATGCTGTAAACATTTTCCCTCTCATTTCTGCGCAGCTTTTGTCCTAACTTTGTTGAGACAGTGTACCGGCAAGTTTGTAGACGCCGCGCGGACACAAACTCGAGTCTTCTTTCCTTCTATCCAATAGGCAATTTTGCCGCAGACAGTCCCGCCGCCGAAGGCGGAACTGCCCGTCGGCCTGATTTCGCAATCAACGCCGCGTACTTCGCCGCAGCACAAACCACCCATGAGAAGAATGCCCGTATCTTGGGCATTCTTCGGTGTGAAGAGCGGTTCGCGTCGCAAATTACGATGCGAACTTTAGAAGTTCTTGGCGTAGCGCCCACTGGCGTGGGCTTAAATTGCTAAAGCAGTTCAAACTTCTCTTCACACTAATGACGCGCATACTTACGCAGCATAGGTATTATATCATACATTGCCTGCAATGTATAATCTATTTCTTCCTCTGTCGTAAAAATGGAAAAACTGAAACGGATGGTAGATTCCAGCAGTTCTTTTTCCACGCCGATCGCTTTCAGCGTAGCCGAAGGCTGCGGTTTGCGGGCGGAGCATGCGCTTCCTGCCGATACGTAAATGCCTCTGTCCTCCAGGGCATGGAGCAGCACTTCGCTGCGGACTCCCCGGACGGATACGCTGACTACATGAGGGGCTGACTCTCTCCCGGTATAACCGTTGATTTTCACATGGTCTATTTTTGTCACGCCATCCACAAACCTTTGTTTCAGTCTGTAAAGTCTGTCTACATCCATATCCAAGTCCGCATATACCATCTCCGCGGCCTTCGCCATCCCGGCGATGCCCGGTACATTTTCCGTTCCTGAGCGCAGGTTGTTCTGCTGCCCCCCGCCATATATGATCGGCTTGATCTTCACCTTTTCGTTAATGTATAAAAATCCCACTCCCTTTGGCCCATGAATCTTATGGGCGCTGACAGAAAGCAGGTCGATATTCATTTTTCTCGGGTATATTCTGAATTTTCCAAACCCCTGCACGGCGTCCACATGGAACAGCGTACGGGAATTCATTTTTTTGATCAGCGCCCCCGCCTCCGCTATCGGCTGCAGGGAACCTATTTCGTTATTGGTATGCATGATGGACACCAGTATGGTATCCTTACTCATGGCTCTCGACAAATCCTCCAGGCGAATGCGCCCTTTATCATCCACAGGCAGGTAGGTAACGTGGAATCCCTGTTCCTCCAAATATTTCATTGTCTGCATAACCGCCGGATGCTCGATCATGGTAGTGATCAAATGCCTTCCCGCCCGATGATTAGCAAGCACGCAGCCGATCAGCGCAATATTATCCGCTTCGGTACCTCCTGATGTAAAAAGAATTTCCTTTTCGTTTACTTTTAACAGTTTTGCTATCGTTTCTTTGGCATAACGGGTATAATTTTCTGCCTGGACACCTTTCAAATGCAGACTGGACGGGTTACCGTAATCGTTGCACATAATATGCGTCATGAAAGCCGCCACGTCCTCAAAACACCGTGTAGTAGCTGAATTATCCAAATATACTTCCATATTTTGTCTCCTAATGTCATTTGCTAAGCATCTGTCTGTTTCTGTCAGCCACACGCTATATACTATTATACTATATGCCCTTTTGATTCAGTTGGTAACGCCCTGGCTCATCCTATCTATGTTTCCAGCTGATACATAATCCATGCCAGAATGGTAAAACCCGCCGTTTCCGTCCGCAGGATGCGTTTTCCCATGGTGATCGGACTAATTCCCGCCTCCCTTGCCGCCTCAATCTCGCTTTCTTCAAATCCGCCTTCCGGGCCGATAAAAACCGCAATGCTCTGCCCGGGCCTTAATCCGCTTATCATCTTCTTCGTTCTGTCCATTCCTTCCGCCATCTCATAGGGAATCAGGCGGATATCCATTTCCGATGCGTAGGCAATCGCTTCCTTCATCGACATTACCGCATTTACGGCCGGAACCGTCTTTCTCCTGCTCTGTTTTGCCGCTGCTTCGGCAATTCCCTGCCAGCGTTCCCTTTTATGTTTCGCTTTTTTTTCATCCAGCTTTACCACCGCCCGTTTGGCCGCTACGGGAATAATCTCGTAAACCCCCAGTTCTACCGCCTTTTGGACGATCAGCTCCATCTTATCCCCTTTGGGCAGCCCTTGGAAAAGATATATTTTGGAAGGCAGCTCCACATCCGCCTCTTTTATAAAGCGAATCCGGCAGAGAACTTCTTCTTCCCCCAGCTCCTCGATGCCGCAGCGGTATTCCTTCTGATCCACGCCGTTGCTTATGGACAGTTCTTCTCCCGCTTTCATCCGAAGCACGCTTTTGATATGCTTCACATCGCTCCCCGTTATCCTTACTTCATTTTCATGTATTTGTGAAGGTTCTACAAAAAAATGGTGCATACCCTGCCTTCCTTTTCTCCATGCCTTCCGGCCATTTTATGCCTTTCGCGCCGTTATGGAAACCCACTCTCCCTGATAAGTCGTTTCAATCACTTCCATCCCCGCTTTGCGAACCGCCTCCGCCACTACGCTTTCTTTCTCATCGATAATTCCCGAAGTAATATAAATTCCTCCCGGCTTCAGGCAATCGACGACTACCGGGGTAAGCGCCACCAGTACATCTGCCAGAATATTTGCTACAACAATGTCATAGCATTCATAACCAATCTGATCCTGTACTTCTTTTTCCGTAATCAGATTCCCGGTCAGCACCCGGAATTGGTCGTCGGGAATATGATTCGCTTTTTTATTCTCCGCCACCGCCTCCACGGCACAGGGATCCAGATCGGTTCCTGCCGCCTCTTTCGCGCCGAACATCAGCGACAGGATGGATAAAATACCGCTTCCCGTTCCAACATCCAGAAGCTTTGTATCCTCCGTTATATGCTTCCTGAGTTGGCGGATGCAGAGCTGGGTCGTCTCATGCATGCCCGTACCGAATGCCGTTCCCGGATCGATATGAAGGATCATCTTATCCCTGTCCTCTTCCTTCACTTCTTCCCAGGAAGGAATCACCAATATGTCATCAATATAAAATTGGTGGAAATATTCTTTCCAGTTATTGATCCAGTCGATATCCTCCGTCTCGTCCACCGATACCGTACCCTCGCCGATATCCATAAACGCGCGCAGGTCTTCCAGTTCCTTTTCCACCTGCCGGAGAATCTCTTCCGCCGTAACGCTTTCTCCGTTCACCTCCAGCATTCCGCCGTCTTTTTCTTCCACAAAAAAGCTAAGGTATGCAACGCCGTCGTCTTCCTCCGTTTCCGGCAGAATGTCCACAAACATCTGCTCCTTTTCCGCCGCCGTCAAAGGAACCTTATCCTCGATCTGCGCGCCCTCCAGCCCGATATCATACAATGTGCTGATAATAATATCCTCCGCTTCCGTCAGCGTTTTGATTTTAAATTTTACCCATTTCATGAAAGATCCTATTCCTCCTAATCCTAGATTCCCGGCCGGCTCCCGCTCCTCTCCGGAAAACAGCCGACCCTGTACAGCAGTTTCTTTGCATATGTAAAGGAAACAAACAAAATCGCGCTGTCGATCGGCAGCATGATCGCGTTTTTCAATAATCTTGCCGGAAGCAGTACAAAAAACCCTTTTCCGTATAACATCGATATCCAAAGCGTATTAAAAAAGCAGTTTACAATAATCTTCACAAGCAGTTCCGCCACCGCAATTCTTTTTATGCTTATCGGCTTCTTATAAAAAGCAGAACCATATATAATTCCCGCCAGCATGGCATTAAAAGTAAAACCGAAAAAGAAAGGTCCCGTAGGCTTCAGCATATATTTCATAATATCCAGCGCGCCGCCAAACAGACAGCCCGTTACCGGGCCGAACAAAAATTCCACGATACGGTTTGGTATGCCGGAAAAACCGATTCTGATATAAGGCCCGACCTCTATGGAAGTCGTCATGCTTAGCCCAACCGCCAATGCGGCCATAAATCCGCACAATACCATGTTTTTTGTAACGAACAGCTCCTGAAAAGAACTTCCGTACATTTCCTTGCATTCTCTTATTTTTTTCATGAAAAATACCTCCTTTATAGCAGTTTTCCTGGACTACATAAAGGAGGAACATGCGCTCCATATGCAGCAGCGGGATGCGAATTCCGTACCGCAAGCCTTACCGGCTTTTCGTCCGCATGACAACTCCCCGTTCATGCGGCACTTAACGCACAGATTTCTACTCTGCTAATGAATATAGTTGTTTTTTAGAATACATATGTTATAACACAGAATCCTGATCTTGTAAATAGGCTCCATCCTTCCCACAGAAATCAATTTTTATAAATGCCATGGTGGAGGGGCAGCCAACGGGGGCGAAGGGAAATGCCGCGGCCGGGAAAGGAGCTGGCAGGGGGTCGGTTTTCTGCTGGGGCTTCCAATCAGATTTCACTAATGAAATGGATATATGGTATCCAACCGGACGAGCCGGAAGCAACGGCATCCATGCCTATGCTTCCTAAAACCGCCCTCCCTGGCGGTTTTGCTCTGGTTATTGGCCATTTCATAAGTGAAATAACTGATTGTACGCAACAGCAGAAAACCGGCCCCCTGCCAGCTCCTTTCCCGGCCGCGGCATTTCCCTTCGCCCCCGTTGGCTGCCCCTCCACCATGGCATTTATAAAAATTGATTTCTGTGGGTTCCTCCATTTCTCTTTCTCACTTCAGTTTCCATATGATCGAGTCTTCCGAATTCCGCTCATAGCGCCCCCTGATCACCATGTCCAGCACCGGGCAAAAGCCTGTCTGGCCATATACTTCTGTCTCGGGTTTGTAAATCAGCACCCTCGGCTTCTTTTCCTCCAGGTCTTCCAGCGTATCATATTCAAACCAGTCCATATACCACGGAAGAATATAACAGTTCCGATTCGCAGGATATCGCTCTTTATACAGCAGGTAAATAGAGTCATGGACAAACGCATCCATAAAGATTTCCTCTCCCGGTTCCGTCAAAGCAACGATCTGTTCATCGATTCCCGACACCGCTTCCTGGTCGTATACGACATGATCCACCACCATCTTCGCGTAAGGCGCGATGAGATAGCATCCAATCAAGCAAAACAGCGCTGCTTTTCCCTCTCCCAGCCTTTTTTCCCCAAATCCCTTTCCTATACCTATCAGTACAATTAGCGCAAGCGCCGCATTCCATAAAGCTGCCGAGTGAAAATCGGTTCCGCTCCTCGTCCCGTTTCCGCTCATGCACAAAAGAAGGGCAAGGCTGGCAACGGCTCCCTCCCTTTTTCCTATATCCTTCCACCACAGCAGCAATGCAGCCGCAGCCCCTACGGCCAGCAAAAGCTGTATGACCGATGTGCTGCTCCCCGTCGCGGTCAGCATGGCGTTAAAGTTATCCCCTATGGCAAGGAAAAAATTTTTTAATCCAAGGAAAAAGGGCTTCCATTTTATCCTGCCGAATTGTTCCTGATAATTGTTGTAAACCATAGTATTGAACCGGTATGCCATCAGGTACAGCTTTCCGGCCGCATGGTTGGCCGCAAAATAGACAAAAGAGACCACAAATGGAAGGCAGACTGCTGATGCCAGAAAACCATATCGCACCAGCATATTTTTACCGTCTATACGCCCCTTTTCTTTCCATAAAAGCACTTCCTTGAAAAGTACGCCGATTACAACCGGCGCAATGGCAAATACGCTGACAAAAGCGGAAGCAATGCTGGCAAAAATGCAAGCCGCCACAATCGCGCACCGTCCTTTCCCCAATTCCCCGTCCTGCCAATAACGGATATATTCCATCATCAGCACAACGATACAAAACCCCTGGATATTGTCCCCAAGAATCTTTGACGCCTGAAAAAACATCGGCAGGATAATAACGATCCTGACGACGGGCAGCAAAAACATTCTTACTTTCCCGAAGAAGCCGCAATGCCTGTAATAAAGCCCTCCCCACAATATGGCGGAAAAAAGATAATACAGCAGGCGGAACTGCTGGATGCTTTTAGCGCCCAGCCAGGCAAAAAATGCACACAAATAATAGCCGAAAGGGGTATGCTGGGTATAATAATCCCGGTAAAGCACTCTTCCTTTCGCGATCAGTATCCCTCCCCGTATATTATCGCATTCATCGGTAAAGGTTCCCATGTTCTCTCTCGTAAAAACATATGTTAAAACCATGCAGACAAATGCTGCCAAAAAAGCGCCAAGCAACTTGCCCGCCCGTTCCCCATCCTGCTTTTTATACATGCAAAAAAGGGCATACAGCAAAACTCCGGCACCGGAACCTACCGTCAAACAATAGAAAAATCCCCAAAAAGGATCCCTCTCTCCTCCGTAAACCCCGATGCATAAGTCTCCTTCCACCTCTTCTCCGTTTACGAACAACTTTCCGTCCTCGTATTCATCCCCTTCCGAGGCGTAAAAACTTAACGCCGAGTTGCCCGTTGCATCTTTCGAGCGGATCGAAACCGTGTATAGATTGCCTTTCTTTACTTTAACCGGAGTCTTTACACTGCGAAAATAATTTTCTCCATCAAACACCTGACTGGCATTGTATTCCCAATCATATATTTTCTTTCCGCTTTCCTTTTCACGTATGCAAATCTCCCAGAAAGAATTATTATTTCTTCCATAAGTACCCGTTTTTACATCAATGCCCCAAAATAATCCATACGGCATACGGATTTCCTGTTCGATCACCGTATGCCCATCCATGACCGCTATATTCTGCCCTTCCTGACCGTTCAGAACCGTTCGTTCTATATACGTCAGCCTGTTGCTAATAAGAAAAAATCCCCATACAAGCAGAAGAAAAAATGACATTCCAATTATTCCAAATAAAACCTTTTTTCTAGCATTCATTGCATTCCTCGTCCTTTGCATTTCCTATCACTCTGTTGATCACAATAAAATCCCGGAAGGCTTTCGCCCCGATTCCGCATATTTTTTTCAAATTGATCGAATTCACGCCTCCCTGACGCGCCCGGAACGTAATCGGTATATATTTTGTTTTCATTTTTTTCTTTTCATAAATCACGGCAATCAGCACGTTTGGAAGGTTAAATTCCTTTGGAATATATTTCATCTGTTTTTTCAAAGCCTTTGCATCCATCAGACGAAAAGGCGTATTGGCATCCGTCACTTTTACGCCAAAGCAGACGCGGATCGCCAGTTTCAATACCTTCGTTACGAATATACGCGTCCATCCGTCCTGCCTTTTGCTTCTGTTTCCAATTACCATATCGTAATTCGCCCTCAGCTTCCAAAATCCCCTGAATTCTTCCGGCCTTGTCTGTCCATCAGAATCCGTTTGAAAAATATAGTCTGCCCCTTCTTTCAGAGCATACCGATACCCGTAAAGCAAAGTCGCCCCGTGTCCGGAATTGGGCTTCGTCACTGCCAGCAGTTTCGGCCTGCCCTCTTTCATTCCGTTTAAAATTTGAAATGTTTCATCCTTGCTTCCATCATCGATCACCAGAAGTCTCGATCCTTCGCCAATATCTTCTTTTTCCAGAATCCGGTACCATTCATCCACCACGGTATATATATTTTCCGCCTCATTATACGCAGGAATCACCATATAAACCTTATCCGTTTGTTTACCATCTTTTTTCTTCACTCGTTCGCCCACTTTTTTTCTTCTTTCCTTGTTATTTACATTCCGTATTATTTCCGCCTTGCCAAATATTTATAAAAAAAATCATTTTCCAGATCATATGTATAATAGTTATATTTCCAATCATCCTGTATATCTTCATTGGACGGATCTGCTAATTGTTCCAGCGTCCCATAACCGTCAGTCCGGTAAATCTCTCCAATCTCATTTTTCGTAATGCTTTCCCTCAAATTTAAAAAAGGATAAAACGCCCCAATTACCAGACCTGCCACCAGCAAAGTTTTTCTTATGGTCAGGCTCTTGTCCCTTTCTTCCTGCAATCCAAGAAAACGCAAAATAAGAATCATAAGAACGAACAAAGCAGGAATACTCGTTCTCATCGTAAAGTCATTGTATAGCCCCATGGAAAACCTCGGATAAACAGAAAGCGCCGCTATGGTAATCCAGTACAGGTAATTCTTTCTGTTTTCTTTAAATAGGAGCAACGCATAAAATCCGAACATAAAAAAACAAAAGATAAAATAAAATTCCGGTTTCTTCCCATAGTCAAGCCAGTGAAAGCCTAAGTATTCCGGTTTTGATCCTGAAATATTTCCCCAAAAATAAAATACTTGAACGCAGCCCGCAGCCGCCAAAAGAATATTTGATGCGCTAAATGCCTTTTTTGCCCGCTGCCATCCCCCCTGGACTATATCACACAAATAAACCGCCAACATCATTGCCGCAACTCCGACCATAGCAAACCCGCTATACAGGAGGACGGGCAGACCAATCAAAACATAATTCTGCGTTTTATGAGGACGAAGCAGCAGCAAAACAGTCGCCAGCCAAGGCACGACCGCCTGTCCCGGCACCCATTTCAGCAGACTCCAATTCGATGTATATTGAATTCTTACGGTTTCCGGATTCATCCATTCATGGCTGCCAAATGGAAAATTATCAGGATACAAGCTTCCGCATACCGTCTGCCCCAAGGGCAGCATACCGCTGCTAAATACGAACAAAAGCCCCAGGCAAAGAATCTGCCCCTTCCGGCTCTTTATCTCCCCCGCTTTTATTACAAGAATCCACAAAAGAAAAATGCCTGCCGCCGCCAACGCGTATTGAGCCAATTCCGCTGCCCGAAAAGAACCGAAAATTTTTCCTGCTATGGCCGGAAGCAAATAAAACCCCGTATAATAGCACAGCATGGATTCGCCGTAATCTGTTTGATATATGACCGGCCATTCCTTTTCCGCCAAGTCATGCATGACCGCATTATGTTTCATCCAGTCGCCCGCCTGTCCGGTAAACGCCCCGATTCCGGTATGCCAGCAGAAAAAAAGAACAAGCAGCACGCCTATACACAGCGTTCTTTTTGATAGAAATACCGTGTCTTCCATTTCATGGCACCACGACCGCATTCCAAGAATAAAACCAATTCCCAGAACAACACAAATTCCGATTGCCCATGCCGGCCTCAGCCAGCCCGCAAAAAAAACCGCCATTGCAGAATACATGTAAATAAATGCAGCAACCGCTATGCCTTTTATCTTAATTTTCATATCACAAATCCTTCACTTCTATTTTTTAAGATATAAAATATCTTATTTTTGTATTATACGATATTAAATATCTTATTTCAAGCATATATTGCATTAGAATCAATACAAATGCCTTTACCAGTTATTAGATACATCATTTCAGAAAGGTACGGTTATTCTATGTATGAAGAGGAATTATTTGCAAAAAGGCTGGAACAACTCCGGCTTGAAAAAAATGTTTCCGCCCGGGAAATGAGTCTTTCCCTCGGGCAGAATCCCAGCTATATCAACAGGATAGAAAGTGGAAAAGCTCTCCCTTCCCTTTCTTTATTTTTTTACATTTGTGATTATTTTCAGATTTCACCCAAAGATTTTTTTGACGAAAGCCAAAATAATTTTTACAGCACCGGGGAATTGATCAAAGAGATACGGAAACTGACGGGCCCGCAGGTCCAACACCTCCTTGCGGTCATCAAAGATATCAATCATTCCCACTAGCGCCACATTACGCCTGTTTTGGGAAATTTACAGCATGGACAGCCCTCATGGTTCCATAGTATAATGTTCTCGCAACTTTCAGTTTCATTTACAAATAGAGTGAGGAATCAGCTTATGAAAACTATGAAAAAGATACTTTCATCCGCATCCCGGGCTGTTGGTATTTTATGCCTTTCGTTTCTCATATGCAGCTGCGGACAGGGAGCGGCGGAAGAACTTCCACTTGGAGAAGCCAATGAAAACCCGGCAGATTCCGTAGAAGATACTTCCACGGATATTTCCGCAGATACTACAGCAGAAACAGAAGAAGAAACTTCGGAGGAAGAAGCAGAAGAAGCCCCCGGCCTCCCTGTGATCGGAGAACGGGAGATCAAAAGCGGCAAGATGCAGAGTTACCTTACCGGGGAATGGATTGAAAAAGAAAAAGCAACCAGGCGGCCTATCGCCGTTATGATACCAAACAACAAACCGGCCATGCCTCAATACGGACTTTCCAAAGCTGCCATTATTTACGAAGCTCCCGTGGAAGGCCGGATTACCCGCCTTATGGCAGTCTTTGAAGATTATGACGAACTGGACCATATCGGCCCTGTCAGAAGCAGCCGCGATTATTTTGTCTATGTCGCCATGGGGTATGAAGCCATTTACTGCAACTGGGGATTGGCAAGGCCATATGTGGAAGAACTCCTCAGCCGGGACACCGTCCAGAACATCAGCGCAGCCGTGGAAGGTATCCACAATCCCTCCGACGAAGCTTTCGGCAGGCTCAGCCGTCCGGGCTACGCCAAGGAATTTACCGGTTATCTCTTTATTGACGGCCTGGAAAAAGCGATCAAACGTCAGAAATATGAAACGGAATACGATGACCTCTATGTTCCTCCCTTTACTTTTATTGCCGATAATTACAGGGCGGAATATGAGGAAAACGAGGATGCCGTTCTCATCTATCCCGGTGGAAAAAAAGATAATTCCGGCGGTTACGGCGCATATCGCCCTTATTTTGAATACAATGCCCAGGATAAACTTTACTACCGTTACCAGGACGGAAAAAAGCAGATTGATGAATACGACGGCAGCCAGTTGGCCGTTTCCAATGTGATCCTTCAATATTGCCACGGAGAAGTAAGGGATAAAAAGGATTATCTCGCTTTTGGCGTTCACGGCGAAGGCGATGCCCTCGTTTTTACCAACGGCAAAGTGATAGAAGCCACATGGATGCGCTATGACGGCGATGCCACTCCCGCCAAATTCTTCGATCAAGACGGAAATGAAATTATTTTTAATCAGGGAAAAACATGGATATGCAATATCTGGGATGAATATAGCAAATTTGTAGAATACGAGCAGGAGAAAGACTCCTGAATCTTATGCCAAAAAAGAACTTCTAAGCGCACACCGTTTGGTGTTTCGCTAAGAAGTTCTTCTTATGTTTTGATTGGTTATTTATTTCCAAAACTTCCTTTTTTTGTCTTTCACTTCTCCGGCATCCGCTGATGCTTCCTTCGCCGCATTCAGGGAATTTCCCGTTTCCGCATCAAACTGTTTCAGAAGTTCCTTCGCCTCATGGGAAAGCTTATCCGGCACGCGTACTACCAAAGTAACATAATGGTCACCCCGGTTATCTTTATTTCTCAGGGATGGTACGCCTTTTCCTTTTAAACGCACCCTTGTATCGGTCTGCGTCCCCGCTTTCACGTCATAAATCACCTTGCCGTCAACCGTATCGATCACAATCTCTCCGCCCAATGCCGCAACTGCAAAAGACACCGGCACGGTAGAATAAATATTGTAATCCTGCCTCTGGAATACGGGATGTCTGCCTACAATCACTTCTACAAGCAGATCCCCTCTCGGCCCGCCGTTACTTCCTGGCTCGCCTTTATCCCTGATACGCACGCTCTGCCCATTATCGATTCCCGCAGGGATGCTTACCTTTATCTTCTTCCTGTTGGCAATATATCCGCTTCCATGGCAGTCAGTACATTTATCTTTGATCACTTTGCCCGTTCCGTTACATTCCGGGCAGGTCTGTACATTCCTAACCGTGCCAAAAAAGGATTGCTGTGTAAATACGATCTGTCCCTTGCCGCCGCACTTCTGGCAGGTTTCGGGACTCGTTCCCGGTTTCGCGCCGCTCCCATGACAGGAAGCACATTCGTCTTTCAACGTAAGTTCCAACTCTTTCTCAATGCCGAATACGGCTTCCTCAAAAGTAATTCTTACGCTGGTACGAATATTGGCTCCTTTCATTGGGCCGCTGCTTGCCCTTCCGCCTCTTCGGCCGCCCCCAAAGAAATCACCGAAAATATCGCCAAAGATATCGCTGAAATCCGCGCTGTTAAAGTCAAAACCGCCAAAGCCGCCCGAGCCGCCTTCAAATGCCGCATGGCCGAACTGATCATATTGACGTTTCTTCTCCGGATCGCTGAGTACGGCATATGCTTCCGAAGCCTCTTTAAACTTTTTTTCCGCCTCTTTATCACCCGGATTCATATCCGGGTGATATTTTTTGGCCAAAACACGGTATGCCTTTTTGATCGCCGCTTCATCCGCATTTTTATCTACTCCGAGAACCTCGTAATAGTCTCGTTTTTGCTCTGCCATAACTAACTCCTCTTAAAACTTTTTTTAGAAGCCTTCTATTTATACTTCGCGGTAATCTCCGTCAACCACATCGTCAGCTGCGCCCATATCAGAGCCTGCAGAATCTGCATTCATATCCGGCCCCGCACCCTGCGCCCCTGCAGCTCCCTGTGCTTGCTCATATACCTTTGCAAAAAGAGCCTGTGCATCTGTCATCAGTTTTTCTTTTGCCGCTTTCATTTCATCAATATCGCTGTCGGACATTTCCTGATCTTTCGTTCTCTCCAGCACTGCCTTCAGAGCCGTAAGGTCATCCTCTACGGTAGCTTTTGCAGAAGCGTCGATCTTATCGCCCACTTCATTCAATGCTTTTTCTGTCTGGAATACAAAGGAATCCGCCTCATTTCTCGTATCGATCGCATCTTTTCTCTTCTTATCCTGCGCTTCGTACTCAGCCGCCTCCTTTACTGCCTTATCGATCTCATCGTCGGACATATTGGAACCTGCGGTAATTGTAATGTGCTGCTCTTTGCCGGTGCCAAGATCCTTAGCGGATACGTTTACGATACCATTTGCATCGATATCGAACGTAACTTCGATCTGCGGAACCCCGCGCATTGCCGGAGGGATACCGTCCAGCCTGAACTGTCCGAGGGATTTATTATCTTTTGCAAACTGCCTTTCCCCCTGTACCACGTTGATATCTACTGCTGTCTGATTGTCTGCTGCTGTTGAGAAGATCTGGCTCTTCTTTGTAGGGATCGTCGTATTTCTTTCGATCAGCCTGGTTGCAACGCCGCCCATTGTCTCAATGGAAAGGGAAAGAGGAGTAACGTCCAGAAGAAGGATCTCCCCTGCGCCGGCATCGCCCGCGAGCTTACCGCCCTGGATAGATGCACCAAGTGCAACGCATTCGTCAGGATTCAGGCTCTTGGAAGGTTCATGTCCCGTCAGCTGCTTTACCTTTTCCTGAACTGCCGGAATACGTGTAGAACCGCCTACCAGCAATACTTTTCCGATCTCGGAATTGGAAAGGCCCGCATCCTTCATCGCGTTCTGAACCGGAACGGCTGTTCTTTCCACAAGGTCGTGAGTCAGCTCATCGAATTTCGCTCTTGTCAGATCCATATCAAAATGCTTCGGCCCTTCTGCCGTCGCCGTAATGAAAGGAAGGTTGATATTGGTTGTCGTGGAAGAGGACAGCTCTTTCTTTGCTTTCTCCGCCGCTTCTTTTAACCTTTGCAGGGCCATCTTATCCCCTGACAAATCAACTCCTTCTTTCTTCTTAAATTCATCCAGCATCCAGTTAATAATTTTCTGGTCAAAGTCGTCGCCGCCCAGGCGGGTATCTCCGTTGGTGGAAAGAACTTCGATAACACCGTCTCCGATTTCAATAATGGAAACGTCGAACGTACCGCCGCCCAGATCGTATACCATAATCTTCTGTTCTTTTTCGTTGTCCAGGCCGTAAGCCAACGCTGCCGCCGTAGGCTCATTAATAATACGCTTTACATCAAGGCCGGCAATCTTGCCCGCATCCTTTGTCGCCTGGCGCTGTGCATCGTTAAAATAAGCAGGAACCGTGATAACCGCTTCCGTTACTTTTTCGCCAAGATAGCTCTCCGCATCCGCTTTCAATTTCTGAAGGATCATTGCGGAAATCTGCTGGGGGGAATATTTCTTGTCATCAATCGTGCGCCCTCTGTCCGTACCCATATCCCTTTTGATGGAAGCAATGGTCTTTTCCGCATTCGTTACCGCCTGACGCTTTGCAGGTTCGCCCACAAGCCTTTCCCCGTTTTTAGTAAATGCCACTACGGACGGTGTGGTTCTGGCGCCTTCTGTATTGGCGATCACCGTAGGTTTACCGCCTTCCATAACTGCCACGCAGCTATTCGTTGTTCCCAAGTCAATACCAATAATTTTGCTCATAATCAAGTCCTCCTAAAAATTATAAAATTATGCTATAAAATTACCCTATTAGATAGTTACCAAAAATCTATATAACAGAAACCCATTATATACTTATTCTTTATGCGCGCCGGCCAACCTAGTTTTGTTCCCGGCCATCCGAACCGTCAGCTGACTACGGCCACCATGCTGTGCCTTACGACGGAATCCCTGTAAGTATATCCCTTTTGCAACTCCTGGGCCACGATGCCGGTCTCATATTCCTCGCTCTCCACCTGCATAACCGCGTTATGGTAATCGGGATCAAATTCCTGCCCAATGGCCTCTATCGGCTTTACTCCGATGTTTTCCAGCTCTGTCATAAGCTGTTTGTAAATCATCTGCATTCCATCCGCGAATCCGTTTCCTTTTTCCTCTTCGGGAACGCTTGCCAGACCCCTTTCGAAATTATCCACTACCGGAAGGATTTTTTCGATTACGCTCTTCGCCCCGATTTCATACATCGCTGTTTTTTCCTTATCGGTGCGCTTTCTGAAATTATCGAATTCTGCCATCTGGCGCTTTACCCGATCCTCCAGTTCTTCGATCTTCTGCTTCAGCGCATCCTGCTTCTTATCCGCCTTATTTTTCTTTTTAAACAGCTTCTTTCCTGTCGTTTCTTCCGAACCGGCCTGGTCAGCAGCACCATCTTCCGTATCCGCTTCCCCTGCCTCTTCCGTTTCAGGGCAGTCATTCCCTTCCTGATTTTCTTCTTCCAGCTCTTCGCCCTCCGCTTCTTCGATATCCATATCTTCGCGATTTATCTCATTGTCATTCATATCCTCGATATTCATATCTCTCTGCTCTGCCAATTTTCTCATTCCTCCCTTTATTCTTTTTTATTATACAGCTCATCCAACTGGTGCATCAGCGTCTTCAGCGTTCCAACCACTTTATCGTAGTCCATCCGCTTCGGCCCGATAATACCGATCGTGCCCTTCATTCCTTCCTCCAGCTCGTAAGTCGCCGTTACCACACTACAGTCTTTCATTGTCTTTACCGGAGTCTCATCCCCGATATAGATCTGAATACCCGTATTGTTCTCATCGGAAAGTCTATCCACTACCAATTCATTCAGCAGCTGTTTTTCTTCAAAAGTATTGATCAGCTCGCTTGCCTTCTGATTATCCGCCAGCTCCGGATATTTCAGAATATTGTTGGCACCGCTCGTATATATTTCCAGATCTTCATCCGCCTTAATAGCTTCCGCCACAGCATCGATCACATTCCCTACAATCGAACTGTGTATCCCCGCCTGTTGTTTCATTGCGGTTATCATGCTCAAATTGATTTCTTCCAGGGACAGCCCGTTCAGGTAAGTATTCAGCAATATATTTAGTTTGAGCAGCGTTTCATCATCCAGGGCATCCTCCACGCTCAGAATGTTATTCTTAATCACATTCCCCTCTATGACGATTACTGCAAGAAGCTGATTGATATCCACCCTCGATAACTGGATAAATTTCACTTTGCTTCTATGGATCTGGGGTGCCGATATCATGGTGGCATAATTTGTATTCTGCGCGAGAACTTTTGCCACCTGTTTGAGAAGATGATCCATCTTATCTTCCCTTTCCAGAAGAAGCTCCCTCAATTCCTCCACTTCCCGCTCTTTCTCTTCCATCATATGATCCACATACAAGCGGTAGCCTTTATCCGATGGAATCCTCCCTGCGGAAGTATGAGGCTGGACAATATACCCTAATTCTTCCAGATCCGCCATTTCATTTCTTATCGTTGCGGAACTCAGGTTCAAATCCGTATATTTCGAAATCGTCCTGCTCCCTACCGGTTCTCCCGTTTCAAGATAATTTCGGATAATGGCCTGCAATATTTTCATCTTTCTTTCATCTAATGTCTGCATTCTACCATCCTCCTTCCTTATCTTATCTGTTAGCACTCAACCTTTTAGAGTGCTAACATCTTCTTACCATAAAATATCACTTACCTACCGTAATGTCAACACATTACTTCAAAAATAATTATAAATAATTCTTAAAAATTTTATTGCCCTCTGTATAAGCCTGCACATAAAAATGACTTTGACATATATCATTTCCAAATATGTCAAAGTCATTATATTTTTTGTCCATGCAGGCAAATATGAAACTTAAATAAAGAAGCTTCCCGTAATATCTCCGTTGAATACATAGTATACAATGCTTTCCTCCGGCTTTACATAGAGTTCCAGGCTGGCATACTCTTCCTCTTCTTTGTGAAGGTCATATTTCCACACATCCTTTGCGATCTTCTGAAGATCTTCTGTAGAATAGGATTTACCGGAAAACTGAAAGTGAACCGCCATATTCACTGCTGTATCTGCTTTTGCTGCCTTCGGCTCTGCGCTCTCTGCTTTCTTTGCCGTCGTTTTCTTTGCTGCCGTCTTCTTTGCCGGTGCTTTTTTCGTCGCTGTTTTTGTCTCTTTCTTTACCGCTGTCTTTACTTCCTCTTTTGTCTCAACTGCATCCGCTTTTACTTCTGCGGGAGCTGCTGTTTCTGTCTTCACCGTCTTAGCGGCAACCGTCTTTTTCTTCGATTCTGCCATATGTTCTCTCCTTTCACTATCGAGACTCCCCTCGAGAGTATTACAAAATTTAACTTCTCATATCCTCCGGCAGCATGATTTTTCACCATCTGCGATGCAAACAGCCTTTTGGCTTCCGTTTACGATAAACAGTTTAGCTCAATTCTACTGCCTTGTCAACTTTTACGCGGCTTTTTCCCTGAAAAACGGCGTTTTTAAGCAAGAAACATAAAGTATCCCAACACGACGACGCCCAACACGATTCTATACCATCCGAAGACTTTAAAATCATGCTTCTTAATATATCCCATCAGGAAACGGATCACGGCTACCGACCCCCCAAATGCCACCGCCATGCCTACTAAGAGAATGGACCATTCGGTCGAGCTGAAGGCCAGTCCGAATTTTAACAGTTTCAGCAAACTGGCTCCAAACATAACCGGAATCGCCAGAAAGAAAGTAAATTCCGCTGCTGTTGTTCTGGATATCCCAAGAAGAAGCGCACCTATGATTGTCGCTCCCGATCTGGATGTGCCCGGAAAAACTGCCGCCACCAACTGCCATATTCCTATCACAAATGCCATTTTATACGTCACTCCGGCAAGATCCGTTACTTTGGGCTTTACCCTTTTATTCCTGTTTTCCACCAAAAGAAATAAAACGCCGAACACAATTAACGCAACAGCGACACATACATAATTATAAAACAATTCGCTGAACACATCATCAAAGGGCAGCCCGATCACAATAGCCGGAATACAGGCTACCGCTATTTTAAACCATAAAACAAAGATATCCTTTTTAATCACCGGTTTTTTCTTAAAATCAAAAGGGAATATTTTATTCCAAAATAAAACGACTACCGCAAGTATGGAGCCAAACTGTATGACAACAAGAAATGCATCCCAAAATTCAGGGGTAACATTCAACGTCACAAATTCATTCACCAGGATCATATGTCCCGTACTGCTGACAGGCAGCCATTCCGTGATGCCCTGCACAATGCCGAACAATACCGCTTTTAATATTTCTATCATTGCCTTTCTCCTTTTTTAGTTCAGTATACGCCTCGCCCTCCCGATAAATGCTTATCAGGATAAGTACTCTAAAAGTTCCAGGTAGCACGCTTCCGCATCCCGGTAGCCTTCTTCATAAAGCGCATCCAATTTCCGCTTATCTTTTTCCACTCTTCCTACCGCGCTTTTTCTCTTCGGACGGATGATAAATGCCTTTCCTTCCTTTTCCATTTTCTCCAGAAAATCCAGCGTTTCATTATATTGTTGATCTCTTGTTTTCATCAACTCATATATTTTCGGATACCTGGCATAGCGGGCCTTGATCGCTGCCAGGGCGGACTCGGGTTCTCTTCGGAATCCGGTTTCCTTCGTCATAATAACCACATTCTTTTCATTTCCGTCATCAATAGAACGGGCAATCGGAATAGAATCCGCCAGTCCTCCATCCAGATAGTATTCTTCCCCTATTTTCACTTTTCTGGAAACCAACGGCATAGAACTGGAAGCACGAACTGCAAGAATATCCTCATGCATATCCTTCAGCTGCATATATTCCGCCTTCCCTGTCCTTATATTTGTCACCACTGCATAAGCTTTTCCCTCATATTTCCCGAACGTTTCAAAGTCATACGGATCGAGATAATTTGGGATCAAATCATAACACATATCCGTTCCAAACAAATCCCCTGTCGTCAAAAGGCTGAACATGCCGCAATATCTTTTATTGTCCAGATAATTCACAGCCACCCGGTATGCCCGCTTTTTCTGTTTGGACAAAAAACTGCACAAATGACATGCTCCTGCGGAAACCCCATAACAGGAAGCAAATTCTATTTCTTTATCCAGAAAAAATTCCAGCACGCCGGCAGTATATATCCCTTTCATTCCTCCGCCTTCCAAAATAAGGCCCGCTTTATACATACTCATATTTAACCTCTTTTCTATATTACTTCTTCTATTTGTCACCATATTCCGTTTTTACAAATTTTCTCAGCGCCGGAAGCGACCGCTCCACTTTCTCCGCATCGATACAATAAGCCATACGGAAATACCCCGGACACCCAAAAGTATCCCCCGGCACAAGGATCAAATCGTACTTTTTCGCTTTCTCGCAAAAAATTTTCGCATCTTCCTCCAAAGCTTTCGGGAAAATATAAAAAGTCCCCCCCGGTTTCACACAGGTGAAGCCAAGTTTCGTCAACTCCTCATAAAGAATATTCATGTTCTTTTCATATACGGAAAGATCCGATGTCTCATCCACTGTCTCCGCCACCGCCAGCTGAATGATCGAAGAGGGACAGTTATGTCCGATTCCTCTCGAAATCTGCCCGCACATGTTTACGATCAGCTCCGCGTCCTTGCAGGAAGGGTTCACCGCGATATACCCTATCCTTTCCCCCGGAACGGACAGCGATTTTGAATAAGAATAGCAGCTTATTGTGTTCTCATACAGTTTCGATACATAAACCTCCTCCACTCCTTCAAAAAGGATTTC
>Ga0137308_100197_pt1 | contig 45030 bp, 41 predicted proteins | sample Inofrocosms_June_FD_97181 | JGI IMG/M metagenome (GOLD analysis project Ga0137308, IMG submission 97181) | Mouse cecal microbial communities from Vienna, Austria - N-Acetylneuraminic and N-Acetylglucosamine D2O microcosms_June | ecosystem: Host-associated > Mammals > Digestive system > Large...
GCAGATGTGGACGGCGCGCATATTTCCACCTTGCTGCTGACCTTGTTTTACCGTTTTATGCCGGAACTGATTTTTGAGGGGCACGTCTATATTGCGATGCCGCCCTTGTATAAGGCGATTCCCAGCAGAGGCGAGGAGGAATACCTGTATGACGACATTGCTTTGAAGAAATATCGCAAACGCCATAAAGGTGCTTTTACCTTGCAGCGCTATAAGGGACTGGGAGAAATGGATGCAGATCAGCTGTGGGAGACTACATTGAATCCTCAGACGCGGATGCTCAAGAAGGTGGAGATTGAGGATGCCAGAATGGCGTCTGAGGTGACGGAAATGCTGATGGGCACGGAAGTGCTTCCGCGCAGAGAGTTTATCCATGAGCATGCGCATGATGCAGAGCTGGACATATAGAAAGGAATAAATCATGGAGCAGAATGAACAGATTATTCGTACGGAATATTCGGAGCTGATGCAGAAGTCTTATATAGATTATGCCATGAGCGTAATCGTGGCGCGGGCGCTGCCGGATGTCCGGGACGGCTTAAAGCCGGTGCAGCGCAGGACGCTTTATGATATGCATGAGCTGGGAATACGCTACGACAGGCCATATCGAAAATGTGCGAGAATTGTCGGCGACACCATGGGTAAGTATCATCCTCATGGGGACAGTTCTATCTATGAAGCGCTGGTGGTTTTGGCGCAGGATTTTAAGAAGGGCCTCCCGCTTGTAGACGGGCATGGAAATTTTGGCTCCATTGAGGGCGACGGCGCGGCGGCGATGCGTTATACGGAGGCGCGTCTTGAAAAGGTGACGCAGGAAGCATACCTTGCGGATTTGGACAAGGATGTCGTAGACTTCGTGCCTAACTTTGACGAGACGGAGAAAGAGCCGTCCGTATTGCCGGTGCGAGTACCCAATTTGCTGATAAATGGCGCCGAAGGAATTGCCGTCGGTATGGCGACGAGCATTCCGCCCCATAATTTTTCCGAAGTGCTTGAGGGCGTCAAAGCTTATATGAAAAATCCCGATATTACGACGGCCCAGATGATGGAACATATCAAGGGACCGGATTTTCCCACCGGAGGAATCGTCGTCAATCAGGATGATCTTCTACAAATTTATGAGAGCGGAACCGGCAAAATCAAACTGCGCGGCAAGGTTGAAGTGGAACAGGCCAAAGGAGGCAGGCAGCGTCTGGTAATTACGGAAATTCCTTATACGATGGTGGGCGCAAATATCGGGAAATTTCTTATGGATGTTTACAATCTGGTAGAGACAAAGAAGACGACGGATATTGTGGATATTTCCAACCAGTCTTCCAAAGAGGGCATTCGCATTGTACTTGATTTGAAAAAAGGTGCGGATGTGGAGAATCTTTGCAATATGCTTTATAAAAAAACGCGTTTGGAGGACACGTTTGGCGTAAATATGCTGGCGGTGACGGATGGAAGGCCGGAAACACTGGGGCTGGTGCCGATTATCCGTCATCATGTGAATTTCCAGTATGAGCTTGCCACCAGGAAGTATCAGACGCTTTTGGCAAAGGAGCTGGACAAAAAGGAAGTCCAGGAGGGCTTAATCCAGGCGTGCGACGTGATTGACCTGATTATTGAAATCTTGCGTGGTTCTAAGAATATTAAGGACGCCAAGGATTGTCTGATGAATGGCAACACGGAGAAGATTAAGTTCCGCTACAAAGGCTCGGAAGCGGACGCTAAGAACCTTTGTTTCACGGAGCGGCAGGCTACTGCAATTTTGGAAATGCGCCTCTACAAGCTGATCGGTTTGGAAATTGAGGCATTGATGAAAGAGCATGAGGCGACGCTTGCCAATATCGCTAAGTATGAAGAAATCCTTGGCAGCCGCAGCGCGATGGCAAAAGTGATTGTGAAGGACTTGACGCGTTTCCAGAAGGAATACGGAACACCGAGAAAGACAAAGATTGAGAATGCTAAGGAAGCCGTTTACGAGGAGAAGAAAATCGAAGAAATGCCGGTGGTTCTGTTGATAGACCGTTTCGGTTATACCAGAACGGTAGACGTCTCCACATATGAGCGCAATCAGGAGGCGGCGGACGGAGAGAATAAGTATGTGATCCACTGCATGAATACAGACAAGCTTTGTATATTTACGAATACAGGACATCTCCACACGGTGAAGATATTGGACCTTCCGTATGGCAAATTCCGCGATAAGGGAACGCCGCTTGATAATATTAGTAACTATAACAGCAGTGAGGAGACAATTGTTTATATCAATAGTCTGGGCGGACTTCTGGGCAGAAAGCTTTTGTTTGTCAGCAGTTCCGGCATGTTAAAAAAGGTGGACGGCGCGGAGTTTGATGTGTCGAAACGGACGACGGCAGCGACCAAGCTAAATGCGGGTGAAAGTGTTTTCCTGGCAGAGCCCTTGGCGGAGACAGAAGAAGAGAGTATCGTCCTACAGACAGAAAAAGGGATGTTTTTGCGTTTTCTGGCCTCAAGTGTTCCTCAGAAGAAGAAGGGAGCTATCGGCGTTCGGGGAATGAAAATAGACGAGAAAGACAGCCTCAAAGCGGCATACCTTCTGGGTGATGAGGAGCGGGTGATTGAGGAAAAGGACAAGCAGATCATGTTGCACAGGCTGCGAATCGCCTGCCGTGACGGAAAAGGCGTGAAGAGATGATTAGGAGGCATCATGGACAGAGAGACAGATGTTGTAATTGTAGGTAGCGGAGCCGCCGGGCTGTTTAGCGCATTGCAGCTTCCGGAAAGTACTAAAGTGACCGTGATTACTAAGGACGAGGCGAAGAACAGTGATTCTTTTCTGGCACAGGGAGGAATTTGCATGCTGCGGTCTGAGGAGGATTATGGGCCTTACTATGAGGACACCATGAAAGCGGGACATTACAGGAACAGCCCGCAATCAGTGGAAATGATGATACGCAGCTCTCAGCAGATTATTGAGTTATTAATCAATTATGGCGTTGAGTTTGAGCGTCAGAACGGAAAGCTGGCTTTTACCAGGGAAGGCGGACATTCGCGTCCGAGGATTTTGTTTCACGAGGACATCACGGGCAAGGAGATTACCAGTAAATTGTTGAAGCAGGCAAGGCAGCGCAGTAATATCGCGATTTATGAGCACACGGAGATGATAGATATTTTGTGCAAAGAGAATGTTTGCTGCGGCGTTGTAGTCGTGGACAGCCAGGGAAATGTGTGCGCTTTGCGGGCAAAGGACACGATATTTGCCTGCGGCGGCATTGGCGGCCTTTACCGGCATTCCACGAATTTTTCTCATTTGACGGGAGATGGGATTGCCATTGCGCTGCGCCATAACATAGCCTTGCGGGATGTGAATTTTGTGCAGATTCATCCAACGACTTTGTATTCTAAGAAACCGGGCAGGAGCTTTTTGATTTCGGAATCAGTGCGCGGAGAAGGGGCGGTACTTTACAATGCCAGGATGGAACGTTTTGTGGATGAACTTTTACCGCGGGATGTGGTGACCCACGCGATTGAAGAGCAGATGAAGAAGGATGGAAAACCGTATGTGTGGCTGTCGATGGAGAACATTGCCAAGGAAGATATTCTAGGGCATTTTCCTAATATTTATAAGCGTTGTCTGGAAGAGGGCTATGATGTGACAAAAGAATGCATTCCGGTGGTGCCGGGGCAGCATTATTTCATGGGAGGAATCCGTGTCGATTTGGAAAGCAGGACTTCCATGGAGCGTCTTTATGCAGTGGGTGAGACGAGCTGCAACGGTGTGCATGGGGCCAACCGTTTAGCCAGCAATTCGCTGTTGGAGAGCCTGGTATTTGCAAGGCGGGCTGCGTTGGATATTGCGGCAGGCAACAAAAAGCATCAAGTGGAAGCCGAGGTAGCATTTGAGCCGGAAAAGTATACGGACAGGAAGAAAATGCAGCAGGAAAATAGGAAGTTAGTGCTGCAAGAAATAGAAAGGATGAAGAAAGCGTATGAACAACAACATAACCATGACGTTAAATGTGGATGAATTGATTCTGGGTGCGCTCAGGGAAGACATTTCCAGCGAGGACGTGAGCACCAACGCAGTGATGCGTAAGGCACAGAAAGGGGAAGCGCAGCTTATTTGCAAACAGGACGGCGTACTTGCCGGGCTTTTTGTGTTTCGCAGAGTGTTTGAGCTCTTAGATGAGGACATTGAGGTGAAGTTTTCCTATGAGGATGGGCAAACGGTGAAAAGCGGTGAAATTATCGGCACAATCACTGGCGATATCCGCGCGATTCTTTCCGGCGAGCGTACCGCGCTCAATTATTTGCAGCGTATGAGCGGGATTGCTACTTATACGAATTCTATCGCCAAACTCTTAGAGGGCAGTAAGACCAAGCTTTTGGACACCAGGAAGACTACGCCCAACAATCGTATTTTTGAGAAATATGCCGTGAAAACGGGCGGCGGTTACAACCATCGTTACAATCTTTCCGACGGCGTGCTGCTCAAGGATAATCATATCGGGGCAGCCGGAGGCGTGAAAGAGGCCGTAGAGATGGCGAAAGAGTACGCCCCATTTGTGCGTAAGATTGAGATTGAGTGCGAGACCGTGGAGATGGTGCAGGAAGCAGCGGAGGCGGGCGCAGACATTATCATGCTGGATAACATGAGCGTGGAAGAGATGCAGAAAGCAATTACAGCGATAGCAGGAAGGGCGGAGATTGAATGTTCCGGAAACGTGACGAAGGAGAATATTGAGCGTTATATTTCTCTGGGCGTTGATTATATTTCCAGCGGCGCGCTGACACACTCTGCGCCGATTATGGATATTTCCCTGAAGAATTTACATGCTTTGAACTGAGTGACGACTTGGCAGGTGGCGCATGGCGCCGCGTGCCGATACCTTTAAGGAGGAAATACATATGGACATAGAAAATAGCAAATATGGGGCGCTTGCGGAAGAGAATTTCCGCAAGGGCTATAACTGTTCACAAGCGGTGTTTCTCGCTTTCCGGGATTTATACGGTATGGATGAAAAGTCGGCGGCGCGTCTAAGTTCTTCTTTTGGCGGCGGTATGGGACGTTTGCGCGAGGTTTGCGGCGCTGTCAGCGGGATGTTTATGGCGGCGGGGCTTCTCTACGGCTATGATACCCCTGGGGCGCAGCAGGAAAAGACAGAGCATTATCAGCGGGTGCAGGAGCTTGCCAAAGCCTATGAGGAGGAGAATGGTTCGATTGTCTGCCGGGACTTGTTAGGACTGACCGAGAAACGGCAGGAGCCGATACCAGAGAAACGCACGGAAGGGTATTATAAGAAACGTCCTTGTCCCAAGTTGGTGCGGATGGCAGCGGCAATTATGGAGCAGTATATTGCGGAACACCCTTTGCCGTAAGGTCAGGTGTCAAAAAAGGAAGCCAACATGACGGTATTGGCTTCCTTTTTTGTAATATATAAAATTAATTAAGCGATACTGTTGACAGCTTTTGTCAGACGGGAAATCTTTCTTCCGGCGGTGTTCTTGTGATACACACCTTTGGTCGCAGCTTTGCTGATCTTAGAAGTTGCAGCTTTCAATGCAGCCTGAGCAGCTTCTTTATCATTTGCAGCAATCGCAGCATCTACTTTCTTAATTGAAGTCTTCACAGCAGATCTGATTGATTTGTTGCGGGCTGTTCTTTTCTCAGTTACTAAGATTCTCTTCTTTGCTGATTTGATGTTAGCCAATCCGTACACCTCCCATTCGCAAAAATATGACTCACCGCAATCCCGCAAAAGGACTGCCTTGTGTTCTACTGTTGTTTCATTAAAGCCGGACACGGACGTTCTAATGTAAACATACTCATATAGTTTAGTCCCAAAAATTCTATCTGTCAATACATATTCTGCTTTTTTTTGCAAAAAATGTTATTATGCAAAATAGACACTTGTTGGAGGGACAGAGAATGAGTCAGTTTCAGGTGCGTACCGACCTGGCATTGGAAACCAGAGAAAAATTTGAGGAAGATAATGTAGAGATTAAAGGGGTGCGGGTGGAGGAGGAACACCGCAAGAAAAATGAGATTAAGATTACCACGATGGTGATTGAGACAGAAAATGGCGCCAAGGCGATGGGAAGGCCCAAGGGAACGTATATTACCCTGGAAGCTGCCAATATGGACTGTCAGGACGAAGACTACCACAGGGAAATTTCCCTTGAGCTTGCGCGGCTTATAAAACGCTTGCTGCCTAAGAAAAAAGATCCGCTCTCCGTGTTGGTGGCGGGGCTTGGGAACCGTGAAGTGACGCCCGATGCGCTGGGGCCAAGAGTGGTAGACAATATCATGATCACCCGCCATGTGCTGAAAGAATTCGGGAAATATGCATTTGGCGAGGAGGAAGTCAATGCCGTCAGCGGGATTGTGCCTGGCGTGATGGCGCAGACCGGTATGGAGAGCCAGGAGATTGTCAGAGGAGCGGTCGAGGAGACGAAGCCTGATGTAATGATTGCGATTGACGCATTGGCGGCGCGCAGCACACGGCGGCTTGGCAGGACGATTCAGATTACAGATACGGGCATTAACCCTGGCTCCGGTGTAGGCAATCACCGTCACGGACTGTCGGAGGAAACTGTGGGAATTCCGGTAATTGCCATAGGCGTACCCACGGTGGTGGACGCGGCGACGATTGTCAGCGACACGATGCAGATGTTGATTCAGGCCATGGAAGAGCACAGTCATTTCCGCACCTTGAGTACGGGCTTGAATGCCTTGAATGATATGGAGAAATATGAGCTCATCCGGGAACTCCTTTCCCCGCAGTTGAACACAATGTTTGTCACTCCCAAGGATATAGACGAGTCCATCAAACGCCTGAGCTTTACCTTATCAGAGGGATTAAATATTGCCTTTGCATAAAATATTTTGTACAGGCATATATTTAAGTGTTACAAGGTTTTAAGAAAATGGGTGCGGCTGTTGTATGGATTTGCGGAAATATTTTCACAGGATGAGAGCAGCCCGTCCGAAATAGGATAACTGAAATGGGGAAAGCTTAGATAATGAAAAGAAAGAGGAAGGGAAAATATGGACAGTTGCTGATCGCTGTTCTTGGCGTGCTGTTTGTATTTGTCTGCTATCAGAACATGGCGTTCCTGGGAGACGCGCCTGCGCTTGGGCAGCTTGTGGGTTATGCCAGGGAGGAAATTGCGGTATCTGCGTGGAAAAATTGTATGATGGCAATGCTCTGTGAGCAGAAGGAAGCCCCGCTTACATTAGAAAGCTTTCTTATGCAAAAGATTGAGGGTTTTTACCCTATTTATGCGTTCAGTGAAACAATTTCCGAATACGATACGCAGATTGAAAGTGATTTGAATGCGGGCATGGTGGCGGAAAATGAACAGGAAAGCCATAGAGAACAAGAAGACGAAAAAGAGCAAAAGGAAGAGGAGAGCAAAAAAGAAAAAGAGCAGGAAAAAGAAGACGATAAGAAAGAAAAGGCAGATAAACAAGAAAAGCAGGATAAAAAGGATGAGACGACAGCAGCAGAAGCCGCGGACGCCGCCGGCCAAGGAGGAAAAGCCGTTGAAATTCCCAGAGAAAAATTGAACGATTTTGATTACTTACTTCAGAACTTTTATCAGGTGGACCGCACTACGACGATTGACAGCAGTGAGCTCAATGCACAGGCAATGCTTGGTAAGGACATGAAGCTGCAAGGAGGCGGCGAGAATGTACAGATTTTGATTTACCATACGCATTCTCAAGAAGGGTATGCGGACTCCGAGCCGGGAGATCCGGGCAGCAGTGTAGTTGCCGTGGGGGAACGTCTGACGCAGCTGCTGACAGAGAAGTATGGCTTCCATGTGCTTCACCATACGGGAGAGTACGATGTGGCAGACCGCGATAATGCATACTCCTATGCCGGGCCGGCATTGGAGCAGGTTTTAGCGGAGAATCCCAGTATTGAGGTAGTCATAGACCTGCACCGGGACGGCGTGGCGGAGGGTACGCGCCTTGTATCGGAAGTAAATGGGAAGCAGACGGCGCAGATTATGTTTTTTAACGGATTGAGCCGGACTACGAAAAACGGCAATATTGCTTATTTGGCAAATCCCAACCTGGCGGATAACCTGGCATTCTCTTTCCAGCTCAAGCTGGCAGCGGAAGAGTATTATCCTGGTTTTGCGCGGGCTACATATCTCAAAGGCTACCGCTATAACCTCCATTACCGTCCCAAGAGCCTTCTCGTGGAGGTAGGCGCTCAGACCAATACGTTTGAGGAGGCGATGAATGCTATGGAACCTTTGGCAGATATCATACATAAAGTGCTTGCGCCCTGAGGAAAGAAGGAGCTTACGATGCCAAAAGATAGAGGAATTGCCGTCCGTATTATGGAGTGGGAAGAATTAAAACAGAAAGAACGCAGCGATTCGGAGGAATTGCTCATGCAATCTGTACGCCGTTTGGAACCGGCTTATTGGGTAGGAGTGAAATTTCTTGAGGACTGCTTATACGGGGCTTTCTGCTTCCATGAAAATGACAAAGTAAAGAGGCGGATTATGAGCGCGGCATTTTTACTGAGCGGACGGGAATTCTTGATGGTAATCTTAAAGGATGAGAAGAACATGCTGCACAGACAGCCGTTGCCTGCCGGGGAAGGCGGGACGGAGGAAAAACTGGAATCCATCTTTGAAATTATTTTAAAGCAGGGACAGCAGGCGGTGGAGGAGATGGAAAAATATTTGATAGATATGGAGCAGGAGATTGTAAGCGGCAGGATTAACCGGAATCGCAACCGCTCTATTTTTGAGTGTAAACGATTGCTGACGGTATGGAAAAACGATTATGCCCAGTTTTTGAATATGGTTGAGGGTATCAATGGGCTTGAAGAGAAAAAGAAAGAAACGCAGGGAGCGGTGTTGAATGAGGAGACATCGTGTTATTTTCGTGTCTATGAGAATAAATTGCGCCATCTGACGGAGGAAACACAGTTCTTATATGAAGAGCTTGTGCATATCCGGGAGGCGTTGGACGCCGCGTTGTCTTACGAGCAGAACCGGATTATGAAATTGTTTACCACAGTGACGACAATTTTCATGCCGCTTTCGTTGATTGCCGGATGGTACGGCATGAATTTTGAAGGGATGCCTGAGCTGCAATGGAAGTATGGCTACTTGTTTGTATCTGTCTTGAGCGTCTTGGTGGTGGCTGCTTGTTTCTGGTTCTTTCGCAGGAAAAAGTTATTTTGATATTGCGAATAAATCTAAACTTTTTATAAAATACGATATTTGTTATTGACAAAGAAAATAAGGAGTGCTAAATTTATGTACATAAGCTGTTAGCACTCGATAATACAGAGTGCTAATAACATTGATAGGACAGTGTGCCAGAGCGTGCGCAGTACATGGATTGCCTTGGCATACGGGCCCTGGATAGAAAAGAAAATCAGAAAAGATTACCTGGTAAGGAGGAATAGGAATGAAATTAGTACCATTGGGAGACAGAGTTGTTTTAAAGCAGTGTGAGGCAGAGGAGACTACGAAGTCCGGTATTATCCTGACAGGCGGCGCACAGGAGAAGCCGCAGGAGGCAGAGGTAGTGGCAGTGGGACCTGGCGGAAATGTTGACGGCAAAGAAGTAACTATGCAGGTGAAAGAGGGAGACAAAGTGATCTACTCTAAGTATGCAGGTAACGAGGTGAAGCTGGACGGAGAAGAATACATTATTGTCAAGCAGAATGATATTCTTGCTATTGTGACCGAAAGCAACTAGCGACTGGCAAGCCGCAGGCGTAGACAGAGCGTGTTGCGAGGTCGTTCTGTGAGATCAGTGAAATCAAGCCGAAGGCGAAGGTTGAGGTTAGCGAACAGAACTTCCTTAATTCTATCATATAAACAATCTAAAAAGGAGACGAAACATCATGGCAAAGGAATTAAAATATGGAACAGAGGCCAGAACAGCATTGGAGTCTGGCGTAGATAAATTGGCAAATACCGTAAGAGTAACTTTAGGGCCCAAAGGCAGGAATGTCGTACTGGATAAATCTTTCGGCGCACCCCTCATTACCAATGACGGCGTGACAATCGCTAAGGAAATTGAGTTGGAGGATGCCTTTGAGAATATGGGCGCACAGCTTGTCAAAGAAGTGGCAACGAAGACCAATGATGTGGCGGGAGACGGAACCACCACGGCAACGGTCTTGGCACAGGCCATGATTAAAGAAGGCATGAAGAACTTAGAGGCAGGCGCAAACCCGATCGTACTGCGCCGCGGTATGAAGAAAGCTACTGACAAGGCAGTGGAAGCAATCGCAGCGATGAGCCAGAAAGTAAACAGCAAGGATCAGATTGCCAAGGTGGCTGCAATTTCTGCCGGCGATGAGACAGTAGGAAATCTCGTTTCAGATGCGATGGAGAAAGTTTCCAACGATGGCGTTATCACCATTGAGGAATCCAAGACCATGCAGACAGAGCTGGATTTAGTAGAAGGTATGCAGTTTGACCGCGGATACGTTTCCGCTTATATGGCAACCGATATGGATAAGATGGAAGCAGTGCTCGACGATCCGTACATTCTGATTACCGATAAGAAAATCAGCAATATCCAGGAGATTTTACCGCTGTTAGAGCAGGTAGTGCAGTCAGGGGCAAGGCTTTTGATTATTGCGGAGGATATCGAGGGTGAAGCGCTTACCACATTGATTGTAAATAAACTCCGCGGCACTTTCAATGTAGTTGCAGTAAAAGCTCCGGGCTATGGCGACAGAAGGAAGGCTATGTTAGAGGATATCGCTATCCTCACCGGCGGCCAGGTAATCTCAGAGGAGGTTGGCTTAGAGCTGAAAGAAGCTACGATGGAACAGCTTGGACGTGCAAAATCCGTAAAGGTTCAGAAAGAAAATACGATTATTGTTGACGGCGAGGGCAACAAAGATGCCATCGCAGCCAGAGTGGCACAGATTCGTGCGCAGATTGAGGAGACTACCTCAGAGTTCGATAAAGAGAAACTTCAGGAAAGACTTGCAAAATTGGCAGGCGGCGTGGCAGTTATCCGCGTAGGCGCAGCGACAGAGACCGAGATGAAAGAGAGCAAGCTGCGTATGGAAGACGCGCTCAACTCTACAAGAGCAGCCGTAGAGGAAGGAATCATTGCAGGCGGCGGTTCTGCATATATCCATGCAGCAAAACAGGTGGCAGAGCTGGCAGAGACCTTAGAGGGCGACGAGAAGACAGGCGCAAAGGTAATCTTAAAAGCGCTTGAGGCTCCACTTTATTATATTGTTGCCAATGCAGGGCTTGAAGGCGCGGTAATTATCAACAAGGTCAAAGAGTCTGAACCGGGCGTTGGTTTTGATGCGGCAAAAGAGGAGTATGTAAATATGGTATCAGCCGGAATACTTGACCCAGTGAAGGTAACCAGGAGCGCATTACAGAATGCAACGTCCGTGGCATCTACCTTGCTGACAACGGAATCCGTAGTTGCAAATATCAAAGAAGACGTACCGCCTATGCCGGCAGGAGGCGCAGGTGGAATGGGCATGATGTAAGTCCCAGACAAAATTTAAAATAGATCATAAAATGGATGGATAAGACGATAAGTCTTGTTCATCCATTTTTTATGTTTGCTGTTCTATGACCTTAAATTTTCATCACAATCAGATGGTATAGTACTATTGTTTATAAAAAATATAAAGAAGGTGTGATATGACAGTAAACGTATTAGAGTATTTGGAAAACCAAGCGCAACGTTTTCCAGATAAAATTGTTTTCGGGGATATCAAGGAAGAGCTGACATATCGGGAACTCATGATTTTAGCTAAAAAGGCCGGGACGTATCTTTCCTCGTTTCATTTGAGAAACCAGCCGATTGCAGTAATCACGAACCATTCTGTGGGTTGTCTGATTGCATTTTTGGGCGTGGTATACAGTGGAAATTTTTATGTCCCTCTGGATGAAAAGCAGCCGCAGGCGCGTATGAAAGCAATGCTTACTGTGGCCGATCCGAAAGTAATTATTGTTCCCGATAAGAAGGATATCCCCTGTGGCCTGGAAAACCGGATATTAGTTTCCAGAGAAGAATTGCAGTCAGTGGAAATTAGGGAAGAAACGTTGGCAGGGATCAGGAGGAATCATTTGGATACAGACCCGTTGTATCTCATGTTTACTTCCGGTTCGACCGGGGTTCCCAAAGGGGTATTGGTGGCGCACAGAAGCGTGATTGATTTGGCGGAGCAGTTTGCAGGAGTATTTCATTTTGATGCGGAAGAGATATTTGCCAATCAGGCGCCGTTTGATTTTGACGTGTCAGTGAAAGACATTTACAGTACTCTGCGAAATGGCGCGTCTATGTTTATTCTGCCGCAAAGTATGTTTACGACGCCCAAGAAGCTGGTATCTTTTCTCAGCGAAAAAAGGATTACCACATGTATCTGGGCTGTCTCTGCGCTCAGTATTTTAGCGGCTATGAAAGTTTGGGATAAGGGCGTTCCCTTGCAGTTAAAGAAAATCCTTTTTTCCGGGGAAGTGATGCCAATCAAAGTTCTCAATTATTGGAGGAAGTATCAGCCGCAGGCCATGTATGTAAATCTTTATGGGCCAACGGAAATCACCTGCAACTGTACCTATTATATACTTGACAGGGAATTTGGTTTGCGGGAGACGATACCGATCGGACAAGCTTTTGGCAATACACAGATACTTTTGCTGGACAATGCAGGCAAGGAGCCGCCCAAGGGTGAGCTGGGGGAAATCTGCGTCAAGGGAAGCTGCCTTGCGCTTGGCTATTACAATAATCGTGAAGCGACAGAGAAAGTCTTTTGCCAGAATCCTGGCAATCGCATGTTTTCGGACAGGATTTACCATACTGGAGATTACGGCAGATATAATGAGGAGGGGATGTTGGAATTCATTGCCAGGAGGGACTGGCAGATTAAGCATATGGGCCATCGGATAGAGCTGACGGAAATTGAGAATGCCGGTAATAGCGTTGCCTGGATGAACGCCTGCTGCTGCCTGTATGATGAAGCTAAGGGAAAAATTGTCATGGTCTATCAGGCGAAAGAAGCCTGCGACAGCCTGGCAGTTCTGGAACTTCAGAAAATGCTGCCCAAGTATATGTGTCCGAACCGTCTGGTATGGCTGCCAAAGATGCCCCGCAATCAGAGAGGGAAAATTGACAGGGTTTTTCTGAAAAGAAAGTATGCTGGCGTATGCAAAATGACAGAAAAAGATTATCTTTATCGGGAAGCCGTGGTTTTAGGTACTGGCAGTCTTGCGCTTTCATGCGCCGATACGATAAAACGGCATGGGATATCCTGCCGTATATATGATACCGGAGCTAAGAGGTCAAAGACGCTGGAACGGCAGGCGAAGCAGAAAGGAATTGATTGCCAATGGACGTCAGGGGAAGCGCTGGCAAAATGTTTGGCGGAAATTTCTTCGCCGACACTTCTTGTAAGCGCCATTAATCCTTGGATTATTCCCCGGGAAGTTCTGGAAAATCCTTATCTTGAGGCAATCAACTGTCATCAGGCGCTGCTGCCGAAACATTCGGGGAGAAACGCGGAAATGTGGGCGATTTATGAGGAAGATGAGATAACAGGCATTACTTGGCATAAAGTGCGCGCGCAGGTGGACAGTGGAGAGATTTTAATACAGAAGGAGCTGCCAATCTCACAGGATGTCACTTCTTTCGCAGTTTTCCGCCGGCAAATGAAGCTGGCGTACGAGGCGTTTTGCGAGATTTTGGAACCGCTGCTTTTCGGCGGCGCTAAAACAAAAGCTCAGACAGGAGAGAGAACGATGATGCATTATTCCTGGCAAACGCCGGCGGACGGCAGGCTTAATATGGATTGGCCCTTCCATAAAATCAGTGCGTTTTTGCGGGCATTGGACTATGGCGGGCTGGATGTTGTGAAGAAACCCTGCGTTGTACAAAATAACAGAACTATATTCTGGAAAAGTTATCAGATTCAAGCCGAGCCTCAAAAAAAAGAGGCCGTGTGCTTTGCAGAGGATAGTATCAGCATCTTGCGCAAAGAAGGCAGGATATTATTGAAAAATACATACATTGGAGGAAACTAAAATGGAAAAACTGATGAATATTTTAAAAGAGTTAAGGCCGGAAGTAGATTTTGCAAATGAGCAGAAATTGATTGATAATGCAATACTTGATTCCTTTGATATGGTTTCGCTGATTGGGGAAATCAATGAGGCGTTTGACGTGGAGATATCCTTTGATGAGATTGAGCCGGAAAATTTCAATTCGGCAGAGAGAATATGGAAGATGATACAGACTTTAAGACAGGAGGGGTAAAATGGCGATAAATTCTATATATTTTTTGCCGTTTCTTCTCTTGTTGTTTGTGGCTTATTACACGGTCTGCCCTGTGAAATACCGTTGGGTTGTATTGCTTTTTGGCAGCGTCTTTTTCTATGTCACAGCCTGCGCAGCGTCCCCGGTTTATATTTTGGTGACGGGAATTGTCATCTGGGCAGCCGGAATTTGTGTGGAACGGTGCGAGGTAAGACTTGTTCGGTATAGGGAGGAATGCCGGGAGATTGCGAAAGTCCAGCAGAAACAGGCAGAAGCCAGGTGTAAAAAACAAAAGAAGCGGATTGTGACGACGGCAATCCTGATAAATCTTGGTATATTAACTGTTTTAAAATATGGAGGGCTTTTGGGAGGAATGTTAAATGGTATGTTCGTATTTACCGGGCGCTCGCTGCCAGCGCCGCAATTTTTAGTTCCTCTTGGCATTTCTTACTATACACTGATTTCCATCGGTTATCTGATTGATATTTATAAGGGGAAAACGAAGGTACAGCGGAATTTTTTGAAAGTTATGCTGTTTTTGTCTTTTTTTCCACAGATTACACAAGGACCGCTCAGCCGCTACAGGCAGCTGGGCGGCCAGCTTTATGAAGGACATGCTTATGATTACCATAACTTATCGTTTGGCTGTCAGAGAATGCTGTGGGGATTTTTCAAGAAAATGGTAATTGCAGAGCGTATGCGTCCGATGATGCAGGCCATTTTTGACAATTATGAGAGTTACGGCGGCGTAACTTGTTTTCTGGGCTGTATTTATATGACGGTCTGGATGTATGCAGATTTTTCAGGCTATATGGATATTGTGTCTGGGACTGCCGAGATATTTGGCATTCGTCTGGAAGAGAATTTCAGACGTCCTTTTTTTGCAGAATCATTGGCGGAATACTGGCGGCGTTGGCATATTACTTTGAGCAGCTGGTTCCGGGATTATATGTTTTATCCACTGGCGGTGTCCTCTCCGGCAGTCAAATTTGGAAAATTAGGACGGAAATGGTTTGGCGCGCGTATCGGAAAATTATTTCCATCTTTGTTTGCCCTCAGCTTTGTGTGGACGGCGACCGGGCTCTGGCATGACGCCAGCGTAAAGTACGTTCTGTGGGGTGTGGCGAACGGCGCGGTAATTATGGGCGCAATGGTAGTGGAGCCGGCGTTTACCGGGGCTAAGAAGTTTCTGCATATCCGGCAAGAATCAAAAGGATGGCGTGTTTTCAGCAAATTCCGTACGTTCCTCTTAGTCAGCGCCCTGAAAATATTTCCAGGGGCTTCTTCCGGGCAGGCAGCGCTTGGCATGGCCAAGAAGTTTGTCCTCGATTTACGGCTGCCGGGCAGCTTTGAAGAAGTATTTCCAGGAATGCCGGTGGAAGAGGTTGTAATTCTGGCAATGTCTCTGGCGCTTTTTTTCTTTGTGGATTTGTTTGAGGAGAAAAGACGGCTGCGGGAATCCCTGGCGTCCAGGCCGTTTGGCGTCCGCTGGCTTAGTTATGCGTTTCTTCTGGCCGCTATTCTGTGTCTGGGAAAATTCGGTATAGATATGACAGGAGGGTTTGCTTATGCACAATATTAGGAAAGCAATTTATAAGTTTTTTCTGGTGATGTTTTTTGCGGCTGCCTTGGAAGGCGGGGCGCGCCTTTGTTATGAGAGCTGGGTCACGCAGACGGTCCAGTCTAAGATGGAGCGCGGCAAGCTGAAAGGAACGATTGACACGCTCTATTGTGGAAATTCATTGACATATTATGCATACCGTCCGCAGGTTTTAGACGAGGTTTTGGGCACAAGCAGTTTTAACCTGGCAACCGCTTCTCAGCCATATATCGGTACATATTACTTGATTCGCGATGCAGTGGAAGATAATCCCGTCCGGCAGATTTATGTTACAGTCGCGCTGCCTCCGTTAAAGGAAAAGGCGGGTACGCGCCATTATGTTTCGGGTTTTGAGAATATGTGCAATTGGAAGTGGAAATTGCGTTATCTATTGGCTGTACAGAAGGAAGACGTATGGATTTCATCTCTGCTTTACACCACGCAGATAGAAGATTATTTTGATTTGGGGAGCATAAAAGCAAATTTGAAAAATAAGCTGGTGACAAAAGAAATGTCCTCTAATTATGCAGGCAGAGGTTACCGGTATACAGAAGATGTATTTCAAGGCAGGGAGAACGAAAAAAACGGCAGAGTTAATTCCTGGAGCGCGAAAAATGGGGAGAAGCAGGTGCAGGAGGAAGCATTGTTGTATCTCGGGAAAATAGCGGACTTTTGCAAAGAAAAGGGGATTCATCTGACATTTGTAATGATGCCCTATACGCAGGCATACCTGGATGGTGCAAAAGATTTAGAAGAATTACATACATATTTCAGGGAAAAGTCAGAGATGTGGGGCGCAGATTTTTTGAATTTTATTTTTTATAAGGACAGGGAACGTATTTTTACCGATGACAAATTTAAGGATGACCACCATATGAATGCCAAAGGTTCCGAGGCATTTTGCAGGATTTTTGCAGAAGTGATACAGAGTGAGCATCCAGAGGATTATTTTGATTCCATTTAGGCCTAGTGCAGCGAATATTAAATAACGGCGGCCTTGGCTTGTATGTTTGAGAAAGATTAAAGGAGGTTTGGGGTTATGGGCGCATGTGTGAAATGCGGATTACCGGAAACGTACCAGAAGATTGTGTTTGACGAATACCATGTATGCAATTTTTGCAGATTTTATGAGAAACACAGGAAAGAACTGTCCGACTTTGCCGCCTTAGAGGCGCAGTTCGCAAAGGAGGCGGCAGAGGCGAAGAAAAAGGCGGCGGCAAACGGCGCCAGATACGATTGTATCACAGGATTAAGCGGCGGAAAGGATGGTGCGTACATTACGTATCAATTGCAGCATAAGTATGGAATGCGGGTGTTGACATACACTTTGGATAATGGATTTTCTACTGAGTTTGGAAGACGGAATATAGAAATTCTTTTGCGGAAATTGGATGTGGAACATATCTGGATTAATGTGCAGGATTCTATGCTCAGGCAGTTTTATTCCGCGAGTATGAAACTGATGAAAAATTTTTGCAGCGTCTGCTTTCATTTCTGCCATTATTACAGCCATCTGCTGGCGTCGCAGTATGGCGTCCCCCTGGTTGTAAATGGGCGGACGAGGAGCCAGATATTGCAGTCGGCAGATGAAGAAAAATACATTGAGCCGTTTGCTGTTTCCCGCAATCTAAAGTCTTTTGAATATCAGATGTTTGGGAAATTAGCAGATAAGCTGGATGGACATAGCTGTATTGATTTTCTGCCAGATGCTGAGGTGACTTCTCTTTCTTACTTTATGTACCATAATGTGGGCGAGGAGGAGAAAATGAAATTCCTTGAGGAGAATATTGGCTGGATTCGCCCGCAAAACAGCGTGCCGCATCCTGACTGCTGGGCGCATCCAATGGCAGAAAAATGCAGCCTTAAAAAGCATGGCTATCCTGTTCGTACCGGAGAGCTTGCAGAAATGGTCAGGGAGGGATTGCTGACTGTGGAAGAGGCGGTGCGGGAGCGGGAATCAGATAGGGAGGCATATCAGACGATTTCGCCGGAAATAGAAGAGCGGTTTTCAGAACGGATTTCCAACAGAAGATAAAAATTCCCAAAATTCCCAAAAGTCACAAAAGATTGTGATTGTATCTGTCCGGAAAATATGATATAATTCAGAATATTGAGAAGACCAAAGGAGGACTATCTGTGGGAAAGATTGCAGTAGTAACGGACAGTAATAGCGGAATTACCCAGGAGCAGGCAAAAGCGTATGGAATAAACGTGTTGCCAATGCCTTTTTTTATAAATGGAGAGACGTATTTTGAAGACATTTCGCTCACCCAGGAAGAGTTTTATGAAAGGCTCGAAGGGAACGATGATATTTCTACTTCTATGCCCTCTGTTGGTTCTGTGACTGATTTATGGGATGAACTGCTTGAAGAACATGAGGAGATTGTGCATATTCCTATGTCCAGCGGTTTGAGCAGTTCCTGCGAGACGGCGCTTATGCTGGCGCAGGAGTACGGCGGGAAGGTTCAGGTAGTGAATAACCAGCGTATTTCCGTAACCCAGAGGCAGTCGGTAGAGGATGCATTGGAGTTGGCAAAACGTGGGAAAACGGCGAAAGAAATCAAAGATTATCTGGAAGAGACAAAATATGATTCCAGTATCTATATTATGGTAGATACCTTGTATTACCTGAAAAAAGGCGGTCGCCTTACGCCGGCAGCGGCAGCATTGGGAACGCTGCTTAAGCTCAAGCCAGTTTTACAGATTCAAGGGGAGAAGCTGGACAGCTATGCAAAGGCAAGGACTGTCAAGCAGGCAAGGACGATTATGATTGACGCTATTAAGAGCGACTTTGCCAAAAGATTTGGGGATGTAACGGGGGAGAATATGCATATTTTTGTGGCATATTCTAAGAATAAAGAGGCAGCCTTGGATTTTAAAGCGCAGATTGAAGCTGCAATTCCAGGGAGGGTAGTAGAGGTCGTTGATCCATTGTCATTAAGTGTGGCATGTCACATTGGACCTGGTTCTTTGGCAGTAGCCTGTGCAAAGAAATTATCGTAGGTATAGAAAACGCTTTAAGAATCGCGGTGGTAATTGCAAAGGAGGAGAAGGATGAAAAAACGGATTGGAGCAAAAGTTATTGTTCTGTTAGGGATTTTATCGTTGTTTTTTCTGGCTTTCAGTGTGGCAAATGTAATGGCTCTCTCGGAAATAAGTGATCGGAATGGTGAGATTGCAGAAGTTTATCTGGAATTACAGAAGATAGAAGGGCAGATGTCCGTGCAGGCGCAGGAGTTTCGAGGCCTTATGGAGTCTGGGAAATTAAAGGCGCAGGGGGCGGCGAAGATAGAGGAAAAAGCTGCCGGTTTGCAGGTATATTTAGACAAGATGGATGCGTTGTGCAGTCAGACGAATGATACGTTGTTGAATGATAGTTTTACCTCCTACAAGGAGCAGTTTGAGGAATTTATGGCCTTGGGCATTCATGCGGCGGAAGTAGTTGAACAAGGAGACAGCATTGCGACACTCGAAGTGTTGAGCCAGAGCCGAGAAAAGCGGCAAGTCCTTGATAGCTGCAAGATAGCCTACACGGAGGCTATGGAGAGTAGAATCAGCTATGTAGCTACGAAGATTGATAAGAAGATTTTTAATACATACTTGTTTAATGTTATAATGATTGTTGTGTTTATATTGATGGTTGGCGCAACCTTTCTAATTGTAGTGCGTACCATCGCCAGCCCGGCAAAGAGAGCCAGCGGCCACTTGAATCAGATTGTTGAGAAAATTGAGAAAGACGAGGGCGATCTGACAGAGCGTATCACCGTTAAGACCCAGGATGAAGTGGGGCAGCTTGTCAGCGGCGTCAATGGATTTATTGAACAGCTTCAGTCTCTTATGAAAAAGCTGAAGGGTGAATCAGCGCGCATGATGGAGTCTGCCGATACGATTACCGACAGGGTGAATATCTCCAATGAGAATGTAAACAGCGTGTCTGCCGCCATGGAGCAGTTGGCAGCAAGCATGGAGGAAGTTTCCGCAAGCTTAGAGCAGATTACAGAAGGAAGCAACGATATCTATGAAAAAGTACAGGCAATGGCCGGCAGGGCAGGAAACGGCGCGGAACTTGTGGAACAGATTAAAATCAGGGCGCAGACGATCCGCAAAGCGGCGGTTGGCAGCAAAGCGGCAGCCAGTGAGATGATTGAACAGATCCGTACTATGTTGGAGCAGGCCGTGCAGGACAGCAAGAGCGTAGGGCGTATCAATGAATTGACGGGAGATATTCTCGACATTAGCAGCCAGACGAACCTGCTCGCGCTCAATGCCTCCATAGAGGCGGCGAGGGCCGGCGACGCAGGAAAGGGATTTGCCGTAGTGGCAGATGAAATTCGTGTGCTGGCGGATAACAGCAGAGATGCCGCTAATAATATTCAGAGTATCAGTAACATGGTGACGGCTGCGGTGGAAAAGTTAGCGCAGAATGCCGAAAATATGTTAGAATTTATTGACGAAAATGTCATGAAGGATTATGATGGATTTGTGGATGTCGCCAATAATTACCATCATGATGCGGAGGATGTGGACGCTATCTTAACAGAGTTTGCCAGTGGAACCGCAGAGATGCAGGTGACAATGCAACGCATTAACGTGGGAATCAATGACATTGCCACAACTGTGGATGAGAGTGCCAAGGGTGTCTCCAATGTTGCGGAGAATACGGGGAGCCTTGTGGAGGCAATGGCTCATATCCAGAAGGAGACCCAGAACAGCCAGAGTATTTCCAGAGAGCTGTGTGGTGAAGTTGAGAGATTCAAGAAAGTATAAATGTTAAAAAATAGCAAAGGATGGTATTGAGATGTCAATATTAGAAGAGTGGAGAAGCGTTGCCTATAACCAGGAGGCAAACAAAGGAGAAATCCAGCGTTTCTGGCAGAGATATTTTCTACTGGAGAAAGGTATTTATGAGATATTGCTGGAGAATCCTGATGAAGTAGTCGAAGGAACTGTGAAAGAGCTGGCAGAGAAATATGGCATTACGCTCATGGAGATGGTCGGTTTTCTGGATGGAATCAATGAGAGCTTGATAGAGGCCAATCCTATTGAGGAGATGGACGAAGACACGAAAGTCAGCCTTGCTTTTGACAAGGAGAAGCTCTATAAGAATATGGTGGATGCCAAGGCCGATTGGCTTTACGAGCTTCCGCAATGGGAAAGCATCTTTGACGAGGATACGCGCCACAGATTATATTTGGAACAGAAGAAGTCAGGTACGATTATCAAGGAGCAGAAGGTATATCCGAATGACCCATGCCCCTGTGGAAGCGGCAAGAAGTATAAGAAATGCTGTGGAAAGAATAAATAGTAGTCTATGTCCAGGTTGTTTTTGGCAGCAAGACCTTTTGGTACTGAAATATAGGTTATTACAAAAAATGGGCAAACTTAGAATAATTTTCTCTTTACAGATTGAGAGAAAGAGGCTACAATACTAACTAGACAAAGCGATGACAAGAAGAGTACGCTGTGAAATGTCGAGCGCCTCGCGGGAACAGATTGCAGGCATAAGCAGAGAGGGCCGCCGGCGGGTGAATACCCCGGTGCTGGAAGCGGCCTGACAGGAAACAGTGGAAGACCACCTTGGAGCGGCTTTAATAGAGCACGGTGACTCCGTTATCGTCAAAAGAGAGGTTTTGTCCTAGGTTATGGGACAGGACAAGCAGGGTGGAACCGCGTATATAACGTCCCATGCATTGCCGCTGGCAGTGTATGGGACATTTTTTTAATAGGAATAAGAAAGGAGATTACAATGAAAATTACATTGAAGGATGGCTCAGTAAAGGAGTACAGCGAGGCAAAAAGCGTCTATGATATTGCCTTAGATATCAGCGAAGGTTTGGCGAGAGCAGCTTGTGCCGGTGAAGTAAACGGTGAGGTTGTCGATTTGCGGACAATCGTAGACAGCGATAGCGAATTGAATATACTGACACAGAAGGATGCAGAAGGGCTGCGCACGGTGCGTCACACCTGTTCCCATGTGCTGGCGGAGGCAGTAAAACGTTTGTTTCCAGAGGCCAAACTTGCTATCGGGCCGTCCATAGAGGAAGGATTTTATTATGATTTCGAGGCGGAACCGTTTTCCAGGGAGGATTTAGATAAGCTGGAAAAAGAGATGAAGAAGATCATTAAGGCGGGTAACCGTTTGGAAAAATTTACGCTGCCGCGGGCAGAGGCAATTCGTTTTATGCAGGAGAGGCAGGAGCCGTATAAGGTAGAGCTGATAGAAGATTTGCCGGAAGATGCAGAGATATCGTTTTACAGCCAGGGCGAAGGGTTTACCGATTTATGTGCGGGACCGCATCTGATGAGCACAAAGCCGATTAAAGCGTTCAAGTTGATTTCCTCTTCAATGGCATATTGGCGGGGTGACTCTGAGAAAGCGCAGCTTCAGAGAATTTATGGAACTGCGTTTGCCGCCAAAGATGAGTTAAACGCGTATTTGGAGCATTTAGAGGATATTAAAAAGCGCGACCACAACAAGCTGGGGCGTGAGATGAAATTATTTACCACGGTCGATGTCATTGGACAGGGCTTGCCGCTCCTGATGCCCAAGGGCGCCAAGATGGTTCAGACTATGCAGCGTTGGATTGAAGACCTTGAGGATAATGAGTGGGGCTATATCCGCACCAAGACCCCGTTGATGGCGAAGTCTGATTTATATAAGATATCCGGTCATTGGGATCACTATACGGACGGTATGTTTGTGCTCGGGGATGAGGAGAAGGACAAAGAAGTGTTGGCGCTGCGGCCGATGACCTGTCCATTCCAATATTATGTGTATAAGGCAGAGCAGCATTCTTACCGTGATCTGCCTCTGCGTTATGGTGAGACTTCCACCTTGTTCCGCAACGAGGAATCAGGCGAAATGCATGGGCTCACCCGTGTACGGCAGTTCACGATTTCTGAGGGGCACCTGATTGTACGTCCAGACCAGATGGTGGAGGAATTCAAACGGTGTCTTGCCTTGGCGAAATATTGTCTGTCTACATTGGGCGTGGAGGAGGACGTCACATACCATCTCTCAAAATGGGACCCTGATAACCGGGAAAAATACATTGGAGAGCCAGAGGTTTGGGAGGAAACTCAGCAGCATATGCGTAATATTATGGTGGAACTTGAGATTCCGTTTACGGAAGATGTGGGAGAAGCCGCTTTTTATGGACCTAAGATTGACATCAATGCCAAGAATGTCTATGGTAAGGAAGATACAATGATTACGATCCAGTGGGACGCATTGCTTGCCGAGCAGTTTGATATGTATTATATTGATGCCAACGGCGATAAGGTACGCCCTTATATCATTCACAGGACATCTATGGGCTGCTATGAGCGCACGCTGGCATGGCTCATAGAAAAGTATGCAGGAAAATTTCCGACGTGGCTGTGCCCGGAACAGGTAAGGGTATTGCCGATTTCCGACAAGTATGAAACTTATGCCGCACAAGTTGAAAAACAGTTGAAAGCTAACGGAATTCTCTGTACGGTCGATAACCGCTCGGAGAAGATTGGTTATAAAATTCGTGAGGCGCGCCTGGATAAACTTCCCTATATGCTCGTTGTGGGGCAGCAGGAGGAAGAACAGCAAACGGTATCTGTGAGGAGCCGTTTTGCGGGAGACGAAGGCGCCAAATCTCTGGATGCGTTTATTGAGCAGATTTGTAAAGAAATTCGTACTAAGGAAATTCGCAGGGAGGAAGTACAGGAAGAGAAGAAATAATGCGGACAGCCATTTGCGGTTTTATCTGTCTGTTTTCCGGCAAATAAATTAATTTATGAATTTTTTGTAAGCAGCGGCAGTTCTTGCCATGTATAAAAAACAGGAAATCTCTTGATACTGATAAAGGAGCTGTTGTATTTCTGATAGAGCATACGATACGGCAGCTCTTTTATCAATATGTAGCCGCAAGACAAGGCGTGAGAAAGGAGATTTCAAAATGACACGTTTAAAATGTACTGTAACAAACTGTGCGTATAATGATGACAAGCTCTGCTCTAAGAACGATATTATGGTAGGAGGGCAGGATGCAGGCAAACCAAATGAAACTTGCTGCGAGAGTTTTCGTGAGAGAAGTGAGAGCATGACGAATTCGGTGCAGCAGGGAACACTGGATACCCATGTGGGCTGCCATGCAGAAAAATGTCGTTTTAACGAGGGCTGTAAGTGCCAGGCGGATGAAATCGGCATTGCAGGAAGCAACGCTTGCTGCTGTGCAGAGACGGAGTGCGCAAGCTTTGATTGTCACTGCAAATAGCATATTCATTTTTTGTCAATAAAAAGTTTACAAAAAATTTACAAAAGAATCATACGAAAGTACTTGTATTCTCATATAACTGGAAGTAGAATAGGACTGGAATGCAGAATGGGAAGTACAGGAGGAAGAAATGCGTAAGAAATCTCATATATCATTGGCGAAGTATATTGTAGGCAGTCTGGAAGAACAGGATTTGGTGAAGCATAAGAAGGCTTTTTATCTGGGAAGTATCCTGCCGGACTGTAAGCCATCCTTTTTAACAGTGAAGCACGAAATTGAAGGAACCTTTCCTAAGATTCAGAATGAGCTGAAGAATCTGGTGGAGCTTCGGCAATCATCCAAGATCAATATGCGGGTATTTTACCGCAATCTTGGCGAAATGATTCACTATATTGCAGATTATTTTACTTTTCCTCATAATGCTGCGTTTACCGGAAATCTGAAAGATCACTGCATTTATGAAAAGCACCTGAAACAAAGTTTGAAAGATTATATCCAGAGTGGGGAGGCCAAGAGGAATCAGCCTCACATTCTTAAGTCTGTGCAGAACCTTAACAGCACGGAAGCAATTTGTAACTTTATCAGGAAAAAGCATGAGGCATATATAAAATTGAAAAATACTGTCGAAGAAGACTGTCGTCAGATTGTGTCTCTCTGCCATCAAGTGGTAGAAGCAGTCCTTCTGCTGGTTCAAAGAGGGTCATCCAGGAAGCCAGGCGTTGCAGCAAATTAAAAGATTGTCGAATAAAAGCCTTTTCTGTCGAAATCTCCTGTAAAAAAATCGCGATTTTCGTTTGATTTTTGCATAAAAAGGGTCTACAATTAATGATGCAAAAGACAAGGAGCTGCGAGATGGAAAAATTAGGTGAGCTGCAAAGAGAAATTGAGATCGTACGGAAAGAGTTGGATGTAGTTGTGGCAGACGGTATAGATGCTGAGGAGTGTTATCAGACCAGTCTTCGTCTGGACCGTCTCATTGAAGACTACATGCGATATACAAAAGAGAACTTTCACCTTGAGAAGTGCGGGTATATGACCTGAGCGAATGGGATAGTCTGGAGCCTCGTTGACAGACGAGCGAGGCAGATTGTGGTAGAGCTTAGGGAGCGCTTATTGGTGAGAAAAGAACAATAGAATATGGTAATAAAGAAAGAGCCTTGAATATCAGGGCTCTTTTTTGATCTAATGGTAAATCGGTAATAGAACAGTAATAAATCTGAGAATAGTGAACTTTTAAAAAGTAATTTTCTATTGCAATTTTCCCTCTAATAAGCTAGAATGGAATGAAAGTGGAGGAAAGTGGTAAGAAATGGATTAAAGTGGTTGATAAGTGGATAAAAATGTGGATAACATACGCTTATCCATCCACAGACCTTAAGTCAGAAGGTGATGCAGATGTTCATGGGAGAATATAATCACACAGTTGATGCAAAGGGCAGACTGATAGTTCCCTCCAAATTCAGAGACCAGTTGGGAGATGAATTTGTGGTGACAAAGGGACTGGATGGATGCTTGTTCGTGTATTCTTCAGAAGAATGGAAGCTCATTGAGACTAAATTCCGTGAGGTATCACAGTTCTCCAAGGAAGCCCGCAAGTTTGCGAGATTCTTCTTTGCAGGCGCGACAGTCTGTGAGGTGGACAAGCAGGGGCGCGTGCTCCTTCCGGCAGTCCTGAGAGAATTTGCAGGGATTGAGAAAGAAATTATATCAGCTGGCGTCGTAAACCATATTGAAATCTGGAGTAAAGAAAGATGGCAGGAGACCAGCGAGTATGATGATGTGGAGGAGATTGCAGAACACATGGCAAGCCTGGGACTTGTGATATAGTGATATACCCAGGAGAGAACTAACAGAGTGGATAGCGTATCCGGGACTTTGGTTTGGACCGGAAGGGTATCGCATAGCGAAAGGGGAGATTTCATGGAATTCAAACACAAGTCGGTGCTTTTGAGAGAGACAATGGAATACTTGAACATCAATCCGGACGGAATCTATGTGGATGGCACGTTAGGCGGAGGAGGACATGCCTATGAAGTATGTAAACGCTTGACGAAAAAGGGTAAGTTTATCGGGATTGACCAGGATGAAGACGCTATCAAGGCTGCGACCAGGAGATTATCGGAGTTTGAGGACAAAATACAGGTTATCAGGGGCAATTACTGTGAAATGCAGGAGGTACTGGCGGAAGTTGGAATTGCGAGAGTAGACGGGATTGTGCTGGATTTGGGGGTATCGTCTTATCAGTTGGATGATCCCACCCGCGGTTTTACCTATCGGGTGGAGGACGCGCCCTTAGATATGAGAATGGACAAACGGCGGCAGTTCACCGCAAGAGATTTGATTAATACTTATAGCGAACAGGAATTGTACCGAATCATCCGTGATTACGGAGAGGATAAATTTGCAAAGAACATTGCCAAGCATATTGTGGCGGCGAGAGGGGAAAAAGATATTGAGACGACAGGCGAATTGACGGAGATTATCAAAGCGGCAATTCCGGCGAAAGTGCGTATGGCGGGAGGGCATCCGGCGAAACGTACTTTCCAGGCGATAAGGATTGAGCTTAACCGGGAATTGGAAGTGCTGCAAGATTCTCTGGATGATATGATTCATCTGTTGAATCCGGGAGGAAGGATTTGTGTTATTACCTTCCATTCCCTGGAGGACAGGATTGTAAAGAACATTTTTAAGAAAAATGAGAACCCATGTACATGCCCGAGTGACTTCCCGGTATGTGTGTGCGGCAAAAAACCGTCAGGTAAGGTTGTGACTAAGAAGCCGGCAGTACCGTCAGAGGAAGAAATAGAGTATAATCCCCGCGCGAAGAGCGCAAAGCTCAGGGTATTTGAGCGGAAGTAAAGAAATCAGAGTTAGGAGACGAGATTATGAGACAGCAGGAAGATTTACAATACTGGGAGACAAGCAGGGCATATATAGATGGAAATACTGCAAGAGAGCTTGCGGCGCAGGTTGCGCAGCGCAAGGAGCAGATACATCAGGAGTATGTTGAACAACAGGAAGAAGAGCGGGAACAGAGAAGGCGCGAACGTCAGACCAGGGCCGCTGTGCAGAAGAACAGGGAGCGTGCGCTGCAAATCAGCCCGGGCTATGTGCTGTTTCTGACAGCAACGATGGCTGTGATGGTGATGGTGTTTGCCTGTTATCTGCAATTGCAGTCGGATCTCAACAAAAGCGTACAGAATGTGGCAGGGTTGGAGAAGGAGATTTTGAATCTGAAAAACGACAATGATGCGGCGCAGAAAAAAATAAGTAATTCCATAGATTTAGAAAATATCAGGCAGCGGGCAATGAATGAGCTTGGCATGGTATATCCTCAGAAAGAACAGATTGAGTACTTTGAAGTGGAAGAGGATGATTATATGAATCAGTATGAAAATATTCCGGAAAGGTGAAGTTCCATTGGCTAATCGAGAACAGGTACATAGAAAAAGAAGGAAAACAACAAAATTTTCCCCGGATATGAAAAAGAAGCTGCTTGTGGTGTTTTCGGCAATCGTCGCTTTATCCATTGGCCTTGTTGGAAGGCTAATCTATATTGATCAGGTAAAAGGCGAGGAGTACGAGAAACAGGTGCTGGGCCAGCAGAGCTATGGGAGCGAGGCGATTCCTTATCAGCGAGGGGAGATTCTTGACACCAAGGGAACCGTTCTTGCGACCAATGTGGATGTATATAACATTATTTTGGATTGTAAGCTCATCAATGACGACAAAGAAAAGTATATGGAGCCTACGGTAAAAGCATTGTTAGATTGTTTTCCAGACATTACGCAGGAGGAAGTGCAGGCGGCGCTCACAGAGCAGGCAGAAAGCCGCTATTTTGTATTGCGCAAGAAACTGCCCTATGAGGATATAGAAGATTTTTTGAAACTGCAAACCAAGAAGAATAAAAAGGGTAAGAAAGTAAACCCTAATATACAGGGCGTATGGTTTGAAAAAGAGTATAAAAGAGAGTACCCGTACAGTACGCTAGCCAGTAAAGTGCTGGGTTTTACGACGTCCGGCAATGAGGGAATTGGTGGTCTTGAGGATTATTATAACGATACGTTAAATGGGATAGACGGCAGGCAGTATGGTTATCTGAATTCGGATAACAATTTGGAGAAGACCACAAAAGAACCAGTCAATGGTAATAGCTTAGTCACAACCATAGATTTGAATATCCAGAGGATTATCGAGCAGAATATTGCGCAGTTCCAGGAAGAACACAGAGATGGGGAAGTGACCGGTGCAGGCAGCCAGCATACGGGAGTTCTCATCATGAATCCTCAGAATGGCGAAATACTGGGAATGTCAGATAATTATACATACGATCTGAATAATCCGTGGGATTTGACACGGTATTATCCCCAGGAGAAAATCGACAAGTTCTCAGAGAAAAAGAGACTGAAAACACTCAATGCTATCTGGCAGAATTTCTGTATCACATACACTTATGAGCCTGGTTCTACGGCTAAACCGTTTACGGTGGCAACCGGACTGGAAACAGGAAAATTGAAAGAGTCGTATGAGTGCGACGGCATAGAGAAAATAGGAGGACATGAGATAAAATGTATCAATCGCAGCGGTCATGGTACGGAGACGATTGAAAAGGCAGTGATGGATTCTTGTAATGATGCGTTGATGCAGATGGCAATGGATATCGGCAAAGAGGATTTTTATAAATATCAGAATATATTTAATTTTGGATTAAGGACCAATATTGATTTACCGGGAGAAGCGAGGACAGACAGCCTGATTTATACGGTAGATAACACGAATATGACGTCGCTTGTCACAAATTCCTTCGGCCAGAATTACAACGTGACAATGGTACAGCTTGCAAGCGCGTTTTCTTCCTTAATTAATGGCGGTTATTATTATCAGCCCCATCTGGTGAAGAAGATTGTGGACGGGCACGGAAATACCGTCCAGAGCGTGGAGACATCGGCGCTCAAACAGACTGTCTCTAAGCAGACCAGCGACATGGTGAAAGGATATCTCTATAAAACGGTTTCTGAGGGAACCGGAAAGAGCGCGAAAGTAGAGGGGTATTCCATGGGCGGGAAGACCGGAACAGCCCAGAAGGGGAAACGTGAAGATAAGAAATATGTAGTTTCCTTCATTGGCTTTGCGCCGGTGGAGGACCCGCAGGTACTGGTATATGTTGTAATTGACGAAGCGAATGTGGCTGAAGATGATCAGAGCAGCGCGTTGGCAACGGCAGTTGCTAAGAAAATATTTGCAGAGATCCTTCCATATTTAAATATCTTTCCCGATGAGGAATATGTGACGCCGGACGAAGGTCTGCCAATGACTGAGGGGCAGCAAGGAGCACAGGGGCAGGATACGGGCGGCTCGCCGCAGGGTGATGAGCAGCCGTCAGAGGGTGCGCCTAACGCTATGCCGGACGGTGGGGAAGGCATTCCTCAGGAACCGGAAGATTTGCTGGACGGAATAACCCCGGAAGAATATCCATAGTCTGATTTATCGGAAATGTACATAACCTCATAATTAAAGTAATAGATTGTAATAACAGTTTTTATGAGGTTTTTTGAATGGTCCGCAACAAAACATATAACCGCAAGAAAATATTGATTATTTTTACGGCGGTATCCTTGGTCCTTATCCTGATGGCAGGCCGGCTGGTATATCTGATGGTGTACTGTTCGGAATATTATGGGAAAAAGGCAGAAGATCTGCATGAGAGAGAGCGGGATATCAAGGCGGCGCGTGGCAAAATTATTGACGCTACGGGGACAGTGCTCGCCACTAACCGCACAGTCTGTACTATTTCGGTAATTCACAGCCAGCTTGAAGACCCCGAGAAAGTAATCGAGGTATTGACGAAAGAGCTTGGCATGGAAGAAGCAGCAGTCAGAAAGCGTGTGGAGAAAGTGAGCTCTATCGAAAGGGTGAAGTCCAATGTGGACAAAGAGACCGGAGATAAAATCCGTGATTACCGGCTGGCAGGAGTGAAAGTTGATGAAGATTATAAGCGATATTACCCATATGACACGCTAGCCTCCAAAGTTTTGGGCTTTACAGGAGGCGATAATCAGGGTATCATTGGTCTGGAAGTTATTTACGAGGATTGCTTAAAGGGGACAAACGGAAAGATTCTTACCCTGACAGACGCCAGGGGCGTGGAAATTGAAAATGCTGGAGAGCGCAGGCAGGAACCTGTGGACGGCAATAATCTCCACATCAGCTTGGATTATAATATCCAGCTTTACTGCGAGCAGGCGGCCAAGAAAGTTATGGAGGCGAAGTCTGCCGACAGCGTTTCCGTCATTGTCATGAATCCCCAGAACGGCGAGATTATGGCGATGGTGAATGTGCCGGAGTTCAACTTAAACGAACCTTTTTCGCTGGTGACGGCTGACGACGGCTTATTGGCGGGAGGGAATGAAACGCAGGAAGGGTCTGCCCAGGAACAATCTTCTGGAAAAGCTACGCAGGAGCAGTTAAACCGGATGTGGCGTAACCAATGTATCAGCGATACTTATGAGCCGGGTTCTGTGTTTAAGATAATTACTGCCTCAGCCGCACTTGAGGAGGGGGTAGTAAGCCTGAATGACAATTTTTTCTGTCCGGGCTACAAGTTGGTGGAGGATCGCAGGATTCACTGCCATAAACGTGTGGGACATGGGGCGGAGACATTTACCGAGGGGATTATGAATTCCTGCAATCCGGTATTTATTGAGTTGGGAATGCGTCTGGGAACAGACAATTTCTATAAAGATTTTAAACAGTTTGGGCTTTTGCAGCGCACAGATATAGACCTTCCGGGGGAAGCGGTTACCATTATGCATGACAAGAAAAATGTCGGCCCGGTGGAGTTGGCTACCGTATCTTTTGGACAGTCGTTTCAGATAACGCCAATACAGCTTGTGACAACGGTTTCTTCCTTAATTAATGGAGGAAACAGGATTACCCCGCATTTTGGCGTATCGGTGAAAAACGACCAGGGGGAACTGGTGAAGACGCTGCGCTATGATGTCAAGGAAGGCATTGTCAGCAGCGAGACTTCCACGGTCCTGCGCAGCGTGCTGGAAAAGGTGGTGTCAGAGGGAAGCGGTAAGAATGCCAAAATAGAAGGGTATTCCATCGGAGGAAAGACGGCGACTTCGCAGACGCTTCCAAGGAGCGCAAACAAATATATCTCCTCTTTCTTAGGATTTGCGCCGGCCGAAAATCCGCAGGTATTGGCGCTTTGCATCATCAATAATCCGCAGGGGATTTATTACGGCGGAACAATTGCAGCGCCGGTGGTGCAGGAAATATTTACAAATATCCTGCCGTATCTGGGCATTGAGAGACAGCAAACGACGCAAGAGGACGATGAAACACAGGAGAACAATGAATAGCGAAAAGTATGGCAATATGCTGTACAAGTAATAGGACAATCGTGAAAAGTACGGCTTGCCGTATAAGGTAACAGGACAATTGTGAAAAAACGGTGGCAAGAACACCGTAGAGATGAAGAGGTGTATTAAAAATGGCGCAGACAGTGATAATTCCGGTTTTAATTTCTTTTGTGATTACGGCAGTTTTAGGTCCGGTGGTAATTCCTCTGTTGAGGAAACTCAAAGTAGGGCAGACGGAGCGCGAGGAGCTTGCGTCTCACCAAAAGAAGCAGGGGACGCCAACCATGGGAGGGCTGATGATACTTGCAGGTATTGTCGTGACTGCCGTCGTCTATATGAAGGATTATCCGAGGATTATGCCTATTCTATTTGTGACAGTCGGGTTTGGAATTATTGGATTTTTGGATGATTATCTGAAGGTTGTGCTGCGCCGCTCCGACGGTTTGCTGCCATGGCAGAAGATGCTGGGGCAGATCCTTGTGACTGGGGTGTTCAGTTTCTATATGTATTTCTATACGGATGGCGCGGACAGAGCGCTGATACCGTTTACCGGGGGATTTGAGGATGGTTATTTCCTGAACCTTGGATGGCTGGCTATTCCTGTAATGTTTTTGGCAATCTTAGGAACCGTAAATGGCGCCAACTTTACGGATGGTTTAGACGGGTTGGCTTCCAGCGTTACGGTACTGATAGCTACATTCTTTTCAGTTGTTGCCATTGGCACTGACAGCGGGATTGAACCTATTACCTGTGCCGTGGTAGGCTCTCTTTTAGGATTTCTGCTGTTTAACGTTTATCCGGCAAGTGTGTTCATGGGAGATACCGGTTCCCTGGCGCTTGGCGGTTTTGTGGCGGCTACGGCGTATGTGTTACAGATGCCAATCTTTATATTGATTGTGGCAATGATTTATTGGGTTGAGCTTTTGTCTGTGATGATTCAGGTTACCTATTTTAAAAAGACAGGCGGCAAACGGATTTTCCGCATGGCGCCCATCCACCATCATTTTGAGCTGGGCGGATGGTCTGAGACACGGGTGGTGGCGGTTTTTTCCATTGTCACAGCCATTTTATGTCTGATAGGCGTGTTGGCGTTATAGGAAACAAAGAGAAACGGCGGACGCAAAATTGCAAAAGATTATGGCCTCTTTGGGGCTGTTGGTGTTATAGGAACAGGAGAACACTTTAAAATGGATAGAAAAGTTCAATTAAAAGGGAAAAAATTTTTAGTATTTGGAGCAGGCCTCAGCGGGACGGCAGCCGCAGAACTTCTTTTACGCAACGGCCTATCAGTCATACTATACGAGGGCAATGAGAAGCAGACAGAAGAGGAAATTCGTGGAAGGTCTCCGTTATTTGGGAATATGCGGATTGTTCTTGGCGCATTGCCGGAGGCCGTAATCAGGGAATGTGAGATTGCCGTATTAAGTCCTGGCGTGCCCACAGACCTTGAAGCCGTGCAAAGAATGCGCAGTATGGGTCTTGCAATTTGGGGAGAAATAGAGCTTGCTTATATGTTTGAGCAGGGGAAGATTCTGGCGGTGACAGGCACCAATGGCAAGACGACAACGACCTCCCTGTTAGGGGAAATCATGAAATATGCAGCTTTAGCAGAGAATAATGTCAAAGATATGGGGATTTCTAAGGTAGAAGTTGTAGGCAACATTGGTATTCCATATACGAGCGTTGTGGAGCATACGGCCTGCGATTCCGTGACAGTGGCGGAAATCAGCAGTTTTCAATTGGAAACTGTACATACATTCTGCCCGCATATTTCGGCTATCTTGAATATCACACCGGATCACTTAAATCGCCACCATACGATGGAGAATTATCAGGAGGCGAAAATGCGTATTGCCATGAACCAAGGCAAAGAACAGGTATGCATCCTCAATTACGAGGATATTGCGCTGCGGGAATTTGCCCCAAACGTAAAAGCAAAGGTGGTATTTTTCAGCAGCAAACGCAAGCTTTCACAGGGCATTTACTTAGATGGGGAAGATATAGTCTGGGTTATGGACGGCGAGGAAACAGTGGTGTGCCATACGAATCAATTACAGTTGATAGGGCTGCACAATTACGAAAACGTGATGGCAGCGGCCGCTATGGCAATTATGTTTGGCGTCCCTATAGAGCGGATAAGGGAAGTCTTGCAACAGTTCACAGCAGTTGCGCACAGAATTGAATATGTGGTAACGAAACGTGGCGTCCGTTTCTACAATGATTCCAAGGGAACCAACCCCGATGCGGCAATTCAGGCAATCCGTGCGATGAAATGGCCTACGCTGCTGATTGGAGGCGGTTACGATAAGGATTCGGAGTTTGAGGAGTGGATTGGCGCGTTTGACGGGAAGGTGAAGAAGTTTGTCCTTCTGGGAGCTACCAGGGAGAAAATAAGAGATACGGCAGTTCGGATGGGCTACCCGGCAAAGGATATTATTCTGACGGACAGTTTGGAGGAGGCGGTACAAATCTGTTATGATAACGCAGTAAGCGGGGATGCAGTGCTGCTGTCGCCGGCCTGTGCAAGCTGGGGAATGTTCCGGGATTATGAACAGCGGGGAGATATGTTCAAGGAAATGGTGAAAGGATTGGAAGAATAATCATTAATTTAGGGGTGCAGGTATGGACAGAGCGCAAATTGCTGACCAAAGACAAAGAAGCATCCGCTATTTCGATTACAGCCTGTTATTGATTGTATGTTTTCTGGTCTGTTTTGGCTTGGTTATGCTCTACAGCACAAGTTCGTACAATGGGCAGGTCAAATTTGCGGATAGCGCTTACTACCTGAAAAAGCAGTTACTTGCAGATGTACTGGGAATTGCCGTTATGGCGGTGATTGCGAGAATAGATTACCGTGTGTGGAAAAGATTCTGGTTTCTGGCGTACGCGGCGGCATTTGGCCTGTGCACGCTGGTGTTGTTTGTGGGGCAGGAACTGAACGGCGCAAAGCGTTGGCTGAAATTGGGGCCGTTGAGTTTTCAGCCCTCGGAGATGGCCAAGGTGGCCGTTATCATTTTCCTGGCGACCATTATCAGCCGTATGCCCAAACAGATGGGCAAATTCACGGCTTTAATTAAGGTGATGCTTCTAGTCATGCCCATGGTAGTGATTGTAGCGTCGGAGAATCTGAGCACTGCCATTATTATTTTGGGAATTGCCATCTGCCTGGTATTTGTGGCGAGCCCCAAGTATATGCAGTTTTTTGTGATGGGGGGCGTGGTGGTCGCCTTTGGCGCAGCATTCATTATGTTGGAATCTTACCGTGCAGAACGTCTCAAAATCTGGCTGGAGCCGGAAAAGTATGAGAAGGGATACCAGACCTTGCAGGGGTTGTATGCGATTGGTTCAGGCGGCCTGTTTGGCAAAGGGATGGGAGCCAGTATGCAGAAGCTTGGGTTTGTGCCTGAAGCGCAGAACGATATGATTTACTCGATTATCTGTGAGGAGTTGGGGCTGTTTGGCGCCATCTGTGTCATCTTATTATTTTTGGTGCTGATTTGGCGGTTTATGGTAATTGCCAACAATGCGCAGGATTTGTATGGGGCTTTGATTGTAACCGGTGTTCTCTCGCATATTGCCATACAGGTGATTTTAAACATTGCGGTGGTGACAAACACCATACCGAATACAGGGATTTCCTTGCCGTTTATCAGCTACGGCGGCACGTCCGTAGCGTTTCTGCTGGCGGAGATTGGATTAGTGTTGAGCGTGTCCAGGGGAATACGGCTGGAGGAATAAAGATGGAAAAAGAGAGAAGAATACGCAAAGGAAGAGGGCGGATTGCAGGAATGGTTTTCCTCCTCCTCCTGCTGCTCCTGGCAGTGGGGGCGTTAGTTGTGATCAAACTATTCACTGTGGACAAGGTTATCGTGTCTGGGAATACATATTATTCACAAGAGGCGGTTGAAGAATGGCTTTTGGATGACGAATATTCCTGGAACAGCCTGTATGTGTTTTTTAAATATAAATTTCAGGCGCCAAGGGAACTTGCCTTCGTGGATTCTGTGGATGTGTCCCTGGACCCGCCGCACACGTTGAAGATTACTGTGCATGAGAAAGAGCTGATGGGGCGTATTTATATTGACTCGCTGGGGCAGAATGCTTATTTTGATAAGGGGGGCACGGTAGTGGAGATGTCCTCGGAGGAAGTGGAGGGCGTGCCCAAAGTTACCGGAATTGATGTGGACAAGATTGAGCTCTATGAGAAGCTGCCCATCAAGGGCAACAGCGTATTGAAGAATCTTTTGTCCCTCACACAGATATTGAAGAAGTATGAACTGACGCCAAAGAACATTAAATATGGGACGGAGGGCAGTTATACGCTTAAATTTGGCAAAATTTCCGTTATGTTGGGACAGGCAAAGGACTTTAATGAAAAGATATCAAGGCTTTCCAGAATTCTGCCTAAGCTGGAAGGGCAGAAAGGCACGCTGCATTTGGAGAGCTGGTCGGAAAATACAACGGATATTACATTTGAAAAGGGCAAATAAGAAAAAAACACAAGAATTTGAAATTTCTTATTGATTAATTATCGAAAAAATTATACTATAGTAGAAGAGTTAAAATGTCGGTGATTATGCCGAGTGATAACTGAGTTTAGATAACTGTCCGGGAAACGGAGGAGTTCTGAATAAATACGGATTTGGACAAGAAGAAATTTTGATATAGAATAGAAGGAGGAAGGACCTTGCTTGAAATAATGACAGCTGGCATGGAGTCCAGTGCAAAAATCATCGTGGTTGGTGTAGGCGGAGCCGGGAATAACGCGGTGAATAGAATGATTGAGGAAAATATTGGCGGTGTGGAGTTTATCGGTGTCAACACGGATAAGCAGGCGCTCACATTATGTAAAGCTCCTACATTGATTCAGATTGGCGAGAAGCTTACAAAGGGACTTGGTGCAGGCGCACAGCCGGAAATCGGCGAGAAGGCTGCCGAGGAGAATATTGATGAGCTGACAGCGGCAATTAAGGGTGCAGATATGGTCTTTGTCACCTGTGGTATGGGCGGCGGAACCGGAACGGGAGCTGCGCCGGTTGTGGCGAAGATTGCCAAGGAAATGGGGATTTTAACAGTAGGCGTTGTGACGAAACCCTTTAAGTTCGAGGCGAAAGCGCGTATGCAGAATGCATTGAAGGGCGTGGAGCGTCTCAAAGAGAATGTAGATACGTTGATTGTAATTCCTAATGACAAATTACTGGAAATTGTGGACAGGCGTACCACGATGCCGGATGCGTTGAAGAAAGCGGATGAAGTATTGCAGCAGGCAGTGCAGGGAATTACGGATCTAATCAATGTTCCCGCCTTGATTAATCTTGATTTTGCGGATGTTCAGACAGTCATGAAAGACAAGGGGATGGCTCATATTGGAATTGGTCTTGCCAAGGGAGACGATAAGGCGGCTGAGGCGGTGAAGCTTGCAGTATCAAGCCCATTGCTCGAGACTACTATCTCAGGGGCGTCTCATGTTATTATCAATATTTCTGGTGACATTTCCTTGATGGACGCCAACGATGCTGTAAGTTATGTACAGGATTTGGCAGGGGATAGTGTGAACATTATTTTTGGCGCCAAGTACGATGAGACCATGGCGGATGAGGCTATTATCACGGTTATCGCGACAGGGCTTGAGGATGCGTCAGCAGCGCCGAAGGTTATGCCGAATATGAAGTACACACAGACTATGCCGAATAGAGGGCCTGCTGGAGCTGCAAGGACGACTGGAACCGCGGGATTAACTGGTATGGGAACTACGGCTCGCGCATCATCTCCTTACGGCACGACCGGCGCGTCATCTGCGTTAGGCGGTGGTTTTGGTACGGCAGCATCTGGTGCAGGGGGGCAGAGAACTGTTCGCAGGCCGGAGAGCAGCGTACATGAGAAGGACATCAAGATTCCTGAATTCTTGAAGAATACAAGGAAATAGATACATAATATAAAAAACCCCGGAGGCCGATGTGTCTCCGGGATTTCTTTATATTATAGGAAATACCTTGTCACGCTAAAGCGTGAACGAATCTTTTAAATATTAAATTTCTCTACCAGCCCTACCATAGATTCAACCTGTGCTTTCTGTTCTTCGCTGACAGCTGCTGTCTCCTGTGAAGTTGCGGAATTATTGTCCACAATTTCTGATACGCGGATGATGTTCTCATTGATTAGCTGCATATTCCGTACATCGTCTCCCAGGATTCGAGAAGTGTATTTCATTTTTTCGGTGGCCTCTTTGGCGCCTTTCATTACCTCGTCCATATTTTCTGCTGTCTCGTCGGCGATTGTAATTCCTTTTTCCACTGCCAGGACGGTCCGTTCAATCAGCTTGTTTGTCTCGCCGGCAGCTTTTGCAGATTCATCGGCGAGGTTTTTCACTTGGTTTGCCACGATGGCGAATCCCTTTCCGGCTTCTCCGGCGCGCGCCGCTTCAATGGAAGCGTTCAGGGAAAGTAAGTTGGTCTCTGAAGCAATGGATTCAATGGTGCTGATAATTTCGTCGATTTCTTCGGAACATTTGCTGATCTCACTGATAGCTTCTTTCAATTCCTGCATTTTGGCATTTCCAGATACCAATACCTCGCCTGCATGGGTAGAAAGCTCCACGGTGGAAGCGGCCTCTTGGGCGCTGTTTTCCATGCTCTTGTACAAATTTTCCATCAGAGTAACTAAATCGGAGACTTTGCCGGCTTGCTCGGTGCTTCCCTCTGCCAAGTCTACAGCCGCGCAGGCAAGCTGTTCCGAGCCGCAGTCAATCTGCTGTGAGACTTCGCGGATCGTGTTTAATGTTTCTCTCATTTTGCAGCTGATTTTCAAAAACGACTCCTTAATCAACCCGAATTCGCCTACATAATTCTGCTGCATCTCAAAGCAATAGTCGCCGTTCCCCATCTGTTCCAAAATGTTTGAAATTTCCCGGATCATACCGACGATATTCTGTTTCATCAGCGAAATAGCAGCCACCATCTTGCCGACTTCGCTCTCATCTGCTTCCAAGGCAAGGTCTGTGTGGAAATGACCTTCCGATAACAAAATCATTTGGCCAGATACCTTAACAATTGGCTCTAAAAGTTCATTCTCGGAAAATCTGACTATTTTACGGATTTGGAGAATTAAATATAGGAAAGAAGAGATATAGAGCAACTGAATCATAACCTGAAAGACGCGCAGGTTTCTCTTAGATTTGCTCACCCTTAACTGGATTTTTTGTATGGCATCGTCTGTGAGAGCGTTGATTTCTTGCGTAGTACCTTCGTACTCTTTACCGAACACATGGGACATTGCCTCGCTCGTATTTCCTTGTTCGGCAAGTTGTAAGGCCTTTTCTTCCAGAGGGACTAAACCGTTTGAGAGCTCGGCGATTTGTTCTAAAAGCGCCCATTCACTGCTTTTGAGATTGTTTTTCTTTAAACTAGCCCAGGCAATGTCGCGGTTCTTGTCTTCGTTCAGCTCTCTCATATAATCGTCGTAATAATCCTGGTTGCCGGTGACGGCGTAGGTCTGTACTGCGTACGTCAAGGCTTTGGAGCCTAGGCGGTACTGATTTAAAAATGTTGTGGTTTCAAGTTCCTGGTCCGCCACGTGTCCCATCCACAAGGTTGTGCCGACAGAAAGCAGCAGCAATATAGCGCCGGCAATCACGGATATAGCGGATTGTTTGATAATTTTTTTTAATTGATACGATTGGCTGGTTTTCTCCATAAAAATTTCCCCCTGTTAAAGATTCTTTGGTTAAAATATCCATATATATAATACTTTATATCATACAATTCGTCAAGATGACGAAAATTTAATTTTTTGCAAAACGGACAATGGTTTGACAAAAAAATCGGTTCTATACTTATATACTGTCCTTATCAGAAATAGCAGCAGTGGCAAAGGGGGCGGGAATTGAGATATGAATTGTATGCGGACATTTGGTTTCTGACAAATTTCAGCATGGATACGATTGCTCTCTGGATTGCCGGCAGGATAATGAAACAGCGTGTCCGCACAGGAAGGCTCCTGCTGGCAAGCTTTGTCGGGACGGCAGGTTCCATGTGCCTGTTCTTTTTTCTGAGCGATTACACCTGGTATCAGCTGGGTGTTCATTTTTTGGTAAATCCGGCAATGGTCTGGCTCTGTTATCACAGCCGTAAATGGAAGCAGTTTCTTGGGCAATGGATGCTCACTTATCTGGCAGTAATCCTTTTGGGAGGAATTATGGGATGGGGAGTTACCAATCTTGGCCTGGGAGGCAGATTCTGGCTTTGTCTTGCCGTTGCGCTGTTGTTTCTCCTGCTGGCGGCTAAAGTTGTAGATTTTTTTGGCAGGCAGAAGGCAACGGTCTATGAACTTCTTTTGGTGACGGCAGAGGGGAATATTACAGCGACAGGTTTTTTTGACACGGGAAACCTTCTTATGGACCCTACGGTGGGAAAGCCGGTACATATTGTCAAAAGAGAAATTTTAAAAGGGCAGCTCGAGGAGGGACGTCTGATGGCGCGGCTGATCCCCTTCCATTCTTTGGGGGAGGAAAATGGGATGCTGGAGGCCGTTACCATTGAGGGGATGTACATTTTGAGAGAAGAACAGCCGTTGTATCTGGAAAAGCCGGTGCTGGGGCTGGCGAGGGAGAATTTGTTTCAGTACGGGAGATATGATGTGATTTTAAATGGAAGAAGTATGGATAAGTAGGAGGATGAATATGTACATAAAAATTGCAATACCACAGCATTTCCAATTAAAGTTGATCGCCAATATCCGCAGTATGCTGCTGATGAAAAAAGGCGATATCCACTATATCGGGGGAGCGGAAATTTTGCCGCCGCCGTTGGATGCGCGGGAGGAAAACCGTTATATCCAGATGCTGGGGGAGGAAGATTCAGAGAAGGCGAGAAGCGTTTTGATTGAGCACAATCTGCGCCTGGTAGTGTACATAGCGAAGAAGTTTGACAATACGGGAATCGGTGTGGAGGACTTGATTTCTATCGGCACGATTGGTCTGATTAAGGCCATCAATACTTTTAATCCGGCCAAAAATATTAAACTTGCCACTTATGCGTCGCGGTGTATTGAGAATGAAATTCTTATGTATCTGCGCAGAAATAACAAGACGCGGATGGAGGTGTCGATTGACGAACCGCTGAACGTGGACTGGGACGGAAATGAATTGCTTTTGTCTGATATTTTGGGGACGGATGAGGATATTATCTATCGCGATATAGAGACGGAGGTGGAAAAAAGCCTTTTACAGCGCGCCGTAGAAAAGCTGTCGGATCGGGAGAGGACGATTGTGGAATTGCGTTTCGGACTGAAAAATCCAGGCGGCGAGGAGATGACGCAAAAAGAGGTAGCAGATCTACTGGGAATTTCTCAATCATATATTTCCAGATTGGAAAAAAAGATAATGAAGCGGCTGAAAAAAGAGATTGTCAGGTTTGAGTGAGCATCAATGAGTCCGAATTATGTATAGTTAAACGCCGCAGGCGCAGGAATGCGCTTTACACCCGATAGGCAGTTTGATATAATAAAATCATCCAAAGAGACCGTTTTTAAGCACAAAGAATAAAGCATACAAAGGAGATGGTGGGATGAAGCTAGAATTCTTGGGGGCTGCCCATGAGGTGACCGGGAGCTGTCACTATTTGCGGATGGGGAAGGTAAATCTGCTGGTTGACTGCGGTATGGAACAGGGAAAGGATATTTATGTGAACCAGGAGATTCCGGTTAATGCGGCGGAGATTGACTATGTGTTGGTAACGCATGCGCACATTGACCATTCAGGTCTGCTGCCGCTTCTGTACAGCCATGGATTCCGGGGGAAGATTTATGCGACGCGGCCGACGGCAGAACTCTGTAATATTATGTTAAAGGACTCGGCGCATATCCAGGAATTTGAGGCGGAGTGGAGGAATCGCAAGGCGCGTCGTGCCGGGCGCCCTCTGGTAGAGCCGATGTACAGCATGGAGGATGCGGAAGGGGTTTTGAAGTATTTCGTGCCCTGTGAATACGAGGAAAAGATTACGCTGTGCCCGGAGATTACGATCCGTTTTATTGACGCGGGGCATTTGCTTGGTTCTTCGAGCATAGAAGTGTGGGGAACAGAAGATGATAAGCAGGTGAAGCTGGTATTCTCCGGTGATATTGGAAACGGTAATCGTCCGTTAATCCGTGATCCCGAATACATAAAAGAAGCGGATTATGTCATTATGGAATCTACTTATGGCGACCGCACACATAAGAGGCCGCCAGATTATGCGCCGGAGCTTGCCGAAGTGTGCAGAGAGACCTTTACCCGCGGGGGGAACGTGGTAATTCCGGCATTTTCCGTAGGCAGGACGCAGGAGATGCTATTTTTCCTGAGACGGATTAAGATGGAAAACCTGCTGCCGGAATTTGCAGATTTTGAGGTTTATATTGACTCGCCGCTGGCGGTGGAGGCCACAAATATTTTCCAGAAAAATGTGCACGAGTGCTTTAATGAGCGGGCGCAGAAGTTGTTGGAGAAGGGGAACAATCCGCTTGCTTTCCCGGGACTGAAAATTGCCGTGACGAGCGATGAATCGCGGATGATTAATTTTGTTAAAAAGCCGATTGTGATTATCTCTGCTTCCGGTATGTGTGAAGCCGGAAGAATCCGCCATCACCTCAAACACAATTTGTGGCGGCCAGACTCTACGATTCTCTTTGTGGGCTATCAGGTGCCGGGGACGTTGGGCAATCATTTGTTAAACGGAGTGAAATCGGTGAAGCTGTTCGGTGAGGAGATTGAGGTGCGGGCGCGCATTACGAAACTGCCGGGAATCAGCGGCCATGCAGACCAGGCGCATCTCTTAGAGTGGGTCAAGGCGTTCGGCAGCACGCCCAAGCGTGTGTTTGTGGTTCATGGGCAGGACAGTGTGTGCGATGAGTTTGCGCGGATGGTAGAAAAGGAAACTGGCATCCCGGCAATCGGACCCTATAGCGGGGATGTTTACGACCTGGCAGAAAATGTCTGCGTCGTGCAGGGCAGCCGGGAGCGTGCGGTTAAGAAGAAAGAAACACATGCAGTTTCTAATATTTTTGCAAGACTTGTGGCCGCTGGCGAGCGTCTCCTTGCCGTGATCCGTAAGAGCCAGGGACGTCCCAACAAGGAGCTCGGCAAATTTGCCGACCAGATTAATTCCCTCTGTGACAAGTGGGAGTTATAGAGAGATAATTTTTCATGTTTTTTAAGGCAGACTTTTCCAGCCTGCTGACTTGGGCCTGGGAGATGTGAATTTCTTCTGCGACTTCCATCTGGGTTTTACCCTCGAAGAAACGGAGCTTGATGATATAGTTTTCCCGTTCGTTCAGTCGTTTCATGGCGTCGCTCAAGGAGAGTTCCTCTACCCAGGTCTCTTCCCTGTTTTTCTTATCGCTGATTTGATCCATGACGTATAAAGTGTCCCCGCCGTCGGTGTAGACCGGGTCGTACAGGCTGATGGGGCACTGGATGGCGTCTAGGGCAAAGACAATATCTTCCTTGGGGATGTCAATTTTCTCGGCGATGTCTTCAATCGTAGGTTCTCTTGATAATTCTTTGGACAGGAGTTCTTTGGCGTGGATAGCCTTGTAAGCCGTGTCGCGCAGGGAACGGCTCACACGAATGGAATTGTTATCGCGCAGATAGCGTCTTATTTCACCTATAATCATCGGAATGAATATGTTTTGTAGAAACAGCCTGTGTACTGGTATTGTTTGTTATAGTTCCGGCTCTTTTTAAGTTGCATGGAATAGGAAGCGGATGTATAATATAAAAAGCGTAGTTTTATTATTACTTTAGAGGAAGTATATAGACGAAGGAGGTACATCATGGGTTGTTTGGGAAATATTATCTGGTTCCTGGCCTGCGGGCTGTGGGAAGGTTTTTCGTGGGTGATTGCGGGGCTTCTGTGGAGCATTACAATCATTGGTATCCCGATTGGCAAGCAATGTTTTAAGCTGGCGTCATTAACGTTTTTTCCATTTGGAAAGGAAATTGAATATGGCGGGGGCAGCGTGTCGGTCATTGCTAATGTTTTTTGGCTGATTTTCAGCGGGATTCCTCTGGCCTGTGTGGCAGTATTGAATGGCGTATTACTGTGTATTACAATCATTGGTATTCCCTTTGGGCTGCAATGTTTTAAAATAGCAAAGCTGTCCCTGATGCCTTTTGGCGCGACCATCAGATATATATAAATTCATCTTGTATGCCGAAATAGATTGGTTTATAATGGAAGAAAGAGTAATTTTTCGCTAGAGGACGAGAAAGGAGAAAGAAATGAACATATTAGTAGTGAACTGTGGAAGCTCCTCCCTGAAATATCAGGTCATCAATTCTGATACGGAGGCAGTGCTGGCAAAGGGATTATGTGAGAGAATCGGCCTGGACGGCAGGCTGGTATATCAGAAGGCAGGCGGTGAGAAAGAGATAACCGATGCGGACATGCCTACGCATAAGCAGGCCATTCAGATGGTACTGGACGCGCTGGTGAATCCTAAGACGGGCGCTTTGAAGAGTTTAAGTGAAATCGGGGCGGTTGGCCACAGAGTGGTCCACGGCGGAGAGAAATTTGCTTCCTCTACTATTTTGAATGAGGAAGTGCTGGGAGTTATCGAGGAGTGCAACGATTTAGCGCCGCTGCACAACCCGGCAAATCTCATTGGTATCCGTGCCTGCCAGGAATTGATGCCAAATGTGCCGATGGTTGGCGTGTTTGACACGGCGTTCCACCAGACAATGCCGGAGAAAGCATATCTTTATGGCATTGATTATGACTATTATGAGAAATATAAGGTGCGCAGGTATGGTTTTCATGGCACTTCCCACAGTTATGTTTCCAAGCGTGCGGCAGAGATCGTGGGCAAACCGTACGGGGAGCTTAGGACGATCGTCTGCCATTTGGGGAATGGCGCGTCTATCTGTGCCGTTGAGAATGGCAAATCTATAGACACATCCATGGGCTTGACGCCGTTGGAGGGCTTGATTATGGGCACAAGATCCGGCGATATTGATCCTGGGGCAATGGAATATCTGGCGAAGAAAGAGGGCACGGATTTGGAGGGGGTTATGGAAATCCTCAATAAGAAATCCGGCGTTCAGGGATTATCCCATATTTCCAGCGACTTCCGTGACTTGGAAGCGGCCGCAGAGAAAGATGACGCTGCGGGCATCCGTGCATTACAGACCTTTATTTACCGCGCTGCCAAGTATGTGGGCGCGTATACGGCGGCAATGAACGGCGTGGATGTGATTTGCTTTACGGCGGGCGTAGGTGAGAATGGTCCCAATACCAGGAAAGGCATCTGTGATTACCTTGGCTATTTAGGCGTGAAGTTGGACGATAAGGCAAATGAGGTGCATGGAGAAGAGACGATTATTTCCACGCCGGATTCCAAGGTGACGGTTATCTGCCTGCCTACAAATGAGGAGCTGGCAATTGCGCGTGAAACGGTATCATTAGTTAGAAAATCATAATCACATATTAATCCTGCACATTGGAGAAAGGAGCTGGGTGGATATGAAATATATAAGAAGCAGTATTGAGGTTGAGGCGGCGCCATATGAACTGGACAAGGGGATGGAAGATGGATTTA
>Ga0137308_100745_pt1 | contig 45002 bp, 48 predicted proteins | sample Inofrocosms_June_FD_97181 | JGI IMG/M metagenome (GOLD analysis project Ga0137308, IMG submission 97181) | Mouse cecal microbial communities from Vienna, Austria - N-Acetylneuraminic and N-Acetylglucosamine D2O microcosms_June | ecosystem: Host-associated > Mammals > Digestive system > Large...
ATGCTGTCCTTATCTCCCGCATTGAACACCGCCGCATACCATCCGCCCTCGGTATCCGCCGCAGTCCAGAGCACATGCTCCACTCCCCCGATCTCTTTTCTCCAGACCTGATGGGAATGGCGGGCGTTCCTGTGCATTTTCAGAATCGCCTCGTTGGTAATCAGACTCATGGTAAAATCGTCAAAACCCGTCATTTCGCCGCCGATCATGAGAGGCGAGCGGAAAATGCTCCAGAGCGTCAGCATGGTAATCTGCTCGCTCTTTGTAAAGTTTGTGGTATTCTTCTTATCGTAATCCTGACGGATAGGCCCTATTGGCAGCATGTCCGCATCCGGAAAATGGCCTGCCCCGGCATGGGTGCACCACTTCTCGGCACGCTGGAACATATCGTAGAGCTGATCCCAGAAATCCCAGAAATCATCCGTGATCCGCCACATATTGGAAACCTGCTTTAACAGCTCCGCCTTCTCCAGGGGCGCCGGTCCGGGGGAAAGGCTGAGGATCATATCCCTGCCGCAGCCATGCAGCGCCTCGCTGAGCATCACAAGCTCCTGCTCCTCCTTTGGAAATTTCCTTGCGATATCGTCGCATTTGATAAAATCCACGCCCCAGGAAGCATACAGCTCAAACAGGCTGTCATAATAAGCCCTTGCCCCCTCCTTATCCGGGTCAACGCCGTACATGTCCGTGTTCCAGCTGCAAATGCTCGCCGTCTTTGCGATTTCCCTTGCCCTGCGGTCCGTGCCCTTGATCGGGGTGTTGCGGTGCACGGCCTGTCTCGGAATCCCTCTCATAATATGAATTCCGAATTTAAGCCCCAGGGAATGCACATACTCTGCAAGAGGGGCAAAGCCCTTTCCTCCCTTTGAGGATGGGAAACGGTTCTCCGCAGGGATCAGGCGGGAATACTCATCCATGCACAGCTCCGTAAACGGGTGATACTCGTGGTTTTCCGCCGACGGCTCGTACCACTGGATATCCACCACCACATATTCCCAGCCATACTGCTTTAGATTTTTTGCCATAAACTCGGCGTTCTTTCTCACAATATCCTCTGTGACCGCAGCGCCGTAGCAGTCCCAGCTGTTCCATCCCATAGGGGCAGTTGTCATTTTCATGTCTCTTCACCTTTCCTTTTTGTTTACTATTTGCAGTCCGCAGTCCGCCTTAACTTTCTTCTCTTATTGTAACAGAGTCCCTCAGTTTAGGCAATTTATTTTCGGTACGCCATCCGGTCTTCCGCTTTGATTTCGCAAAACCTGACCCAAAGCGGAAGACCTGACAGCTTACAAAATGCTCATCAATAAAAACTGGGCACACTCTTTCGGTACTGGGTGGGGCTCATCCCCGCAAACCGGTGAAAACAGCGGCTGAAATAGAGCATATCCGGATACCCAAGCTCCTTGCTGATCTCGCCCACCGGAAGGAGCGTTGATTTTAAAAGCCTGCAGGCCTCAGTCATACGCACCTTATTGTGGTACTGCTGCAGGGTGAGCTGCTTTTCCTTCTTAAATACAGCCGCCATGTGCTTGTAGCTTAAGAAAAAATGCTTCTCCAGCTTTCCTGCGGAAAAGGGCTCCGCAATCTGTCCGTTCAGATAATCGCAGATACGGTCGGACAGCGTCCTTGGCTGGCGCTTCTCCTTCCCCCAGAAAGCCGCCCTGCTGAAAAGGGAAAACATCCTCTGGTTGATCTCCCACTTTTTCATCAGCTCCTCGGAATGAAAATAGTCGATCATCTCAATCAGCTGTCTCTCCAGCTCGCTTCCCAGAAGTCCCGTCAGTTTCTTTGGCAGCTCCGCACACAGGCGCACAGGCACATGGGGGACGGGTGCGGACGAATCCGGAGAAAAAGCGGGGATCCCGCCTGATTCCTCCAGATAAAAATGAATAAAGTACCAGCGCGTGCCTCTCTCGATGGCCCGCTTTCCCCTGTGGCGGATGCCGCTCTTTAAAAAGAGCATCTCGCCCGCATGGATTTCGTAATCCACGTCCCCCTCCGTCACATACACCACGCCCTCCACCACATAGATCATGACGTGAAAATCCACCGTTCGGTCCGCATGGTAAAAATCCTCCGGAGCGGCGCACAGGTCGCAGACGCTCATCACCGGCAGGCAGCTATTGTCCAACATAATCTCATTCATGATTATTCTCCATATAAACCCGCATATAATCCATTTATTTTCCTCTTATAACAGAACATAATACATATAAAGTGATTTGTCAATGAAACGGGCAAACCCGTGAAACAAATCTTCGTCAGATCACGGCGGAAAGAATTTTTACGTGCGCCCTTGCGCGCAGATGGGAGCGGAAATGAAAGTACAAAATCAAATCGGAATCAAAGAATACCGGTCCGGCGGCTTTGTCGGAAAGTACCAGAAGCTGATCCGGGAAGTGGTGATCCCCTATCAGTACAGCGTGCTTAACGACAAGGCGCAGGATACGGAAAAGAGCCATGTCATCCAGAACTTTGTCAATGCGGGCAGGGCCCTTAGGGGAGAGGATACGGCGGACGGCTTTTACGGAATGGTTTTCCAGGACAGCGATCTTGCCAAATGGCTGGAGGCCGTGGCCTATTCTCTGTCGCTGAGCCCGGATCCGGAGCTGGAAAATACGGCGGATGAGCTGATCGACATCATTGCGGCAGCCCAGGATACGGATGGGTATCTGAATACCTACTACACCATCAAGGACAGGGAAAAACGCTGGACCAATCTTCTTGAGGGCCATGAGCTGTACTGCTCCGGCCATATGATGGAGGCGGCCTGCGCCTATTTCGACGCAACCGGAAAGGACGCCCTTCTTAAGGTGATGCTGAAAAACGCAGAGCACATTTATGATCATTTTATCGTGAAGGGAAATGACGGCTGTCCGGGACATCCCGAGGTGGAGCTTGCCCTTCTCAAAATGTACCGCGCAACCGGAAACAAACACTGCCTCGAGCTTGCAAAGCACTTCATCGACAGGCGGGGCTGCGATCCCAACTATTTCAGGGAAGAAGCCGCTAAGAGAAACTGGCATGTGTGGAATGCGGACTCCTCGGATGTGGATTATATGCAGGCCGGAAAGCCCGTGCGCGAACAGACGGATGCGGTTGGCCATGCGGTACGCGCCGTTTATCTCTACACGGCAATGGCGGATCTCGCCTCCCTGACAGAGGATGAAAGCCTTCTTGCCGCCTGCAGAAAGCTCTGGGAGAGCATCACCACAAAGCGTATGTACCTCACCGGCGGTATCGGCTCCACCGTGCACGGGGAAGCCTTCAGCGTGGACTATGATCTTCCGGGCGACACGGCGTATGCCGAAACCTGCGCTTCCATAGGCCTTATGCTTTTTGCCTCCCGGATGCTGGAAAATGAAGCGGACGGAAAATATGCGGACGTGATGGAACGGGCCTTTTACAATACGGTGCTTGCGGGAATGCAGCTGGACGGAAAGCGTTTCTTCTATGTCAATCCCCTTGAGGTGGTTCCCGGAATCTCCGGCGTCTCGCCCACCCACCGCCACGATCTTCCCGTGCGGCCTAAATGGTATGCCTGCGCCTGCTGCCCGCCCAATGTCGCAAGGCTGATCTCCTCCTTCGGCGTGTACGCTTACGGGGAAAATAAGGATACGGTCTTCTGCCACCTCTTTGCGGACGGACAGGTTTCCTTCCAAAATGGAATGAAGCTCACCTGCAAAACGGATTATCCTTACGACCTGCATATCACCTACCAGGTGGAAAAGGGCGGAAGGATCGCCATAAGAATCCCGGATTACAGCAAGACCTGGACGCTGTGCGTGAACGGAAAAGAAGCGGATGCCACACCGGAAAAGGGATATGTGTACCTCAATGCGGCGGACGGCGACACCATCACCCTTGCGCTGGATGATACGCCCTATTTCGTGTACGCTTCCTCCAGGGTGCCGCACCTTACCGGAAAGACGGCTCTCTGCCGCGGCCCCCTCGTCTATTGCTTCGAAGGTGTGGACAATGACGGCGACGTGCTCTCCCTCTCCCTTAAGGACGGCGAGACTCCCGTTGTTGGCTCCTATGACGAGAACCTGCTCGGCGGCAGCGTAACTCTCACCGTATCCGCCGCAAGGACGGAGGATACCAAAAGCCTTTATACCGCATCCCGTCCCGGCACAAAGGCGTGCAGCGCCGTTGCCGTTCCCTATTATACCTGGGGAAACCGGGGCGAAAACCAGATGCGCGTCTGGATGGATGAGGCGAAATAGCCACGCCCGCCCTATCCCCTGGAATCGTACCCGTCAAGAAAATGGTGTTTGACGCCATCCTTCTTGTAGGCAATCACCGTACTTAAATTCACGTTTTCCACGCTGCGGAAAATATTGCTCTCGATAAAGGGGCTTTTCCGGGACAGTTCCCGGATCAGCTCCTTTATTTCGGCCCGCTTGGAATCCCCCGTGCCGCTGGCCAGATTCTCCGTGAACCGGCAGGCGCACTGGATAAAGCGCAGCTCGTTATAATGCATCCACCGGATGATATCCTCCTCCCGGATCAGATACAGGGGCCGGATCAGCTCCATTCCCTCAAAATTGGTGCTGTGAAGCTTTGGCATCATGGTCTGCACCTGCCCGCCGTAGAGCATGCCCATCAGAATAGTCTCGATCACATCATCATAATGATGCCCCAGCGCTATTTTATTGCAGCCAAGCTCCCTGGCATTGCTGTAGAGATACCCCCGGCGCATCCGCGCACACAGATAACAGGGGGAATCCGTGATGTCCGCCACCGTGTCAAAGATCTCCGTGTGAAACACGGTGACAGGCACGTTCAGCCGCTGGGCATTTCGCAGAATGTTCTCATAATTTTCTTCATTGTAGCCGGGGTTCATGACCAGGAATTTCAGTTCAAAGTTCTGTCTGCCATGACGCCACAGCTCCTGGAACAGCTTGGCCATAAGCATGGAATCCTTTCCGCCGGAAATGCAGACCGCAATCCTGTCACCGTCCTGTATCATCTCATACTCGTTGATGGCCTTTGTGAATTTTCTCCAGATTTCCTTGCGGAACTTTTTTACAATGCTGCGTTCCACATCCTGTGCCTTGATATTACTCATCTTCTCCTTACTCCTTACCCTGCCTTCACAATTGACCACGCTTCCGCCAAAGCTTCAGCGCAGGCTCCGTGCATATCCGTCCAGGGCCTGGCAGGTTTTCGCAAGATCCTCCCGGCTGTGTGCCGCACTGACAAACATTGCCTCAAACTGGGAGGGCGCAAGATAAATCCCGTGATCTAACATGTAGCTGAAATAGTCCGCATACCGCCCGGTGTCCGCCATAAGGACGCTCTCCTGATCCGTCGCCTCCCGCTCCATGAAAAAGAGGCCGATCAGTGAACCGATCTGATTGACCGACACCGCCCTTCCAAAAGCCTTTCGCATGGCGTCTGCAAGCAGGGCGCCCTTCCGATCAAGCTCCTCATAGATTTCCGGGTGCTCCTGCAGCTGTGTGAGCGTGGCAATCCCGGCCGCCGTGGCAACCGGATTCCCGGAGAGGGTCCCCGCCTGGTAAACCGGCCCCAGGGGCGATACCATCTCCATAATATCCCTTCTTCCGCCGTAAGCCCCGATGGGCATTCCCCCGCCTATAATCTTCCCAAGGGTGGTAAGGTCAGGCCGCACTTTATAGTACTCCTGCGCACCCCCGGGGCCGAGCCGAAATCCCGTGATCACCTCGTCAAAGATGAGAAGCGCCCCTTTGTCCTGCGTGATTTGCCGAAGAAAGGGAAGGAACCCCTCCTTAGGAAGCACCACGCCCATGTTCGCCGCAACCGGCTCCACCACCAGGGCCGCAATCTCTCCCGGATTTTCCCCAAACAGCCGCTCCACCGATTCCGGATCGTTGTAATCCGCAACCAGCGTGTTTTTCGTGTAGTCCGCGGGAACCCCTGCGCTGTCCGGCACCGACGTGGTGAGCGCCCCGGATCCGGCCTTCACCAGAAGAGCGTCGCTGTGCCCGTGGTAACAGCCCCGGAATTTGACAATTTTGTCCCGGCCGGTAAAGCCTCTCGCTGCCCGGATGGCGCTCATCACCGCCTCCGTGCCGGAGTTCACAAGACGCAGCATCTCCACGGCGGGCATCATACGGCTGATGAGCTCCGCCAGCTCCACCTCCCTCTGCGTGGGTGCGCCAAAGCTCAGCCCGCCCGCACAGGCCTTCTGCACGGCCTCGACAACGGCAGGATGGGCGTGGCCGAGAATTCCGGGACCGAAGGAACATACATAGTCGATATACTCGTTTCCGTCCGCATCCACGATTTTGGATCCGCTTGCTGACTGGATAAAACGGGGGATTCTGCCCACGGCGCCGTAAGCCCTGACCGGACTGTTCACCCCTCCCGGCATCCGCTTTTTCGCCTGGTTCCACAAAGCCTCTGACCGTTCCTCTTTCATCTCAAAATTCCTCCTGCCCAAGCCATCCGGCCACGTCCAGAGCGTGGTAGGATAGGATAATCTTCGCTCCGGCCCGCTTCATGGCCGTCATGTTTTCCATCACAATCCGCTTCTCATCGATAAAGCCCGCCGCCGCTGCCGCCTTTACCATGGAATATTCCCCGCTTACGTTATAGACGGCAAGGGGCTGCTCAAAACGCAGGGACGCCTCCTTCACCACATCCAGATAAGAAAGAGCCGGTTTTACCATAATCATATCGGCGCCCTCCCGGATATCCTCCTCGATCTCCCGCATGGCCTCCCTGCCGTTTGCGGGATCCATCTGGTAGGTCTTTCTGTCCCCGAAGCCCGGGGCGCTATGGGCCGCATCCCGGAAAGGCGAGTAGTATGCGGATGCGAATTTGGCGCTGTAGGCCAGGATCGCCCGCTCCTGAAAGCCTGCCTCATCCAGTGCCTTGCGGATGGCTCCCACCCTTCCGTCCATCATATCGCTGGGGGCGATCACATCCGCACCGGCCTGCGCCAGGGAAACCGCCATTCTCGAAAGAAGCGGCAGCGTCTCGTCATTGAGCACCCTGCCGCTGTCCGCATCCACCAGGCCGCAATGTCCATGGGAGGTATACTCGCAAAGACATACGTCCGCAATCACCAAAAGCCCGGGGTACTTACTCTTGATCAGGCGCACGGCCTCCTGTACCACTCCCCGCTCGTCATAGGCCCCGCTTCCCTGCTCGTCCTTGCGGGCGGGAATTCCAAACAGCAGAACCCCCGGAATCCCGCTGTCCTTCACCCGCTCAAGCTCCTCGGGAAGGCGGTCTGGGGAATACTGGCAAATCCCCGGCATGGATTCCACCGGATTTTTGATGTTCTTTCCCTCTCTGACAAAAATCGGATAAATAAGATCCTGCACCTGCACGGTATTCTCCCGCACAAGCCGCCGCATGGTCTCATTCACCCGCAGCCTCCGCAGTCTGTTTTTCATAGAAATCCTCCCTTTCCGCCCAGGCAGGCCTCCACCAGCCCCCGGGCCGTATATTCCTCTGCCGTCCGGATTCTGTTCCACAGTTCCCCGGGCAGCCCTTCCTTCAACGCCTCCTCGGTCTTATGGCCGATACAGACCAGCCTCTGGGGAAAAGGCCCGCCCAGGGCAAAGATCTCCCTCTGCCGCCCGCCGTCCTCTCTGCAGTCTTTGCGATACCGCTCCCCCGCATCCAAAAAGGCCTTCACGCCAGAGGCGCTGGCAAAGGTAAGGGTATCCAGCACGTCCATCTGCCGCCAGAGCAGATCTGCCAGCTCGTCATCCGCCGCAGTCTCATAAATTCCCAGATCCTCACAGGCGATCCCGGCTCTCTCCCAGATTTCGGTAAGCTCGCAGGAGGCCTTTTCGGAGCGCAGGGAAAGAAACCGATCTCCCCTGCCTGCCAAAGCCGCCGTTCCCTCTGCCAGTGCCTCCACCGTATAGCGCTCCGGCATATAATCCGCCCGAAAACCTCTGTGCCAGAGCGCCTGCCCGGTGCCCGGCCCGATTACGGCAAACTTACAAAAAGCTAATGCCCTGCAATCTTTCCCCATGGCCTTTAGCTGCTCGAAAAACTGCTCCACCCCATTCGCACTGGTAAACACAAGCCAGGAAAACTCCCCGTAATCCGGATTTCTCACTTCCAGAGCCTTTGTGGGAACAATCTTAAGACAGGGCGCCGCATATACCCGGGCTCCCAGCTCCTTAAGCGCATCCGCCACCTTTTCTGCCATAGCGGGGGTTCCCGTAACCCCGATCCTTCGCCCGGAAAGAGGCCATTCCCGGGAGAGCAGGTGAAATTTGGCCGCCTCTCCCACCACGAAAACGGCGGGCGGCTTTACTCCATACTCACCGGCCCTCTTTACAATGGTTTCCAGAGTCCCGTTGATCCTTCTCTGCCTTATGGTGGTTCCCCGTTCCACCAGGGCGGCCGGGGTGTCCTTGCTTTTTCCTCCCAGAAGAAGCTGCTCCACAAGAGCGGGAAGCTCTCCCACGCCCATCAAAAACACCAGTGTCCCCTCCAGCGCCCCGTAAGGCACAAAACGGCCCTTTGCGTCTTCCACTCCGTCCGCCCCGGTCAAAGAACCGCTCTTGGCAGCGCCTTTCGCCGTATGGGCGGTGATCACATGAAAGCTTCTGGCCGTGTTTCTGTGCGTGACGGGAATCCCCGCCGCAGCAAGAGCGGCCACCGCCGAGGTGACGCCCGGCACCACCTCATAGGGAATCCCTTCCTTCTCAAGGGCAAGAACCTCCTCCCCGCCCCGGCCAAAAACAAAGGGATCGCCGCCCTTTAGGCGCACCACGCACCTGCCCTCCCTTGCCTTTTTCACCAGCAGTTCATTGATCTGTTTTTGGGAAACCCGGTGATTTCCGGCATCCTTCCCCACAAAGATCCGCTCGCAGTCCTCCGATACCCGGCAAAGAAGCCTCGGATCCACCAGCCTGTCATAGAGAAGGACCTGCGCCTTTTTCAAAAGCTCCCCGCCTCTTTTCGTAAGAAGCCCTTCGTCTCCGGGCCCGGCCCCCACCAGATATACCCTTCCCGTCTCACCTGTCATGACTTCACCTCACCTGCACATCCTGCGTTTTACCTGCCGCCGATCTTCGCCTCACCTGACATAACCATGCTCTTTATCTGCCGCAGCTCTGCGTTTCGTCAATCAGGCGCTCTGCCAGGGAAAACCGCTCGCTCACAGGCCCTTCCAGCTTTCCCCGCCTCACCCTTCCACCGCTCTCCGTCAAAAGCCAGATAACGATTTTTTTACCCGCAATCCTGGAGAAAACGCCCGTGGGCTCATGACAGCCCGCCCGAAGCCGCCTTAACAGAAACCGTTCCACCTCCAGCTCCATAAAGGATTTCCGGTCGCAGATTTCCTCAAAAAGCTCCCTCAGCGGATCCTCCTTACGGCCCTCCACCACGATAATTCCCTGGCCCGGGGCTGGAATCATCTCGTCCACCGTAAAATACCGGTAGTCCAGCTCCTCGTCACGGGTCAGGCCAAGGCGCTCCAGGCCTGCGGCCGCAAGAAGAATTCCGTCGTAATCGTCCTTTTTCAGTTTCTCGATCCGGGTGGGCACATTACCCCGAAGCAGCCTGCACTGCACCGGAAAAAGCTCCCGGATCTGGAGTTCCCTTCTCGGGCTTGCGGTTCCCACCACCTTCATCTTATCAGGATCCTGCCCCTTCTTTACAAGGAGCACGTCCCTGGCATCTCCCCTTTCCAGAGATGCCCACAAATCCAGCCCGTCAGGCAGCTGCCAGGGCACATCCTTGGCGCTGTGCACGGCAATATCAATCGCACCGTCAAAAAGCGCCTTATGAAATTCCGTCACAAAGGCCCCTTTTCCGCCAAACCCGGCAAGGGAAACGTCAAGGAGCTTATCTCCCCTGGTTTTCAGGGGCACCAGCTCAAATTCCAGCTCCGGCGCCCTGCTTTTCATTGAAAGGATGACCCGTCTCGTCTGTTCCAGCGCAAGCGCACTGGTCCTTGTTCCCACTTTCACCGTCCTCATATTTTTCAAAATACTCCTTTATTCTGCGCTGATACCCGGTATGGCCTTTCGCACACGCTCCGCTTTCCATGATCTTTTTCCGCATATCGCCCATCTGCTGTGAAAACTCGGTCAAATCCTCCGCAAGCGTCTGCTCGATCTGCGCTCTCACCCCTGCCGCAACCGCCGGGCTTCTTCCTCCGGTACTGATTCCCACCGTCACATCCCCCCGCTTTACCAGCGCAGGGAAAAAGAAATCGCATTCCTCCGGAAGATCCGCCGCATTGACCCGGATGCCCTTTTTTCTTGCCAGCCGCGCCGCTTTGCGGTTGCATTCCTGGTCGGAGGATGCGGCAAACACCAGGGACATATGCTCCAGATCCTTTTCCTCAAACCGCCTCCTGATCAGCCGAAGGCCTGAAAGGGCTTCCAGCTCCGGAAGGATCTCCGGTGCCACCACCGTGATCTGCGCCCCGAACTCACTTAACGTCCTGATCTTTCGAAGGGCCACCCTCCCGCCTCCGATGACCAGGCAGGGCAATCCCTCCAGGGAAATAAACAGTGGAAAATATGCCATGGTTCTCCTTTCCGTCTCAGTTCTCCTGCTCCTCCATAAGCCTTTTGCTGACTGCAAGAAGGGTGCGAAGCTCCCCGGCGCCGGCGCAGTCTTTAAGAAGGTAAAACAGCTGTCTTGCGCTTTTTCCCTCGATCTGCCGTGTAAAATCTTCCAGAAGGGGAAGAAAACCGTGAAAGACAAGGTCTTTTTCCGCCTCCTGGCACTGGATCCGGATCAAATCCTCCGCCTGCCGTTTTCCCTCCTTCTTCTGGCCGTCATGGTCAATTGCCGTTTTCTCAAAAAAATCAATATTTTTCAGGCTGGCCCCCTCCAGCAGGACAAGATCCGGATCCATATCCCTTGGAACCGCAATGTCCAGAAAGAGCCTCTCTTTTTCCGTTCTCACCGCATCCCTGCATGCCTCGTAGGTAATCGTATAATGAGGGCTTGCCGTTGCGCTTATCACCACATCCGCCTGATCGATATAATGGTACCGCTCTTCATAGGCAATCTCTCTTACACCCTCCGGAAGCGAAATCCGGCAGTGTCTGCGCACGGCGGCAACGAGCTCGATATCCCCTCTTGCGGAAAGGTTCTTTGCGATCAGGCCTCCCATCTGGCCGGTGGCTCCCAGCAAAAGCACCCTTTTGACGCCCTCCTTAAAGTGCGCCGCCTCGCTGGCGCTTAAGGTCGCAATAGAGACCGAGGATTTGGACAGGCAGGTCTTTGTCTTAATCTGCTTTGCACAGCCCAGGGCACGCTGAAAAAGCGCATGGATGTAATAATCCGCAGCATGCGCCCCGCAGGCCGTGTTATAGGCGTCACGGATCTGCCCCAGGATTTCGTCCTCTCCCAGCACCCTGGAATCCAGTCCTGCCGCCACCCGGAAAAGATGGATGACCGCCCTCTCTCCCTGGTAGCTTCTGAAAAATCTGCGCAGTACATGAATATCCGCACCCTTTGCATCCGCAAGAAGTCTCTGAACCGCATCGCCTGCAGACGCATCCCCGGAATAATAAACCTCCGTACGGTTGCAGGTGGACACCAGAACCGCACCCCACACGCCCTCTATCCCCCGCATCCGGGCAAGGAAGTCCTCCGTCTGTTCCCGGTCAAAGGCAAACTGGCTGCGGATCTGTACCGGAGCCTGTTTATGGCTGATGCTCAGCACAAATAAGGGATTTCTGTTCTCAACCATTGGAATCCTCCCGGCATCCCGTGATATCCTTCACCACCTCCGCGGCGATCAAAAGCCCGGCCGTGGAGGGAACAAAGGAAACGCTCCCCACAACGCCGTCCGCCGCACTCCTTACAGGCTTTTCCCTGGAATAGAGAACCTTGAGGCTCTCCACGCCCCTCTTTCGCAGCTCCCTGCGCATGACCCTCGCAAGGGGACAGATATCTGTCTCATAGATGTCCGCAATGGTAAGACGGGAAGGATCCAGCTTGTTTCCCGTTCCCATACAGCTGATCAGGGGAACTCCGGCCTGCCGGGTCCGCAGAACCAGCTCGATCTTGGCCGTCACGGTGTCCACCGCATCCACCACATAATCATAGGAAGAAAAATCAAAAGTATCCGCATTCTCAGGCAGAAAAAAACAGGGATGCACACAAACCCTGGTCTGCGGACAGATGGACAGAATTCTCTCCCTCATCACATCCACCTTGTACCTTCCCATGGTATCCCGGGTGGCAATGATCTGCCGGTTCAGGTTGGAGATGCACACTCTGTCCCTGTCGATCAGGTCAAAAGCGCCGATCCCGCTCCTTGCAAGGGCCTCCACTGCGAAGCCTCCCACGCCCCCGATTCCGAACACGGCCACATGGGCCCCTGAAAGACGCTCCATGGCCTGTGGGCCAAGCAGATATTCTGTTCTCGAAAACGGATTTTCCATACCCAATCCAAACCTTTCCGCCGCCTGATGCCGCTTATCCGGCAATCTCCCGGACCGCCCTCTCCAGCCGCTCCAGAGCCTGCTTCAGAACCGATCTGGGGCAGGCGGTATTGACTCTCTGGAACCCCTCCCCCGCAGCCCCGAACATCGCACCGTCATCAAGCCAGAGCCTCGCCCTTCTGACAATCAACTCCTCCATCTTATCATGGGAAAGTCCCAGGGACCTTAAGTCCAGCCAGATCAGATAGGTTCCTTCCGGCTCCCACATTTTAACCTCCGGCAGGCGTTCCGCAAGAAACGCCTTGGCAAAACGGATATTCTCCCCGATATAGGAGAGCATTCCCCGATACCATTCCTCCCCGTCCCGGTATGCGGCAAGGCAGGCCGTAAGCCCTGCGGAATTGGGCTGGCTGCAGCCGCACGCAGAAATCCGTTTTTCAAAAAGAGTGCGCAGCCTCTCGTTGGGAATAAAAATATTGGACACCTGGAGACCCGCGATATTAAAGGTTTTGCTGGGCGCCGTGCAGGTCACGGTGATCTCCTCGTATTCCTTTTTCAGTCCCGCAAGCACGCAGTGCTTTCCCCGGAACACAAAATCACTGTGAATCTCATCGCTTATGATGATCACCTTATGGCGGTAACAGATATCACCGATTCTCTCAAGCTCCTGCCCGGACCACACCCGGCCCACCGGGTTGTGAGGACTGCAGAGAATAAACAGCTTTATCTGCTCCCTGACGATCTTATCCTCAAAATCCTGTATATCCATGTAATACTTCCCGTTCTCATCCTGAAGAAGGGGATTGTCCACGAGCCTTCTGCCATTTTGCAGCACCGCCCTTGCAAAAGGATGGTACACCGGCTGCTGGATCAGCACGCCGTCCCCCTCCCCGGTAAAGGCCTGTACCGCCATGGAAAGGGCGAAAACGATTCCCGGTGTTTTCACCAGCCATTCTTTTTCCACCCTCCAGTCATGATGACGCACATGCCAGGACCGCACCGCCTCAAAATAATCCTCCGCTGCATTGTTATACCCGAATATCCCGTGCTCCGCAAACTTCCTTAAAGCATCCTGTACATAGGAGGATGTTTTAAAATCCATATCCGCCACCCACAGGGAGAGCGCGTCCTCAGGCATTCCCTCCCGGGATGCCGTGTCATATTTGACGCTTCCCGTATTTTTTCTGTCAATCACCGTGTCAAAATCAAGATTTCTCTCCGCCATAAATCTCTTCCTCCGCTGCTGTAAATATCCGTTCCTTTTTACGTTATAAGACTTTTTCATAAAGATGATACCAGAAGAGCCCATACGCTTCATACCCCAGACTTACGGTTCCGGTCAACTGATATCCGCATTTTTGATAAAGCCGCTCCGCAGGAATATTCCCCTTTACAACATCAAGCCGGATGCTCACGCACCTTTCTTTTCGTGCCGTGTGTTCCGCAAACCGCAAGATCTCTGTTCCCACACCGCATTTCAGGAAATCAGGATGGACCGCAAGCGTATAGATGACATAAATGTACCTGTAATCATTTTCCGTCAGCCATTTTCCGTTTTTATACCCCTCTTCCGGCTCGTGCTTTAAAATAAACGTCCCTGCCGTTTTCTCCACACCCCGTGCAACATACAGCGCTTTTCGAATATGAATGTCCATGTCCGGATCCTCTTTCTGTCTGAGCATGTATTGGGTTTGCTGCCGCCCTCAAATAATCCATCTTTCCAGATAGGCGGCCACGCCATCCTCCTCATTTGAAAGCGTGATATCGTCAGCAATGTCTTTGACCTCCTGTATGGCATTTCCCATCGCCACGCCGATACCGCATAGCTTTAACATACCTATGTCCGCATAATCATCTCCAAATGCGGCGATTTCTGATACATCCGCATGGCACGCTTCGCATGCCGCCAGGACCGCCTTTTCCTTTGTAATCCCGCTCTTCGTAAACTTATACCAGTCGCCGTCCGAAAAACGCTGGCTGTCAAGCTCCGAGAAATGTCCGCATAATTTCTGCGCCAGGGCGGGATCGGGTATCTCGACACAGATCTTCAGCGCTTCCTGCTTAAAGTCCGTAAAATCCGTATAGACGCTGTCTCCCCAGCTTTTATCCTGCTCTTTTGGATCGGTTTTATAATTCCAGTAATGCGCATCTAATGTGTCAACCGTAATTTCGCAGTCCCTGCCGCATAGCTTTCTTGCCGCTTCAATAAAGCTTTTTGTCTCTTGCGGTGAAAAGGAGACGCAGCGGATCATTGTTCCATTTACCCGTACCAGCGCCCCGCCGCTGGAAATAAGAATATCCGGCTTTATTTCTCGCAAAAAACCAAGGCAGTTCTGCTCGCCCCTGGATGTGGAAACACCGATCAGATACCCGCATTCTTTGCATCTGGACAATATTTTCAACGTAGATTCCGATATGGTTTTATCATCCCTTAATAAGGTGCCGTCCAAATCAAAAAGAAATATTTTTGGTTTTCCCATTCTATGTTCCTTAACTCCGTATTTTTTGTGATTGTGAAACCTTTCAATTCATGGAACCTATTGTCTGAATCTTCCCGCAGCTTTCGGTTTTTGTATTATCTGCCATTTTCTCCGCCCGAAAGCCAGCGAACTTCACCGCACGCATTAAACCTGGCAAAACGCCTCAGACTTTTTTCCAGCTCCGCTTCCAGCTTCTTTGTGAATCTTACCCCCTCCTCATACCAGACATTCTTCACCACAAGGGTTTGCGTTTTGGCCTCGCAGACCGCCTCGATGCGCCCTGCGAACCGCTCCCCGTACAGGATGGGAAGCACGTAAAAGCCGTACTTGCGCTTGGCCTTTGGCGTGTAGATCTCCCAGCTGTATTCAAACCCAAACAGCGCCTCGATCAGCTTCCGGTCCCAGAGAAAACAGTCCAGCGGAGCGATAAACTCCAGGCGCGGCCTGTGGTCTGCGCCCCTGATCACCTCTTCCAGAAGCGGCAGATCCTCCGCCCTGCAGTACAGCCTGTGGCGCAGGCCTTCCACTTCCACGGACAGGATCCGGTTTTCCGCCTCCAGCTCATCAAACGCCCTCGCCCTTTCGGCTGTTGTAAGGCCCCAGATATTCAGCCACGCATCAGAGGGGCGGTTCCAGAGCAGGCCTACCGCTCCGATCCGGCGCAGAATTCTCCACTTTTTGTGTCCGAACTCATCCGGAAAGGGATCCGGTGCGCTCAGAAGCTCCCGCGGCAGGTGCCGGCATGCCAGATCATAGTATTTCCTCGTCCCTTTCTTGTGATGGATCACCAGCTCGCCTGTGGAATAAAGCTGCTCCAGCACGGCTCTTGCGGCCTTTGTGTTTCCCTGCCAGTTACCGCTCCAGTGAATGGCGGAATGCCAGTGTATTTCCCTCTCGATGGGAAGATCGTCCGAGCTTACCGGACCGTTCTTCTCGATATATTCCTTTGTCAGAACTTCAAGCTGCGCAAGCTCCGGAAACTGCCGCCCGCTCTCCCGCGCGGCCCGTCGGTAGCGCTCAAAACAGGGCCAGTCCCGGGCCGGCAGAATCGAGAGATTCTTGTCCGGATAATCCACCAGCCGCCGGTCCTCATAGAGCAGCTCGCCAAGCATCCCCTTCGTGAATCCCTTTACCCTGGACTGAAGGGTAAGCTCCGCATTTTTTCCGCAGGCATCCACCGGATCAAACTGAATACAGCCCGCCTGCCGGACAAAGGCAAGCGCCCCCGGCTTTCCCTCAAACCTGTATTTTCCAAGAAGTCCCTGCTTCAAAAGCATAAACTGCCGCGCCTGGCGGTTTGTCAACCGAATCATAAGCCTTCCCTCCACCAGTCGTCCGCCCATAATCAACCTTCTAAAAAGAACCCGTCAGTTCGATCTCCCCGCCCGGCTCCAGTACCATGGCTCCTTCCGCCGACTCAAGCTTTCCGCCGTAGGTGTTCCTCAATTCCTTCTCCAGCCTTTTGAATTCCGGAATATACACCCGCAATATCCGCCCCACGAGCTCCTTCGCCGCATTCCCGTTATAAATGTGCGCCATGTCATTTCTCGCCCTGAGCATTTCCAGCCAGATTTCTCCGTCAAAAAAAGGATACACTGCATACGCCTCCTTGATGATACCTCTGGGAGATCCGGTCGCTGACACCCTGCTGCCTTCATAGTCGAGCAATTCTTTTAACAGCTTCCACCCCAGTTCAAACTGAATGGAGAATTTATCAATAATCCCGCTGATAATGAATTCATTGCTCAGTATTTCCTTATCCGCCCTCTCAAGCACGCGCAGATTAGAGCTGTAATTGTCAAATTTTTTCATATAAAATTTTCCCTTCCGTCCAAATGGCCTTTTGCAGCTCTTCGCACACCATTCCATCCAGATTTATAATATCAAACCGCAGCGGCGTGGAAGTTTCCTCGTCCACAGCAAGGGCAAACCGCAGAATATCCCCGCCGCTTACCGCAAGATCAATATCACTGGCACGTTTATAATTTCCTCTTGCCCTGGATCCGAACAGAATTACTTTTTCCACGCCATACTCTCCTGCAAGAGCTCGTATTTCCTCAATCACCTGGGCTTTCATTCCCGTCTCTTCCATCATCCCGATTTTATTCCTCTAAAAACCCGCTATCCGCTGATTTTATACTGCATAAAATTACCGTTTTTTACAAAACCGAAATTCGTATACAGCAAAACCCCCATATCGGAGGCCGTGATCTGGACATCACCGCATCCGTAATCCCTGGCCTCGTTTACCACCCTTGAAAGCAGCTCTTTCGCAATTCCCTGTCTGCGGTAATCCCTGGCGGTAAACATACTGGAAAGCAGTCCCATTTTTCCGTTTGGACATCCAAAATGCGGCGGTCTTTCGACAAATGACATTCCGCTTGTTCCGACGATTCTTTCTCCGTCAGCCGCCAGCCAGGAAACAAAGGTTCCATCCGCCATATGCCGGTTACAATAATCCCTTAAAGCAGGTTTCAGATCCAGCTCCTGCGCCGCCCCTTCTTCCCGCAGCTGGCGGATTCTAATCTCTATAAATGCTTCCAGTTCCGTTTCGGTTAATTTCCGGTATTGAACAGCCATAGATCTTCTCCGCTTCTTTTCTATATAAATCCTTACTTTTCGTCCAACAGATCCTGTACGGCGCTCCATTCGATAACCGGCACGTTTTTCTGGCAGGAAACGGATGTCTTTCTCTTTTTGCTGCTTACCTTTATGATATTCAGAATCAGGCTTCCGGCCGCCAGGGCAAAGCAGATGCCTGCCACGACGATTGCGATTGTCAGGCTGTTGTCCACCCCCGAAAAGAAATAACACCCTGCACCGAGAATGATGCCGACGATGAAACAGACAATCGGCGTTGTGAACATCTCGTCCTTTGCGCCGCTGACCGCCCAGGACTGGGGCTTATGGCAGTAAGGGCATTCATCCTTGAAATCCGTGGAATAAATATGTTTTTCCGTGACATTGCGGTGCGCATCCTTCACAGCCCTCACAAGATATTTGTGGGCGATCTTATTCAACGTCTCCGTTCCCTTCAGATCCAGATCCTTGAAATTGCTGTTGATATCCGCCTCCATTCCGGTTATGGTTGCCGTCAGCGGCCCGCTGTCCTTCATACACTGCTCGCATCTGAAAGAATACGGCACTTTGATTGACTCTGTCTTCGTATGCTTGTAATAAACACTCATTTTCACTCCTCCTTTAATGTCAAGCATTTTATTATACCACGCATTGCAGACAGAAGACAAATATTTTATAATCAAAACAGATGGAGGAAAACGTATGAGAAGAAAAGACAGAGAAGTTACGGATTTTGACAAGATGATGGAAATCCTTTCCGCATGTGATTGCTGCCGGTTAGGCCTTGTAGATGAGAATGGCGCATATATTGTGCCCTTGAATTTTGGTTACGAAGAGGCAGACGGAAAATTGTTCCTCTATTTTCACGGCGCAGCAGCCGGAAAGAAAATAGATTTGATCCGGACACAGGAAACCGCTTCCTTTGAGATGGATCGAAAACATCAGCTTGCCCAGGGCGAAACAGCCTGCGCCTACTCCTATTTTTATCAATCCATCATGGGAAACGGGAAAATTCAAATCGTAAATGAATATACCGAAAAAGTCCACGCCCTTAATGTGTTGCTGTCCCACTATTCTGCGCAAAACGAATGGGATTTCAACAGAGAACAGGTTGACAGGATTGCCGTAATAAAAATGGAAGTCACGAACTGGTCTTGTAAAGAGCATTAGTCAACACCCGTGTTTATCCCTCTGCGATCCAGTTACTGCAGACGTCTACCCACCCGGAGGAATTGGAACAGGAATCGAGCTCTTCAATGGACAGTTCAACGGCGCTGTTGCCGCTTCCCCCTGCCGGGTAGACGGTCTGAAAACGCTTTAAGGATATATCCAGATAGACCTTCATATTGGGATTGACCGCAAAGGGACATACGCCGCCGGGAGCATGCCCGGTATATTGTTCTACCAATTCCCAGGGTATCATTTTTGCCTTTTTGTGAAAGCAGCTCTTATATTTCCTGTTATCTATTTTCGCATCCCCCGCAGTCACAATGAGGATCGGCTCCTCATCCAGCAGAAAAGACATGGTTTTTGCTATGTGTTCGGGCCTGCAGCCGATTGCACTTGCGGCATCCTCAACCGTTGCCGTTGTCTGCGACAGCTCGTGTACACGCCCTCCCAGGCCAACTGTTTCCAAATAATTCTTTACTTTTTCCAATGACATCTTGTTCCCTCTCCATTTCAAAGTTCAATCCAATACCGTTCCAAATAGATATCCTCTTCTTCCAAACGGACAGTCGATTCATATACCCCGCCGTTTTTCACAATTGTCCTGCGGCTGCCCTCATTTTCCGGAACACAGCTTATCAACACTTTGTCGATGCCAAGCGCTTTACATTCGGGAAGCACCCTTTTGAGCATTTGAGCCGCATATCCCTTTCGCCGTTCACTCGGGCATACCGAATACCCAATGTGCCCGAAATATTTTTCAAGATAATCATTCAAATAATGCCTGATCTGAATCACGCCAACGATCTTATCGTCCGATTCTCTCACATAAATATACTGCGTCATTGGCACATGTCCAGGCGGAGTTGTCTCAGGTTTTTTATATGCCTCCAACTGATCCATCCAGTCCCCGGTATGTTCGAAACTTCGAAGCGAACCACACCCATCCATGGATCCGCCAGATAAAAGGAATTCCTGTCGGAATGCCTGTATTTGTTTATCATAATTCATCGTCGGTTCCATTAACTTCATAAACTGAAATCCTCCGACTTCAAACTGCAGTAACGCCTTCCCCGGACTGCCGTGAACTTCAATACGCAGTAATCCGGATCCGTGACGCCCTCCTTATAATACATGGTATCCCCGCTCTGCCAGATCTCTTCCTTGATCCCGGCATCCTGCAAGACCTCCATGGTTCCCACCAGCATGATTGCCTCGTAGCGAAAACGCCCTCTGTTATAGAAATACAGACTCGCTTTTGGATTTTTCAGATATTGCCCGGTTCGCACGGATGAGGTATTGGTGGAAAAGTAAAAGCTGTTCCCCTCGATCTTGCGGGGCGTGAACACCGCCTTTATGTTGGGGAATCCCTCCCCGTCCACGGATCCGATAAACGCCGTCTTCTGTTTTTCTGCAAATTTCCTGATATATTCCAGTGTGATCATTTCCAGTCCTCCCCTGTCGTTATTTTCAATTCTCCTGTATAAAATCTCGCCGCTACTTATACCCATCCTCCCACTGTGTCAGCGTCTCCAGGATGCGGGCCAGATACCGCTCGAATTCCACCCGCTCTTCCTGCGAGAATCCCCGGTAAAAGAGATGGTTCATCCGCTGCGATACCTGCTCGTATTTCTCCCGCAGGGTTCTTGCATATTCCGTGAGAGATATGATGGTCTGGCGCCGGTTGTCAGGATTGATCGTCCTCTCCACAATCCCCTTCTGCACCATTTTGTCCACCACAATGGAGACCGTGTTTTTCGCAAGAGACGTCTTTCTGCTGATCTCACTGACCGTCAGATTGTCATTTTTCCACAGGACAAACAGAATCCTTCCCTGCCCGCCGCTGATCTCTGTTCCGTTCTCCCGCAGCAGCTTTTCGAAGATTCTCTCCTGCCGCTGCTTGATCTGTGTAATATAAAAACCGCCCCTTGTCTCCAAACCAAACCGCCTTTCTCTTTATCAAAAGCTCAGCCATGTCAAATCCTCTGTTTTCGTCATGTCAATTTCTTTGCCCTGGATAACCATTGTAGTGGTAAACCAGTGACGCTTTATAAACGTATTGATCCGTTCCCGGTCGGAATCGCTGATTCTCCTGCAGTCCATGATCGTTCCCTCCTCATTTCTTCCCTCTCAACCGATTCCTTCGTATATTCCTGTTTAAACCGCTCGATGGCTGCGTCAAAGAGAATGCTTCCCTTTGATAATATAATTCTTCCTCACCTGCTTGCATCATCAGCATGACGCTAAAAAATCAAGGATCATCGGGTTAAGCTCCTTCGCCTGTTCTCCGACAAAATGCGGGCGGTGTCCCCCGCCCTTTACCTCATAAACCCTTGCCGATGAAACTTTTTTCTTAAGCTCCGCACAAGTCCCAAAGGGATCCTTTTCACCGTTTATGAAAAACGCCGGGCATTTGATTGCCGCCCATTCATCGTCAGTCAGACTCGGATGCGTTTTCCAATCGTTGACCGTCATCCTCAGGTAAGTCTGCCAGTCACCTTTGCAGGCTTCATTGTGCCTTACTTTCATATCTTCAATAAATTTGGTATCGTTCTTTTCCAAAAGGCTTTCCGGAAGAAAACTGTCTGCGCTTTCCGCCCTTGGATAAGCTCCTCCACCGACCAGGACAAGGCTTTTCACCTTTTCAGGGTACTTTGCGGCCATATAGCATCCCACATATGCACCGCAGCTGTGACCAAACAAATGTGCAGACGGAATCTCCAAAACGTCCAAAAAATCCGCCATATCGTCTGCGATCATGCGGCTGTTCCATTCCAGGCTGTCACACATGGTTCTGCCGTGGCCTCTGAAATCAGGTAAAAGGCAGCGGTAGCTCCCCGAAAACGGCTGAATCTGGGCAGCGAAAGCCAGCAGCCCCCTGCTGAAATGGCTGTGAAGGAACAGCAGTGCTTCCCCTCTGCCGAACTCCTCATAAAACATGTTAAGATTATTTACTTTAATATAAGGCATCCTTTTTCTCCATCGTACAATTCTCACAATACTCTTCTTATCTTCTGATCTTCTGATCCTTCTTTCAGATCTCTTTATAGAACCATTCTAATTAGAACAGTTCTATTCTATCATATGCGGCTATGAGAGTCAACACTCAAAGTTTCGCCTCCCGATTCATTTTTCCACATCTGGTATGAACTTGAATCCCACAGCGTCGAGGATTATCCGGCAGACTAATATGTTTTTTCGATTCCGACAGACAGACAGGATGAATCGAAATACAATCTGCCGCTTTTTAATTGACGGGAGTGACAATCGGTTTCCCGTTCTGATCCACCAAAACGCTCATCCCGCAGCCCGCTGTCAGAGTAGAGGCTGCCAGAAGGTAATTCACTCCTGTTTCCTTGTCTACAATAATTTTTTCCACATTGGTAAGCCCCTGTGAATAGACTTCTACAAAACGATCCTTTGCCATATGCCTGCGCTCCTTTCCCATCCTGTCGTTGTTCTGCCAGCACAAACATACCACAAAAATGCCGGCATAGGGCTCAGATTTCCCGAATGAACATCAAAATTTCCTGAATGGAACGAAAAAGGCCTTACTGGTTCCCTTCCGCTTTTCGGCGAAGCTTTGCCTTGCCGCTGCGGGAGAGCAGGCATTCACGACCGCCCGCCCACAGCTTATTGTGTTTTAAGTCCACCGCCTCAATCTTATCCGCGGCCACCAGATAAGCCCGGTGTGTACGGATAAAGCCCTCCCCCAGCTGTTCTTCCAGTTCATTCAGGCTTCCAAGGAAATCGATCCGGCCGCCCTGGGTATGCAGCAGGACATGATGAGCAGCGGAGGCGGTTTCAAAAAAGAGAATACTGTCCAAAGGAATGTGGCGTACCACCTCCCCTGTCCGCAGGGTAAGCGTCTGAACCGGATTGCGGCGCTGCTCGAGAAGACGCATGTTGATCTCCTCCAGGCACCGTGCCGCCGAAGGCCCAACTCTCTCCGGCTCCTTTACAATGTAATCAAACGCCTCCAGATGATATTGAAATGTGCGCCATGCCAGTTCGCCGTAGCCTGTGATATATACCAGCGTCCCGTAAGGATCCCGCCGGCGCAGCTGCTGTCCCAGCCGGAAACCGTCCCATTCCCTGTCCTTGAGATCCACGTCCAGAAAATAGATTCCCTGTCTGCCGTCTTTTGCCGCATCGAGCAGCTTCTGCGCACTGGCTGCGCTGCATACAACCTTCATATCATAATTCTCCGCCAGAATCTTCCGCTCTAATGCCGTCTGAATCTGCTGGCGGATCGCATCCTCGTCATCGCAAATATAGATTTCAATCATGTCCTGTCCTCCAGCGTCAATTCCTGTACAAACACGTGATTCTCCCAGCTGGTACAGACAGTTGCATTGGGATAACCCTCCAGAATATGCCGGTAACCGGACAGTCCAAGACCCCTGCCCGGCCCTTTGGTAGACCAGCCATTCTCCCACAGCTTTCCCGGGTCGATAACATTCGTATAAGGATTGGCCACCCGAAGAAACACGGATCCGCCCTGAGCCAGCAGGACGATTTCAACCCAGGGCTGTTGCACATCCTGTGCGGCCTCTATCGCATTGTCCGTCAGCACGCCCAGGCAACGGACGAAATCCCACACGTTTATGCTTATGCGCTCTACGGGGTAGAGCACTTCCAGGCGGCACTCAACGCCCTTATTTCCCATATCGGTAAGCTTACACAGCAAAAGGCTGCGTATCTGAGGAATCCGCAGGTTGCCGATTTGAACGGATAACCGGATCTTTTCACCCAGGTGCCGGTCAAAGTCCGCATCCAGCTCTGGCAAAGTGGCGCACAGTACATCCTGCGCCCCTTCCTGTGTCTGCAGGGGCAGACCCGCCAGGAGATTCTTATAGTCGTGCCGGAAAGAGCGGATCTCCCTGCGGATATCTTCCAGGCTCTGTTCGTAAATCTGCTGCTGGATGATGATGTCACGCTGCGCCTGAAGCAGGCGGCTGTCATCAAAACGATGAGCCAGATAGACGATCAGCCCTATCATCAGCAGCACCAGCACAACGGCCAGGCTGTAATATGCCGCAAGATACTGCCCCCGGACGCCATTTTGCAGAATGAGAAAGGTTTCCATGGAAATTTCCAGCGCAAAGATGAGAGCAGCCGTCCTGCGCAGATTTGCCTGATCCTCAAGCAGCAGCCGGAACCATGTGCCAAAATGCAGACGCTTCAGCATGGCGGCAGATGCCGCAGAAAAAAGCAGGGCGGCGGCCATGGCCGCTGCATCCAGCTTCAGGCCGGACGGAAACATCAGAAACAGAACCTGGACCAGAGCAGTGGCGGCCACCTGCAGAATACCGGCCATACATACGGCGGAAAAAGCCCGCCAGATATCCCACCGCCACGCCCACGTCACCCACAGGGAACACATGACAAGCGTGACAAAAGACATGATGAAATATCGGAGGATTCCAACTTCCAGAACTGCGGACAGTCCAAGGGAAAGCAGGAACGCTATGACCGGGGACAAGGACAGCGGCGGCAGTTTTTTCAGCCTGCTCCATACGGCCTGTTCGTCCGTCACCGCCAGCAAATAGGAAACCAGCATAAAATGTCCCGCCACCGTATCCAAAAATCCAAGCAAATAGTATTGGAAGGTCAGCATGGTAAGCCCTCTCACTGCGTCACCAGCACATAACTGGCACTTCCGTAAAACCCGTTTCTGTCCTTATTCTCCTCTTTCCATTCTGCCGCAAATTCATATACCTTTCCGGCTTCCAGCTGCAAAAGCGGCTGTCTGTAATAATACCGGGCAACCGTCTCCTCCTTTGCCTTGCTGTTTCCAATATCCTCCGCATTCCAGCAGCGCACCACCAAAAGATCAGGGGCAATCTTTGTGGAAAAGCTATAAGGCGCACCGTCCATCCCGTTATACTCCGGTATCTTAAGCTTCACGGTAAAATCCATGGACGCCTCGTCCAAAGGTGCGGCCCCGCAGGCCACGACGCCTGTCCCCTCACCGTTTTCCTCCACATTCCAGGTATAATTTCCGGATCTGAGACTGACCGGCTCCATCCGACTGGACAGCACATCACAAAGCGTAAAATCCGGAGCACCGGTGAGAAGAATATCTTCCTGTACATCCTCCTCATCACCCTGCAAAACGAGAATCTGCTCCGCCGCATATTTCTCATGGCCCTGTTCATCCTTTTCTCCCAGCACTCTCATGGAGATCAGGATTGACGTACCGCCTTCCAGCTCTGGAAACTGCGGCATTTTCTGCACTCCAATTACAGCAAACGCTCCCGGAAAATCATTCGTATCCGAGCTGATCAAAAGCATGTCGTCCCTGATTTCCTTCACATGCGCTTTGATACCCACAAGCTCGACGGTTTCCTTTCGGCCAGCCTGTTTTCTTTCCGCCGTCTCTTCATCCGCTTTCTCTCTTTCCGGTTCTGCACTGGCTGCGGCGCGGACTTCTGCCTCCACGGCCTTTGCGCTGTTTCCCCTTGCGTTCTCCCCGCATCCAGGGATGCATAAAACCATACCGGCTGCCATTGCACCTATTAAAATCATAAATCTTCTCTTCCCCATCCTGCACCTCCGCTGCTTTTCCATCCATATCGGGTTTCTATATATACGGTACGGTCCTGCCCGGCCATTTTTGTGGATTTATGTTATGTTTTTTGCCTCCTCATATTCGCTCACAGTGACATTCAGCCCCTCACAAGCCTTTTCCAGAGTAACCTGAAAAGTCTTCATGACGTTTTCGATATCCTTTACCAGCCGTCTGGCATCTCCGAATCTGATCCCTTCCTTTCTCCCCCGTCTTTCGTACTGATCAAACAATTCGCACACGGTAATCTCATCCTCCTCCCTGATTCCCTGCTGCCTCAGCCATTCTTCCACATCCGCCGTATCCGCATCACCGGAAAGCACCCGGATCATCCGGATCAGAGCCGCCTTATGTCTGACCTTCCTGTTCGATCGGTAATCCTTTCCCTCTGCAAGGAAGTCGGTCACAATGCGCATATCACTCCGGAACAAACTTCTCGTCTCTTCCGGCAGATATCTCATCTCAAATACGTGAAGGTGCATCTCGTCAATATACTTCCATTCCTTTTCCGAAAGCTTCCTCTTTTTGAACAGCTGCCAGATACTGCGGCGGCTTCTCCATCTGGGCATTCCCCAATACAGCACAAACGCTATGACCGGAAAGGTATCTTTTGCTTTCTCTTCATATTGGTCTCTGTAAATGCTGCCTACGTACCCCGCCTTCCGAAGGGGCATCTTTCCATCCGTCCGGCTCTGGTTCGCAATCAGATACATCAGCCTGATACGTCCGTCTTCTATCTCATACTTACACAGATCTTCCATCTGACTGCGCAGCTTCTCCCTTCCCTGATAAACCGTTTCCGTGGGACCTGCCAGCAGCCTGCCCGCCGTCGTCACCTGATCTCCCTGATAGAGCAATACATTGATCACGTCCGCCGCCGTGTCCGGATAGGATAAAAAATCTTTTTCCACAGTATCTTTCTTTTCTTTCGTTTTACTCATCCGTCCTCCCTGTGCAGAGACGGATCGGAACTATACAGGCGAAAACCTGTCGCAGCCGCATCCCGCCGAACCAGCCCCTGCCAATTTTTATCTGTTGCAACAATTTTTTGGAATTTAAGCATGGAAATCTGGTTCGGACAGGAATAGAATTTCCCGATAATGATGAGGAACACCCTCACAGATCATTTTTACTTTATGCTCACTCCGATGATTACAGTATACTCCGAAGCAGGAGGGATTTCAATGGTATTGCGTTACTTTATAAATTTTTCCCGATTTGTTTATTATTGTTTATCTGACTGCCATCCGCTCCCCGCAGCAGATCCGCATACCAATATACCACGTTCTGAATCCGGTACAGCTCCGATTCCCGGCTCGTGCTGCGCCAGAGCGCCTTATAATCATAAAACCATTCTTCCAGCCGCTGCGCCAGCACCCCTTTAGAAACCTCCTGCGCTCCCTTTGTTCCAAACTCCTTCTCTCCCACAAAACTGCCTGTCAGCGCAAGCAGCTCCATGCCTCTCATTCCGATCAGGTACGCCGCAGCCCTCTCCCGGCCGGAGCTGTCAATCTCGGGGAGAATGCGGCAGAGCTCCCCGGCGGCTCTGCGGATCTCTTCCAGACACTCAGCCGTTTTCTCAAACATTTCCTTATCCGCATTCCCTTTTTCCAGATAATTCACGGCCTGCCTCCATCCAAAGCCCTGCTCCGGCAGGCCTGCCAGCAGGGTTATGAGAGATTCTGATCTGTCCCCGTATTCCAGCAGGGAAATCTGGCGGCTGATCTCCTCAAAAGGAAGGGTTTCTCCCCGCCAGCTAAAAGCCGCCCCATAGATCATGCCGGCCGTGCTGAAGTCGGGATGGTTGATATGGCCGTAATCCCCCCAGTCCGTGTTGAGCACTCCTTCCGCCCCGTAGGTCAACGCATAGCTGCACATCCTGCGGATATTTTCATAGGAATCCCGGATCCTTGGAATCAGATGGTTCCATCCGTTCACACCAGGACAGGTGTACTGCCGGATGCCGCTGCGGGCAAATGCCTGGGTTGCCTCGGGTCCCTCGTTGGCATCGTACCCCCAGTTTAAGCAGATCGTTTCTTTGGGAAGCTCGGATACCGCCTCGGGAAAGCTGCGGATAATGTCCCCCCAGAACATGGGGATCTTCCCTCTGGAAACCACGTGATTGCAAAGCTCCCTCACAAAGTCAAGATACAACCTCCGGGTTCCCTTCTCCCCGGCCAGTTCTTTGCTCTCTCCCTTTCCAAGGTCAAAGGTTTCGTCCGCACACAGGTTAAAGTAGCGGGATGAGAAAAGCGTCATATACCTGTCGATCATTTCCTTCGCAAAGGTAAGCGCCTCTTCCTTGGACACGTTCAGGGTGTGGTGCAGCATCCTGTCCACAAAGCCGAAGGGCTCATCGGCCATCTGCGGGAATTCCCCCAGATGCCGGAAGGTCCGGGTCCGGAGCACCTTATAGAGATGCCCGAAGCTGGAAAGGCTGGGGACAAGGTCAATGTGATGCTTCCGGCAGTGCCTCTCCAGCTCCAGGATATCCTCCGCCGTCAGAGGGGTATCGTCTCTCCACACCTCGCTAAGGCCCGGAAACAGAAAGCTGTGTTCAATATAGATCTGCAGCTGGTTGATTTTGTAAAAGGACAGCTTTTCCACCAGCTTTTTCAATTCCGTAAGCTTCGGGATCCTTCCCCTTGTCACATCCAGATAATAGCCCCTGTTGGCGATCTGCGGATAATCCCTCACCCTCATACAGGGAATCACCGCCTTTGCCTGCCGGATGATCTGGCGCAGTGTCTGCATCCCCATGATAAGCCCGGCCCCGCAGGGTGCCGTCAGCCGGATTTTGCGCTGCGTCACCTCGAGCAGATACTCTTCCTTGCCGTTTTCCCATTCGCCCTCAGGGTTCAGGCCCATGAAAACCGCAGTGTGCTCCGTCTCCTGCGCCAGAATATCCAGGGAAAATCCCACGCTCTCCCTGATCTCCTGTTTCAGGAGGCAGGCATAAAAATACGACTCCCCGCAGCTGTTATCCACAGTGATCACACCGTCCCAGGGAAGCAGGAACTCCCCCGCTTTCTCTTCCACGCTGTAAGGCTTTGGTATCATATACACTTTCACTGGCATTTCCTCCTTGTGCCAAACACGGCTGACCCTCTTTGTGCCAGCCGTGTCTTTTTTCTTACATCTTACTACATTTTTTCTTATTTGTAACCATATTCCTCGCAATAAGCGGTTAACGGCGCCGTGATCGGAACCGCAGGGATCGAGGCGGTCGGCACGAAATACAAGGTATTGTCGAATATGGCAGAAATCCGAAAGGCTTCCGCTCCCGCATGACAGGCTTTCAGGAAATTGTTTATATGCGATTGGAGTTAGAAAGCGAAAACGCATTTGACAGCCAGATTGTTTCGTGATAGAATCTTACTAAATTTTTCATGTCTGTATATTTTTTGACAGATAGCCAAGTATAGTGAAGAGCTGTACTTGGCCTTTTTACCGTTTGGTCAGAGGCGTACTGCGGAAATTACAACAGCATAAACCGTTCAGGGAGGAAAGCAAAATGGAATGGAACCTATTATTTTTCTTTAACAGCTTATTACTCGGAGTGGGACTGGCAATGGATGCCTTTTCCGTGTCCCTGGCAAACGGGCTGAACGAGCCCGAAATGAAACGGCGGAAAATGTGCATAATTGCCGGTGTGTTCGCCTTTTTCCAGGCCCTCATGCCAATAACCGGATGGATCTGCGTGCACACTATGCTGCGGTATTTTCAGATGTTTGAAAAGCTCATTCCATGGATCGCATTGCTTCTGCTTCTCTTTATCGGCGGCAAAATGCTGCTGGAAGGCATCCGGAGGACAGACGGGGAAACCGAAAAGCCGAAAACCGGAATTGGCACTCTTCTCGTCCAGGGAGTGGCCACCTCCATCGATGCGCTGTCCGTGGGATTTACCACCTCACAGTACGGCCTTTTCATGGCAGTGGTGTCCGCACTGATCATTGCCGCAGTGACCTTTATCATCTGTATGGCCGGATTGATCATAGGAAAAAAATTCGGAACAAAGCTTTCCAACAAGGCAGCCATTCTCGGCGGCATCATCCTGATCATTATCGGGCTCGAGATCTTTTTCGCATGAGTATTGTGGCGAAAATGCATTTTGCCCCCAGCAAAAGCCTGTCACAAAATATGTCGTTGCGTATTACATCAAAACCGGGTACACTGAGGGTATCCTGAAAGAATACCAAAAGAAGAAAAGAATTTTCCAGGGAGGTACTGTTTATGCCGCTTTCCGCTATTCCGCAGCCTGAAATAATCGAAATCAATGAGAATCTTCGCCTTCGCCGATATGACGGACACTATGAAAGGTTCCTGCCTCCATATCAGAATCCCTATGTGTATCAGAATTCAGAAGGCATTTTTGATGATGCCAAAAAACCGGATCTGGACTATGTAAAACGCATGTGCAGTTACCTTGACCGTACCGGAGAGTTCTATTATATAGAAGCAAAAGAGAACGATACCTATATCTGTATCGGCGACCTCACTGCCTACATCTGGAACCTTCCGTCCCAGAAAATGCATGAATCACTGGGCTTTCGTCAGGTTTCCCAAACGGAAAGGGAATTGATCTATGAACTGACACTGTAGACAGGGATGAAAAGGCGGACATTTCTCATGGAGCAAGGCCGCCTCACGAGAATCCCCATGCTGCGGCCTATTTCACAGCTCCTTTAATCTACGGCCCGAAGCCGCTCCACCACGCTCTCCTTTTCCAGATTCTTAAAGCAGAGGCAGGGAACCGCCGCCGCAAGCACGAGCAGAATCGGAGTACAGACATACAGGGGAAGGAGCGTGAAGCGGAAGGTGGTAAATCCTCCCTCCACCATTGCGCGGACACCGATCCCCACTCCCGGAATGCTGGCTGCAAAGGAAACCGCAAGGGTGATCACCGCATAGAAAAGTCCCTCGTAGATCAGCATCCTCGTAAGCTGTCTTCTGGTCATTCCCACGGACTGGATCATGGCGAACTCCTTTTTCCTGGAGATAATGGCCGTGATCATACTATTGGCAAAATTCAGAATTCCCACCAGAGCGATCACAATGCTGATCACATTTCCCATAACGGCCTGAGAGCGCGTCTCCCTCTCATACTGCTTTGCCATGGAGCTGCGGGAGGTGACAGGCAGGCTCCTGTCCACCTCGTCGGTATACTGCTCCAGCATCTTCTGCGCTTTTGCAAGTCCCTCGTCAGACACATTCACGAAAAGCCTTCTTGGGGTATTTTCCGGCCACCTTGCCTGAAAATCCGCTGCCGGGATGATGAATTTCAATTCATGGCCGGTTTTCGGATTTCCCTTTTCCGATGCTCCTTTCGTAACCGGATTGGGAGCCTTTACTATCGCCATGACCGTGTAGGTTTCTCCTTCCAGTTCAATCTCCGTTCCCAGAGAGGCCGTGGGATATACCGGGTTCTCTCCTACCCCGTCCGTGCCGGTGCTCACCGCAATCACATGGCCGCCGCCGGAAAACACTTCCGCATCGTAAGAGCCTGCAAGAATATTGTACTCCTCCATGGTCTTTTCCAGGGCAATCCCGTCAAGACCCAGGATGAGCGCAGCTGCCTGTCTGGAGGAAATGGCCTCTTTCAGCATCTTGGGGCCTTCCGGATCATATCCGACCCACTCTGCCAGCCTCTCCTCGCTAAAATAGCTTTCGAGATTGGCCGCCGTCTGCTCATCCAGCGCAAAGGCTGTCTCATGGGAATAGAGATGTCCGAGCCCCTCCAGACCCTCCAGGCCTTCCACCCGGCCTAAAAGCTCTGCGTTCAGCGTATTCCCCCGGGGATCATAGCCGTTAGAATAGTCCTCACTGGTGAGCTCCGAGAGCTCAAAGTCAGCCAGCGTCAGCTCCTCCAGATATTTTTCCATGTCAAAGGAAGCATTTTTGGCATAGAAGCAGCTAAGAAGCACCAGCCCCAGAGTCAGGGAGAGAATCACCACCGCGGTTCTCCTGCGGTTACGCCCCAGGTTGGAAAAAGCCATGGCGGGAAGAGAAGCGCCTTTTTTGCTTTTCTTAATCTTCCTTCGTCCCCCCTCCGTTCCATTGTAACGCAGCGCCTCCATGGGAGAAACCTTTCCCGCAATGCGGGCGGGCCGCAGACAGGAGATCATGACCGTGAGATAAGAAAACAGGGCGGAGCCGATAAAGATCACAGGACTTACCGGAACCCTGGCATTTTCCTGGGAAAAGCTTATAAACACCGGAACCAGCAAAGCTCCCACAAGATAGCCGATCATAAGTCCCGCAGGAATCCCGATCAGGGAAAGACGCATTCCCTGTCCGTAAATCATCCTCCGAATCTGCTTATTGTCTGTCCCCAGGGTTTTCAGTCTGCCGTAAAATTGAATATCGGCCGTTATGGAAATCTGAAACACATTGTAGATGATCAGGTAGCCTGCCACAAACACCAGAGCCATTCCCAGATACATGGGAAGCCCCTCCTGTGCCGCCATGTAATTCATCTCCGGAGAATAAGCCAGATTCACATTATAGTCAAGGCCCGTAAGACCCGTCTCGGCCAGGATCTTATCCATGACCGCCTCCATATTCCGAGCCGTGTGCAGCGAAAGCTGAGCCGTGCGCAGCCCGATCACCTGACCCTCGCCTTCAGCCCCTTCGATCATGCGCTCCGCAAAGGAACGGCTTACCCAGGCCATAGACGCATAGGCGGAAGCGTTTGTCTCATAATAACCGCTGAGCCGAAAATGTGCCTGTGTCTTTTCCTGCCCTGTTATGTCCCTGCGGAAAAAAAGCGTAACCTCCGCTCCAAGCTCACAGGGCACTCCCAGCCTCTCAAGGGTCTGCACATCCAGCACGATCTCATCATCCTCCATGGGCATGGTGCCCGTCTGGGGATAGGAAAAGCTGTGCTTTGCATTATAGTCGTCAGACCAGCGGATCTCCACCTGCTTTCCGGCAAGCTCCTTATTTTCCGCAATCCCCACAACCAGACTCTCCCCGAATGCTGCCACCTCGGGCCTGGATGCGACTGCCTCCAGCTCTTCCTTACCAATCCCTTTGAAGGAAATCTGTCCGTCGTAGCCGGTCTGCCGGAAGGTCATCTCCGTCACGTTCCGCTTAATGCTCTGGGCCAGCACAAACAGCACGGTGAACATCATGGTTGTCAGGATGATCGCAAGCACGGCCACCGCATTGCGCATCCGGTTTGCCTGAAAGCTGCGCCTTGCGAGGGTTCGTATCATAAAAGCACTCGAATTTTGTTTCCTCATCTCCTCTCACCTCCCTGCTCACAGATCCTGCCGTCCTCGATCCGAAGGCTCCTGTCCGCCTGCTGTGCGATCTCCGGATTATGCGTGATCATCACGATCGTCTGACGGAATTTTCTGCCCGTCTCCTTCAAGAGGGCGATCACCTCGTCGCTGGTTACGGAGTCCAGGTTCCCGGTAGGTTCATCCGCAAGCAGGATTGCAGGCTTTCCCGCAAGCGCCCTTGCGATAGCCACTCTCTGCTGCTGCCCGCCGGAGAGTGTGTTAGGCATGTTGTAAAGCTTTTTCTCAATCCCGAGGAGCGCCGTCACCTCCCCGATAAAATCCTCGTCCGGCTTCTTCCCGTCCAGGTAAATCGGCATGGTGATGTTTTCATACACGTTGAGTATGGGAACCAGATTGTAATTCTGAAACACAAAGCCGATATTTCTGCGGCGGAACACGGTGAGATCCTCGTCCCGCAGCTTGCTCAGTTCAAAATGATCCACCCGCACGCTCCCGCCGCTCGGCCGATCCAGCCCTCCCAGCATATTCAGCAGCGTGGACTTGCCGCTGCCCGACGTGCCGATAATCGCCACAAACTCCCCTTTTTCTATGGAAATACTCACACCGTCCAGAGCCTTTACCAGATTCGGTCCGCTCCCGTAGTGCTTTGTCAGATCCTTTGTGCTCAAAATACTCATAGTCTTACCTCCTGCATTGCCCGGCCCCTGGCCGTTTTCTTGTTCATGACCTGATCGTAGCAGAAGCGGTGCCGCCGTACAACGCCGGATGAAAAAACTAATATCCAGGAGGTAAAAACTACTGATTTTCAAGTTTAAAAAAATTTGGTATTTTTATGGTAAACGGAGAATGGAAGTGATATAATCAAACCTGCAAAATTAAAACTATGAAGGAAAAAGAGGTTTTCCATGAATCATTTAATTATTCCAAATGGCTATCAGTCCGCCTTAAATCTCCACGATACGCAGATCGGCATCAAGACAGTCAAAGATTTCTTCCAGAACCTGCTGGCCGAACGCCTGCATTTATTGCGAGTTTCCGCACCTCTGTTCGTAGAGCCGTCTTCCGGGCTAAACGATAACCTGAACGGTGTAGAGAGACCGGTCACTTTCGGCATCAAAGAGCAAAATGACGCACAGGCCGAAATCGTCCACTCCCTTGCGAAGTGGAAGCGGTTTGCCCTGCAGAAATACGGCTTTTCCTATGGCGAGGGGCTTTATACTGACATGAGCGCCATCCGCCGCGATGAACAGACCGACAACATCCATTCCATTTATGTGGATCAGTGGGACTGGGAAAAAATCATCTCAAGGGAAGAACGGACGATTGATTTTCTGAAGGAAACGGTGCGCATAGTCTATAAAGTCCTGCGCAAGACGGAAAAGTATATGGCGATTCGGTACGATTACATAGAAGAAATCCTGCCTCATGATATTTTCTTTATCACCACCCAGGAGCTGGAAGACATGTTTCCTGATATTTCCCCCAAAGAGCGGGAATACAGGATTTCAAGGGAAAAGGGCGCAGTCTGCATCATGCAGATCGGCGGTCTCCTGAAATCAGGCGAAAGACACGACGGAAGAGCCCCTGATTATGATGACTGGGCATTAAATGCGGACATCGTTGTTTACTATCCTGTACTTGACATCGCATTGGAGCTGTCCTCCATGGGCATCCGCGTCGATAAAGATTCCCTGCTCAGCCAGCTTGAGAAGGCCGGCTGTCCGGAAAGGGCCGCCCTGCCCTTCCAGAAGGCGATTTTGGAAGACAGAGTGCCGCTTACCGTCGGCGGCGGTATCGGCCAGTCCCGTATCTGTATGTTCTTCCTGCGAAAAGCGCATATCGGGGAGGTTCAGTCTTCGCTGTGGCCCGCCGATGTCATGAAGGCGGCGGAGGAAAACGGCATTATGCTGTTATAATAACAAGATGCCAGGGTCAAAAGGCCATTTTTGAATTTTTCCAACTGTCCGGCATAGCCCAAAATCATTGTTTGCTGTTTGAGGGCAGCTTGGATGAATTACGGCAGAACGCATTGCAGGCTGGATTTGCTGCGGATAATAAAATTAGCGTGGCTAATTTGGAAGATATGTTCCTGTCTAAGGAGTTGGCAGTATGAAAACAGATGTAGTGGCATTGCTTTTAACGTTAGTAAACAATGTGATAATTATAACAATTGCAGATATCTTCCTAATGGGTGCACTACACTTTCATTTTTCAATGAAATCTAAGAAAAAGGAGGTTATCATTACAAAAGCAAACAGAATAGACTTGCAAAATGGATACCAATGTTCTGCATTTTCATCAGCCTATATTTTGAGGCATTTTGATATTGAAGAACATGGTGATAACTTATATGAGGTCATTCCCAATAAAAAGAAAGATGGATGTGTGTACCCAAAAGGGATACTAAATTTACTTTCCCAATATGGCTTTAAGGTAAAGTATTGCGCCGGAAATATCGCTGCACTAAAAAATGAAATCAGCAAAGGAAATCCAGTAATTGTGATGATACGGATACAGACGAATAAAAATCACTTACATTATGTGCCTGTTGTTGGTTATGATGAACAATATATTTTTATTGCCGAATCTTTAGAGGATTTTGTTAATTCCAATGAGCAATATTATAACAGGAAAATTTCCGTAAAGGAGTTCAAAAAACTATGGAATACAAGTATGCTTAAAATGCCGTTTTATAGAAATACATATATAACAATATCTAAAAATTCCATTTTATCGGGCTGTTGAAGTGCCAAAACAGTGCGGCGGGGCAAGTGTTTACTATCCCGCCGCTTTTTCTGTTATCGCTCCATATCCTGCTTTCTGTGGGGTTGTTGTTCCTGCTGTTCCTGCCGCAAGATACGGTAAACGCTCTCTCTGATTTTCCCGGCTTGTAGTGAAAGCGCACCTACCGCCAAAACAAACTTTCCTGGGTGATTTGTCTCGGTAACAAGTCGGACTTTAAAACAGCCTGTTTCACAAGCAATCGCAAAACAGGCTGACGGCTGCGAGCGAACAGTGACTATCAAAGCAAACCCGGGAGGGTAATTTTCTGAATGTACTTGACAATATGACAATAAGCCGTTATGCTGAACATTGTTCATATTGAAGGGATGATGGGATGAATCTAGTTGTAACATCAAAAGAAGACATTTTGAAAACCAGCCGGGAGCTGATTCAGCGGCAGGGATGGTCTGCAATTAATATCCGGTCTGTCGCGGCGGCCTGCGGAGTATCCGTGGGATCCATTTACAATTATTTTGATTCCAAGGCTGCGCTGGTAAGTGCCACGGTGGAAAGTATCTGGTGCGAAATTTTCCGCCACCCGGAGGATGAGGCTGTGTTTCAGGACACGCAGGCCTGTATCGGCTGGATATATGGTCAGATGGAATACGGCTGCAAACGATATCCCGGTTTTTTTACGCTGCACTCTCTGGGCTTTATCAGTGAGGACAAAGCTGATGGAAAACAGAAAATGCAGCAGACCTGGCAGCATATCCTGGGCGAGTTATGTTCCGTTTTAAAGCGGGACTCCAGGATTCGGGCCGATGTCTTTACGGAGCAGTTCACACCGGAAAGATTCGCCGACATTTTATTTTCCCTGATGCTGTCCGCTTTGCTGCGGCAGGACTATGATCCCACCACTGCATTGGAAATCATCCGCACGACCCTTTATTAAAATTCCACTATGCGTGGTATTTTTTATCCCGCAAATTGAACAATGTTCATTCACTGAAAAACGGTATTTACTGCCACAGTAAAACTGTACGGAAAGGAGAATAACCTATGCAAGCAATTGTAGAAACCCTGTTTGATGCCGTCTATCTGATCTCGGTCATTACCATCGGAGTCTTAATGATCCGCGGCAGCAAAGGAGAGCGTCAGTTCCGTCTGTTCGGATGGATGGCTGTCGTGCTGGGGGCGGGAGATTCGTTCCATCTGGTTCCCCGGGCCATTGCCCTGTGTACCACCGGTCTGGAGAATTACACCGTTCCTCTGGGCCTGGGAAAATGGATCACTTCGGTTACGATGACGATTTTTTATGTGCTGCTCTATTATGTGTGGCGGCAGCGGTATAAGATTAATGGTCAATACAGCCTTACCGCAGCCGTGTACGGCCTGGCCGGAGTAAGGATCGCACTGTGCATGATGCCCCAGAATCAGTGGCTCAGCGCCGACTCGCCGCTCTCCTTTGGCATATACCGCAATATCCCCTTCGCCCTGCTGGGCCTTCTGGTGATCGTGCTGTTCTATCGCAGCGCCAGGAAGCATGGGGATAAGGCATTTGGCTGGATGTGGCTGACCATTGTGCTGAGCTTTGGCTTCTACATCCCGGTAGTGCTGTGGGCAGATGCCATTCCCCTGATCGGAATGCTGATGATCCCCAAAACCTGCGCCTATGTGTGGACAGTACTTATAGGATATTTTGCTATGAAACAGGAATGCGAGTAAAGGAGGAACATCTATGAAACGATACATGAATACAGCCCTGCTGTACGCCGTCCTTGCAATGGCTGGCGGTGTGTTTTATCGGGAATTCACCAAATTCAACGGCTTTGACGAAAGAACCACCCTCTCAGTTGTCCATACCCATTATTTCCTGCTGGGCATGGTGTTTTTTCTCCTGCTTCTCCTGCTGGAAAAGAACTTTTCTTTCACCAGTGCGAAAACAGGGCGCATACTGGCCGTCTATCATACCGGTCTGAATCTGACCGCCGTGATGCTTGTGGTGCGGGGAGTGGCCCAGGTGACGGTGCCTGCGCTTTCCTCCGGCATGAATGCGGCAATTTCCGGCGTTGCCGGGATCGGACATATACTGCTGGGGGTCAGCATAATACTGCTGCTGGTGCAAATCAGGCGCAGCGTACCGGCTGCCCGGTACTGATCCATATATGAAAGACGCCTGCGTGATGCAACACGGGCGTCTTTTGCTGTATGTATATCTATAATTCCCTTAACTTGTCCTGATTTCTCTGGCATTGGATTTCTTCTTTTCCGCAACAAGTAAACTGTGATAAAAATAATTCGTATACCTGATCTCTTTTTGAGAGCAATAGCTATCTATATCAGCGGATAATTGTTTCCAGTATTCCATGTTTTTATTGTTATATATTTCTTTATAATCATTCAGATATTGTGGGTATTTTTCAGCGATATACTGCAAAATCTCTTGCTTGTAGTTTCCTCGAAGATTCAAATTCTCAAACCAATATTCACATACGAATCCTGATGTCGCTTCCAGGATTTCCTTAAAATCTGTTATGTCCGGAAATATGGGCGACAGAAACAAAACAGTATAGATTCCCTGTTTGCGCAATTCCTGCAGGACGGCAATGCGCCGGGTAATGCTGCCGGCATGATCCATATCACTTTGAAAACCGTTATCCAAAGTATTGACAGAAACTGCAACTATTAAATTTTTCAGCTCTTTTAATACATCGATATCCCTCAGTATTAAATCAGACTTAGTGGAAATCGTAATCTGACAGTCCGCCTGCGTCAATTGTTTTAAAACATCTCTTGTTATCTGATATTTTGCTTCGAAAGGATTATAGCAATCTGTTACAGAAGAAAGAAATACGGATTTATGATACAGCTTTTTTACATTTATTGGTTTGGCGCAACGCTTTATATCAATAAAATCCCCCCATTCCTCCGTATGTCCTGTAAAGCGTTTCATAAAACGGGCATAACAGTATTTGCAAGCATGAGGACAGCCAACATAGGGATTAATCACATAATCACTGGCCGGTAAATTGGATTTTGTAATCAAGTCTTTCGTGTCAATTTCTTTTTCCGCAATATTCAAGACAAACTACCTCCATACCTCCTATGCTTTTGCATCAAAGCTGTTCTGTGGATTTTCCATATTTACCGCTTCTTCACTTAACAGCGGAATCCCTCTCTTTGCATTTCCCCATGCCTCGTTATAGATCATGCACATTTCCGTCTGTCTGGAAGCCTCCGCATTGGTGGTATACATCGTCCACCCGTTATTGGAATACGTCGCCACCATCTCCCCGTTTTTATCATAAAACTCTATGTACTCGCAGTCTCCTGACGGCAGCTTCTGATATTTCACTTTCCCTTCAAGCAGCGTTGCCACAAGATCTATCGGTTTCAATACATTCTGCCTGTTTTTTGAGACAGCCTTCAAACCGGAAGTGATGATCCCTTTTCTGTCCGGGGACACTTCCGATGTATAGCTTTTCATCAGCCTGTTAAACCCTTCGGATTTGTTCTGGAACTGTCCCTTCTCAAAATCTTCATAGGCCTGTTCCCTGATCCGCTTCCGGTATTCCTCCTCACTGATGCCGCTTTTCTTTTTAGAGAAAACATATTTGTCATTAAAGTCTGGCAGATGGATACCGCCTATGCTTCCTGTTCCCGAAAAGCGTCTGTTCTGCAATGAACCGTTGAAACAATTAACCTGCATTTTTATACCCATACCTTTCCCGCACATCTTCTTTCTCATATCTTCTTAAAATTAATCTTTCTGTCTCCGCTATAATTCTTTTATTCTCCATGTCATACCGTCGAATGTATCTTATTTTTAATCCGCAGGCAGGCTTCTATGTGCATTATCCAATGTCTTGAAAATGGCATCTGAATCAGTCCTCGAACATCTTTATTACACCAGTAATCAATCAGCCAAACGGCATTTTCATCTGTACTTACCACATTCAGAGATTTTAAATATTCCTTTCTGTCTTCCGCTATTTTCCTTTTCAACCCGTCATGAGACATTCCTTCAACGATCTTCTCGGTGCTTTCCTTCACCTCAAAGATGTACGAATATAATTCTTTTAGATTAAGCTTCTCTGAAAAGTCTGCAATCTGCTGTTTTACAAGTTCATTTCCTGTTGTAATTATCGGCGAATTGATACGTGTCTGATAGTCCCCTGCAAAAAAAACCTGTTCATCCTCGTTTATCACAGTATGCGCGACAATATCTTCAATACGGAAAATATGCCAAATTGAATAGGCAATCGTTTTGCTATGATAACCGTCTGCGTTTATAAAAGGAATTGCGTCAAAATCCTCTCTGCATGATTCCTCTCTGATAGAGATCAAGGTCTGCATCAGTCGGTTCCGCAAATCAAACAAGGTTCTGATACCTTCTTCATAAGTATCCTTCTTTTTAATTTGCGCCTGCATTACTTTATTAAGTTCAGACCATTCTTTATTCATAATTTATCACCTGCTCAATCCCGATTTCCTGAATGCTCAACACTATTACCTTATCACAGCCGCATCTATAATTTCAATAAAATTTCCTTTTCGCAAATGTGTGCCCATTAAAAATCAGCCTGTAAATATGTGTTGCGGAGGTCAGGTAAACATTTTATAATCAATTGTATAAAAATCTTTTTCAAGGGAGGAGCAGATTGATGAACAGGAAAATAGGAGTGTATGGCTCTGCTGCCAATCTCATTGCCGTGGTCTGTTTTGCTCTGTCTATGTTATTCGGCTTTGATTATGGCAGTTATGTTTCTTCTATGTTCATTGCGTTTAGTTTTGTACTGATGATGTGCGGATATGCTTACTTTGCCGAGAAGAAAGTAAAATTAGCGGGCCATGTTTCAGCAGCCTTTGCCGCTGTATACACAGCCATCATTCTATTAGTTTATTTTGCACAGCTAACGACTGTCCGGCTAAATGACTTAACACGGCAGGCTGCCATGCTTCTTGATTTTCAGCAATGCGGATTGCTGTTCAACTATGACCTGCTGGGCTATGCCGTTATGTCATTGTCTGCATTTTTTGCCGGCTTGACAGTGCCGTCACAGACGAAAGCAGACCGATGGTTGAAATATCTGCTCATACTGCATGGCGTGTTTTTTATATCGTGTCTGATTTTTCCCATGCTTGGATTATTCAAACCGGATAGTCCCACATGGATAGGCGTGGCAGTACTGGAATTTTGGTGCTTATATTTCTGCCCTATCAGCATTTTATCCTGCTTGCATTTTTCTAATCGAAAAGAATGATTATTATACTGACTTTCAATCGAAGCTTTGCTTCGATTACCCTAAGGTTTTCAGGCTCCTGCGGTATTTTGCCATTTCCTCCTCGCTTACCGTGTCAATGATGTGCTGCAGCTCACTGACCACGGAATCCCTCTCCTTTGGCAGATAAGCGGTGACCGGGTAAAAATTTGAACCGGAGTTGGCAAAAAGGTGTGTCCGTATCTGTAAATTCCGGATAAATGTCTGCAGCTCCTGTAAACGTTCCTTCTCCCCGGCGGGAATAAACTTTCCTTCCTGCTCCATACGGTACAGTTCCGTGTCCGGGAACAGTGTAAGGGAATCCACGGATATAAAATAAGGGTTTAACCGGCTGAACAGCTCTGCACTGTTTACCGCGTTCCAGTACCCTCTTCCCTTCCCCGCAAGCCCGGTCATGTAGACAAAATAATATTCTATCCCCGCCTCATCCAGCTTCCGGCATTGTTCTAAGATATCAGCCGCCGTATATCCCTTGCCTGCCAGTGCAAGCGTGTCATCATCCCCGCTCTCCGTTCCTATGCTCAGCCCGTTTACTCCCATTGCACGAAGCTTCTTAAGCTGCCACACTTCCTTGTCCCTGATATCCCGGATAATGGCAAACATGGCCATTGTCTGACATTTGATGAGATAATCCCTCACCGTGAGCGCCCGAAGCTTCAGGTTCTCATAACTCATGGCAAAGGGGTTCGCCCCCGTCCAGAAGATGCGCCGCACATGGGGCTGATAGCTCCTGATCTCCGCCAGATCTTCCTCGAACTCCTCCATCGGCGACATACGGAAGCACTCGTCTGCGTAAAGACTGCAGAAACGACATTTCCCATAAGTGCATCCGGAAGCCGCCTGTATGATGACAGAATTCGCCTCATAGGGCGGCCTCCACGTCCTTCCCGCAAAATGCACCCCAAACCACCTCCCCTACAGATGACGGACGCTCTCACGGTAACGCCGCAGTTTGTCCTCGCCCACATTCTTTATGATATCATCTAAGAAGGCCAGAAGCTTCTTCTTATCTTTGGGTAAAACACCATTAAGCCAAAAGGCATTGGAAGCTCCGAACGCCGCAAATTCTGTGGGGATCTCCAATCCTTCCACCAATGCCCGGACTTCCCTGTACTTTTCCGTCTCGCTTTCCTCCTTCCAGTTCCCCTGCCGGATTTCCCCATAAAGCTCTGAATCCGGATAGATGGTCAGCATATTGGCACCGATCAAAACCGGATGGAGTTTATTGCATACAGCGGCAGTGACCCTTGCTCCGTCCTCCCCTCGCCCCGCACCGGATATGCCGCTCAGATAGAAAAAGCTGTAACGGATGCCGGCCTGATCCAGCCGCCCGCACTGATCCAGAATGTCAGCCGCAAGATACCCTTTGTTCATGAACCGAAGCGCCTCGTCATCCGCTGTCTCAATCCCGATTGTCAGCCCGTCATAGCCGGCCCTGCGCAGAGCGGACAGTTCCTCATCCGTTTTCAGGGTAATGTCCGTCACCCTTGCAAAGCTTCCGATTGTTTCCATCCCCGGAAAATATCTGTGAAATCAAGTACTGTCTTTTTTTGTCAATAGTCCACTTTTTCATACTATCGGCAAGAAATGACCGTGTATTGATTTTTTCTTGCTGCCGGGATATACTCATGGAAAAAGAGGTGTAAGGAAATGGCTGATAATAAATTCAACAACAAGGATACCATTGCCCGCTGCGTTCCAATGGGCAGGCTCCAGTCTGTAATCGGCGGCAAATGGAAAATCCTGATTTTATGGTATGTATCCTTTTACAAGGTCCAGCGGTTCGGGGAACTGATGCGCCGCCTTGACGGAATCACACAGTCCACGCTCACAAAGCAGCTCCGGGAACTGGAAAGCGACGAGTTTCTCCACCGGGAGATTTACAGGGAAATCCCGCCGAAGGTGGAATATTCTCTCACCGAGTTTGGGGAGAGTTTTATCCCCGTCCTGCAGACGATGATGGCCTGGAGCGAGGCATATCTCTGCCCCGATTACAAGAACCCATATGAGAATAAGGTCTGAAAGTCAATTTCCCATATAGACATTCTGCGCAGCATCCTCCCTGACATATTCAATGATTTTGTTTTTAGGGCGGATGGAACAAAAGACCATTTTGGGGGAACATACAATGTATCCTTGCAAAAAACTGCGTAATTTACTCATTCTTTTTTACATCCCCAAACTTACAATACTGTTATCAAAAGCAAAGGGGAATAAGAATATGGCTGCATTATTGGAAGCGAAAAACGTAACAAAAATTTATGCAAAATCACAGCACCCAAGCCTTAATAAAGTATCGTTCCGCGTAACGGACGGCGAATTTATTGCCATTATGGGGGCTTCCGGATCAGGAAAGACCACATTGCTTAATGTTCTTTCCACGATTGATACACCCACGAGCGGCAGCATTACAATAAACGGTGTCAATCTTAGAAATTTGACTGATTCCAAAGCAGCGGATTTCCGCAGGGATAATCTGGGTTTTATTTTCCAGGAATATCTGCTGTTAGACAGCCTCACTATTTTTGAGAATATCGCCGTTCCACTGACGCTGCAGAAACTCTCACCGAAAAAAATAGAAAGCATGATACGGAGCCTGGCGAAAAGTTTTGGTATTGACGCACAGTTAGATAAATATCCAAGTGAGCTCTCAGGCGGGCAAAGGCAGCGCGCTTCCGCTCTGAGAGCCATTGTGAAACATCCGAGCATTTTATTTGCAGACGAACCGACCGGGGCATTGGATTCAAGTTCCGCAACAGATTTGCTGAACACTTTAAAGGAATCAAACGAAAGTCTCCATACTACGATACTAATGGTCACACATGATGCTTATGCCGCAAGTTTTGCTGACCGCATCCTGATTTTTAAAGACGGCTGCATCATTCAGGAATTATTGAAACAAAATGCTGACAGGCGTGCATTCTATGAATCCATTGCACAGACAATAGCAAAATTAGACACAGAAAGGTAGGGAAGTACCCATGAACCATTTATCAGCGGCACTCAAGAACCTGAAAAGTAATTTTTCCTTTTATGCCCTCTATTTATTGTCCATTTCCTTTGTGATTACTATTTTTTTTGCATTCACTTCGTTTTCCATGAACAAAGTTATGCTTGAGAAAATATCAGGCGACGGGCGGGTGGAAACCATGTGCAGCACGATTTCCATATTTCTTATGGCATTTGTGATTTTTTATATGTCCTATTCAAACCGTTTCTTTCTGCGCCGGCGCACAAAGGAATTGGGTATTTATGCATTATTAGGCTATCGGAAGTCCACGATACTGTCCCTGCTTACAGCAGAAAACCTGCTCTCCTGTTTCGGGGCTTTCGTAATCGGAATCCTTTTGGGCGGTCTGTTCCACAAAGGCATTGTGTTTGGCATTACAAAATTATTGGATTTGACCGTCAGCAATTCAGAAATACCGTTCTTTAACCTGAATGCCATGGTAAAGACAGCATATTTTGTTTTTGCCATTATTATCATATTATCGCTGTCCAACAGCAGATTTCTTTTTAAATCTTCCCTTATGGATTTAGTGCGGTTTGAAAAAAGTGCGGAAAAGCAGACAAAGTTTCATGCCGTTCCTTCCATAATCGGGTTTGTATCTGTCATTTTGGGATATGGCATTGCCCTTGACATCCTGCGGGGCGAAAAATCTGTCTGGTTTTCAGTCGGTTTTTATGCTGTCGGAATGCTTACATCTACACTCATTCTTTTTGGGACAGTGCTTTTTATTGCGTCTTTTCTCCCTTATGCGGTACAGACCGGCAGGAAAAATAAGAAGAAATTTTATACGGAAACAAGAATCATTACTTCACCGGGTTTTATATACCGGATGCGCTCCAATTCAAAAACACTGATCATGCTCTCATTACTGTCAGCCGCAACTTTGACTGTTTCAAGTGTTATGGCTCTCTCCCTGTATTATCCGATTGCAGCAGTATCCCGCATTGCGCCGTCAGAAATCGAGTGCCGTATTGAAAAGGAGAGCGATCTGTCCGCAATCATGGAGATCGTGAACAGCTATTCATCCGGAGATGATATTACATTCCTGCAGACCGATATTTATAAAGTTACTTCTACTGCCGGGCAGCTTCCCATGGAATACAGTGTCGGAACTTCCAAGGGAGATGCTGACAACGAAAAAATCCTTCGGAATGCAGGTTTTGAATGTATCTCATATTCTGACTATACCGCCATTCTGAAAGCGCAGGGGCGGCAAAAGGCTTTGGAGCAATTTACAGCACTAAACAACAATGAGTGTATTTTTGTAAGATACCAGCCGGCTTCCGGCAAGGACGAAACAGGCAGCACTTATCCACTGCTCATAAACAATACGGAAATACCTGTCACTGTGACCATGACCACATTAGATAATCCTATTTCTTTTGCAAACAGTGTCGGTACTTTGATTGTAAGTGACAGTTTATACAAAATGATGTCTGAAAATGCTGCCCCCGAAACAAAAGTCTTAAGTATAAATGGAAGTTCCATAACAGGTAACGAGGATCTGTTTCAGGCTTTGTCTGCTTATTTGGATAAAAGTCCTTACCTGCAGGGCAATTCCCACAGAATACAC
>Ga0137308_100444_pt2 | contig 44790 bp, 49 predicted proteins | sample Inofrocosms_June_FD_97181 | JGI IMG/M metagenome (GOLD analysis project Ga0137308, IMG submission 97181) | Mouse cecal microbial communities from Vienna, Austria - N-Acetylneuraminic and N-Acetylglucosamine D2O microcosms_June | ecosystem: Host-associated > Mammals > Digestive system > Large...
GCGGGGCAAGGCAGTTTGATACACATGCTATTATAAACAGATACGACACCAAAATTGCTATGACGGTGCTGGCAGACTTTATCATGCTGGGACACCAGAAAGTGGGAAGTTTTGCGCTGAGCTCGGATAAAACCGAGCTTTTTTCTGTGGCAATCGGCTCTTTCCTGGATGTGATCTGCGAAACGTTTAATAATCAGGGCATCCCATCGCTCATTGATGTAAACGGAAGCTATTTTGAAGGGATTACAGATTACCCGAAACTGACGCATGGAGACATTGAGGACGTGGATATTACAAAGCTGGCGGCGTTTATTAAGGACTTGACCGGCGTAGGGGTGCTGGTTCCGGATGAAGACCTTGAGGATTATGTCCGTGAAGCGGCACATCTGCCGGAGCGCGCTTTGTCAGAGGACAGGCGTGTGCCGGACGAACAAAGGGAAGCCCAGCGCCGCAGACCGGAGCAGACCGTCGAACCTGAGGTCAATCAGGAAGACGAGAACGAAGACCCGGAAGAAGCCAAAAAACGGTTAGGAAGGATATAGGACCATGGGCTTTATGTTTATCAGAAACCGGTGTAAGGTAAAAAAGACAGAACAAGGGGAAGACTCAGAGCAGACCCTTACAGAACTGGAAACGTACCTGGAAGAACATAAAGAGGAGATTACGGGCCTGCTGCTTATCTTGTGGGCGGATCAAAAAACAGCTCTGACGCCAGAGGAAGTCCAGGCCGTCATTGAGGCGGATGGTGTTCCCCTCCTTTTATTAGAAACCTGGAGGCAGGACTACTCCCATTTCGTCCGGAATTATCTGGAGCCGTTGTGGCAGGGTGCGGCGCAGGCGGGACAAAGAGCTGCGGAGAATTCGATTTCTCTGAGTGAGGCGCCTGGGCAGAATTCAGATTTTTTGGATGCGGATGCATTGGTTTTTCGATGGATTCGTGAACACGGCGCTGAACTTGTCACAAACAGTACAGAATCCCAGAGGCAGTCTATTAAATGGATTTTGGAGGAATCCGTGCGGGAGAAAATGTCGGCAGAACAGCTTGCCGGACGCATCCGCCAGACAATCGGCCTTACCAGGCCCCAGACCGCAGCAAACCACCGGTACTACACAAATGCGTTAAACCGGCTTAGGAGAGAGCATCCGGATATGGAGGAAAGGGCTGTCCTGCAAAGGGCACGCGCGGCTGCGGAGAGATACCGAAAAAAGCAGCTGAAATCCAGAGCGCTTACCATAGCGCGGACAGAAATTGCTATGGCCTATAACCAGGGACTGGACGCCGCCGTCAGGTACTACACTGGGCTTGGATTCATGGGGCCCAAAGTGAGAAAGATATGGGTTGCCGCCAGGGGGGACCGTGCCTGTGAAATATGCAGGGCTTTAGACAAACATTATGCAGACCTGGACGACACAATCACTGCTGAATATAAGAAAACGGTGTACAAAAAAGAAGTAAAGAGAACGGCCGCGTCTTTTATCCCGCCGGCCCATCCGCGTTGTGCCTGTTCTTTAAAGTATGAGGAGGCGAAAGAGGAATGAAAAATTTCAGCGATTATGTATTTATAAGCCCACATCGGACGGCACAAAAAAGTCCGGCCCCAGAATCCGATCCCAAAGAAGTCTTGAAACGTATGTTTCGGATTCACAAGTCTGATGATGACCAGATGCTGGCATTTGGCTGGGCAAGCGTGGCAGTGACGGAAAACGGCGAACAGATTGAGGACTGGCAGGAAGATATGATAGACCCGGATGTGCTGGAACATGCGGCTTACCAGTTTGTGGAGCTGTACCGGGAAGGCGGAGAGATGCATGAACGGGGTGGTGCGGCGGTACTGGTGGAAAGCATGGTATTTACAGAAAAGAAAATGAAATCGCTGGGAATCCCATCAGGTACATTGCCTGTCGGGTGGTGGATAGGTTTTAAGGTAACAGATCCGGATGTATGGGAGAAAGTGAAAAACGGGACATACAATATGTTTTCCATTGAAGGGGAGGCAGAAAGGGCAGACGTATAAAAGGGTAATGAAAATGGCAAAGAAGTTGAAAAACCTGCTGGTAACGAAGGTGGATTTTGTGGATGAAGGCGCAAATCCGCGGGCAGATATTAAATTATTTAAGAGAAAAGACCCAGGTCTGGCGGGAGACGGAAGCCCTCCGGAATCCATTATGGGGAAAATTACAGGAGGGATATCCGGCATATTTAAGAAATCAAAAGACCCAGTGGAAAAAGGAGAGGCATCCTCTTTTAAGGAGGCCTTGGGGGAAGAAGGAAGAGAAAAGATACTGGATGAGATATGGACCGTATGTTATGCCTTGCAGCGCTCCCTTGGCTCCATCATATCTGACCGGGAGCTGGAAGCTGCTGAGACGCTGGAAAGGCTCAACGAGAGTGCGGGGGAGTTCTGTGAAGCACTAAAGCAATGTGTCCCTGTATGGGCGGCCGGAATCCCTGCTAATGTGAAAAAGCGTCTTGAAGTGCTGGATGAATCAGAACTTCCTATGCTGGAAGCTGCTCACGCAAATACAGGGGAACTGATAGAAAAAGCAAAAAAACAGGGAGGGGAATTGGAAGACATGAGTAAAATTGACAAGTCAAAAATGACACCAGAAGAAAGAGCAGTGTACGAGGAACTCATTCAAAAGTATACGGTGGAAACAAAAGAGAAACCAGAGGCCATTGATAAGAAAGGTGATCCGCCTGAAAAGGACGATATTGACGATGATGACAAAAAAGAGGCCGGCGGAAAGTGCCCAGCAAAAAAGTCGGTATATGCGGAGGAAAATCCAGATGGAGGAGAGGACAATGTATATAAAGGCATTCATCCAGCTGTACGGGCCGAGATTGAGGGATTGAAGAAATTTAAGGAAGAAGCCGAGTTAAAAGAACTCATGGGCATTGCCAAAAAGTACGAAATCATTGGGAAAAAGCCCGAAGAACTAGCTTCAACACTGAAAGTTCTCAAGGCAGCTGGCGGAACTGCTTACAATGACATGATAGGAGTTCTTGATGCCATGGTAAACACCATTGACAGTTCGGGCGTATTTGGTGAGATCGGCAAATCAAGAGAAGGAGCCCCAGAGTCCACAAGGGATGAGTCAATAGCCAAAGCACGGGCAAAGGCTGCGGAAATCAGGAAGGGAAATCCCAGTCTGACGGAGGCGCAGGCTTTGGACGAAGCGTTTCTGTCAGACCCCGAACTGATGGCAGCATTTGATGAATAAAAAAGGAGGGATCTATGGGAAAAAACAGTTACGAGTATACGGGTATTAACACCAGTGCCACAGCCGCATTTCCTGCAGGGACAGACTTGACGGATATCGGCGCAAAGGCAGTCGCTTTGTCTGAAGAAGGACTTTTCATGCCAGAGGCAGGCGCAGAGATTGTGGGAATAGTACCAATCTCTGAGGATGAATCCTACCAAAAGGGCGAGGATGTCACCGTACAAGTAAAGGATATCGGGCTCTGGAAGGCAGGCGCAGAGTTTGCGAGGGGGACGCTTCTTGCCACAGATAAAGACGGCTTATGCCAGGAAGCATCTGCAGGACAGTGGGTATGCGCAAGAGCGTTGGCATCTGCATCGGAAAAAGGCAGTCTCATCCGGGTACAGATTATCCATGCGGGGCAGATGGCACAGACAGCCAATACACCATAATCAGGAAGGAGATCACACATGAATGTAACACACGCAGGAATCGGGGGCATTATGGTTGACATTGCAAAGGGATGGCATCCAAATATGTACCTTACGAATGTATCGATTGCGGCATTCCAGCAGGCCGGTTATTATGTCGCGCCTACGATTTTTCCGGTCTGCCCGGTAGGATTGAGCGCGGGGCAGTATTACATCTTTAACAAAGCAGAACTGGCAAAGGACCAGGTGGGAAGAAAACCGGCATTCGGTAAGGTTGACCCGGCGGTTTTCAGCCACACAGAAGCAACCTACAGCTGTAAAGTTGACCAGATCATTATCGGAATTGATGACATTGCGGCTCTCAATTACCAGCGGAGCAGAACGCCGGCTTCTATTGACCCGCGCCGGACAAAAGCACGGCTTGCCAGTGAGCAGATCAAACTACATCTGGACAGGATATTTGCCAAAGCGTTTTTCCGTAAAGAGGTATGGGGCAACGTCAAAATGGGTGAGGCGGGGACTTTGTCGACTGGACAATTTGGATACTTCAGTGACGCGAATACGGATATCATCGGACTTTTTGACGATTATAAGCGGGACATCCTGGTATCTGGCCGCAGGCTGCCAAATAGATTGACCCTTGGTTATGATGCTTATGTGGGAATGAAAAACCATCCCCAGTTTCTGGAACGCGTCACCGGCTCGGGCAGTACGCCGAATCCAGCATTGGTAAATGAGCAGGTGATCGCAACCGTACTGGGAATTGAGAACGTAAAGGTTTTGTACAGCACAGAAAATGCGGCAGAGCTGGGGCAGACAGAAAACATGCAGTTTGTTTTTGACAGCAAATCGGCACTGCTCAGTTACGCACCGGCGGCTCCGGCCATTGATGAACCGTCTGCAGGTTATATTTTTACCTGGGATATGCTGGGAGATGGAAACTGGATGGCAACCTCCACCTTCCAGGGCGAGGGCGGCACACACAGCGAATTTATTGAAGGGCTTATGGCGTATGACATGAAAAAAACCTGCGATGATCTCGCCATTTTCCTGGATGGATGTGTGGCCTAAGGAGGTGTGGGAAATGTATACAGTTACAAAACCTCTGAATCTGAGAGGGAGACGCAGAGTGATGGGAGAAATCGTAGAGAATTGTGATGTAGAACAAAGCCGGGCGGCCTTTTTTATTAGAAATGGCTATTTGTCAGAAATCAGTGAGAAACAGCCCAATACTGCCGGCGGTTCAGCGTCTGTATCTGCAAAAAAACAGAAGCCTGAAATTAAGGTAGATATTCCAATTATCAAGAAAGACGGGGCCATGGCATTGTCCACTGCCCCTGAGTCTGTTTCTATGGCATTGTGGCTGATTCAGACAGCGGCTGCGGAGGCTGTCCCGGAAATTGCCCAGGTTGAAGATGAAGATATTCTGATTATCCTTGACGCCTGCGACACCCGAAAAACAGTAAAGGAAGCGGCAAGAATCCGTGCGGCAGAACTGCATGGAAAAAATGCTGCCGATAAAGGCGGTGGATGATGAAGAAAAGCTACACTTATAATCCATCCAATGTAGGAGTATATGGGATAGACCGGATGAGATTTGAGCTGGGGGATGTAATGGTGGAAGGCCGGGAACTTACCAGCGCACTGTGTGACGAAGAATATGGCGCGGTTATTCCTGAGAAGGTTCATACAAAACGTCAGTGGAAAAAGGCAAAGCTGGCCTGTCTAGAGAGCATTTTCAGACGTTTTTCTTACGAATCAGACACTAAGACGGGTCCTTTATCACTTGCTTTGGGGGAGCGGGCGAAACTCTGGCAGGAAGAATATGAGAAGTTAAAAGTGGAATTGAAGAAGTCAGCAGTCTCTGCAGAAGCAGTGGCCCTCCTTACAGGGAATGGTATAAAAGAAAGTACCATGCCGCCCTATTTTTATAATGGAATGATGTCCACAGAGGAGAGCGGAGGGAGAGATATATGATATCACCATTTGGAACCATGTATCTAAGACCCGGGAATCTATGGAAAAATTTCCAGGTCAGAACCATGCAGACAGAGTGGTCTGGCTGTTATACCACCGATAACTATGTGGATACCAAAAAACACATTACAGGCATTCTTGCGGACGCAGACAGCCATTTGGCTGACCGGACGCGGCACCGCTGGGATCAGGAACAGCATTCCCTTACCCATACTTTGGTAATCAGGGGCAGGGCAGAGCTAAAAAAAGGGGACATGCTGGTTTTGGACGAAAGGGCTTTCCTTGTTCTGCTTATAGATGATGCAGGGGCTTTGGGAGCATTCGGGATTGTATACCTGGAAGAAAGGAACGACATAAAATGAGTCCTATAGAGGCGGCAGGTGCATTAACGGAAGCCGTTGAACAAGAAAAGAGAAATATCATCAATCAGGCGAATGCGCGGCTTCCAAGGGCGGCAAATGCACTCATGAACGCAGAGCGGGATGTTTTGAGCGGCAATTCTTCCCCGTCACCGCCAGGCACCCCTCCGGGGAGCCGGACGGGGAATTTAGCGAGAAATTGGACACCTGCTTGTCAAGGGGGCGGGGCATTTATGCTGGTTCGTATTACCAGTTGGATGTATTATGCCGGATACTTAGAAGATGGCACCAGAAAAATGGCGGCGCGTCCGTTTGTCGAGAAGATTCAGCAGGCCGCCCTGCCGGAGGTTGCATCCATATTTTCGGAGATAGGAGGATGATATGCTGGTAGTTGACGCAGATAGACAGATTTTTAATCTGGATGAGATATGCCGGGGAACACTGATTTATGCCAGACACAGCACCTGGCAGGAGGGACAGACAGGAATTGTTACAGAAGCCTCGGAGGGTACTATCAGGGTACAATACCCGCCAGCGATACAAAATGTCTTAAACCATTACTTTATCCCTGTCAAAGAGGTGGCAGATGGGGAGTGGGAAATCCGGTACTCTAATAATGGTCTTGAAACTGTGTTGATTTACCCAGACAAGAGTCAAGAGGAAAATGGGGGGAACCGATGGAACTGAAACATTTAATTCATAAAAGGCTGATAAACTCCGTTGATTTTGCTGGAAAGCTGTCCAGATATGCAGGGAAGCCGGCGGTGTTTGATACCGAATTTCCATCTGATCAGCAGCCAGGATGGGGAGGACGCACTCAATATCCAAGGGTATGCTTACGCTGTGACATGCAGGTAAATCAGGAGCGGTCTTCGGCAGGAGTGCTGCATGTATCGGTTTATGCTAATAAAGACCAAGCTAAGTTAGACAGACTGGAAAACCTTGTTAGGGAGTTGTTGGAAGGAGTGCTCATGAAGCCGTCTGGCCAGGCTCCCTTTTGTGTGGCATGGGCAGGAACCGATGCGTATGCCGCTGAAGGCCAGGCCGTGGTTTTCAAGGATGTTGTCTTCGACATCCTGGAATACCCCAGCCAGGAGACCACAGATCCCGACCCGGTACTGGCAGTGGGAACCTATATAAAAAGTATGTACCCGGAAGCGCTGGTGCTTGGGATTGACCGCATCGGAGAGTATGTAAATCCTGCAGATACACCAGCGTTTTACTGCCGGCTGGAAACGGTCCAGGGCACAACGGGCCATTGCATGAATACGATTTCGTGGTTCAATGCCCGGGTAGCGGTGCATCTCATCTATCCAGATGCGGCCGCAAGGCTGAAAATGGCAGCGGCAATCAGCCAGAGCATGGCAAAAGACACAGAGATTATTATGTTAGACAATTCACCTATGGAGCTGACAGGACTGGAAGTCAACAATAAAGCTGACTACCTGCGGGAAGGCCAGCTTGTAATAACTGGGAAATATGGATGCCTGCGCGGGGGAGAAAAGAAACACACCATCTCCCGTGTGGGCATTGATTATATCAATTAAAACAATCAATTAAGACAAGGGGGAACACGATGGCAGAAAACACAAAAAACACGCAGGCCGCTGATACCCTGCCTGCAGAAGAAAAGAAAAACAGCCAGACGGCCGGGACAGCGGCCATGCCGGCAAAGAAAAGGCAGCAGCCGGCCCAGTACACCGTCCATGAGCTTGCGGCGGCCAGCGAAAAGGTGCTGGGGTTTCCGCCAGAATGCACGGCCGCGGCGTTAAAGATTTCCGGAAAGGAAAGGATGACGGTGGATGAGGCTGGGGCGGCTGTTCAAAAATTTATGGCGCAGGAGGTAAAATAGCATGGCTGGATATTTCCAGATCGGAGAAACAAAGATACGGCCGGGAGCCTATTTCAATGTACAAAAATACGGCCAGGAAGACGCTTTTGGAGCGGTGGACGGGGTAACTGCTGTCCTGTTCCGGTCTTCGTTCGGGCCGCTGGGAGAAGTATCTGTGATTGAACGGGAGAACGGCTATGAGCCGGTATACGGCACCAGCGGCACCACGGATGCCCTGCGGGAAGCCCTGTACGGAGGGGCGAAAAAGCTGATTGCCTGCCGGGTGGGCACCGGGGGCACCCCGTCGGCGCTGGAACTGTCTGCCGCTTTGGGCAAAGTCAGCATAAAAGCCAGATACCCTGGGGCAAAGGCATTTTCCGCCACCATACGGGAAAAACTCACAGACAGCACACGCAAAGAGTGCATCTTATATGACGGCACCCAGGAGTATGAAACCTATACCTTTGCGGCAGGAGAAGACGAAGCGGCCGCTTTGGTAGAGGCCATGAAAAGCTCCGGCAGTTTTACCGTGGAACTGACGGAATCTGGGAGCGGGGTATTGGAAAACGTGTCCCAGGCGGAGTTCACCATCGGTACAGACCCGTCTGTGACAAACGCAGATTACAGTTCTGCTCTCCAGCAGGTGGAGAAATACTATTTCAATACCATCTGCATGGATACCGAGGAACCGGCAGTCCACGAACTTTTGTCCGCGTTTCTGGACCGGATTTATGACGCAGGCCAGTTTGGAATCGGGGTCATTGCCGGAAAGCATTCCACGGCCTTAAACGACAGAATTTCGGCCGCTCAGGGATTTAATAAAGAAAACATGGTCTATGTGCTCAACGGCCATGTACATGCAAAGGAAACGGAGCTGGACGGCTATCAGACCGCCGCATATCTTGCCGGCATGATTGCCGCCTGCCCGTCCAATCAATCCCTGACCCATACTGTCATGGAACGGTACAGCCAGCTGGACGAGGCTCTTACCAATACCCAGATCATCAGCGCGGAAAAACAGGGCTGCCTGGTGCTCAGCAGCAACACCCTGGAACAGGTGTGGATTGACAGTGCGGTCAATACCCTGGTGAATCCGGATGAAAATAAAGATGAAGGCTGGAAGAAGCTGCGCCGTGTGAAAGCCAGGTATGAGCTCCTTTACCGGGCCAATTCCCAGGCGGATGCCCTGGTGGGGAAAGTGGATAACGATACCAACGGCCGGGCCGCCATTACCGGCAGACTGCAGAAAATCGGCAATGACATGGTCCAGGAAGGAAAACTGGCCAGCGCGTCTGTGTATGAAAACACAGACTATCCGGCGGATGCCGATTCCTGCTGGTTTGTCATTGACGTAGTAGATAAAGATTCCGCTGAACACATCTACCTGTCCTACAGGTTCCAGTTCAGCACCAATATAGAAACAGAATAGGAGGTACAGCATGTTAAACACACGGGCATCTGTAGATGCAAGGCATGCACGGGCTGGCAAAGACGCAGGGCTGTACAATGAAGATGGAGAGCTGTTCGCGTCGATTGACAGCTTCCAGGCGAAAGCAGCTTTTAACAACTTGAAATACAGCCCTCTGGGGCAGAACCGGGAGCTGGAGGCCAACAATACCTATGCGCTGACACTGACATTTTCTGAAATCAAAGTGGAAGACGGCTATCTCTTTAACCAGCTGATGGCGGCTGTGGCAGACGGGGAATCCCCTGTGATCACCCTGGACGGGGTCATTGAAGGACGCAACGGCTCCCAGGAGCGTGTGACCTACCGGGAATGTATTTTTTCTGGAGACAATGATATCCAGAACGTGGCATCTGGCGATGTCATCAAACAGGCATTCAGCATGTTCTGCAATGGAAAAGTGGAACGGCGCAGCGCATTAACCATTTAACAGGCAGGCGGGAAGAAAGCCTGCCTGATTCAATTAAAAGAAGAGAAGAGGAAAGTTATGGAAAACAGCAAAGTTTTGGAAAAAGATTATACAGTTGAGGAAACCGATGAGCATATCCTGGAAAATGAAAACGCTCTGCTGGATGGGCTGCTGGCGGCTGCAGACTATGCGTCAAACGAAATCAGGACCATCCAGATTGTCAGGGAGGGGAGGCATTATTTTTCTTTTGGCATCCACCCCCTTCCGGAAGACCGGATCTTTGAGATACGAAAAAAATATACCACATATACCAAAAACCGCAGGGCGGGAATCAAGGTGGGGGAAGACCTGGATGTTTCCAAGTTCCGTTCCTCCATGATATACAATTCCACCATTCCAGAGGATCATGAAAAGCTCTGGGATAACAAGCGGCTGTGGGAGGGGCTCAGAAAACAAGGAAAGTACATCGTCAACGCGCTGGATGTGATAGACGCGGTCCTGCTTCCTGGCGAAAAAGACCGGATTATGGATGAACTGGATAAGTTAGGCGGGTACGATGAGGACAGCCCAAAGGAAATGGAAGAAAAGATTGAATCAGCAAAAAACTAATTGAGGCCGGCGGGCAGTCCGCATTACTGCACCAGATATTCCAGCGCCAGGGGATTCCTCCGGATGAAGTCTGGAGGAAACCTCCCGGGGCAAGGGCAATGATGTTTGCCTCCACCATTATACGGCTGGAGCAGGAACAGGCAGAACGGGAGAAACGTCTTGGCAAAAACAATTAAAATTGAAATCCCAGTGGAGGTTCTGGATAAGACCGAAGCCCTGTCCGGTATCATAGATAAACTGGGGGAAGCGGATAAAGCGGCGGAAAAGGCCAGACGTTCCATGGAGGACATGGGGAAAACCAAAACCACAGGGATAGAAAAATCTTATCAGAAGGCCATGAAATCCGCCGCATCCTGGGCAGGGAAAAAATACCAGTCTGTGATGGAAGTCAAAGACATGGCCTCCCCTGCCATATCCAAAATCACCTCTGGTTTGAAATCCTTTGAGAAAAAAGCATGGACTGCCACATTTAAGGCGGCATCGGCTCCCTTCCGGGCGGCGGCTGGCGCGGTGGCAAGCCCCCTGGTGGCGGCAGGCATACCCTTGTCCGCAGGGGCCGCTGTGGGCAGTTCCGTCAAAACCTTCGCGGGATTCGAATCCCAGATGAGCCATGTAAAGGCCATATCAGGGGCCACAGAAGCGCAGTTCGACCAGCTGACAGCGAAAGCAAAAGAAATGGGTGCGGCAACCAAATTTACCGCCCAGGAGGCCGGGGAGGCATTTGGGTACATGGCCATGGCCGGATGGAAGCCCCAGCAGATGCTTGGCGGCATTTCCGGCATTATGAATCTTGCGGCGGCGTCAGGGGAAGACCTGGGCACCACTTCGGACATTGTGACAGACGCCCTTACCGCATTCGGCCTCAAAGCCGCGGATGCAGGGCATTTTTCTGATGTGCTGGCCCAGGCGTCCAGTAACGCCAACACCGACGTGGGAATGATGGGGGAATCGTTTAAGTACGCAGCCCCGGTTGCCGGTGCTTTGGGCTATTCCATAGAAGATACTTCCCTTGCCCTGGGGCTTATGGCCAATGCATCCATCAAAGGGAGCATGGCCGGTACCGCGCTGAAAACATCCCTGGCTAACATGGCATCTCCCACAAAAGCCATGGCTGAGGCTATGGATAAGTACAAAATATCCCTCACGGACAGTGAAGGAAATATGAAGTCCATGCGGGGGGTGATGGAGAACCTGCGGGGAAGCCTGGGGAGTCTCAGCGAGACCGAGCAGACGGCCGCGGCCAGCACTATATTCGGCAAAGAGGCTATGGCAGGAATGCTGGCTGTTATCAATGCATCCGAGAATGACTGGAATAAGCTGGCACAGGCTGTAGACAACGCCGATGGCGCATCCCAGCGGATGGCAGATACCATGCTGGATAACCTGTCCGGAAAGTTCACGCTGTTTCAGAGCGCTCTTGACGGGGTGAAGATATCCCTTGGAGAAAGGGTAAGCCCTTACCTTGTCAAAGCCCTGGGCTGGATAACGGAACAAATGCCGGATGTGGAACGTGCCCTGATGAGGGGGATGGACAGCGTAGACCGGTTTATTGCAGGCACCCAGGAGAAAATAGGAAGCTTCACTTCTTCCCCGGAATGGGCAGACGCAGGGCTTTTTGGAAAAATGCGCATTGCTTGGGATGAGCTGGTGGGGGACCCGCTGGCTGACTGGTGGTCAAAGACAGAAAGCGCCATCAAAGGAAAAGCGTCCCAGATTGGGGAAACCATCGGCGAAGGGCTCTCAGGAGGCCTGCTTGCCCTGCTTGGATTTGATGTGGGAGAGGGCATCAACGAAGGCGTTTCGATCGGCGCCTCCTTTGCCAAAGGGTTTGCCAGAGGATTCGACGGCAGTGCCGTTATGAGTGCTGTCGGCGGCACCATCGGCGGGCAGTTTTTAAACGCTGGAAAAATATTTACTGGAGAAGGGGATGCCAGTTCCTGGGCCAGTGCGGCGGCAATCCTGCGTACAGGCGTTCCTCTGCTGAAAGGCGCGGGAAAATTTGTGTCCAGTATGAAAAAGGCATTTGGCACAGAAACCGTAACAGATGGGACCGGCGGGACCATAGCAGTCCCTGGAATCGGCAGAAAGATACTTGGAAGTGCGGCACAGGGAACGGGGCTTTTAGGGTTCGGAGCAAATACGGCGATAAAACTGGGTGCTGGAAACCTTGCCGGAGGGGCATCTCTTTCAGCGGGGGCCTTGTCGGCCCTTGGATTGGGTGCTGTAACAGGAGGCGCCGTGGGAGCCGCCGGCCTGATATCCGGCATTGGAGATTTTGTACACGCTTCCCAGGCAGAAGACCACACCGAAAAGGTGGTAAATGAAAATGCGGGGGTACTGAAAGCCGGCGGCGTTGCTGCCGGTGCTGGAATTGGTGCGTCCATTGGTTCTGTATTCCCAGTGGTCGGCACTGCCGCCGGAGCGCTGATAGGTGCCGGCATCGGCGGTCTGGCAGGCATGATCGGCGGCAATCACCAGATTAAGAAGTACGAGGAGCAGAAATCCGCTGAGGAGAACATGGCCGCAAAAAGCAGATATGCCCTGGAAGGGGCACGCTTTGAAACCGAAGGGCTTGCAGAGGCATTTAAAGACGCGTCGGTATCTGCGGATGAATTTGGGGTGATGATGCAGGAGGCAGTGTCACAGAAAGTACAGGACAGATTTGGAAATATTAAGCTGTCCATGCAGGAGATTACGGATGCCGCCAGCCAGATATTATTTGATGGAGATGACAAAGGACTGAGCAGATATGCAGAAGCTGCCTCTCAGGCAGGAACGTCCATGAACAAACTGCAGTCAGCGGCAGGAGCCATGGAAAAGCTCAATTGGAAAGCCAGCATGGGAATGCTTGACAGCAGTGAGGGGGCAGCACAGTACCAGTCCGGCATCCAGGACATGATTTCCAGTGCGCAGGAATTTGTGCAAGACCAGCATTACCAGGCAACAGCCGCATTAAGCCTGCTTGTTAAGCCGGGAACACCGGTGGATATGACCTCCGGCCTCAACAGCATGTATGCGGGAATCCAGGATCAGCTGTCAAGCGCCGGAGAACAGCTCCAGATGAAAACCAGCATTGCGCTTGAAGACGGAGTCATCAGCATTGACGAACAAAAAGAACTGTCCGGGCTCCAGCGCCAGGTTACAGAGATAACAGGCCAGATTTCAGACGCCCAGTCAGAAGCCGGCATGCAGGCATTGAAGATTAAATATTCCGGTGCCCAGCTGGATTACGGTTCCTTTGCCGGCCTGACATCGCAGCTTCAGTCCCAGGTGCAGGAATCGGTGTCCTCTTATGATGACGCGCTGGAATTATCTTTGACAAGCCTTAACATGCAGCTGGAATCCGGAGCCATTAACCAGGATCAATTCAATGCCCAGTTCCAGACATTGACAGAAGGCTATCAGGCACAGGTACAAGGGCTGTCTGTCAAGGCAGAGAGTTTTCAGTTGGAAACCATTGCCGATGCATTCGGCAGTGAGCTGGATGGAATCCTGCCAGACATCAAGGGGACGGCTGCTGAAAAATTAGGAACGGCCATGCATGACGCTATGGCCCACGGCGTAGACGTGGAAAACTGGGATGTGGGCACGGCCTCCAAATGGCTGGGGCTGGAGGGGCTTTCCGCGGAAACCCAGTCTGAAGTTGCCGGCATGATGAGCCTTGTGGCCGCCACAATGCCAGATGCGCTGGTGGAAGCGCTGGATCAAACAGATGGCGCGGACACTGGCAGTTTTCTCTCAAACATGATTGACGGGATAGAGCCTGCAGGCATCGGCACGGCGGTCATGGGCAAAATCAATGAGGGGCTGTCTTCCATGGATATGTCCGAGTCTGGGAGCGGGATGCAGGAAGGAATCCAGAATGCTTTGACATCCTCTATGGAGAATGTTGACCTGTCGGATGCAGCCATGTCCCTGAACAGTAAGCTGGGCGAAGCCATGTCCGGTATGGATATGTCAGAAGGCGGGGAAGGTGCAGGGACAGGTCTTTCGGAAGGCATTCAAAATACCTTGAACTCATCCTTGGAAAACATTGACCTGTCGGATGCGGCCTCATCCTTAAACGGAAAACTGGGAGAGGCCATGTCAAGCCTTGAGATGGATGAATCAGGCGGAGGCCTTGCCGAAGGGCTCTCAAGTTCCCTGTCAGCTTCGTTGGAAGGCATCGACCTATCAGGCGCTGCAGAAAGCATTTCTGTTACTTTGAATGAAGCATTATCCGGTGCTGAAGCCGTGGACTTTTCCGGATTCGGGGAAAGCCTGTCCGCCAGCCTGAGCGCATCGGTGTCTGGAATGGACTATTCCGGCGTTACTTCAGCGGTGGGCACGGGCATATCATCGGCTATAGAGGCGTCCTTAGGGACGATACAGGGGGCAGTCAGCAATCTGTACAGTCAGGTAGGCTCCGCAATCAACAGCGCATTTGCGGCGGGATTCCAGACCACTACTACGGTTACCATCACGGTTAATTATCAGCTGGCCAACCCCACAGCCACCATCTCATTTGGCGGAGGCGGCACCGGAAGTGCCACGGTGAGCGCCAGCATCGCATCCAATGCGGAGGGAAGCATTGTTAACGGCAGAATCCTAAGCTGGGTGGGTGAGGACGGGCCTGAGGCAATCATACCCCTGGGGGCAAAACGCCGTAACAGAGGGATCGAACTGTGGCAGGAAGCCGGCCGCAGGATGGGCATCCACGAGTATGCCGAAGGCGGTATTGTGGGAACCGGAGCGTCTGCAGGCTCTGCGCCGGGAAGTCTGGACTGGGGAAGCCTTTTTGACCAGTCAGACGGTGCGGTTCCTGTTGATACCGGCCAGATAGATTCCAGTGGCGGAAAAGAAAGGGAAGCCGGCATTACGATACATGTAGAGCTGTCCCCATCATTTGAGATACAGGGCGCAGACAGTACAGAAAACGTGGAGATGATACAAAGCCGTTTAAAAGAACTGGCAGACGGCCTGGCGGCGGAGCTGGCACAAAGGATATCCGAAATCTATGAAAACACCCCAGCCATATAGGAGGCATATATGGACATTTACTTAAAACCGATTTCCAACAAGAAAGCATCGTTTCGTTTCCCATCCATGCCGGACGGGAAAATCAAGATAAAGACCCAGGCCAGCTATCAGGACTATGACATTATCAAAAAAGGAACCTACCGCTTTCCCTCTGGTTATGAACCGGAAACCTATCAGTGGGACGGCTATTTCTGGGGGAAAGCAAAGCGGAAGGGCAATTTAAACCGCAGGTGGGTTTCTCCGGAAACCTGCATCAAAAAGCTGAAAAAGTGGGAGACACGGGGCACGCCGCTGAACCTGGTGGTGTCCGGCGGCCGCATCAATACGGATGTTACCATTAAGTCGTTTACCTATGAACCATTTGGGGGAGGCGGCGATTATGCCTACAGCATTACGTTTGTCCAGTACCGTGCCCTGAAAATATACACCACAGATGAACTGGGGCTGGGAAAGAAAAAGAAGAAGAAAAAGAAAAAATCCACCCGTCCTTCCTCCAAAAAAGATAAAAAGCAGTACACCGTGGTGCCGGGAGACACCCTCTGGGGCATATCCCTGAAATTTTATGGAAAAGGCAGTGACTGGCCGAAAGTGTACAAGGCCAACAAAGATACCATCGAAAAGGCGGCAAGGGCCCGGGGGCTGGCAGGAAGCAGCAATGGCTGGTGGATTTTTGCCGGCACTTCACTGAAAATTCCGTCGTAGGAGGCAGATATGATTGAACCTGCAAAGTATCAATATACCCTTCTGCTGTTGACAGAAAAAGGTAAAGCGTATGACATATCGGATTTCGTGGAGGGCTTGTCGTGGGAAGAACCGGAAAGAGAGCTGGCGGCCCGTATCACCTTCCGCGCGAAAAACGATAAAACGTCAAAAGGTCGTCTGTCCGCATTGGCAAAACCAGGCTGTTATGTATACGTGATGTATGCGTATAAAAACAAACCTTTAAAAGAAGCCGTGAGGGGGAGGATTGTAGAATGGAATCCCTCTGCCAAGGCATCGGAAGAACAGCTGAGGGTGAAGGCCTATGATGATTTGTACAGCCTGCAGGAATCCCAGGACCATGTATATTATTCGGCTGGAGTGCGTACCCGCTCAGCCATCACCCAGCTGCTGAAAAAGTGGGGAATCAAAATGGGCGCGTATACCGGGCCGGATGTTACCCATGGAAAGCTGCTTTATAAAAGCGACAAGCAGAGCGCCATTCTGCTTAAAATTTTAGATGAAGCAAAGAAAAAGGGCGGCGGGAAAGGATTTCTGCGGGGTGTAAAAGGGAAGGTTTCCGTAATGAAATATGGCGGGAACCAAAAAATCTATCACTTTGCACAATCGGAAAACCTGCTGTCCGTCTCCCATAAAGTGAGCACGGCCGGGATGGCCACCCGGGTAAAAGTGGTGGGAGAAGAAGACGATGAAGGGCGCCGTCCGGTAGAGGCCACAGTGGATGGGGAGATGAAATACGGCATACGCCAGAAACTGGTAACAAGAGGCACAGATGAAAGCCTGGATGATGCAAAAAAGGCAGCCAGGGAAATCCTGGAAGAAGACGGGAAACTGGACCGGGAGCGCACCATCAAAGCACCAGATATGCCCATCATCCGCAAAGGGGATGCCATCCATCTGAAATCAGCCACAGGAACCGGATATTTCCATGTGCTGGGAGTCTCCCATGACTGTGGAAACATGACCATGACCATGACTCTGCAGAAGACGTCGAGGCCTTCCGCGAACAAGGCAGAGGGGACAGACGATGAGAGCAGACGGAAAAAAGATGGAACGTATCAAGAGGGGGACACTGTGAATTTCCATGGAGGAAAGCATTATGTGTCTTCGGATGCAGGGGCAAAAGGGTATGATGCCAGCCCGGGGAAGGCAAAGATTACTATTGCCGGCGGCTCCGGCAGGGCACACCCCTGGCATCTGGTAACGGAAAACTGGTCAAAAACCCATGTATACGGCTGGGTGGACGACGGAACATTTGATTGAATAAGGAGGCGGTGAAAAGTGGAACAAAACGGCAGAGGGGCCCAGATGCTTGCGGCTGTGTTTGATGACAGGATCAAAGAAAGATCAGCAGGCGGGCAGGAAAACCAGCTGTCTTTTGACTTTGCGGAAGTACTGGCAGACTATTCCCTGCGGCCTAATACCTTCCCGGCAGCAATCCCCCTGAAGGATTATACAGCCTGCCAAAATGCAGGAAAACACCATTATGGATGCCGGGAATGCATAGATACCGGGCAGAAGCACTGCGGATGGGAGGCGCCTCCGCCGCCGCAGATAAAGCCGGGAGACCGGGTGCTGATTGCGTGGGTGCACAGCCAGCCGGTGCTGATTGATGTGGTAACCCGCGGGGAATTTATCGTGAAAGGAAAGCAGGGAGATGGAAGAAGATAACGGCCTTTTTCCGGCAGCGGACCTGCCGGAGTTTGAAGAAGAGGAAGACAGCTATGACAGCGAATACCGGCCCTCCTTTGCCTGGGATCTGGAAAAAGGTGACTTTGTGCTGACCAAATCCCACGGTTTGTCCCAGAGTGAAGGGATTGAGGCGTATAAAACCTGGTGTGTGAAAACGGCAGCCACACAGCGGGGCTCCTGCCTGGCATATGATGATGATATAGGGGTGGATATGGAGGAAGCCCTGGCAGAAGAAAACGAAGACGCTGTGGAGCTTGCCATAGAGCGGACCATAGAAGAAGCGCTGATGGTGAATCCCCGGACAGAATCGGTGGAGGACTTTGAATTTACGTGGGGGCCGGATTTTCTCCATGTAAAATTTTTAGTCACAGCGGCCGGATATGGAGAATTTCCGGTGGAAACGGATTTGGATATAGACAGGCAGGGGAAATCATAAAGAGGAGGTGGCAGAGGTGAGGCCAGAATTTACAAACCCGGAATTTGTACAGAACAGTGATCCGGATATCATACAAGAACGGATGATGGGAAACCTGCCGGCAGATATCAGTGACATGCCGGGGGATTTCCCCTATGACCTTACTATGCCGGCGGCAGTTGAGATATCCCAGCTGATACAGTTTGACATTGTACGGTCACTGATGACATCATTTCCCGAGTATGCATGGGGAAGCTGGCTGGACCTGCACGGCGCCCAGGTAAATGTGGGACGGCGTGGGGCAAACTGTGCGTCTGGGTATTTAACTGTTACTGGTGCGGCGGGGACGGTGATTGAGCCCGGCACGGTATTCTGTGTCCCGGCATCCAGCACCAGGGAGGCACTGGAGTATACAGCAGACCAGAGAATAGAACTTTTGGAGGAAAGCCAGAAGGTGGCGGTTACGGCGGTGCAGGCAGGGGTGTTATCTAATACGCCGGCAGGAACCATCACCATCATGCTGAAACCCCAGGAGGGCATCTGGACCATCACCAATGAGGAGCCGGTGACAGGAGGCACGGATACCGAAGACGACAGCACTTATTACGAGAGGATTCATGAGGCGTACAGTGAAGAAAACTCTTATGTGGGAAATGACAGGGACTTGATACGCTGGGCAAAAGAAGTGCCTGGAGTGGGGGAATGCAGCGTGGATGCCGCTTGGAACGGCCCCGGTACAGTGAAACTGATTCTCTCAGACAGCAGCGGCATACCGGCCAATGACCAGCTTTTGGAAGCCGTGTATGAACATATCATATCCCCGGATGACCGGAGCCGGCGGCTGATGCCGGCAGGAAGCGGGGAATTAACCGTTGCAGCGGCTAAGACGAAGCAGGTTTCCTATACCTGCACCGGGGTAGTTTTATCGGGAATTACTATTGCAGATGCGCAGGCGGCCTTCAAAACAGCGGTGTCTGCTGTCTATGCAGGGGCAAAGGAAGCCGGAGTGCTCCGCTACAACCGTGTGCGGCCGGTCTTAGCCGGTGTGGACGGCATTGAGGATTTTGACGATTTTTTAATGGATGGAGGGTACGCCAACCTTGTGATTGCCCCAGATGAATGCGTGGCCACAGGTGAGGTTGTATTTTCTGTGTAAAGGGGAGGGATGGCTTATGGACTTAGACAATTTCCCTAAAAGCGAAAGCGCCAAAAGGATGTTGTCTTATGTGACGAAGGGCTGGTATGACCGTTCCTATATTGGAAAATGGCTGTATGAAGTCGTGGGGAAGGAGCTGGATGAGGCAGGAAAACTGATTGAAGAACTGCCCTATCAGGCATTTGTGGAAACGGCTACCTGGGGGCTGGCATATCATGAATTGAAATGGGGGCTTCCCATGCGGCCGGATCTGACTTATGAGGAACGGAGAAAGCTGATTTTTCAAAAGCGCAGTTATCATGCACCTATGACACCGTATTTTCTGGAAAAATATTTAAAAGAAGCCACAGGGTTTCAGGTGCATATCGCGGATATCCACGATCCCGGCCCCTATGGGTACAAGCCGTCTCATCCCAATGTATTTCATGTGTATTTTCTGGGAGAAGGCACCCTTGATACAGGGCCGGTTTATGCAGTTCTGGACCGGCTGAAACAGTCCCATGTCCGGACGGAAATGCAGCTGGACTTCTGGTGTCTGCAGGAACTGCGTGGAAGATGGCTTACAGCTGCAATAAGATTCTGGTCTGCATCCAGACTCATAGAACAGGTGCAGATAGATGAGGTAAGAATCCAGCTGAAACAGCACAGCTTCGAAACGGCTGGGATGAGGGCTGCCAGCCGTATAAAGCTGGAAAGCCGGCAGGTAAAAAGCCGGCAGGTGAAGACAGCTGTGAGGCTGTATGCGGGCATTTCCCTGTCCGGGCAGGAGGCCATATCAGGGCTGGAGATAGAGACAAAGAATAAAAGCAGGTGGTTCCTGGACGGTGTATATACACTGGACGGCGCCAAAAACCTTGATGCAGTTTACAAAAAGGAGTCTGTGGAATGAGTACAGAGAAAAATAAAAATGTGATTATTACGAAAAAAGCCAGGGAAAAGCTGGTAAAAGCCAGGGCTGGGGCGGCTGTTCTGCCTAAGATTACAGGCATGGCATTTGGAAACGGCGGGACGGAGGCAGACGGAACCGTCAAGCCTCCGGCAGATACGCAGGCAGAGCTTTACAATGAGCTTCTGAGAAAAGAAATCAGCGGCTATACCTTCCCAGAAGATACGGTCTGCAGATACGAATGTACCTTGACAGAAGCAGAGCTGGCCGGGGAGGAAATCAGTGAAGTTGGCCTGTATGATGAGGATGGAGATATCGTCTGTATGAAAACCTTTATGCGCAAAGGCAAGGATGACGATGTGGAACAGACCTATACGCTGGATGATATCTTTTAACGGCCGTCAGGCAGAAAGGAGGGGCATATGGCAGATTTCCCCATACCGGAAACACCATCCTTTACAGAAAATGTAAGACAGTTTGAAACCACAGACCCGGCACATGCGGATTTGTTCAATGCAGTGGTACAGACTCTGCTTGAAAACGATGTGTTTCTGAAAAAGGTGACGGATGCGCTTCAGGAGCGAAAAGCGGATAAAGAAAATCTGACATCCTGCTGGCACGACAGTTCTTTTGAGATGCCGGGATGGTATCGGATAGCCAGGTGCAGTAATCCCAGCTGTGTAAGCTGTACCATAAATCTGAAAAGGACCTATTCGACCGTAAACAATGAGTATCATAAACTGGAACTAATCAGCGCCTACCGAAAAAGCAGGTTTGAAGCGGTTGCAGATACAGTGAATGACCACAACCGTCTTATTACGAAAGTGAGGCATGTGCTTACAGCCAAAGACACCGGGGCAGATAAGGAAAATTTTATTGATTTTTATTATGATTCTACCAATAGAAACTCCATAATGGCTATTATAGAGAACTGCCTGCATAATGGAGATTACCCTGGAGGGGCCTGGCAGATGCTGGATGAGCCTCAGAAAGTGCCGGAGACCACAGAGGGGGAAACGGTCTTAGCATCCATTCATACGTTTGAGAATTATTGGGTAGGCAACAATCCTTCTCCGGGTGAAATTGGGGCGGTTGCCACGGAAGCCGGCTCGAAATATTCAATAAAGTATTATACAGACAAAGCGTTTTCTGATTTGGACATGTTCCCGCTGGAATCTGAGTACGGGAATAGTTTTATCAGAGTATTCAGCGGCGTATTTGATGGAATTGTAGTTGAAAATTCGTCTGGCAGCGGGAATTATGCCAGCCAGCTGTATCTGTCAAGTGATGGAATGAAATTCCGGAAAAGGCAGGATAGTAAAACGTATAAGCCGTGGGTTGATGGAGCAAATGAGCTGCCGCTGCCATTGGTCAAAGGCGGCACAGGCAAAACAACAGCTGCGGATGCGGCTAATGTGCTGATTAACGGGCTGGGGGTGGGAACTGATGCGCCTCAGGATGAGGATGCTTTTATATCGCAATGGGCTGGCGGTGGGAAAGGCGGACAAAATACGTATTACCGCAGGCCGGTATCAAAACTGTGGGATTATATAAAAAGCAAACTGAAAGCGGTAGCTACAAGCGGAAGTTACAATGATTTGAGCGATAAACCTTCAATCGGAAACGGAACGGTTACAATTAAGCAGAATGGAGCAAATAAGGGTTCCTTCTCCATGAATCAGACAGGGAACACAGAGATCAGTCTGACTGATAATAATACTACTTATGGAAACATGAAAGGGGCTTCAACATCTGCCGCCGGAGGAGCTGGACTTGCGCCTGCTCCAGCAGCTGGAGCGGCCAACAGGTATCTGAGGTCAGATGGCACCTGGCAGGTTCCGCCGGATAACAATACCACTTATGGGGCCGCAACCCAATCAGCAAACGGCTTGATGACCGCCGCAGATAAGAAGAAGCTGGACGGTATTGCATCTGGTGCAAATGCGTATGCGCTTCCTGCGGCATCACCAACGGTTAGAGGCGGAGTAAAAACAGGTTACTCTGCAAACGGTAAGAATTATCCGGTACAAGTGAGCAGTGAAAAAATGTTTGTGAATGTGCCGTGGACAGATACCAATACCAATACATGGAAAGCCAATACGAAAGACAGCGAGGGATATGTAACCAAAGGAAGCGGCCAGGCAAATAAGGTCTGGAAGACAGACGGCAGCGGCAATCCCGCATGGCGTGATGACGCAAATACTACATATAATGTAGCCACTCAGTCGGCAAACGGCCTGCTGTCCTATACAGATAAAAGGAAGCTGGATGCCATCTCCAGCCCGGCATATAGGTCATCTTTACCGCCTAATGCACTGGCTAAAGACAGTGTTGGCTTTTACATTGTGCCAAATGGGGGATTTCCTGGAGTCAGTGTAGCAAGCGGTGCGTATTTCGTTGTGGCGTCAGGGGGATCATCATCTCTTACAAGCAGTCTGGAAGCCAATACCTGCACATGTTTGGCAATCGGTCTGCTAGGCGGGGCGGGCTATGTAATATCAGGGAAAATAACAAGCGGCACCTGGGAGCTGGCAAGCCCGCTTAATTAATTATGGAGCCAGAAAAACAGATGGAAATGGAGGGGATGTTATGGCTGAGGATTTTATCGGCAGAGATGAGCACGATGAATTCTGCAGACGAATGGAGTCAGAAAACAGACGTCTGGAGGATGAGAACGACCGGCAGAATAACCGTATCAAGATTTTAGAGGAAAGCTCGAAGCAGGTCCAGGCCCTGGCCAGCTCTGTTGAAAAGCTGGCTATGAGCGTGGAGAGCATGGCCCGGGAGATAGAGCTGCAGAGCGGACGCCTGGGGACACTGGAAAACCGGGATGGGGAAAGATGGCGGCAGGTGACAGGCTATCTCATAACCGCTGTTGTTGGTGCCGTAATCGGTTTTGCCCTTAGGCAGATCGGATTATAAGCAGTACTGTGCTGGACTGCATGGCAGCACCGGCGGGAAAATAAAGCAGGAGGATAATACATGAAGAAAATTAACTGGAAAAGAAAATTGACAAGCAGAAAGCTGTGGGTATCTGTATGCGGTTTTGTATCGTTACTGGTAGTAGCCACAGGAGGGACAGAGAGTGAAGCGGCGCAGGTATCTGCCATTATTATGGCAGGCGCAACTGTGGTAGGTTATGTGATTGGAGAGGGGCTGGCAGATGCTTCTCCTGGCCAGGAGGCAGAGTTACCAGGAGATGCTGAGCAGTAACATAGTCAATTTTGCATGGGGCTGAGTAGGCCCCTTTTATAATGGAGGTATGTATGAGCAATAGTTCGTTAGTAAGTTACACGTTTATCAGCCCCTGCAGGAGCGTCCCCAGGGAGCACAAGATTGATACTATTACAATCCATTGTGTGGTAGGACAGCTTTCTGTTGAGGGAATATGCGGCTGTTTCCGCAATTCTGCAGTGGGGGCCAGCTGTAATTATGCAATCGGGGCGGACGGCCGCATCGGTCTTTGTGTGGAGGAAAAAGACCGTTCCTGGTGTTCTTCCAGCCCGTCCAATGACCACAGGGCGGTTACGATTGAGTGCGCCAGCGACAGGGCACATCCTTATGCCATTAACGACAAGGTTTACAAGTCATTGGTTAATCTCTGCGCAGATATCTGCAAAAGGAATGGTATCAAGAAGTTGAAATGGAAGGCAGACAGGTCTTTGATCGGACGGGTGGACAAGCAGAATATGACCGTCCACCGCTGGTTTGCGAATAAAGCCTGTCCGGGTGACTACATTTATAACCGATTGGGGCGGATTGCGATAGAAGTGAATGCCAAGCTAAAGCAGTCCGGAAGTGGGACCGGCTCCGGATACACAAAGATTGCGGGAAAAGCAAAAGCGACTGCAGAGCAGATGAAGAAATATATCAGGAAAAAGAATCCTAAAGTTCCAAAATCTGTTCTAAAAATGATTCCGCTGTATCTTTCTGAGGGAGAGGCAGAGGGCATCCGTGGAGACATCGCCTTTGCACAGTCCTGCCTGGAAACGGGCAATTTTACTTTCCAGGGTTCTGCAGTTACCCTGGATCAGAACAACTTCGCAGGAATCGGCGTGACCCAAACCGGCATGAAAGGAAATTCCTGGGCAACACCCCAGCTTGGCATTCGGGCGCAGATTCAGCACTTGAAAGCCTATGCCTCTAAAAAGGAATTGAAAAACACCTGTGTTGATCCAAGATTCCGGTATGTTTCAAGGGGATGCGCAAAATATGTAGAATATCTTGGCATTAAAGAGAACCCTGGAGGTGTCGGGTGGGCGTCAGGAGCTGGATATGGCGGGAAAATTCTTGCTATCTTAAAAGACATTATCGGAACGGTAAAAGCTCCTGGAACCGAGTCCAGCACTATGGCATCCAAGGACAATGTGCCATATCAGGTTAAGGTAACTGCCACGGACCTAAACATCCGGACAGGTCCTGGAACGAATTACGCTAAGACTGGAAACTTTACCGGCAAAGGTATATTTACGATTATTGAAGAAAAAGCAGGTGATGGGTCATCCAAGGGATGGGGCAGACTGAAATCTGAAGCCGGCTGGATATCGTTGGATAACGCTGTTAAAGTTTAAGGAGGGGCTGTTGAAGATTGGATTGATTGATGTAGATGGACACCGCTGGCCAAATCTATGTCTTATGAAGCTGTCTGCCTACCATAAAGCAAAAGGCGACATGGTAGAATGGCATGACGGCAGAAAACACTATGATCTGGTTTACATGAGCCGGGTATTTACGGACAGTTACTCAAAAGATTTTCCGGGAGCCATACACGCTGACTGCGTTGTGAAGGGAGGCACAGGGTATGATTTGGACAATCGACTCCCAGAGGAAGTGGAACATATCTTCCCGGATTATACTCTTTACCCCCAATTTGTCGGCACCGCTTACGGTTTTTTGTCGCGGGGCTGCCCTCGTGGGTGCGGCTTTTGTATTGTAGGGAAAAAGGAAGGTTTAAGCAGCGTTGCGGTGGCTAACCTTTCAGAGTTCTGGTGCGGGCAGAAAGAAATTAAGCTGTTGGACGCCAATCTTCTGGCCTGCCCGGACTGGGAACGGCTCCTTGTTCAGCTCGCGGACAGCGGAGCCACAGTGGACTTTACCCAGGGGTTGGACATACGGCTCGCAACCCCAGAAAAGGTGCGTGTGCTGAACAAGGTTAAGACCAAAATGTTACATTTTGCTTGGGATGACCCGGAGGAGGAGCTGATTCCATATTTTAAAAGATTTGCCGAAATGACCACCGTTAGAGACTGCCGGAAACGCCGGGCTTATGTGCTTACCAACTATGGGAGCACTCATGAACAAGACTTGTATCGGATTTACACCCTGCGGGACATAGGCTACGATCCATACGTGATGGTATATGAAAAGGCCACTGCTCCGCCCATTACCAGACATTTGCAACGATGGGTCAATAATAAATGGGTATTTCGAGCTGTTTCAGATTTTAAAGACTATGACCCAGGGTGGAAAAACTCAGATTAAGCAGTGCATGTAATAATGGAAAAACTGACGAAAGGAATATATGAAAATTATGGAAAACTATATCGGAGTTAAAGTTATAAAAGCAGAACCGCAGGAAAAAGATGGAAGACCTGGGTACCGGGTAAAATATCCGGACGGGTACGAATCGTGGAGCCCGAAGGAAACATTTGAGAAAGCATACCGAAAACTTGATTGCCTAAATTTTATTAATGCTGAAATGTAATTCCCTGCAATCAAAAAGTCAGCAAGCGTGCGGAACCGGGTATCTACGGTAGCGTGGACGGCGTTACAGGGGCGAAAACTCTGAAGGATATGATTGCGCTGTAGATTAATGAGGGGCCTGGCTGTAACGGCTGGGCCCTGAAATCCGGTTTGACAAAAGCTTGGAAAACAGGTATGATAATACTATAAAACTCGCGAGCCCAAAAATCAGGTCGAAAATGCTTACTTTCAGAATATTCTGCTAATTACTTGCAAAAATGGGGCTGGAAAGTCTCTGTTTATGCGGACTCCCAAAGGATACCGTAGGAATGGAGTAAACCCGATTAAGAGTATTGACACACTGCTTGGGGCATTGGACTTGATTTTTAAGGCATAAAAATATATACTTAATATAATAATAGTAGTATACTGGTAAATGGTTATCAGAAGAAGGTGACAGATCTCTGCTTGTAGTAAGATGTTTGGATAGGAGGTGTATTATGGCAGCGGTGGATTATGAAATGAGAAGATTAATTGACGATTTAACACAAGATGTTATAAAAGCATATAATATTACTACGCCTATTACAGACATAGAGGGGGTTGTCAGAAAAATTGGTGGAGTGGTAAAATTAGATCAAAGTTTAGGTACTTATTCGGATGGGAGCATAAGGAAGTCGGGTGTAAATAGTTTTGAAATCTCAGTTTCACCGCTTCAACCGGAAACGAGAAAAAATTTTACTATTGCGCATGAATTGGGTCATTTGTTTTTGCATATGGGATATCAAATTGATGCTGAACTTTGGAATCAACAAGATGAAAGAGTTTACTTCAGAGAGGGGAACTCTAACATGGAATATGAAGCCAATGAATTTGCGGCTGCTCTATTGATGCCGGAAGAGAAATATAGAGAGATTATGGATTTGCATACAGAAGGTGATTTGGTTGATACGGGCGAGATAGCAAAATACTTTCATGTATCTGTTAATGCGGCAGCGAATAGGGGGAAATGGTTGGGATATTTGTCATGGTGAAATTAGAAAAATATAAAGGCAAAATTGGCTTAACAAAAAAAGTAAGAGAAGAACGAGATGAGGTTATCTTGTTCTTCTCTTTTGATGTTGTTAATTCATCAATGTATAAAGAGATTAATTATTATGGTTGGTCTAAGGTGCTTAATCAACTTTTTAAGGAAGTACAAAAGAGAGTTATTAATGGAATAGATAATGTGGAATTATGGAGGGTTCTCGGGGATGAAATTATTTTTTTGGTTAGAATAAATGATGAAGAATTATTGTTTGAAGAAGTAAAAATTATTTATCAGATTCTTTTAGATTCAATAAGAGAATTAAAGAATGGTAAGTTATTTGAAAAATTAAACTATTTTGAAAAAAGAGAACGTGAGTTAATGAAATTACAAAATGTGCTATCGTTGCAGGCAACAGCATGGATAGCTTTAGTAAGAGAAAGTGCAGATGATTCTGAAGATACAGATGACTCTGAAAATATTTTTGTGAAATATATTACTCCTAAAAATTATCAGATATTTGAATTTTTAGGTAACGATATTGACGCGGGATTCAGAATTTCTAAACAAACAAGAGCTTCGAAAATGGTACTAAGTTTTGAATTGGCTTATATTCTGTCTAGGAGAACGGATGAATTAGAAAAAATTAATATTATTACATACAAGGAATTAAAAGGAATATGGAAAAATCATTTATATCCAATTATATGGTATCATGATTCCGATTGTGCAAATGGTAAAAAGTTTGAGGAAACATTTTTATATGATGAATGCTCTAAAAATGATTTGGTAAAAGAATATTATGAAAACAGAGATAACGAGACGCTTTTGAGAAAAGTAATATGTGATGAAAAGATGTTTAATCAAGTTGATTTTGCACTACAGAGGATTTTAGATGATATGAATTTGACCAATAAAATTAAAAAAATTCAGAATGCAATAAAAAAAGATGATATAGTTAATAAAGAGTATGTAAAGCCCAACCTTTTGGAAATGCACTGTGTAGCAGTATGTTATAGTCCAAACTATAAAGCCATTTTAGTTGCAAAGAGAAAATCTAATCGTGAATATGAACCCGGAAAATGGGAATTTGGATGCGCAAAAGCAAAAAAAGATGAACTATTATGCGAAAGTATTAAGGAAGAATACAAAAAAGATTTTGGAATTCATATTTCCCCATATATCGATAAAGAAAGAAGAGATAGTCAACCGATTCCTCTTGCATTATATCAAATCAATAAAAAAGATAAAGGGTTGCATAAAGGAGTAATAACTTTAGCAAAAGTAGATTGTGATTATGACATAGAGTCTTTTATGCCTACTGCAAAGCATGAAAAAGTAACTTGGATTAAAGAGGAAGAAATAGATACTTTTGAAGGTGAAAAAGTAGAAGATTTTGATAATACTTTACACTTGGCGTTTAAGAAAATAAAAGAATTAGGGGGATGAATGCCAATGGAAAATACACTAAAGGATGATTTGAAATACATTTTCGAAAATGTGAATCATTGGTTAGGCGTAGCAGAAGCTAAAAATGCAGGATTGCTTGCGCTTAATATTGCTTTTATTTCTGCTCCTTTATCAAGTAATATATTTTCTAAGTACGTTACTTTAAGAATGATTATTTTAATATTTTTTTTAATATCGACAACTATTTTGTTAATAGCTTTAACTCCATTAACGGCAAAAATTAAATTAAAAAAGCCACAGGCAAATAGTAATGATAATCCACTTTTTTTTCAAGATATTATCAAATATGAGTATACAGACTATCTAGATTATGTAAAAAATAGATATCATACTGCTAATGTCTTGTGCGGGAAGTGCGAGATGGATTTAGCACAGGAAATCGTTGAAAACTCTAAAAATGCATGTGTAAAATATAATCTATTCAAAAAAGCGTTGTTTGTAGATGTGATGGCAGTAGTTATTGTAGTTATTGTTGCTATTGTGATATTATTAAAAGATAAGGCAGATATTATAGAAATGTTGTATGCAATGGGAGGGTTAATTATTGGGGTGATAGGTGGATATGGATTCGGGAAAACTAAGGGTGATAGTTAATATTGTAATAAATTAAGCTTGATCGAGAACATTTACATAATACATATCAGACATAAAAAAATAACACAGACAGTGTAAGGCGTGACTAATTGTCACGCCTTGTTTTTAAAACACTTTTTCCAGGCCATACAATCTATCTGCTCTTGTTTTTAGCTGTCATATAAATAGAGCCAAGCACACAAGATGCTTGGCTGTTTACCAGAGAGCTTTTGGCATTCTGACTGCATATAATTTTCCTCGCAAGATAATTATACTACTGCTAGGTGACTTGAGCAAGCAGAACCTGCTGAGAATATCGCCGTATACAGTCATACAGTAAGCCGATAGAATATACCGAAATACGCTATAAAATAACAAATGACTCATAAACGTGTAGTAATGTGATATTTTATAGCGGAAGGAGCGGCGACGTATGATAAAAATTTTATTATCTACAAAGCTCGGTGAGATCAGATGGACGCAGGCGGATCTGGCAAGGGCGACAGGAATCCGCCCCAATACAATCAGTGAATTGTACCATGGGTTTGCTGAAAGAGTGAATTTGAGGCATTTAAGCCTTATATGCGAGGCTCTGAACTGCAGACTCGATGAACTGATTGAGTATGTGCCGGATGAAAAACCTAATATTATACATACCCGGAACGGCTCTCTGATTTCACCATCTGACAAATAGTGCTGCAACACTGATGTCATAAAAAAAGACGTTCATGAGGCGAACGTCTTTTTTTATATCACATTTTTTATCTGCATTCAATAGCATTTTTTTCCAGAGATTCCTCAAAGCATCCCATGTCAAAAGAGTTGTCCAAATATCCCTGGCGGATAGTGTGTATGTATTGTGGTGATGGCTGGCCGGGAAGCTGCCGTTTATCCATAATGTATACCATAGCTTTCTTCTTTTTTTCGTTTATATCAACCATGATATTCTGTTTGAAATAGTAGCGCGGGTATCCCCCGTATATATCAAGTCGGGCTTCGTCCCGGGGCTGTATCTCCCAAACCAGAACCGGGACAAATGAGCCCTTTTTCCGTCTGATTGTGGCGTGTGAGTTCGTCTGCGTGCCTCTGTAGATCAGCTCCCAGTTATTTAATAGGCCAGCCGCATAAATGCTGGCAGAGGGACATCTAGCGGCCATTTAGGTCAGGTTAAGGTTCCTTCCGTATGCTATATATAATTTTTCCATAAGTTAGTCCTCCTCTATTTCTGCATTATGCTTCTCGATAAAATCAAGAGTAAGGGTAGAAACTTCTCTGTCTGGAGCGGCTGCTATTAAGAAGCATTTGTCAGAACAGTAGATACCGCAGTACATGCGGTGGGAAACAACTTGTTCTCCAAGTGGAATTTTGGAACCGCAATTATCACATTTTATATATTTCATAAGATTATCCTCCTCGCTTTAAGTAGCCCTGCAGATCGGCTATAGTGCGTGTCTGGTAGCAGCTGTTGTTTGGCCGTGATGGTGTGCTTCCGAGAACCTCTGCCATGATTTTTGCATGTGCTTGTCTACCTTGAGTTTTGAGTTATTAGAATTATATTCTGTGTTCTTACTATAAATATATTACCATCTGTACAGTGAATGTCAAGAGAATTTTAGAAAAAAGTTTCGATAAATTAGAATTTTATATTGACATGTAAGTATCTTCTTGATAAGATAAAAAAGAGGTGATGATTATGATTACTTATAAGCCGTTGTGGAAAACATTAATAGACAGAGATATGAAGAAGATGGATTTAGTTGCCGATGGCACATTGAGCAGAGGTACACTGGCTAAAATGGGAAAAAACGAAAAAGTAAGCCTTGATGTAATTGAGAGGATATGTTGCAAATTGCATTGTAAGATAGAAGATGTCATAGTGTATTATGAGGATTAGTAAGTTGTATTCAAGTGTTGATCAGGCATTAGAAGGATGGTCCTGGCAATTTTGGGGCGTGCGGGATATAGAGGAACGCTTCGGCATAAACCAACAAAAATGACATAGGGCACTTATTCTCACCTGTACCCGGACAAGGATAAAAAGCTGGCCGGGGCATTGAACAAGCTACGGCGCCCGAATGTAGCAGAAGATCAGACTTGAAATCAGTAACAGTTTATGCTATACTGGAACCAGAAAAAGAGTGCCACCGGAAGACGGCTGGCCCGATATTATGAATAGCTACAGAAATAGCCGCTCAGTTTTCTCAGGACCGGGGCGGCTATTTCTGTGTCTTATGATTATCGTTACGCCCGATGGCGTATCCGAGGCTAAAGCAACCAACACAAAGGCTGAGCACTGCAATAAGTCCTTCAAGCGTCAACATAAGCGTCGCCCTCCCTTCCAGTATTTCCGCTCAAAGACGGATTATGTAAACGGAGGGTCACAGTCCCTCCGGAGAGGGCCAGCCGTCCACCATCTTGGTGACACCCAAAGACATTCTATCACAGCTTCTGGGAGTTTTCAACAAGATCCGCCACCGTGGAATAGATGGAAAGCAGTTCTATTCTGCATCTCATATCAATCTCACGGAACAAAAAGAAAGACCGGAAAACCCCTATTTTACAGGCTTTCCGGCCAAAATATCCGCTATTCGAACTCAATCGTCCCAGGCGGTTTCCCAGTAATATCATACATCACCCGATTCACATGGTCCACCTCATTTACGATCCTGCTGGAGACTTTCTGAAGCACATCCCAGGGAATTTCAGCTGCCTCAGCGGTCATGAAATCAATGGTATTTACTGCGCGCAGGGCAATGGCGTAGTCGTAAGTCCGTTCGTCGCCCATGACACCTACACTTTTCATATTGGTGAGGGCTGCGAAGTACTGGCCGATGGTCTTGGAGAGACCAGCGCGGGCGATTTCTTCCCGGTAAATGGCGTCGGCTTCCTGTACCATTTTTACTTTATCCTCAGTTATTTCTCCGATGATACGGATGCCCAGTCCGGGGCCGGGGAAAGGCTGGCGGTATACCAGGCTTTCAGGAATCCCCAATTCCAGTCCGGCTTTACGGACCTCATCTTTGAACAGATCTCTTAGAGGCTCGATGATTTCTTTGAAGTCCACGTAGTCAGGCAGGCCGCCTACGTTGTGGTGGGATTTGATCACCGCTGATTCTCCGCCCAGGCCGCTTTCTACCACGTCTGGGTAGATGGTGCCCTGTACCAGGAAGTCTACGGCGCCGATTTTTTTTGCCTGTTGTTCAAATACGCGGATGAATTCTTCGCCGATTATTTTCCGTTTCCTTTCCGGTTCTTCGATTCCCTCTAGTTTTTCATAAAACTGTTTCTGGGCGTTTACACGGATGAAGTTTAACTGATAGGGGCCCTCGGGGCCGAATACATGTTCCACTTCATCCCCTTCATTTTTTCGGAGAAGTCCGTGGTCCACGAACACGCAGGTGAGCTGGTTTTGTACTGCCTTAGACAGCAGCACGGCAGCCACAGAGGAGTCTACGCCGCCGGACAGAGCGCATAAGACTTTTCCTGTTCCCACTTTTTGGCGTATTGCCTGGATGGAGTCCTCCACAAAAGATTCTATTTTCCAGTGGCCTGCACAGCCGCAGACATTGTAAAGAAAATTGGAGATCATCTTTGTCCCCTCAGGCGTGTGGAGAACTTCCGGGTGGAATTGAATGGTATATAGTTTTTTCTGCCGGTTTTCGGCAGCAGCAGTGGGGCAGTCTGCCGTATGGGCAGTTACCTGAAATCCTGGCGCAGGTTCTGCGATGTAATCAAAGTGGCTCATCCAGCAGATGGTCTGGGGAGATACGTTTTGAAATAATGGAGAATCGGTATTCAGAGTGACCTCTGTTTTGCCGTATTCCCGGACTTTTGCCTGTGCGACTTGTCCCCCCAGAAGATGGTGCATCAATTGGGCGCCATAACACAGTCCCAATATGGGAATCCCCAGTTCAAACAATTCTGTGGTATAGGAAGGGGAGTCATCCAGGTAACAGCTGCTGGGCCCGCCGGTTAATATAATACCCCTGGGAGCCAGCGCTTTGATTTTTTCCAGTGGCGTTTTGTAAGAGTAAATTTCGCAGTATACCTTGCATTCCCGCACCCGCCGCGCAACCAGCTGGTTGTATTGGCCGCCGAAATCCAGTACAATTACGGTTTCTCTTTTCATAGTGTATATTTTCTCCTTTATGTGATGAGGTGAAGAATTGTACAGAAATAACTTGTGATATTACTTGTCTTTTTCTCCGGCAGCACCTGCCAAAAATCAGTTGCATAGCCTGCTGTGCGGCTGATTTTGAGAGGCGCTGGAAGAAAGTGTCCATCGCCGGAGGCGGTTTTCAATGGATCTTTGATTGCAGCCGTTAAGGACAAGACAATTGCACCTGGATATCAGATGCGGATTGACTGCCATTTGCCCCGCCAATACCGGATAACAAAAAATATGGCTCTTACCAGCCAGTCTACGATCATGGCTGCCCAGACGCCGAAGACTCCTAACCGGAGATGGCCGGCTAACAGGTAGCTGAAACCGATGCGGAAAATCCACATGGAAAAGATGGAGACTAACATGCAGTATCTTGCATCGTTTGATGCCCGCAGAGTGTTGCTCAGCGTAAAGGAAGCGGGCCATATGGTGACTGCACAGACGCTGTGGAACAGAATAATCCGGGAGGCAAGGGTTCCTGTTTCCGGGGAAAGGTTATAAACTTTCATAATGACTGGCAGCAGTAAAACAATCAATATATTCATGATGAACAGGCTGATATAGGAGACTGCCATAATTTTTTTCGTGTAATAACGCACCTGTTCATAATCACCGGCCCCCACACATTGGGCGGTTACGCTGGATAAAGCATAGCCGCAGGCCATGCCGGTGAGGACTGCGAACATACATACAGAATTGCTGACTGCGTTTGCGGCGATGGCCACAGTGCCGAATGTGGACACCAAACTGAGAACTATGATTTTTCCCAGCTGAAACATACTGTTTTCCAAACCATAAGGGATACCGATGGAGAGAATCTTTTTGAGAATTCCCCGGTGGAAACGGATTCCTAGTAATTTTGTAAGGTGGAGGGTTTTCTTCTGGTTGAGCAGCAGGAAAATCATTGTGATTCCTGCGAATATGCGGGAGACCAGAGTAGGGATGGCAGCGCCCTCGATTCCCAGGCCGAATCCGTATATCAGCAAGGCATTTCCCATCAAATTCATTCCGTTCATCAGCAGTGACATGATCATGGGGGTCCGGGAGTCGCCCATTGCACGGTAGATAGCGGCTCCAGCATTATAAAGGGCCATAAATGGTATGGATGCGGCGGCAATCAGCAGATAAGTATTGCAGTTTTTCATAACCAGAGGGTCAATATTGCCGAACACCACATGGAGGACAAACGGCTTTCCAAGATAGAGAAGAGCCATGATTAAAACAGACAGCCCGCTGATGAACAAAACCAGCTGGTCCACTACCTGACAGCCTTCCTGGGGCTTGCCCCGTCCGATTGCCTGGCCGGCCACAATGGCGCCTCCTGTTGCAAGAGCGGTAAAAGCATTGATTAAAAGTATCATCACAGAATCAATCAGCGATACAGCAGATACGGCTTCTTCCCCCACCGTAGATACCATGACAGAATCTGCCAGACCGACAAATATCAATAAAAACTGTTCAATAATCAATGGAATAATCAGGTTTCGTAAATCCCGGCTGCTAAATAATCGTTTCATCTTTTTATCCTTTCTGCACTTCATTATACGCCCATCCTTCCTACAAAGCAAGGAAGAAAGAATTTATGCACAAAAGCATACGTATTTGCCCAATCATTTGGCTGATGGGTATATCATGAAGGTCCCGGACAGCAGCCGGAATTTTGTTCATATCAAATCAGTAGAATGAATCATGGGATTTATGAAGATATTTTTCTTTTGTGGCGAGTCCTCCCCGGATATGCCGTTCCTGTTTATTTACATCTAAAACCCGGCGCACTTCCCCGGCCAGTTCCGGGTTGATTAGCACCAGGCGGTCTACCATATCTTTATGTACGGTTGTCGCTAATGAGAACGGTCCAGCCGGCACAAATAGATATCCACGCAGCCGTTTTTATCTGCTTCGATTTTTTGGATGATTTGTTTCAGCTGTTCATTGGTCATATCGCGGACAGAGGTGAGGCTTTCCAAGTTGGGAAAAGTTTTTAATATGAGTTCTTCCGGCTGGAGGGCATTGCTCAAATTATATTCGAGTAATTGTAAATCTCTTTCCAGCCGGTGGATTTCCCCCTTTATGGGCTTGAGTTTTTCACTTAGTTCTTCACGGGTGATCAAGTCATCGGCGTACATATCCATGTATTTCTGCCGTTTTCTTCTTAATTTTCCAAGATTTGTATTTAATTCTTCCCTATTACAAATGGTTTCATCTGCGGACACATAAGCTTTAGAGAGTTCTTTTATGATATAATTATAAATTTTTCGCTGGGACTTTAACAGTTCTGAAAAATAGTCCTCCAGTATCTGGATTAATTCTGCCTCCTCTATGGACGCTGCATTTGGGCAGCAATCCGCCCCTTTGCCGTTATGTCCGGAGCATACCCAGCGGATATACGTATTTTTGTAAGTGCGGACTACGCGGCGAAAAGACCAGCCGCAATCCGCGCATTTTATTACAGTGCTGAAAAGGTGCAGGCTGCTTTGACGTCCCCCCTTTGTCTGGAAAGTTTTGTGGCGGCTTGACAGAATATTCTGTGCCTGGGAAAACTGTTGGGGTTCAATAATCTGCAGGTCTAGACGTTCAGTTATGATCCAGTCGGATTTCTCCTTTTGCCGCCGTACTCCCGTGAGAAAATCTGAGATTTCCTCTTTGCCGTTGATGATTTTACCAGTGTAGAGCTCGTTGGAAAGGATGCGGCTCACCGCATTTTGGCTCCACCTGCAGCAGCGTTTGGTTCTCAGGCCCTTGTCGTTGAGCAGGTTGGCGATTTTTGAAGTTCCATACCCTTTTACTGTGTACCAGTGGTAAATCTGCCGGATAATCCCAGCCTCCTCCTGGTTGATTTTCATATCAAAGCAGGTGTCTGGGGTTTTATCGTAGCCATATACAAGATTGGGGACTCGTCCCTTTTCTGCATTCACTTTCTTGCCAAATTTAATGCGTTTGGAAGTGTTGGCGCTTTCTTCCTGTGCAAGCGCACCAAAAATAGTCAGGACAAATTCAGATTGGCCCAGGACGGACATGTTGGCCGTGAGGAATGTGGTCTCAATCCCCAGGGATTTTAAAGTGCGGATATTCTGGAGCAAATCCACAGTGTTGCGTGCAAAGCGGGAGATATCTTTCACAACCACCATGTCAAACAGTCCTTTCTCAGCATCTGCCATGAGACAGAGAAATTCTCTGCGATTTCTGGTTTTGGTGCCGGAGATACCTTCGTCAGCGTATAGCCGGACAAGGTTGTGGCTGCCTTTTGCGGCGTACTCTCTAAAAAAATTTTTTTGGGCCTCCAGGCTGTTTATCTGGTCTGATTTATCAGTAGATACTCTGCAGTAAGCGGCTATATTCATATGATTTTCTCCTGGATAAAAGTGTTATCTGTCCCTATACGTTTTTCAGCTTCTGCCTGCAGAATGCGCTTTAATTTTTCCTGATTGACTTTGATTAACAGTTCCGCTATGCGGCAGGCTGCAGCTTCAGGCGTGTTCGGATTGTGAAAGCAAAATTTTAATTTAGTTTTTGTTGAAATGGAAAATCCCCCCTTTGGTGGTCTCTGAGCATTCCCGGAAAGTCCCGGCACCTGCAGCTGCCGGATGAATATAGCTGGAAATCCTGTGGATTTCAGCTTTCCAGGAACCTGTTGTTTTTTAAACATATGAAAGTGAAGAAATAAATATTACGAAGGCTGTTTCCAATGGATTTTTGGTGGTAACCGTGAAGCGCTGGACAATTATGAAATATATAAATATTTTTCCCCCATACTGTTGAAATTTTATTGAATGTTTTGTACACTTATAAGGGTGAAAGGGGGACTGAGATGAAAAAAGCAATGAATCAGTCAAAACTAATTATAATTTTAAACGGGGTCTCGATTCTGGCTCTGCTGATCATGGTGGCTTTATTGATACTTAACAGCAGAATAACCAATCGGTTAAACGCTGCCAGTGAGGACCGGTTTAATTTGACGTACTACGCCAATCAGTTTATGAACGGCTCCGCCTATCTTACAAATGAGGTGCGTGCCTATGCGTCTACAGGTGATCAGGAACATTATGACAATTATTGGAATGAAGTCAACAATCTGAAAAATAGGGATATAGGTGTTGCGGGGCTGCAGGAAATCGGGATTACTTCCGGGGAGCAGGCGATGATAGATGAGATGTCTTCTATCTCCAATGAATTGGTTCCGCTGGAAGATGAGGCTATGAAAAATGTTCAGGCAGGGCGGCTGGCAGAAGCTTTGGACTATGTATATGGAAATGACTACAGCACATCTATTGGAAAGATTAATTCTCTGAAGGAGCAGTTTCTAGAGACGCTGGCTTCCAGAACACAGGCACAGGTAAAGAGTCTGTCTGTGCAGGTGGGCACCATTCGGGTCGTGCTGATTATCGCATTATTTTTGGTAGGCATTATGCAGCTGCTGATTATGAGAGTTACCAGGAAAAAGATTTTAAGTCCAGTGATTTCGGTGAGGGATCAGATGAAAGAGATTTCCTGTGGAAATCTTTCCGCAGAGTTTTCATTGGAGCCGGACAGTTCGGAAATTGGAATGCTGGTAGATTCTATTCATGAAACGAAGCAGGAGCTTAAAAAATATATCAATGATATTGATGCAAAGCTGGCACAGATGGCAGACGGCGATATGAATCTGGATGTGGGAGACGATTATCGGGGAGAATTTCTTCCCATTCAGGGAGCCATGCGCCGGATTTTAGATGCGCTGAATCAGGCTCTTTCTCATATTAATGCTACGGCAGAGCTGGTTACAGCGGAGTCTGAACGTGTGGCGTCAGATGCCCAGGTGCTGTCAAATGGGGCGGTAGAACAGGCGTCAGCTGTGCAAGAGCTTGCATCGGGAATTCAGGCGCTGTCTGATCAGGTTAAAAGCACATCTGAGGATGCAGAGGATGCTAAGAAAAGCTCTGTTGACGCTGCCCAGAAGCTGGAGGTATGCAATCAGAAAATGGAAGATCTGACAGCAGCTATGGCAGATATATCCAGGTCTTCCCAGCAGATAAGCGGTATCATCAAAACTATAGAGGACATATCTTTCCAGACAAATATTCTGGCATTGAATGCGGCGGTGGAGGCAGCCCGTGCCGGTTCCGCAGGCAAAGGGTTTGCAGTGGTGGCTGATGAAGTGCAGAGTCTGGCAAACAAGAGTGCAGAGGCTGCCCATGATATTACCAAGCTGATCCGGGATTCTATGGATTTGGTAGAGCATGGATCATCTCTGTCTGCGGATACCACAGAGACGCTGGCAATAGGCGTTTCAGGAGCACAGAGGTCCACCGAGCTGGTGGAACGGATTGCCATGTCTGCTACGAAACAGGCGGAGGCGCTGGAACAGCTCACCCAGGGAATGGATCAGATATCCGGAGTGGTTCAGACCAATGCATCTACAGCTGAAAAATCAGCAACTTCGGCCAAAGAACTTCTGGGGCAGGCGGAAGAACTGAAAGTTTCTGTGCAGAAGTTCCGGCTTCGCGGATAATCATTCATTTTAGGAGGTATTTATTCATGGTGTATCAATTTACAAAGGATTTAGAAACTGGAAATGCGGCTATTGATTCCGAGCACCGCCAGTTGATTCAGGCCATCAATGACCTGCTGAGTGCCTGTTCTTCTGGGAAAGGCAGGGGGGAACTGGAGAAAACCACTCAGTTTCTCTCTGAGTATACAGCAAAACATTTTTCCCACGAAGAAACGCTTCAGAAGCAGAGCCGGTATCCGGACTACATAAATCACCGTAAATATCATGAAAACTTCAAAAAAGTGGTGAAAGATTTATGTGGGCGCTTGGAAAAAGAGGGACCGACAATTACATTGGTGGGGCAGGTGAACACAGCCATTGGCGGATGGCTGGTCAATCATATCAAACAGGAAGACACGAAACTAGCTGCACATCTCAAAACCAGGTAAGGAACTGTCCCGCACTACGCGCCAAGGAAGATGGCTGCTGACGCAGCCGCGCTCAGGCGCGGGGAATCCGGCTTTGCCGGATTCTTTTTTCTTAATAATGATATTTGGAACGTTTCTTGATAAGAAATAAAGTGGTCACAGCCGCAGCCATCAATTCTGCTGCGGCGATGGATATCCAGATACCGTTGATTCCCCAGAGGAGAGGGAATATCAGCACTGCAGCGGTCTGAAACAGTAAAGTACGCAGAAAGGAGATTAATGCTGAAATCAGTCCATTTCCAAGAGCGGTAAAAAATGAGGAGCCGTAGATGGCGATTCCCGCAAATAAAAAGGAAAAGGAGAAAATTCGGAATCCTTTCTGGGTCAGAGCCATAAGATCTGGGTCATAGCCCACAAAAATGACAGAAAACGGCTGGGCCAGCAGTTCAGCCAGACAGAACATGGTGATGGAGCAGATACCAATAATAAATAGGCTTTTTTTCAGCAGGTTCTGCATTTCCCCATGATTGGCTGCGCCAAAATGGTATCCAATGACAGGTGCCGCACCCACAGAATATCCGATAAATGCGGCGAGAAAGACAAAGTTCACGTACATCAGGACGCCATATGCCGCCACCCCATCCTCCCCAGCGTATCGGATCAGCTGTCCGTTGTACAACATACTGACCAAGGACATGGAGATATTGGACATTAATTCAGAGGAACCATTTGTGCAGGCTTTTAACAAGGCTTTCCCGTCAAATGTTGTTTTTGTGAGCCTCAGAATACTGGTATTGGGGCAGCAGAAATAAAATAAAGGGGCAATACCACCCACTGCCTGGCTGAGTGCGGTGGCAGCCGCCGCGCCTGTCAGTCCCCAGTGAAACACAGCCACAAAAAGAGCATCCAAAACCATATTGGTCACACCTGCGGCTATGGTAAAAGCAAGTCCCAGCTGTGGCTTTTCCGCAGTGGAAAAGTAGCTGAGGAATTCATATTCCAGTATGAGTGCGGGCAGCGCGGGAAGAAGAATGCGTCCGTAAGATACGCACTGGTCCAGCAGGATGCCCTCAGCTCCCAGCATGCTGGCGATGGGGCGGATAAAGAGAAAGCCGAAAACGGCAATCAGTATACCGCAGATGGCTGACACATACACAAACAGAGAAAACAGGCGGTTTGCCCGCCTGCGGTCACCAGCGCCGATGGTTATGGTAATGAGTGCACTTCCCCCGGTGCCGAACATAAATCCCACAGCGCCCAGAATCATCAGAAAGGGCATAATGAAATTCACGGCGGCAAAAGGGGTTTTTCCAACAAAATTAGAGACAAAGAAACCGTCCACTACGCCATAGATGGAAGTGAAAATCATCATGACAATGGATGGCATCGTGAAGCGCAGCAGTTTCTTATAATCAAAGTGGTCAGATAATTGTATATTCATTTCGGATAATTCCTTTCATCACTCGGGTTCTTTTGTATAAAATTTAGTTTTTTTATGCTTTCCTGAAAAGACAACAGATATCTCTGGGTCAGTTCCAGGTACAGCATCTTTTCATCTTCTGTCCAGGAGGCAAATATACTGTTTTCGATTTCGATTAAGCGGACAGCGGTATTTTCGGCCAGTTCCTGTCCTTTGGCAGTCAGGTATACTTTTTTCTTTTTTCCCTCAAATACTTTCAGATATACAATGCCGTCTGCCTCCAGTCTGCGCAGGGAAGAATTGATAGTCTGTCTGCTGATTCCGGACAATCTGTGAATATCACTCAATAGACAGCTGTCCCCGTAGTTGCAGATGGTATAGAGAATAATCAGTGCGCTGTCAGACAGATGAAGTTTTCTGGCAGCTTCGTGGTAAGCAGCGTCAATCTCGTTGGTGAGATAATTGAAACGCTTCAGCTCTGCTGTCATCAATTTGTCCATAGAATACCTCCATGAATCATAGAAATTCGGAAATAAAAAACACTTGTATGAAATCGTACATAGGGATTATAGTACGAAATCGTACAAGTGTCAATGAATAGAAGGTGAATTTTATAGAAAACCGTTCCGTTTTATGACTACCGTATGTACGGTGCTTTTGCTAATTCCAAATTTCTTGGCGGTTTGTCTTACAGTTGCTTTGGAATTAATAATATAATGAGCGATCTCAACAGCCCGCTCTTCAATATAATCTTTCAAAAATAGCCTCTAAAATGAACTGTTTTTACAATCTATGCGGTAAAATGGGCAATTAGAATATTCTCTTGACAATCCAGGGAAAGACAGGCAAAATATATAGACACTATCATCAAAGGGGAAAGCGGGGTATACATAACATATGAATAAAAAAGAAATTGCAGAGATCAAAAAGCAGTTTAAACCAGAGCAGGCAGTGGTCAGCCGTATCTGCGGATGTTATATAGATGCGGAGAAAGAACAGAAGCTGTCATTTCGCGAAGCTTTTTTATCCATGTCTGAGGAGGAAGTTTTCAAGTACTGTGATATTTTCCGGCGCACTTTGTCCGGAACTCTGGGAAAAAACCTATTAAATATGGAGTTTCCCCTGGAACAGGAGGAGTCAGGGGGAACTCAGGAATTTTTGCTGCGGCTGCGGGACAGTCATCTGGAACAGGATGAGCTGTTGTCGGAGTTTTATGATAAAGTGGTGGAAAGTTATTATCATCCGGAGAATTATCTGATTCTTCTCATTGATGCTGTTTATGACATTCCGGGGAAAGCTTCCGACAAAACGGAGATGTTTGACGCTTCCGACAGCGTATATCATTTTATTCTGTGCAGTATCTGTCCGGTGAAACTGTCCAAAAGCGGGCTGTGCTATAATCCGGAGTCGAATGCCATTGAAGAACGGGTGCGGGACTGGGTTGTGGAGGCCCCGGCAAACGGCTTTTTATTTCCTGCCATGATGGACAGGGATACAGACATCCACAGCACCTTGTATTATTCAAAGAAACCAGAAGAGCTGCAGGAGGATTTTATATCATCAGTGCTGGGATGTGATCTTCCCCTGTCAGCAGCAGGACAGAGGGAGACATTCAACACTTTACTGGCAGATACGCTGGGGGAACGATGTGATTATGAAGTGGTGAAAAATATCCACGAAGAGCTAAATGAGATGCTGGACGAGCATAACCGGATGGAGGAGCCGGAACCTTTGACGCTGGAAAAACAAGATATCCGCCGCCTGATGGCGGACAGCGGAGCATCGGAAGATTCCCTGGAGGCTTTCGAGGAAACCTTCGATGCGGTGACCGGACAGCAGGCGCCTCTTTTGGCTTCTAATATTGCCAGCCAGAAAAAATTCAGTATCCAGACGCCGGATGTGGTGGTAACCATTAATCCGGAGAGGGCGGACCTGGTGGAGACCCGGCTGATCGACGGAAGGCAGTGTCTAATCATAACGGTAGATGACCATATTGAAGTGAACGGAGTGAACGTGCGCACTCTTCCGGCGCCGAAAAAGGAAGAATCAAGCAGCTGATACATATGGCAGACGGGGGAGAATTTGGCAGGGAGAATGAGCTGTCCGCCGGTTGCGCATTTGTCAGAATATGTTATAATTGAGTGATATGAATATCAAATGTTTACAATAAAATATGGAACTTGAAGTTACGAGGTGGAGAATAAGAAAATGCAGATCATTATTGTGGGGTGTGGAAAAGTCGGCATGGCGCTGGCGGCCAAGCTGAGCGTGGAGGACCACAACATTACAGTTGTGGATACTGACAGCAATGCATTGCAGATGGTGGCAAATACTTATGATGTGAGGGGAATTGTGGGAAACGGTGCCAGTTACAGCGTGCTGGCAGAGGCGGATTTGGATCAGACGGATTTGATCATTGCAGTGACAGAGTCGGATGAGCTGAATCTGCTGTGCTGTGTGATAGCGAAGAAGGCGGGGAGATGCCAGACCATTGCCCGTGTGCGCAATCCCATTTATATTGACGAGAGGATATTTATCAAAGAAGAACTGGGGCTGTCCATGATCATCAATCCGGAATTTGCGGCGGCTATGGAGATTTCCAGGCTTCTATGCTTTCCCAGCGCCATTGAGATTGACACATTTGCAAAAGGAAGGGTGGAAATGCTGCGGCTGCGGATTTCTGACACCTGTATTCTGGACGGGATGGCACTGAAAAGACTTCCGTCTTCTCTGGGGTGTGATATTCTGATTTGTGCGGTGGAAAGAAATGAGGAAGTAACCATTCCTTCTGGAGATTTTATCCTGCGGGTGGGAGATACACTGTCTATGGTGGCATCGCACAAAAATGCTGCGAAATTTTTCCATAAAATTGGTTTAAAGACCCATCAGGTTAAGAATACCATGTTAATCGGCGGGGGGCAGATCTCTGTATATCTGGCACAGATTCTGCAGAAAATGGGGATTATGGTAAAAATCATTGAGCTCAATGAAAGAAGATGTGAGGAATTGTGCGACCTCCTGCCGAAGGCCATTATCATCTGTGGAGACGGAAGCGATGAGGAACTGCTGAGGGAAGAGCGGATTGACCAGATGGATTCTGTGGTGACGTTGACAGGAATCGACGAGGAAAATATTATTCTGTCTCTTTTTGCAAAGACGAAGGTGAAGGTAAAGACAGTGACCAAGCTGAACCGCCTGCAGATTAACGAGGTGATCCGCTCACTGGACCTGGACAGCGTGGTGTATCCGAAACATCTGACCGCAGAGGCCATTCTCCAGTATGTGAGGGCTACCCAGAATTCCATTGGAAGCAATGTGGAGACTTTGTATAAATTAATTGATGATAAAGTGGAAGCTCTGGAATTTCATATACAGAAACATTCCAGGGTGGCGAACATCTGTCTGCAGGAATTAAAAATCCGCGAAGATGTGCTGGTTGCCTGTATTAGCAGGAACGGGAAGGTGATCATTCCCGGAGGACGGGACAAGATTCTTCCGGGGGACAGTGTGGTAGTGGTGACCACATGCAGCGGATTGACAGATGTGGAAAACATATTAGCTGATTAGTACATAATTCGTAACTGTTCAGTGCCTGCTGAATGGTTGCCATAGTTCATTAAGAAAGGTATCGGCAAAGTCATGAATTATTCCATGCTGGTTTATATTCTTGGATCTGTCATCAAGATTGAAGGGATTTTTCTGGCGCTTCCAAGTATCACAGCTGTTTTGTATCAAGAAAAATGTCTGTGGGCATTTTTAGTTACTATGATCTCCTGCCTGGCCATTGGAATCGGTCTTACATGGAAAAAACCGTCTAATATGGCTTTCTATTCAAAGGAGGGATTTCTGGCAGTATCTTTAAGCTGGGTGTTTTTGAGTATTTTTGGCTGTATTCCCTTTGTGATAAGCGGAGAAATCTCGTCTTTCACAGATGCGCTGTTTGAAACCATTTCCGGCTTTACCACTACAGGGGCCAGCATATTAAGTGATGTGGAGACATTATCCAAGAGCATGCTGTTCTGGCGCAGCTTTACCCATTGGATTGGGGGGATGGGGGTTCTGGTGTTCATTCTGACCATCCTGCCTGCCTCAGGGGGACATCATATGTACCTGATGAAAGCGGAGAGCCCTGGACCGTCTGTGAGCAAGCTGGTTCCCCGGGTGAGACAGACGGCACGTATTCTCTATTCTATTTATTTTGTAATGACTGTGATAGAGATTGTGCTGCTGCTGGCGGGGGGAATGCAGCTGTTTGACGCGGTCACATTGTCAATGGGGACGGCAGGAACTGGAGGATTCGGTGTGCTCAATGACAGTGTGGGGTCTTATACCCGCTATATGAGGAATGTGATCACCATTTTTATGATCCTCTTTGGCGTGAATTTTAA
>Ga0137308_100746_pt1 | contig 44731 bp, 47 predicted proteins | sample Inofrocosms_June_FD_97181 | JGI IMG/M metagenome (GOLD analysis project Ga0137308, IMG submission 97181) | Mouse cecal microbial communities from Vienna, Austria - N-Acetylneuraminic and N-Acetylglucosamine D2O microcosms_June | ecosystem: Host-associated > Mammals > Digestive system > Large...
CCAATGCGTTCGAGAGATGCTCCAACGGGGCAGCCTGCCCTATATTGGGGACCTGGATGACGAGATTGATCAGCAGCAGGAGGAACTGGGGTTTGTTTTGGCAGCGGAACAGCGGCAGGCGGTTAAGACCGCCCTAGCATCACCTCTCTGTATTATCTCCGGCGGCCCTGGTACCGGCAAAACATCTATCCAGCGCGTGTTTCTAAACATCTACCGCAAAGCGTTTCCAGATGCGGACATCATCTGCTGTGCGCCAACGGGCCGTGCGGCGCGGAGGCTGGAGCAGAGCACCGGACTGCCCGCCTGCACCGTCCATAAGGCGCTGAACCTGACCGCCGGTGAGACCAACACCCTGACCATGCCAGAACTGGTGAACGCCGATCTGGTACTGGTAGACGAGGTGAGTATGCTGGATATGGCCATGACCTGGTATCTATTCCATGCACTGCCGCCGATGTGCCGGCTGGTGCTGGTAGGGGACGCCGACCAGCTTCCATCCGTAGGGCCGGGCGCGGTACTCAGTGAAATGCTGCGCTGCGGCAGGATCCCGATGGTCATGTTGGACAAGGTGTTTCGCCAGAGTGAGGGTAGCATGATCGCCGAAAACGCCCAGCGTATCCGCCACGGCAATGCAAGTCTCCAGTTTGATGGGGACTTCCAATTCTGGAGTTCCGCCGATATTCAGCAGTCCGCCCAATGGCTGGAGCGGCTGTATATGCAGGAGGTGGCACAATATGGCGTGGACAATGTGGCGTTGCTTACCCCGTTCCGGGCCAAGACTGAGACCGGCGTACGAAGTATGAATGAACGGTTGCGTGCCCTGGTCAATCCGCCTGGCCTGAACAAGCCTGAACTTGCTTTGGCCCAGCGCATCTTCCGTCTAGGGGATAAGGTCATGCAGACCAAGAATCGGGATGAGGTCAGCAACGGCGACATCGGCTATATCCGCAAAATTGAGCGGGACGGCGATAGCTTCCTGGTAGAAGTGGACTTCCATGATGACCGCATTGTATCCTATGAGGATAAGGAGAGTTTGAGCCACCTTGACCTTGCCTATGCTACCACGATCCATAAATCCCAGGGCGGCCAGTACGACTCTGTACTGCTCAGCATCCAGAATTGCCATGGACGTATGCTCAAGCGCCCTCTGGTCTATACCGGGCTTACTCGCGCCAAGCGCAGAGCGCAGATTGTTGGCGACTGGCAAGCGGTTATCCAGGCTATCCAGACGACGGATACAGAGAGACGCAACACCATGCTGGCTTCCCGTATTACCGAAACAGCAAAATCGTGAAGGGAGAAGAAAATATGGCAACTGTTCTTGAAAACCTCTATAACCTCCGCAGCGAGATGGATCAGCGCATTGCCAAGGGCGGCGTTCCGGCTGACGTTATCTGGCGGCACGGTGAGATTGTGTATCGGATCGGTGTGCTGGAAACCTGCCAGATGTTCTGCAGGACGGCTCCGGTCACCATGGAGACCCAGTTTTTGCTGGGACACTATAAGATGCTGGATGCCTACGTGCAGTGCCTCGCCTTGGAGCGCCGCTACGGTCCCAACAGAGGGCCTGATACCCAGAAGGAGCGGGACGCTGCCCAGAATAACCTAGGGAGGGTGATCGAAGATTACCGCAAGCGGTTTTCCAGTTTTTCACCGTCCGCCCCGGATAGCTACAGTCACGAGATCGGCAAGGTGATCCAGACGCTGCTTCCCGCTTGGCTTCAGTTCCGAAATACATTTGTGCCCATTAAAAAGAAGGAGGTGCCTGCGTCATGACTATGGAAAATACCCAAGCGAAGCAGATGGCTATGGAGGCCCTGCAGAAAATTAACGCCGTGGAAGGGTTCGACCCCTCTGCACTGGCGGTGGAGTATACCGATCTGAACAGCCCCAACGGCGGCGAAAAGAGACTGCGGCTTCCGGTCATGGTCCAGATTGGCTGGTTCCGGCTGAAGTACCCCGAGGGGCGTATCGCAGTTTCTGTCACAGCGGGGAAGGACTGCTTTGTTGCTACGGCTCGGATCTATCCCCATTATTCCGCACCGGTGGAACAGTTCCTGGCCGAGGCCACAGCCTCCAGAGGCTATCTGCTGGATAAGCCCACCGTATCTCCCCGGGAGTGGGCGCAGACTGCCGCAGTGGGCATTGCCCTGCGCAACGCTGGATTTGGGCTCCAGTTTGGAGCCGCTGGTGACTCCTTTGACGCACCGGTCGTAGATGAGCTGGGCAGTATCATGTGGAGTGGTGACCCCGCAGACGCCTCTGCTGGGAGCGTACCGTCTCCGGTGTCCGACGCGCCTGCGGTCCAGGCAGCCCCGGCAGCCAAGCCGAGAGAACCCGAACTGACGCCTTTTGAAAAGGCGCTGAAGGTTGCCTGCCCAATTGCCAAGTACAACGGCAAGACGCTGGGAGAAGTCTTACAGATCGACCCCAAAGCGCTGCATTGGGTGGCCACCAAGTTTACCGGCAACGCTGAAATTGTAGCTGCGGCCAAGCTGATCTGTGACGAGGCGGTCAAGGCTACCGCTTGAACAAACAAGGGGGCCGGTTTTGCGCCGGCCCCCGGAAAGGACAAGCTATGAAACAAACTGTGCGCTCAATTTCCTGTGCCCTGGGCATTGCAGGTGTTATTGGTTTCTGGCTGTGGGTAGCTATTTCTGTGTGCAAACCTGATCCACGACCAGGGGCCTACTACACTCCGGACTATGTGGAGTCCTATACTGTTGGCAGTTTTGACCAGCTCCAAATCTGTAAGGTCTACTGCCTGTCCCCGGAAGATACCCCGGACCGCATCTCCACTGAGAGTTTTCAGGAGTATGGACGCTGCTTTTCGCTGCTGGAATTGACAAAGGAAAGCTGTGATGAAACGGATATCTATACTGCGGTTTTTCGGGAAACAGAACCCTTATCATGAAATGAAGAATATAAAAAACGGGGCGACGCCACACAGGACACCGAGGAAAGGGGGTGAGTGGTAATGGAACTGCGCTATCAAATGAACGATATCCTGCCGCTCCTGCCAATTCCACAGCCGCCTATGGACCGGAGTTCCTATAATATCCCCTGCCCAGTTTGTGACCATGTCGGATCAAGAAAGCGGCATCTAAATATCAACCTCAAGCGCAATGTGTTCCGCTGTCCCAAATGTGGTCAGTTTGAGGGTGGAGTTTTTGATCTCTATGCTTACTATACTGGCGTGCCGCGGGATAAAGTACATCAAGATTTGACGGAGCGGTTGGGTGGTAAAGAAAGCAGCTACTCTGGTAAAGCAAGAGGCCGGAAGCGAGTACAACCCAGGTCAGGACCGGCAGAGATACCCCAAGCCCCACTGGTCAATATCGAAACGAGAGATCGTGTTTACCGGGCGCTCCTCAGCAAATTAACATTGGCTTCGGATCATAGGGACAATCTGCGGGGGCGTGGCCTGACCAATCAAGAGATTGACCGGCTGGGATATCGAACAACACCACTTGTAGGGTTTCATGCGTTAGCAAAGGAACTGATTATGGAGGGACATGAGCTGTTTGGAGTCCCCGGCTTTTACCGGGATGGGGATGGACGTTGGACAATGGCTATTTACCTGCGGGGCATCATGATCCCTTGTCGTGACCGACTTGGCCGAATCCAAAGTATTCATATCCGTTTGGACAAAAAAATGAGTAAAGGCGGAAAATTCCTCACTTTTTCCAGCATAGACAAAAAGGATGGTGTGGGGGCTGAAAACTGGTGCCATATGGCTGGCCCTGTTCAAGAATGTGTTTATTTGATTGAAGGGTATATGAAAGCGGATATCGTCCATTTCTTCACTGGGCAGACTGTTTTGGCTATTCCCGGGGTTACCTCACTCCACTATCTGGAGAAGGCCCTGAACGAGCTGACGGAGCTGGGAGTTCGCCATGTGATGACCTGCTTTGATATGGATTATTTGAAGAACTGGCATGTGGAAGCTGCTTACAGTAAGTTGATACAACTCTTGGGTGGGCTGCCACTGACCTTTGGCACCTACCTGTGGTCGCCAGAATACAATGGCATGGATGACTATATCTGGGAGTTTTTTATGATGAAGCACCATCTGGACTAACAGTATCTTACTACGCAAAAGAGCGGGGCAGCTGTGCTGTCTCGCTCTTTTGCTGCTGTTAAGTTTCCATCGAGAGCCCCTCTGCAATATTAATAATCTGCAGTCCACATTTTTGAGCATATTTAACTGTATAGGCGGTGCCGCCAGTCGTCTTATTCAGATAGCAGATACAGACACTGCTATAATCTACAAGATGACGGTTACGCCTAAGCATACAGTCTGGGGTGTATTTTTGAGAAATATAAACAACTTTGTTTGCCTGCTCCATAATTTTCTGATAGACCGCTATGTCTGCTGCTGGCCAGAGATTCGCCTGAGATATGCATGGCAGCACAAGAATTAACCGTATTTGTGGATATCTCTCTTGTAACTGTAGGATTGTTTTTGCGGCAAGTGTGTCAAAGCCCAAAGCGCCCCCTGCGCCAAAATAAAGATAACCAGATTGTATGAGCAACTCAATCGAAGATTCTAATTTTCGAGCAATCTGATTTTGATCTTTATTCGGTAGCTGCCGATGCCCTGTAAAGCAACATGTTTTTAGTTTCATCGTCTGTAACCCCCTATATTATTTGCTATATAGCCTATAAACCCATATATTATCACAAGAATGGGCTGCAAGCCAAGAAAATTATAAATATGTGGGCTACAATATGGCAGAAGGTGGTGAGAACGATGGATGAACAAGCCTTTTCGCTTCGACTTGCAAAACTGCGGGAGAAAAAAGGGGTTTCTGCCCGTGATATGAGCTTATCAATAGGACAGAATCCAGGTTATATCAATAACATTGAAACCGGAAAATCAATGCCCTCACTCGCAGGGATTTTTTATATTTGCGACTATTTAGGCATTACACCAGCGGATTTTTTCGATGATGATTCCGAAGACCCAGCTCGCTTAAAAGATTTGATTGGATACCTCAAGCAGTTGGATAGTGAACAGTTGAAAAATATAACGGCTATCGTAAAGAGTCTCGTGAAGAAATAGGGTGGTTCTCCTTCTGCTCGGTTTTCGCGGTGGAACTGTACGCTGAGGATTACAAAAGAGTGCTCAAGACTCATTTCTCAGGACAGAAGGATGTAAGAACTTTTCAATTCAACATACTCATTTTCGTTGCAAATACGTATTGGTATCCGTGTAATAAAATATCTGAATGAATAGGAGTGACCATTATGCTATTTGCGATTGACCATGGCAATTCGGCCATCAAAACCCCAAGCTTTGTTTTCACCTCTGGTTTAACAGATTACCCGGTAAAGCCTCCGGTGGAGACAGATGTACTGGAGTTCGGCGGTACATTCTGGACACTGTCCGGTGAGCGCATCCCCTACATGCGGGACAAGACCAAGGACGAGAGATTTTTCGTCCTTAGCCTGTTTGCCATTGCTAAGGAGCTGCGCCAGCGAGACGCACTGCAGCCTATGGTTGAGGCAGAACTGGCCATCGGCTTACCACCGGAGCACTATGAGTTACGCAATCGTTTTGCGGATTATTTCAAGCGAGGCATTGTGCAGTTCAAGTTCAACGATTCTCCGATCAGTTTAATGATCCGACAGGTGCTGGTTTATCCCCAAGCCTACGCTGCCGTGGTTCCGCAGGCCCAGATTATTCAAAAGAACCCCCGTACCTTCGTTGTGGATATTGGTGGGTTTACTACCGACGTACTGCTGTTGCGAGGTGTTCAGCCAGATATGCAGTTTTGCCGCAGCCTGGAGATGGGCGCTATCCCTATGGCTAATGGAATCATTGGCCGGGTCAGTGCCCTTCACGATATCAAGATCGACGACGACCACATCGCTGATGTGATTCAAGGCCGACCTACGATCCTTCCCAATGACGTGCAGGGAACCATCCGCACCACCGTAAAAAGCTATGCGGCTGGTATTCTGGATAAGCTCCGTGAGCTTCAGGTGGATCTGCGGGCTACCCCTGCCATCTTCACTGGCGGTGGGGCAGCGCTGTTCCGACCCTTTATTGAAACGTCTTCTCAGGTGGCAAAGGCTGAATTTGTTGCAGACCCAAAGGCCAATGCTGTGGGATTTGGGATGTTAGCTACCGCCCAGCTACGCCAAATGCAGGCCCAAAAGGTCGGTGAAGGCTTTGCGCAGGGATGATAGGTTCCGATTTTCCCTCCAGTGGCGTGCTGACACAGAGGAGAAGTCCCGAGTAGGCTCCCTTTTAGAACGGATGGGGAATAAAAAGAGCGACTTCATCGTCATGGCTGTTGTAGATTATCTGGAACGCCATCCTGAGATGGAGATGCCCGGTTCAAAGATTAAAATCACCTACCAGCCTCTTCATACCAAAGAGCAGTTATTGGCAATGGTTCGGGACATGGTAAAAACCTCTATGAGTGAGTTTATGGAAGGGAAGGCCGTGGTTCCCACAGAAGACGGTCAGTTTTCGGAAATACCGCCTGGCCCCAGCGAACGGGATATTGATGCTATGGTCGAAAGTCTCAAGTTATTTGACCAATCATAACAAAGGCCGCACAGTCTCTTAAATCGAGATTGTGCGGCCTTTGTTATGATTGCAAGGCGATAAAGCTGAGATAGAGGCTTTCAATCCCTACTTTGCAGGATAATATCAAATTATCTATTAATATGCTCTGCTTTTCCACCCATTTTGCAACAAAATACTTTAAAAGATCTCCTGATATTTCGAACGTACAAAACCTATAATGGTTATGTAAATATTAATGATTTTGGCACCAAAATGGAAAATTCCGGCTCATTTATATAAATGGGCCGGAATTTTTCGCCTGTGGGCAAAAGCCGTTACATTTTTCGGGGAAGGGGATGAAAAGGCGTGAAAAGCCTTTGGGAAGGCATCGTCTGCACCTTGATAAATAGGGCTTTGGCCCTCATAGAGATAGCAGGTACGTTAGGCATGTGGTCCTGTGGAGGGAAAGCCGTGTGAATGGAGCAGGCCATGATCCCAATCTAAGAGAGGAGGTTACGGGTGAGCCGCACATTGCACACAAATAAGTTGTGGCGACTTAGGGCGATGACCCACATGTTTAATCATGATACGCTGTCTTGGCCATGGTCCGAGCGGTAACCAATCCGTCGCAGGCTGTGGGAGATACCAGTAAAGCCCTGGGGGTAAGGCCCGTGGAGCAGTCCAGCCAACTGCCACCTGCTACTCACGTTCTATAATTATTTTGAAATCAACTATAAAGGGAGGACCATAATGTGGCTATAGAGGCTGAAAAGGTTCCCATCCATTTGAAAATGACGCTTACAATTAGAGAAGCGGCAGAATATAGTAATATCGGCATAAATAAGATTGAGAGTCTCTTGCGTACGCCTAATTGTCCTTTTGTGCTCTATGTAGGTACAAAGAAATTGGTCAAGCGAAAAGAATTTGAAGAGTTTGTTAGCAAAAAAACAGTGATCTAACGCCAGTTCCTATTGAGATATATGGACTATTATGATAAAATAGAGCCATTGCATTGGCTCTTTTTCTTATAGTAGGAAAGGAGCGCACCTCATGGGAAAGAACTTAAAAGGGAAAGAATGCGGCAAGGGCATCTGCCAAAGGAAGGATGGTTTTTATTACGCAAGATTTGTAGATAAGCATGGAAAGCGCCACGAGAAGTATGTTCCTACACTTCCAGAGGCACGGAACTGGTTGGAGGAAGCTCGATTTGCAGATACGCATGACAATATTCTTGTTCCATCGGATATGACTGTGGACACATGGTTTGAGTTTTGGCAAGAGAATATGATTGCGGACTTGGCACCGAATACTCGTAGAAACTACCGGGAGCGGTATGTTCACAATATTCAGCCTGTGATTGGTGGTATGCTGCTGTCGAACGTCAAACCTATGCACTGCAAGGTCGTCCTCAACAGGATGGAAGCAGATTATGCTGGATCGACAATTCGTCAAGCATATATTACGATGGGGACCATGTTCAAATCAGCATTGATGAATGACCTGATTATTAAACATCCTATGAATGGGGTTCGTTACTCTAAGCCTGTTCGAGCAGTGGATGATATCAAGTATCTTACTGTGGAAGAGCAGGGGAAATTCTTGGAAACCGCACAAAGGTCACATAACTATGCGCAGTACGCACTGATATTAGAAACGGGATTGCGTACTGGTGAACTAATTGGGTTGACATGGGATGCTATTGATTGGGAAAAACGGACTTTGACTGTCAATAAGACTCTAGAGTATCGGCATAAACAAGCCTTTTGGAGGGCTGGTCCACCCAAAACCCAGCAAAGTTATCGAACGATCCCTTTGACTAACCGAGCATATGAGATACTTCGGGGCGTGGAGTTAAGTCGAGCTTCCCGGAAAGAATCTCCAATGCTCTCGCAAACCCTGGAGTATATCGACCGGCGAACGGGTGTCAAATCTCAGCTTATTATGCGAGATCTGGTCTTCATCAATTTCCGAACTGGGATGCCGAACAAGAACAGCTCCTATGATACCCACCTGTATAAGCTTTGCGATGAGGCGGGAATCAAGCGATTTTGTATGCACGCGCTTCGCCATACCTATGCAACTCGGGCAATTGAGAGTGGTATGCAGCCAAAGGTTTTGCAGAAACTGCTCGGTCATGCCAGCATAAAAACGACGATGGATCGCTATGTTCATGTGACTGATGATTCTATGGCACATGCAGTAAAGCAATTTGAATCTCACCAAAGCGCCTGAATCGGATGGTGTGGCGGGATGTAATGTGGATCAGATCATAGAAAGCAGGCGATGTGAACTTAGCAGCAAAGAGTGGCTGGATGGCCATAACTCTATATATCTAAACATACCTAAATGCGAAAATGGTGTATAAATGGTGTGGTAGACATCATTCAAGCACCGGAAACCCTTGAAAAATCAGGAGGTAGAGAGAATTATGAAATTAGGCATCGTGGGTCTGCCCAACGTGGGCAAAAGCACCCTGTTTAACGCAATCACCAACGCCGGCGCGGAGAGCGCCAACTACCCGTTCTGCACCATCGACCCCAACGTGGGTATGGTGGCCGTGCCCGACATCCGTCTGGACCGGCTGTCTGAGATGTACCACCCCAAGAAGACCACCCCGGCGGTAATTGAGTTTGTGGACATCGCCGGTCTGGTGAAGGGAGCCAGCCGGGGCGAGGGCCTGGGCAACAAGTTTCTGGGCAACATCCGCATGACCGACGCCATCGTCCACGTGGTCCGCTGTTTCGACGACGACAACGTGATCCACGTGGAGGGCTCCACCGACCCCGTCCGGGACATGGACACCATCGACCTGGAGCTGGTTATGGCCGACCTGGAAATGGTGGAGCGGCGGATCGACAAGGCCAAGAAGGCGGCCAAGGGGGACAAGAAGTTCCTTCAGGAGGCCGCCGACTTCGAGGGCCTGCGGGACTGGCTCAACGATGGAAAATCCGCCCGGAGCTACACCGAGGTGGATATCGCCGCGGAGTACCCCGACTGCGAGCTGCTCTCCCTCAAGCCGGTGATCTACGCCGCCAATCTGGACGAGGCGGGATTCTCCGACCCCGCCGCCGTCCCCTACTACGGGCAGGTGGAGAAGCGGGCCAAAGAGCAGGGGGCCCAGGTGATCCCCGTGTGCGCCAAGCTGGAGGCGGAGATTGCCCAGCTGGACGGGGAGGAAAAGCAGATGTTTCTGGACGACCTGGGGGTGGCGGAGTCCGGCCTGGACCGGCTGGTGAAGGCCAGCTACACCCTTCTCGGCCTGATCTCCTACCTCACCTCCGGCGAGGACGAGTGCCGGGCCTGGACCATCACCCGGGGCACCAAGGCCCCCCAGGCGGCTGGCAAGATTCACTCCGATTTCGAGCGGGGCTTCATCCGGGCTGAGGTAATCTCCTACGATGACCTGATGGCCTGCGGAACCATGTCCGCCGCCCGGGAGAAGGGCCTGATCCGCTCCGAGGGCAAGGAGTATGTGGTCCAGGACGGGGATATTATTCTGTTCCGGTTTAATGTATAATTTGTAGGGGCCGGCCCCCTGGCCGGCCCGCCGTTATGAAACGGGCCGCCGAGGGCGGCGGCCCCTACAGATACGTTCAAAGGAGTGAAACCAGTTGAACATCTACCTTGACCTCTTCCTCACCTTTGCCAAGGTGGGGGTGTGTACCTTTGGGGGCGGCTATGCCATGCTGCCCATCCTTCAGCGGGAGGTGGTGGAAAAAAAGGGCTGGGCCACCGACGAGGAACTCACCGACTACTTTGCCGTGGGCCAGTGCACCCCCGGCATCATCGCCGTCAACACCGCCACCTTCATCGGCTATAAGCACAAGGGCGTCCCCGGCGGCGTGCTCACCACCCTGGGGGTGGTGTTCCCCTCCCTTGTGATTATCACCGCCATCGCCGCCTTTCTGTCCAACTTCGCCGACATCCCGGTGGTTCAGCACGCCCTGGCGGGCATCAACGCCGCCGTGGTGGCCCTCATTGCCGCCAGTGTGCTGAAGCTGGGCAGGTCCACCCTGAAAAACGGTGCGGCCATCGCCATTTTCCTGTGTGTGCTGGCCTTGGCAGCGGCGGGGAGCCTGGCCAATTTTGGTACCGGGACCCTGGGTCAGGTGCTGGACCTGCTCACCTCTCCGGCGGTGCTCATTGTACTGGCCGGCGCGGCGGGCTTCCTGCTCTACGGAAGGAAGAAAGGCGGTGCGGGCAAATGATATTCCTACAGCTGTTTTTTGAGTTTGCCAGAGTGGGCCTGTTCGCCGTGGGCGGCGGACTGGCCACCATCCCCTTCCTTCAGGACATGGGGGCCCGGACGGGCTGGTTTACCAACGCCGACCTGACCACCATGATTGCCGTGTCCGAGTCCACCCCCGGCCCCATGGGGGTGAACATGGCCACCTATGTGGGCTTCCAGACGGGCAGTCTGGCGGGCGGCCCGCTGGGTGGCGCGGCGGGCGCGGTGCTGGCCACCCTGGGCCTTATCACCCCCTCCATCATTATTATCATTGTAATCGCCGGGTTTTTGCAGAAATTCCGCCAGTCCAAAACGGTGGACGCCGTGTTTCAGGGCCTGCGCCCCGCCTCCACTGCGTTGATTGCCGCCGCCGGGCTGAGCGTGGCACTGTCGGTGCTGTTCGCTGTAGGCGGCACGGCGGAACACACCTTTGCCGTCCACTGGCCCGCTCTGATTCTGTCTGTGGCTGTGTTTGTCTGTATGCGCTATACCCCGCTGAAAAAGCTGCACCCCGTGGCCTTTATCGCCGCCGCCGCCATGATCGGCGCGGTGCTCCAGTTTTAACACACTGCCTGCCCAACGTGGGCGGGCAGTCATATTTTCCCCGCCGGGGTAATAGGCTGGCACAGACGGCCCCTGCGCCGTCTCACTACTTGGGAGGACTTCTTATGGAGCTGTATGAGCTTTTTATCATCGCGGTAAGTCTGTCCATGGACGCCTTCGCCGTGTCCATCTGCAAGGGGCTGTCCACTGGGAAGCCCCGGGCCGGCCACTGCCTCACCTGCGGGGCCTGGTTCGGCGGCTTTCAGGCCCTGATGCCCCTGATCGGCTGGCTGCTGGGGGTGCGGTTTCAGGGGATGATCGTCTCTATTGACCACTGGATCGCCTTCATCCTGCTGGGTATGATCGGCTTCAACATGGTCCGGGAGTCCCGGGGAGGCGGGGCGGAGGAGCTGGACTGCTCCTACTCCCCCCGGGCCATGCTGCCCCTGGCGGTGGCCACCTCCATCGACGCTCTGGCCGTGGGGGTCACCTTCGCCTTTCTCCAGGTGGACAATATTTTCCTGGCCGTGGCCTTCATCGGCGCGACCACCTTCGTCCTGTCCGCCGCCGGGGTGAAGGTGGGGGCCGCCTTCGGGGTCCGCTTCAAGAGTAAAGCGGAGCTGGCCGGAGGGCTGATTCTCATGGGTATGGGGGTGAAAATCCTGGTGGAGCACACTCTGCTGGCCTGAGCGGTTGCTTTTTCTAGGCAGGTGTGCTATGATAGGGGCATACGATTTGTGTGTCGTATTGTAACAAGGGAAAGGAGATATGTATGAAAAAATCCGAAAACTTCCTGGCAAAGCTGCTTGTTGGCGTGGTGGCCGGCGCGGTGCTGGGCCTGCTTATCCCCCAGGGGAGCACCCTGCCCTTCGCCGAGGCGGTGGTGAACATCGTCGGCACGGTGAAGTACATCCTGGGCCAGCTGATTAACTTCTGTGTGCCCCTTATCATCATCGGCTTTATCGCCCCCTCCATCACCAAGCTGGGCAGCAACGCCACCCGGCTGCTGGGCGTGGCTATCGTAATTGCCTACGTCAGCTCGGTGCTGGCCGCCTTTATGTCCATGGGGGCGGGCTACGCCATCATCCCCCACCTGAACATCGCCTCCGCCGCCGAGGAGGGCGCGGGCCTGCCCGTCCCCTTTGAGCTTGCCATCCCCCAGATCATGCCTGTCATGAGCGCCCTGGTCTTCTCCGTCCTTATCGGCCTGGCCGCCGTGTGGACCAAAGCCAAGACCGTCGCCACCATTCTGGAGGAGTTCCAGAACATCGTGCTGGACATTGTGAAGCGGGTGGTCATCCCCATTCTGCCCTTCTTCATCGCCTCCACCTTCTTCCAGCTGGGCTGGAACGGCTCCATCACCAAGCAGCTGCCTGTCTTCCTTATCGCCATCGTCATTGTGATGGCGGGCCACTACATCTGGCTGGCCATCCTCTACCTGACCGCCGGGGCCTACTCGGGCCGTTCGGGCATCGAGGTGGTGAAGCACTACGGCCCCGCCTACCTCACCGCCGTGGGCACCATGTCCTCCGCCGCCACCCTGGCCGTGGCCCTCCAGTGCGCCCACAAGAGCGAAAATCTGCGCTCCGACATGGTGGATTTCGGCGTCCCCCTGTTCGCCAACATCCACCTGTGCGGCTCGGTGCTCACCGAGGTCTTCTTCTGCATGACCGTCTCCCAAGTGCTCTATGGCGAGCTGCCTGAGTTCGGTACGATGGCCCTGTTCTGTGTGCTGCTGGCCGTCTTTGCCATCGGTGCTCCCGGCGTCCCCGGCGGCACGGTGGTAGCCTCCCTGGGTCTTATCGCCGGGGTGCTCATGTTCGACGACGCCGGCCGGGGCCTGATGCTGGCCATCTTCGCCCTTCAGGACAGCTTCGGCACCGCCTGCAACGTCACCGGCGACGGCGCCCTCACCCTGATCCTCACCGGCTACGCCGAGAAGCACGGTATTGCCAAAACCTGAACCCGGACATAAAACGGCCCGGAGCCTGCGCTCCGGGCCGTCTTCCGTTTAACCTTCGTCCAGGGGGATATCGAAATCCAGACTGCTGACGTTTATCTCAGCGGACTGCACCTCATGGGGGCGTTCAGGGGGAACCAGCATCTTGCTGCTGCCGTCCAGACGGCCGTTCTCCACCACCAGGGAGCAGGTGGACACGTCGCCGTGGATGCTGCCGGTGCGCTCCAGGCACAGGTGCTCCCGGGCGGTGATGCTGCCCGTGACCTCGCCGGCCACCCGCACCGCGTCGGCGGTGATGGGACCCTGAACTTCGCCGGTGGTCGCCACAGTGACGGAGCCCTTCAGCTTGATCTCGCCCTCCAGGCGGCCCTCGATCTGCACAATACCCTCGCCCTCAATCACGCCGGTAAAGGTGATTCCCTTGGCAATCACGGTATTGTCCTGGGGCTGGGGCAGGGTGGGCAGGGCGTCGAAAGCCTCCTCAAAGGTATCCTCCTCAAAGGAGGGAGTGGTCGCAGGATCCTGTCTGGTCTGTCCTCCGAAAAAACCCATAATCAATCGCTCCTTACTTTCCTTCAATTGCGCCGGCGGCCTGTTGCGCACCGGCACGGGATAAGCTGATTATAGCAAACTTCGCCGATTGACGCAAGTACAAAAAGCCTGAAATATCAGACAAAAAGAAATGACAAATCGCAAAAAAAGCGTATAATGACAGTAGGCCTATTTTATACAAGGAGGATCGATCCATGCCGAAACAATCTCCCATCCCCCAGCCCGGGGCGGACAGCGCCGTCCCCGTTAGCCCCACCCGCGCCTTCCATCTGGTCCCGCTGGACCGCATTTCCGGCTTCGACGTCCGCCCCGGCTTCTACGACAGCAACGGCGCCACCGCCATCCCCGGCGGCGTCAACTTCACCGTATACTCCCACGGGGCCACTTTTATCGAGCTGCTCCTCTTTCATCGGGAACAGGACGAGCCCTTCGCCGTGCTCCCCTTCCCCCAGCACTACCGCATCGGTAATGTCTACTCCATGATCGTGTTCAAGCTGAACATTGAGGAATTCGAGTACGCCTACCGGGTGGACGGCCCCTACGACCCCAAGAAGGGGCTGGTGTTCGACAAAAGCAAGTACCTGCTGGACCCCTACGCCAAGGCGGTGACGGGCCAGAGCCAGTGGGGGGACTCCTCCCCCCGGGGCCAGCACTACAAGGCCCGGGTGGTGAAGGACGACTTCGACTGGGCGGACATGGCCCAGCCCCTTATCCCCATGGAGGACCTGATCATCTACGAGCTCCATGTCCGGGGCTTCACCAAGGACCCATCCTCCGGCGTGGCCCACCCCGGCACCTTCGCCGGCCTGATGGAGAAGCTGGACTACCTCCAGGACCTGGGGATCAACGCCATTGAGCTGATGCCCATTTTTGAGTTTGACGAGATGCAGGACTACCGGATCGTGGACGGCAAGGCCCTGTACAACTACTGGGGCTACAGCACCGTGGGCTTTTTCGCCCCCAACACCAGCTACACCGCCTCCACCGAATACAACCGGGAGGGAAACGAGCTTAAGCGGCTGATTCAGGCCTGCAACCGGCGGGGCATCGAGGTCTATCTGGACGTGGTCTTTAACCACACCGCCGAGGGCAACGAGAAGGGCCCCTTCTTCTCCTTCAAGGGCTTTGACAACAACATCTACTATCTGCTCACCCCCGACGGGCAGTATTACAACTTCTCCGGCTGCGGCAACACCATGAACTGTAACCACCCCATCGTCCGCCAGATGATTCTGGACTGCCTGCGCTACTGGGTCACTACCTACCGGGTGGACGGCTTCCGCTTCGATCTGGCCTCCATTCTGGGCCGCAGCGAGGACGGCTCCCCCATGGGGGCTCCGCCCCTGCTCCAGGCCCTGGCCTTCGACCCCATCCTGGGCAATGTAAAGCTCATCGCCGAGGCCTGGGACGCCGGCGGGCTCTATCAGGTAGGCACCTTCCCCGCCTGGAACCGCTGGGCGGAGTGGAACGGCCGCTACCGGGACGACATCCGCCGCTACCTCAAGGGGGACGAGGGCTTTGCCCAGGGGGCCGCCCTGCGTCTGGCTGGCTCCCCGGACCTGTACGCCAGCCAGGGGCGGGACAACGCCTCGGTGAATTTCATTACCTGCCACGACGGCTTCCCCCTGTGGGACCTGTACTGCTACAACGGCAAGCACAACCTGGCCAACGGCTGGAACAACACCGACGGTGCCAACGACAACAACAGCTGGAACTGCGGAGCGGAGGGAGAGACGGAGGATCCGGCTGTCAACGAGCTGCGCCGGCGGATGTGCCGCAACGCCTTCGCCCTGCTCATGTGCTCCCGGGGCACCCCCATGTTCCTGGCCGGAGACGAGTTCTGCAACACCCAGTTCGGCAACAACAACGCCTACTGTCAGGATAACATCATCTCCTGGCTGGACTGGAGCCGGCTGGAGCCCAACCGGGATATGTTCAACTTTTTCCGCTTTATGATCCGCTTCCGCAAGGAGCACCGGGTGCTGCGGACCGGCACAGGAGACGGCTCCTGCGGCTTCCCGGAGGTCAGCTTCCACGGCGTGACCCCCTGGCGCGACCGCCCCTTTGAGGGTCACGACCGGTATGTAGGGGTGATGTTCTCCGGCTGGGAGCGGGATATCGGTTCCCAGGTGGTCTACGTGGCCTCCAACGCCTGGTGGGAGGACCTGACCGTCACCCTGCCCCAGCTGCCCGCCTCCATGGACTGGGTCAAGGCGGTGGACACCTGGACCGCGGAGCAGTCCGAAAGTCCCGTCCCCGGCCTCCAGGTCACCGTTCGCGCCCGGAGTGTTATGGTGTTTGTGGCAAAATAACAGCATGCTTCCCTGCCCGCCGGACAGTCCGGCAGAGGCGGCGGCTGGATTATGCTGCTGCGGGTATTTCTTTGGCTCCTGTTCACCGCCATCTGCATGGGTGGTATCATCTTCGTCTCTGTCCTGCTGGCCTTTGTCGCGGTAGCCAGCGGCATGGTGGCTCTGGACGCCGCCCAGAACATCCGCCGCTGTGCCGTCAACAGCGCCACCATTCCGGACCCGCTGAATCGGCAGGTGAAGCGTTGTATACACAAAAAGGGCTGCATCCCACGGATGCAGCCCTTTTTTGTTAAACTGCCTTTATCAGGCACAAAATCAGCCCATAGATTACGCTGGCGCTGATGCCGAACACCAGCACCGGCCCGGCCACAGTAAAGAGCTTGGCCGCCGTGCCGGTAATCAGTCCCTCGCTTTTAAACTCCAGGGCGGGTGACACCATGGCGTTGGCAAAGCCGGTGATGGGCACCAGGGTGCCCGCCCCCGCCCGCTTGGCCAGCTTATCGAACAGCCCCAAGCCGGTGAGCAGGGCGGCGGCGAGAATCAGCGTAACCGACACCGCCGTTCCCGCCTGTTCCTTGTCCAGGCCGTAGCTCTGGTAGAAGTTCAGCAGGCCCTGCCCGGCGGTGCAGATGGCGCCCCCCACCAGAAAAGCCCACACAATATTTTTTCCCATGGGAGAGGGCTTCGACCTCTCATTAACCAGCTTGCCATAGTCCTGATTTGTCATGCGCATCGCTCCTTCCAAGCTTTCTGTTATGTTCTCCGCTGAGGAAAAAATTATGCGCGGCCGTATGAAAGAGTCTTCCGGCGCATAAGTTGTACCGGAAGGAGTGAGAACATTGATCTATCCCAAGCGACAGCTGATTGTGACCTGGCTGGCCGCCATTCTGGCGGGCTGTGCCCTCCATTTTTTGTATGCGTGGTGGCCCAACGCGGCAACCGCCCTGTTCTCCCCGGTAAACGAGAGCCTGTGGGAACATGTAAAGCTGGTGTTCTGGCCCTTCCTGGGGGCGGCGCTGGTGCTCAACCGGGGCCGTCCCGGCGGGGTCCGGCCCTGGCTGCTGGTGCTGCCCGGACTGTGCGCCCTGGTATTGATTTTGGGCTGGGTGTACCATGTGATGCTGGGGGGCGAGGCCATGTGGGTAGACATCGCCATCTATGTGCTGGTGATGACCCTGGGCTTCTGGCTGGCCATCCGGTTCTCCGGGCCTTTCCGGGGCGTCAAATGGGTGCTGCCCATTGTGGCCGTGATCGCACTGGCCCTGCTGATCGGCTGGTTCACCCTCTATCCCCCGGAGGGGCTGCTTTTTCGGGACCTGTCCGCCGTGGGCTCCTGGCTGCCTCTGCCCTGCTAAATTTTTGTGAGTTGATTTTTCCCTCCTCTCTCTGGTACAATGGCCCAAAAGGAGGGGAACGGTTTGATTGTGTACAGCGCAAGCGGCCTGACGGCCCGCGCCCAGGCCCGGGAGCTGCTGGCCCTGGCGGTCCGGGAGGTGTGGGGGCTGTCCCCCCTGCCTGAAATCGCCCAGCGGGAGGGGGGCAAGCCCTTCTTCCCGGACCGGGAGGAGCTCCATTTCAACCTCAGCCACAGCGGAGACCTGGCCCTGTGCGGCCTGGACCGCGCCCCGGTGGGGGTGGACATTCAAATCGTAAAGGCGTGGCGTCCCTGCCTGCCCCGGCGGGTGTGCTCCGCCGCTGAGCTGGCCTGGCTGGACGCCCAGCCCCGGCTCTGGCCCGCCTTCACCCTCCTCTGGACCCTGAAGGAGGCCCGGGCCAAGGAGAGCGGCCAGGGGCTGACCACCTCCATCCGGGATATCCGGGTCCCCCTCCCGGGACCGGGACCGCTGGAAATGGACGGGCTCCGCTTCCGGACCTGGACCGGCCCCGGCTGGACGGCGGCAGTGTGCGGACACAGCGAACCGCCGGAAAAAATTTTTGAAAAAACCCTTGACATTTCCACAGTGTGAGGGTTTATCCTGATGTCAGGAACCGGTTCCCACATAAAAACAGGAGGAATGTCATGCTCACCATCGGCGATTTTTCCCGGCTGAGCCGGGTCACCCCCCGGATGCTCCGCCACTACGACGCCCTGGGCCTGCTCTGCCCGGAGGCGGTGGGGGCCAACGGCTACCGCTACTACCGGCAGGAGCAGCTGTTTGACCTGGTACGCATCCAGTGGCTGAAGGGCTACGGCTTTGCCCTGGGGGAGATCGGCCCGCTGCTGGAGCTGGAGGACCGCCAGCTCCTCCCGCTGCTGCGCCAGCGGCGGCTGGAGCTCTGCCGGGAGCTGGACGCCCGGCAGGCCCTGCTCCACCAGCTGGAGGCTGACATCCTCCGCATGGAGGGAACAAAATTTATGGAATATCAGTATCATGTGGTCTTGATCGAAGACCCGGAACAGAGGGTCTTCTCCATCCGGGAAACCATCGGCGTGGACCAGTATCACGACTTCTTCGCCCGACTGTACCGGGAGGCGGCCGCCCGGGGGCTGACCCAGGCGGGGCCTATCCAGATGCTCTACCACGACGCAGAATTTAACCCCCAGCGCTCCGACGTGGAGGCTCAGATGGTTGTGGCGCAGGACGGCCCGGATGTGAAGCGCAAGCCGGCCTGCCTCTGCGCGGCGGTGCAGCACAGGGGCCCCTATGAGCGGCTGCAATACGCCTACGACGCTCTGTGCGCCTGGATGGCAGAGCATCCCGAGTACCGAATCTGCGGCCCCGCCATGGACCGCTACTTTGGCGACCCGGACAACACGCCCCCCGACCAGCTGGAGACCGGGGTGCTCTTTCCCGTGGAAAAGGTATAACCGAAGGGACGGCCCAGGGCCGTCCCTTTTCATTTCCTGCGTTCCCTTCTGCGTACCCAGATATACCGCAGCAGGTAGACCCCCAGCAGGACCAGCCAGGAGAAGGCCTCCGCATAGGCAATCACCTTCCGTCCAAATACACCGGCAAAGGCGTAGGAACAGACGATGCGCACCGCCAGAGCCGCAATTCCCGCCGCACCGGAGAAAATCATGTCCCCCATGCCCTCCAGATACCCCCGCAGCGCCATGGCCAGGCTGTAGACCAGGTAAAAGCTGGCAATGGTACGGAAAAAGCTGCCTCCGATGGTCACCGACTCCTGGGTCAGGCCAAACATGGCAATCAGCGCCTCCCCGGCCACCAAAATCAGCACCGTCAGGCCCAGGGAGATGCCGGCCATCATCACCGCCCCCGTTTTCAGAGCCTTTCTGGCCCGCTCCGGCTCCCCGGCGCCTATGTTCTGTGCCACCACCGTGGCAATGCCGGAACCGAAGTTAATCACGGGCAGCAGCAGGACAGTGTCCACCCGGTAGGCGGTGGTGATGGCGGCCACCGTCTGCTCCCCAAAGCCGTTCATAAACCGCTGGAGGAAAATATTTCCCACCGAGTTTGTCCCGGACTGGATGGCCGGCGGCAGACCGAACCCGCTGCCTCTGGCGGCCACAGACCGGTCCACACTCCTCCGGCCCGGCCGGAAGCGCAGCACGGGGTACTTTTTCACGGCGTACAGCACCAGAAAGACGGTCATCGCCCCCTGGGAGAGGACGGTGGCTGCCGCCGCCCCCGCCGCGCCGTACCGCAGCACCACCACAAAGGCCACGTCCAGCACCACATTGACCCCCGAGCACACCAGGACGGACAGGAAGGGGGCCCGGCTGTTCCCCATACCCCGCAGGATGGCGGAATAGGTGTTGTAGACGGCCAGAAGGGGCACGCCGGCGAACATGATTCGCAGATAGCGCTCAGAGACAGTAAAAATATCCGCTGGCGTGTCCATCGCCCGCAGGATGGCAGGGGTGAGGAGCAGGCCCAGGGCGGCCACCGCCGTAAAAACGCCCCCCAGAAGCAGCGAAAAGGCGGACAGGAGCCGGCTCAGCCCGCCCTGCTCCCCCATGCCGTACGCCCGGGCGGCCAGCACCGAGAGCCCGCCGGTAAAGCCAGTGATGACCATGACAAAGAGGCTGTAGAGGGCGGTGGTGGCTCCAATCCCGGCCAGGGCCAGTTCCCCCTCCACGTTGCCCACAATAAAGGCGTCCACCCAGTTAAACAGCTGCTGGAGTATCCCGCTCAACATCAGAGGCACAGTAAAGGCCACCATTGCCCTGGCGATGCTCCCCTCAACCATATCCCGCTTCATATGTCTCCCTCCCAACTGAACAGGGAGGCGCTCAAGAGCTACCATACGGCCAGCCGCCGTACCACAGGGGTAACTCATGAACGCCTCTCTCACTGATTCCAGCTATTTCTCGATACTATATCAGCTGCCCCGGGAAAAGTCAACCTTTCCGGCAAGAGACGGAATCCCCCCGCCACCGGACTGCGTCCGGCGGCCCTCCCCCCTTTGGCAAGGGGGGCTTTTCGGTGCTGGATGTTCCGTTTCCCTTCCAAAGGCCCCCTTGCTAAAGGGGGGCTGGCATTTGCGAAGCAAATGACTGGGGGATTCCGTATCCCCCGGCCAGCAGGGCACGCCCCTCTCATAAATTCGGAAAGTCTTTGGAAATATCACCCGTTTTGTCATGGAGGGCAAGGGCTCTGCCCTTGCCTTATTCCTGTTTTATCCCCTTACTGGGATAGGCAAGGGTAGAACCCTTGCCCTACATGCATCAGATTCCCTAATTTATGCGGCAGGCAAAACGGCGGGCGACCTGTCCGGTCACCCGCCGCGTGGGGGTGCTTATTCGCTGTATGGCTTATTGGTCTCGATGTACATGCCGCGGTCCGCGCTCCAGCCCACGTAGAAGTTCAGGGCCTTGCCCAGGTCGCGGAGCTTGAAGTAGTTGGATCCGTTGATTTTGTAGACCTCGACGGCGATCTTTTCACCGTTGACATAGATAGCGTCGTTGCTGGGGTCGGCGGTCTGGCTGCCGCCGGCGGGCGCTCCTGTCAGGTCGCCGGACTGCTTGTCATACCCCTGGCCGGTGGTGGCGGTTACGGCGTTCTTGCTCCCGTCGTAGCCCACAGCGAACTGTTTTTCCGTGCCGTTGAGCAGGGCGGCCACGTCGCGGATTTTGAAGTAGTTGCTGTCGCCGATTTTATACACCGTGGGGTCGGCGGCATTTCCGTTGACCTCCAGCTTGTCATTGGTGGGGGAGGCGGTGGTCCCGGCGGGTTGCTGGGGCTGGGTGGCATCACCCTCCACGAGAATGAACCAATCCATATCAGCCGGGTCTGAAGCAGACATGTTGCTGTTATAAATCCCTACGAGGGTATTGGGGCCAAGCAGTTCCAGCACCCTGTCGGCGGACAGCCTTACTTCATGTCTCCCTTCTTCATCACAGCTGACGTGAGCCGACCAAGGGTGGCCCGTCCAAACGCTGCCGACTGGCAGAGCTTTATATTTATTCTCTGGCAGAAGGTCAGCATACCCGTTCTCTCCATAGCTGGAATCATCTTCATCGCTAAAGTTGATCTCTATCGTACGTTTGTCATACACACCATCTCCGTCCGGGTCCGACCATGCCATTAAATTAAAGTCTTCTCCACTATAGGCACTACCATAGAATAATTGGTCATCAGTAGATTCCTTCGATTTATAGGTATAGGTAAATACCGCTGTGTCGCCCTTTGCCAGTACGCACACATTTTCCGCCGTCCACTGGAGGTCATCTTCTTTGTATAAGACTGTCTCGCCAATACTGGGATCGTAATCATAGACACCACAATCGCGGAGAGTAAAGGTTTTCGCGCCCACAAACACCTGGGCGTCGGTCTTGCCGGGCACTTCCAGCTTCCACTTTGACTCCTCCGCAAATGCAGGAACAGTCAGGCCCAAGCACATCACCAGGACCAGCGCAAGGGAAAGCACTTTTTTTAGTTTTCTCATGGTTTATACCTCTTTTCTCTTTTTGAGCACCTTAGCCTTTGCATTGCAAAGGCTAGAAGGGTACCCTTCTAGCCTTTGCATTGCAAAGGCTAGAAGGGTACCCTTCTGCACTTATTATACAGCAATATGTCCCAGATTGCAATATGCTTTTTGGGCACGCCCTTGCATAAAAAGCTGCGAATGGGACACTCCCAAAAAGCCTTCCCCCTTCCAGGGGGAAGGTGGCACGGGCGAAGCCCGTGACGGATGAGGGTGCGGTGAGGTTATCGCCCCTTACCGTAAGAACTGCTCGCCCGCCCCGCCCCCTCATCCGCCCCCTTCGGGGGCACCTTCCCCCCGGAGGGTGGAAGGCTTTTCCCTGCGGGGGACGGAGGGGGGTGGGACAGCGGCCTTACTCGCCGGCGGGGTTTCGGAAAAAGGCCACCGCCACCGCACCGGGGCCCACATGGGTGCCGATGGTGCCCCCCACGGTGCAGATGGGCAGGGCGTCGGTGTGGCCCTCCCACAGGGCGGCGCTGTCGGCAATGTACTTCTGGAGCAGGCTGTCGTTCAGTCCGGTGTAGCCCAGGCGGTAGGGCCGGCCGAAGTCCACCCCGCCGTTTTTTTGAATCTCCTGAATCAACAGGTTGTTGCCGTTTTTGGAGCCCCGGGCCTTGCCCAGCATCACAACCTCTCCCTCCTGAACGGCCACCACCGGCTTGATGGACAGCAGGCCCCCCACCATAGCCACCGAGGCGGACACCCGCCCTCCCTTTTTCAGGTACTCCAGGGTGTCCAGCAGGCCTACCAGGCGGATATCCTCCCGCTCCCGCTCCAGCCGGTCGGCGATGGCGGCGGCCTCCAGCCCCTGGTCCATCAGCTCCACCGCCCGCTCCACCAGAACCAGCTCCCCGATGGTGGCGTTGGCGCTGTCCACCACGAAGACCTTCCCGGGAAATTCCTCCGCTGCGATGCAGGCGCTCTGATAGGTGCCCGACAGCTTTGCGGACAGGACCACCGCCACCACCTGCTCCCCGGCCTCCACGGCGGTGCGGAAGGCCTCCTCAAACTGGGCGGGGGATATCTGGCTGGTGGTGGGCAGGTCGTCCCCCTCGATCAGCTTCTCATAAAACTGGCGGTGGGTAAGGTTAATGCCGTCCTGATACTCCTCCCTCCCGAAGGTGACGGTCATGGGCAGAACCGTCACCTCGGGCCGGTGGGGCGGCCGCAGGTCGCTGGCCGAGTCGGTAATAATACGGATGTTCATAGGTCCCCTCATTTCCTGTTTAGTTGGTCGATTGTATCACGATAGCCGGGAGAAGACAAGGAAAAAAATGACAAAGAGGGCGGTAAGGGCGTCGGCGGCGGACTGACACACCCACAGGGCCTCCCGGCCCAGCAGAGGCGGGAGGATCAGCAGCAGAGCCGGCGGGAGAATCACACTGCGCAGCAGGGAGACGGCCAGGGCCCGGCCCGTCTCCTGGGTGGCCTGCCAGAAGGAGATCATCAAAATGTTAAAGCCGGTGAGGAAAAAGCCGCAGAAATAGGGGACCACCCGATCCACGGCAAAGGCGATCAGCTCGGGGTCCTCCGGGGCAAAGGCCAGGAAGAACCACCGGGAGCAGGTGAAAACCAGCAGGCAGCTGACCAGTCCCACCCCCAGGAAGGCCCCGGTGGAAAACCGGCGCATAGCCAGCCCCCGCTCCCGCTCTCCCGTGGCCATGAAGCGGCTGAACACCGGCTGAAGGCCCTCCGCCATACCCAGGAACAGGGTGAGGATAATGAGCATCAGGTATCCAATAACCAGGTAGGCGGCCAGGCCCAGCTCCCCATAGCCCCAGCGGGCGATAGCGAAGTTGTACAGGAAGGTGACAATGCCGATGGAGAACTCCATCACAAAGGAGGGCACCCCACACACCAGGATGCCTCCCGCGTCGGACAGCCAGCGGCGGCGGAGGGGACAGGGAGCAAAATACAGCTCCCCCCTCCGGCCCAGAAAGTGGGGCAGGAGGATAAGCACGCTGAAAATGGGCCCCAGAGCGGTGGCCATGGCGGCCCCCCGGATACCCAGGTTCAGGGGGTACATGAAAACGTAATCCAGGAGGATGTTGGACCCCGCCCCCAGGATCATGGCGGTCATGGCCAGCCCGGGCCGGCCGTCGTTCCGGGCCATCCCGCCCAGCAGAAAGCTGAACAGCTGGAAGGGGGAAAAGGTAACGATAAACCACAGGTAACCGCAGGCCGGCTCCAGTATCTCAGGGCTGGCCCCCAGCAGCCGGGCCAGAGGGGCCAGAAACAGGTTGCCCAGCAGCGCCACCAGCACCCCGGCAGCGGCCAGCATCCCGGCGGCGGTGTTGAACAGCCGGCGGGCCCCCTCCCGGTCCCCGGCCCCCAGGCGGGCCGCGATGAGCACCCCCGCCCCCGAGCCGGCGGCAATGGCTACTGAAATCAGAATTTCAATCAGCGGCACCGCCACGGCAGCGGCGGCCATGGCCTCCCGGCCCAGGCGGTGGCCGATAAAGACACCGTCTATAATGGTGTATACCGAATTGAACAGCAGCCCGATCATCTGGGGTACCGCAAAGCGGAAAAACAGCGTGCGGGATTTGCCCTCGAACATGGAATCGACCTCCAGAAAAAAATAAAACGCCCCCAGCCGCTCCTTCTACGGCCTATAGAGCGGCAAAGACGTTAACCAGGGTACCCGGCGGTACATATTTGATTGGCCCTACTATACCAGAAGGGAAAAGGGAAGTCAAGGGATTTTACCCTGGAGGCACACCCGTTTCATAAATTCGGAAAGCCTCTGACAATACCGGCCGGTACGCCATGCAGGGCAGGGGTAGAACCCCTGCCTATCCCCGTAAGGGGATAAAATTCCCCGTCTCCGCAGGGCAATCCTTCCTCTGAGGAGAGGGCTTTTGGGCGCGCGCCTGGATGTGGCAGCTTTCCTGAATTTATGAGACAGATATATAAAAACAGGCCACAGAACCCAGGAAAAAGGCGGAGAACAGATAAATTTCCACTCTCCGCCTCTTTTCTGCTGTAGAATCCTGTCCGGCAAATGCGCAGCTGTAACTTTGAATTACTGTTTTACGGACTCCCGGCGCTGTTCCTTTAAGGCTCCTTCTGGGGGAAGACGATACCGCCCACGCTCACGTTGACGGCGGCCACCTCCAGCCCGCTCATGGACTCGATGGCGTTCTTCACCGCCTCCTGCACGGCCCGGCCCATCTCGGGGATGGTGTGGCCGTAAGCCATGAGGACGGACATAGTGACCACCACCTTCTCCTCCTCCAGCTTGATGTGAACCCCTCTGGCGGCGTTCTTCTTGCTCGGGTTGGTCAGGCTGCTGACCCCCTCCACCTCCAGCGCGGCGGCGGCGGAGATGGCCGCCAGCACCTCCTCTGAGATGTGGATGTTGCCCAGCTCGTCAGAGCGGGAGACGTAATCCTTGCTTTCGCCCATGTGATACCACTCCTGTTCCCAGTTTTCAAAACGGTACTGTTATCTTACCACACTTTTCCCCGTTTGACAACCTCACAGGAAAAAAACTCCCGGAAAACCTGTTTTCCCCGCGGGCGGCCCGGAGGACTTCTATTCCACCTCGATGATGGTCACTTGTCCGGCGGTGTAGCCGGCGGTCTGCTTCACCACGTCCAGAATCTTGGCGGTGTCCGCCTCGGTGAGCCCCCCCGCCGGAGCGGAGACGGCCAGGGACAGGGCGTCCTCCCCGATAAAGGCCACGCAGTCGGTATACCCCTTGGCCACCACCAGATTTTCTATCTGGGCCTCGGTGACGGTGTAGTCGGCCATGGTCTGGATGTTGTCATTGAGCTGATTCTTCACCGCCTCGTCGGCGTCCTCCCGGGCGGCGGCATCCTGGAGCAGGGACAGGGCGCTGTCCCGGGCCTGCTGCCGGTTAAGCCGGGCGGTGGCAAAGTAGGCACTGCTGCCGGCGTCGCCGGCCGTCTCGCCGGGCTGGGCGTCCCCAGCGGTGCTGGTGTCACCGGTGTTGTCCCCGGCGGACGTCCCTGTCTGAGTGGAGCCGTCCCCCTTCACCAGGGGGTCCTTGGCCTGATTGCCCACCATGGCGGACTGGCCCAGCGTCTTGCCCGCGTCAGCTTCCTTGCTGTAATTCCAGTTGAGATATACCGCCGCGCAGACAAACAGGGCAATCACTGCCACCACCGCGTTCCGTTTCCACAGCTGTGACCAGTCAGTTTTCTTCGTTCTCATAATTATTCCTCCCTATTATTGATATATTGGTTTCCTCTGCAGGGGCCGCCGCCTTCGGCGGCCCACTCTATGTATCAACGGGGCGCCGAGGGCGGCGCCCCCTACGTCCCCCCCTGACACACTGAGATCCGGTCAGAGCCCAGTCCGGTGAGGGCGGACACCGCCTCGATAAGCTTCAGGCGCACCGCCGCGCTCCCCCCGCCGGGACACACCACCAGTGCCCCACGGAACTCCGGGGCCACTGTCTGTAGGGGGACCACATCCTGCTTTCCCGATCCCTTCCCCACCGTGACCACCGTGTTGGAGCCGCCCCCCTCGCCGTCCCGGTCCTGATTCCGGGCCAGCACCTGGCGGCTGCCCCCGTCCAGGGTGAGCACCACCTGGGCCTCTCCCGCCCCCTCGATCTGAGACAGGGTGCGCTCCAGCTTTTTCTCAAAGGCCTCCAGGTCGAAGGCGGCCCCCTCCTCCTGGGCCGGAGGCTCCTCTCCGGGGCTGTCCCGGCCGCCGGAGGGCAGCAGCAGAAGCACCGCCCCCGCCGCCATCACCAGCAGTACATATCCATATTTCCCCAGCGCCCCCTTCCACCGTTGGACCGCCTCGGGCCACTTCCATTTCACGGCATTTCCTCCTTATTGATGTAGACCTGCGCCTCTTTGGGAACGCCCAGGTCCTCCGCAATGCTTTGGACCAGCTGCGCCGGAACGCCGGCCGTCTGCGGGCCGGTAACCTCCGTCCGAACCGGGAGGTACAGCCCCTCCTCCGACCGCTCACACGTCACCCGGGCGGTGCAGGTCCATCCGAGTTCTGCCGCCTTGTCCACAATATATGCGGCATACTCCTGTTCTATGATGACTTTCATCTGGCTCTCCACCGTCTGGGTCAGCTCTGCCTCCCGGCTGTGGACCGAGGCCAGATAGTCCTCCAGCCACCGCCGCCCCCCCTCCACATCCAGCTCCACCACCGGGGACAGCACCGCCCCCATCAGCACCAGGCCGCACACCAGCCGTCCCACCCGGCGCACCGCGCCGGGCGGCATAAGGGCGTCGGCCACCGCGCACAGCAGAGACACGGCGATTACCGCCAGCAGCCAACCCCGCACCGCCCCCATCATGGCGCAGCCGCCCCCACGGCAGACACCAAGCTGACCAGCAGCAGCAGGGCTCCGGCCCCTGTCATTCCCAGCACCAGCCCGAAGGCGGAGCCGATGGCGTCGATCAGGCCGGACAGCCGGGGCTGGGCCACCATGGCACACAGGGCGGCCGCCCCCCTATACACCAGATACTGGAAGGCCAGCCGCAGAAAGGGGGTGAGGCACAGGGCCAGCACCACCAGCAGGCCTGCCAGCCCTACGGCGCCCCGCAGGGCCCCCGCTCCGGCCAGCACCGACTCGGAGGCGTCGGCCAGAATCCCCCCCACCACCGGAATGGCCCGGGAGATGGCCAGCTTGGCCGCCTTCACGGCGGCGGCATCCACGCTGCCCGCAATGGCCCCGCTGGCGGTGAGGTAGCCCACAAAGGCCAGCAGCAGAGCAGTGAGGAGAAAGGTAACCGCCCCCTTCAGCAAGTCGGCTGCCTTTTTCAGCCCCGGATTGCCCACTGCGGCGTGGGCGCAGCTCACCGCCACAAAGGCGTAGACCAGCGGCACCAGCAGCCGGTCCATGGCGGTAATCAGCAGCTGGGAAAAGAGCACCGTGGCCCCCTGCCGGGCGGCGGCGGCCGTCACCGAGCCGGTGGCCGCCGTCAGCACCGCCATGGCGGGCAGCAGCAGGTTCGACAGCCCGGTCATCCGGTCCAGAGTGTCCCGCCCCAGGCCGATCATGGCGGCCATATCCGTCATGGTCAGGGCGGTGATGGCCAGCGCCCCGGCGATGGTCACCGCCTGGAGCCCCTCCCCCGCTCCCACCCTTACGCTCTCGGCCAGAGAACACAGCAGCACCACCACCACCAGCTTGGCGGCGGTGGCCAGGCTGGCCCGGAACAGGGCCCCCGCCTGGTCCAGGGCGTCAGCAAACAGGTTGGACAGCCCCTGGTCCAGGGTGGTGTCCCGGCGGACGCCGCAGCCCTCCGCCTCCTCCCAGACCCGGTCCAGCCCGGGCACGGCGATCTCCGCCCCCAGCGCGGGGACGGCGCACACTACGGCCAGGACGCAGAAAATCAATACACGTCTCATACCAGCAGCTCCCCCATCAGCCGGGCCACCGCCCGCACCAGGGGCAGGGCGGCCAGCAGGGCCAGAACGGCCCCCGCCGTCTCCACAAAGGCGGCCACGCCCCCCTCCCCCGCCGAGCGGCAAATTTCCGCCGTCAGCCTGGTGAGGATGGACAGGGCCACCGTCTTCATCACCGGCTCCAGCAGCACCTCAGACAGGCCGGCCTGCTCGGCCAGCTCCTCCATCAGGGCCACCACCGCCCCCATGCCCTCGGCGGCCATTGCCAGCATCCACAGCCCGGCGGCCAGGGCCAGCAGCAGGGCCAGCTCCGGGGTGTTTTTCCGCAACACCGCGCTGAGCACCACCGCTGTCACCCCCACGGCGGCCAGCTTTGCCATGGCCCCCATCACAGCCCAAACAGGTCCTTCACCAGGTCAAAGAGGCTGGCAATCTCCTGGACCACCATCATCAGCACCACCACCAGACCCGCCAGTGTGGTCATCATGGCCTGCTCGTCCCGCCCCGCCCGGCTGAGCACCTGGTTCAGCACCGCCACCAGAATCCCGATGGCCGCAATTTTAAAGATCAGATCGACTTCCATATATAAGTTCGCCCTCTTTCGTAATCTTTCGTCCCCCGAGGGGAAAGGCTCCCTCTTTGAGGTAGCTGTCAGCCGAAGGCTGACTGAGGGAGTAGGGGCCGCCGCCCTCGGCGGCCCGTTTCCAAACCGGCGGGCCGCCCAAGGGGGCGGCCCCTACAGCGCTTATTACAGCAATAAAATCACCAAAAACGCCCCGCCCGACAGGCCCAGGACCTGATACACCCGCCCCTGCCTTCGGCTGTCAGCCTCCAGGCGGCCGGCCAGCTCCCCCAGCCGCCGCCGGACGGCGGCCAGGGCTTCCCGCTGCCGCTCCCCGTCGTACCGGCCCAAGGTATCCCCCAGGGACAGCAGGACAGCCTGTCCCTCCGGGGTCAGCTCGGTCCGCTCCCGAACCATTCGCCGCCACAGGCTGGAAAAATCCTCCCGGTCCAGCCGGTCCAGCCCCCGGGCACACCCCTGAAACAGTCCCCTGGCCGGGCCCTGGCTGTGGGCGGCCCCCCGCTCCAGCAGCCGGGACAGGGGCGGGGCGCTCAGCTCCAGCTCCCGCTCCAGCAGGGCCAGTCCCTCCTCCATCTGCCGCACGGCCCTTCCTCTTTTCCGCAGCCCCGCCGCCGCCTGAAAGCCCAGCAGAGCCCCGCCCGCCGCCACCAGGACGGCCCCTAACAGATGCACCATCTACCTCAACTCCTCTATGGTATGAATGCGCCGCTCCCCCTCCCGGCGGATGCGGACCAGAAAGCGAAACAGTCCCTCGTCCAGCAGGGGACGGTACAGGGGCCGGCGCTCCAGGCCGGCCCTCCCCTCCCCGTGGGCGGTGGCCAGCAGGGTAACACCGCACCCCGCCGCTGTAATCAGGGCCCCCACGTCCTCCGGGGCGGTGATCTCGTCCACCGCCAGCACCTGGGGGTTCATAGCCCGGAGGAGGAGCATCAGCCCCTGGGCCTTGGGACAGCCCTCTGCCACGTCGGTGCGCCGGCCAACCTCCAGCTGGGGCCGGCCGTTGTACATGGCGGCCACCTCCCCCCGCTCATCGGCCAGCGACACCCGCAGGGGAGTGCACCCCTCCCCCTCCGACACCGACCGGATCAGGTCCCGGAGGAGCGTGGTCTTGCCCAGTCCCGGCGGGGCCAGGATCAGGGTGTCGGCCAGCCGCCCGCCGGGACACAGCCCGTCCAACACCGGGGCGGCCGCCCCCTTCACCTGCCGGGCGATGCGCAGATTGGCGGAGGAGATGGCTCGCAACGCATGAATTTCCCCCTCCCGCAGGGCCGCCGTGCCGCACAGGCCGATACGGTGGCCCCCCTCAAAGGTGAGGTAGCCCCGACGCACCTGGTCCAGCACCGTGTGGAGGGAAGCCCGGCTGGCAATCTCCACCAGCTGCTCCAGCTCCCGCCCCTCCACCGGAGACCCGCCCAGGGGACGCTCCCCCTCCGGCAGCACCGCCGTCATGGGCCAGCCCGCCCGGAGGCGTAGCTCCTCCGCCCGAGCCCGGTCCCCCTCCGGCAGGGACAGCGCCTCCTGCCGCAGCCGCAGGGGCAGGGCCTGTACCGCCTGCACAAAGCTGCCCGCCGCTGTCATCTGTGTCATGCTCCTCACCCGCCTTTGTCCCATCCTATGAGGACAAGCCGGGGGTTATGACAAAAGAAAAACCAGAGAACCAGGCGTGGACATACGACAGAATAAAGGAAGCGTATCATGCTGCACCGCGCACAATCTGTCAGATAGCAACACGGTTCGTAACAGGTGGTATGGAATCGGACCTGGGGCGGAAAGGGCAGGTAAACCGGCACAAGAAAACAGATGGACGCATTGAGGCTCATATAGTAGCCATAGCCTGTCCAGAAGCACCGGAGGACCGGGGGCGGTGGACGCTGCGGCTGACTGCGGATGAGCCGGTGCGCCTTGGCGCAGCGGAGCGTATTTCAGACACAGCGGTGATGGAAACCCTGAAAAAACAAACTTATAGCAATCCAAGAAATTAACAAGGAATACCAGCGGCAGAAAGCCAACCAGCACAGTCGGATGGGCGAATCAGCGAGAAAGCCTGAGCAATACCATGCGGAAGCTGGGGGAATAATCGAGTCCCGGAAAATTTTGTGTAAAAGAGAATAAAAGCAGGTTTAAGAGAGAGCCAATCTCCTCAAATCTGCTTGCTGATACCTATGATATGTAATTGTAGCCAATTTTAAGATTTAATCTTAGTGCAATTCTGCCAAGAAAAGACAAAACCTGCGTATAACTATCGTTACACGCAGGTTTTGTCTACAATGGAATAAGTGGTTAAAATCGATTTTCTTTCGAGATTACGCCCAAAACCAAATCGAAGCCCAGCGAAGCGGGTTCGATTTGGAAAGGAGGAGCAGCGCAATGAGCGCGCTCTGACTTTTGAAAAAGTCGGAGCAAGCGATATGCAGCTTGCTCCGACGTGTCTTTCGTTGACAAAAAAGATGCACCTTCGGAACTGTTGTAGCGCATCGCTTATACTAATCTTCAATAAAAACAAGATAAAATCCAGGAGCGAGCGGTAATACTGCGAATAACATTGGAGGTAAGGGCACAAATAGACACACAAAGGCGATCTAGCACTTTCTCCAGAGTAGCAAACACCTCATTTCTGAATCCGCGCTTTCGTAGTTCCTTCCAAATTTGTTCAATTGGATTCATTTCAGGCGTGTATGGAGGAATGAAGAACAGCCGTATGTTTTCCGGAACGCAGAGGATGCCGGCCTTATGCCAAGCAGCGCCATCGCAGCAAAGAAGAATCATATCGTCAGGATATTGCTTTGACAGCTGGTTCAGGAAGAGATTCATACAAACTGTGTTACAATATGGCATAACCAGGAAACAAGATTCTCCGGTTAATGGCTCGACAGCCCCATATGCATAACGGTACTCCCGGATATGATGGCAGGGAACAGAGGGGCGAATCCCCTTTCTGCACCAGCAGTATTTGGGCTTATTGATTCGTCCGAAGCCCGCCTCATCCTGAAACATGAGCCGCACTTTTCCACTCTTTCCACTGCGATTGTGCATTTCTTCCTTTAATTCCTGAACTTTTTTCTTAATTTTTTTGAGGCCTCAATGACCTCTTCGCTGGCTTTCTTTGGATGTTTGCTGCGCGGCATTACTTTTCGCCAGCCATGGCGCTGCAACACCCGGTAAATCTGACCACTACCGATACTGTGTCCTACTTTTTCCGCATATGCCTTTTCCATCTCGCCGATGTCCAGCATCTGTCCCCGTTCCGCTGCCTGGCGGTATTGCTCCAGAAATGCGCTCTCTTCCTCTATGCTCATATTCCGCCGGTTTCCTGAGTAATGCTTTTCGGAAACGGCCTGCAGTCCTTCCTCAAAATACTTCCTGATAAGATTGCTGATGTGAGCATGATGGAACCCCGTTGCGCTTGCGATCTCCTTCAGGCTTTTCCCTTCGCAGCGTAACGCCAACACGTTCAACCGATTTTCAATTTGCTTATCCCGATTAGTTTTCTGGGCTGATTTAATTTCTAGATATTGTTCTGCACTGAATTTATACTTCATTTTATCACCGTGTCTATTATATCACAGCATTTATTAAAATGCTATTTTTTATTGCAGCTTAGTATTATAGGAGGGGCTGGTTTCTCATTTTTACGTTTTGTGATCTGATTTTGACTTGTTTGCTCTTGACCAGTGTCACACGGCATCCGAATCTGAAAAAGCCTGTACCCCTTAAAGCACAGGGGGTACAGGCAAAGAACAACCCTACCTAATCCGAACAACTGACAACAATTTGTTCAGATTGGGTAGGGTCGTTCACAGTTTACTAGAGGGTGTCTTCAAAGTCAAGTAATCCAAACGAGGATAGCGGCAAGCAAGGTAACCGCAAAGAACAGGCTGGCACGTTTTTCATATCTGGTGGCAAAACGACGATGAGTTTTGAATTTGAGGAACAAGTTCTCCACTAAATGGCGTTCCATGTAAATATGCCGGTCAATGTCGCGAGGACGCTTGGCAGTTTTTCGGCTTGGGATCACAATAATGGCTCCGCGTTCTTCCAGCCAGTGTACAAAGCGGTCGCTGTCATATCCCTTGTCTGCGATAACATATTTACCCCGCAAATCAAACGGTTCCAGCAACTGCTGCACATAACAAATGTCATTACGGTTCCCTGGTGTTAGCAGAACCCGCAGTGGGTTTCCCAGTCCATCCACTACCGCGTGGACTTTTGTGCTCAATCCTCCCCGACTGCGTCCCAATGCTTCGTTGCCCCCTTTTTTGCGCCGATGCCATGCTGGTGGACCTTGATGGTGGTGCTGTCCAGCATCAGGGTGCTCCCATCCACAATGTCCTGGGCAATCAGCTCTTCAAAAACATGCTCCCAAACACCTTGCAGGCTTCACCGGCGAAACCGGGTGTACACACTTTTCCAAGGGCCATACCGCTCCGGCAGGTCCCTCCAAGGTATTCCTGTATTCAGCCAATACAGGATTCCATTGAGCATTACCCGATTGTCTTTTCCGGGCCTTCCGCCATGTGCCGGCTTTTCTGGCGGCAGCAGCTCTTTCACCTTATTCCACTGTTCTTCTGTCAATTCATGTCGTTTCATGCCTTTACTTTACTGCTGCTTCCTTGATTTGTCTATCCTTTGTTTGAAGACACCCTTTAGGGCAGGGGCCTATTTTTACTTTACAATTCGTAATTTCAAAAGTTGTGACCAGCAGAGAGAGGGGTTCCTCCCTGCTCCGGCAGAAGACCGGCGCATTGTGCGGCGGACGCCGTCAGGGTTTGCTCCAATTCCGCAAAGCGTAGCAAAGGAGTTTCGTTAAATTCTGCACCCCACCGCAGTTCCCGGTAGACGGTGTTCAGCAAAGACTGCTGCTCTTCCACAGTTCGCCGAAGGGGGTCTGTCTGTTCGGACGCGAGGAGTCCCTTGTTTTGAAGCTTTGTTAAAAGCACCTGAAACAGGCACTTCCGCTGGTAAAGATATTCCAGATCATAGAGAAAAGGAAGTCGCCACTGAAAGCCGCTGTGTTGGCTCAGATACCGCAGGCAGCTTCTGACGGCTTCCGCCCCCTGCCCGCACACTTCCGCCTCCTGCAAATGACCGGTAGCTCTCCGGAGAGAAGCCGCGAGGATTTCAGCAATGTCCCAAGCCCGCTGATAGCGTATCCAGCGGAGGGTAAATCGCTGCTGTGCCTCCGGAATCCCGTCCACATTGATCCAGTTTTCCAAGTGCTCCCTCGTGACCTGAAGGCCGGAAAGTCCCTCAGAATCTGTGCAGATGATCTCACGATCCGAATGGTAGTCCAAAGCGAGGTAGTGATCCATCCGGTGGAGCATAGCCGCGTTTGGATAATACTCCAGGCCGCCCATGTTGACCGGACCCAAGACAACCCGGCCTGGTCCATGGTTTCGCAGAAGGTCCAGACATTTTTGACAGGACGGAACGGAGACCGCAGTGACATCGTATCCCCAGAGTCTCAGCGCATAGTCCAAGCCCTGATTCGGGTCGCGGAAAGTGGTCAGCAGGCGGTCGAAATGCTCGTCCTCGCAATGGCGGATTCCAAAGGGGGTTCCCGTGGAGAGCTCAAAAAGGGATACGTCAATGGCGCTGTCCTGTATGACGTTCAAACAGGCGTAGCTGCCGCAGCACACCTGATTGCTGTATACTTTCACGATTCCTCCACCAGACTCCGCAGCGCCTCCCGGTCGAGCTTTCCGTTTCGGTTCCTTGGAAGCGGGGACTCCGTAAACAGGAGCTCCATATTCCGCAGATAGGAGGGAAGCGTGCTGCGGCATTCCAAAGCCCTCTGCTGGGAGGCGGAAGAATTTATATGAAGCACCGCGGCGGCACGTTCGCCGGAGAAGGCGTCCGGAAGGCCAATCACAGCGGCCTCCAGTACCCCCGGGCAGAGGCGGAACCGGTTTTCAATCCAGCCGCGGTTGACCCGGTAGCCCCGAATCTTCAGAATATCGTTGTTTCGCCCGCAAAAGAAAAGAAAGCCCTCGGCGTCGATGCGGAACAGGTCCTTCGTCCGGACACAGCGTTTCCCGTTGTCTGGGTTCACAAAAAAGGGATCCTCCTCTCCATCTGAGTGGCCCCAATAGCCCTCCATCACGTTGCCGCCTTCTACAACCAGCTCTCCGATTCCGGTCTCCGCGTCCACATGCTCCAGGCGGACCGTCACTCCGTCCAAGGGCTGGCCGCAGGAGCCGGCCAGGATCTTGTCCTCCCGCCCCGGCGGCATGATGGACACGCGCTTGCACTCTGTCAGGCCGTACATGGGGACGAGGCGCACCGCCGGCAGCCGGGCGTAAAACTCCCGGATCAGCGGCAGTGGGAGAAGCTCTCCCGTAAATGTAATCATCCGCAGGTCAGGAGCAGCGCAAAGCCCCGCCGTTTTCAGCAGTAGATTTCCAACCGTCGGGATCGTGGGCAGCACCGTGATGGCCTGGCAGCGCAGGAGGTATGGAATCTGCTGGAGCATTCTGGAACTGTCCAGAAACAGGAAAGCTCCGCTGAAGAGCGCGAGAAAAATCTGGTACATTCCATAGTCGAAGGAGAGGGGCAGCGCACAGAGAATGCGGTCGTTGCGGGTAAGCTCCAGCCGGGAGAGAATCGCCTCGCAACAAAAGAAAATCTGCTTTTGACAGCCGAGGACGCCCTTGGGGGTTCCGGTGGAGCCGGATGTATAAATGAGATAGACCGCGGTGTCCTCCGCCTGAAGCGCACGACCACCGCCGACGGACGGAACGGGGGGAGGAATACTGGAGACTACCAGGGCCGGGGCGCAATTCTCGAGTATTTCCCGCCGACTGGCCAAATCCAGACAGTCGCTGAGCGGGACGCAGATGCAGCCCTCCGCGATGCAGGCCAGCAACGTAAAAGCGGCCAGCGCCGGGTTGCTGTCACTCACCGTGACCCGGTCGCCTTTTCGGAGACGGTGTTCCCGAAACAGCAGGCGGCAACCGTTGACGGCCTCATGTATCTGCCGGATTGTATAGTCCCGCGTTCCGTCGGAGAGAACGACGCCCGAGTCGTCGATCCGATCCTCAATCAGCCTGCGGTAAAGCACAGCTGTCTCCTTCCCCCGGAAGTTCCACGAGAAGAGGCCGGTTTTTGAGACGCTTGGCCTTCTCCACAATATGTATGATTCCCGTCACCACACCGTCGGGCAGGGAAGTTTGCGAGATAATACCGGCTTCCGAAACCGACTGGGCATGGAGCTCCAGCACCTGGTCGATATTTTCGTAAGTGAGAAATGGGGAGAACTCCTGCACCCGCGCCTTTTCCGCAGTGGAAAAGTGCCGCGGGATCATAATCGGGCCGTCATTGACAATCCAGTAGGCGAGATCCTCCGCATCGGTCTGCCCGCTCCAGAAGCCCGCCGAGGGCTCCTGTGTCAGCACAGTTTCCCTTGTGCCCATAATCCGCGCCAGCGGGTACAGCCGGGATTTATAAAGGTGGGCCAGCGGCTTGAAATGGGCGAGGTTGTCCCCGAAGGTCAGGAAAAATCCCAACTCCTTTTCGCTGCGGTTGGTGCTTCCGGCGATTAAAAAACCTTTGTCCTGGTAACAGGAGAGTACGGAAGAGCGCACAGAGCATTTGGCCTTTGCCGGGTCCAGCGCCATGTTCATGTGAAAGAGAGGCTCTGATTCGCCCTGTTCCAAAGCGCTCATCAGCGCTTCGTTTGCCTGCTCCAGATGTATCTCCGCCAGGGGAAGGTCCAGGTCCTCCGCGAGGGCGCGGGCATTGACCAAAAACTTGGGCTCCAGATCGCTTTGCACGACGATAAACAGTTTTACGCGCTCACGGCCCAGGCTCTTACGGCAGAGCCGTGCGGTCAGATCGGAATCGAGGCCGCCGGAAACCGGCACAACAACCCGCTCATCCTCTGCCGCAAAATTCTTGATAAAGGCCAGAATCCGCTGTACTTCCCACTCAGCCCATGGGGTGCTGCTGGTTGTTTTCATTTCACCCACGCTCCATATTCGTGTTTTAATCGAGACAACTCCCGCTCCAAAAGGGATGGCTCTACAGAAATGACCTCGGCCAGACGCCGGTATAGCGCTTCGACCCGACGGAGATCCACTTCAGGCTGCTGCGCATCCATGGCCGTCTGCCAGGCTGCGTGGCAGACGCAGGGGTATTCGCTCAGGTGGTCAATCCGCGCCCTGCAGGGGTCATTCCGATAGCGATCCAACTCCTCCATGACATCGCCGGCACAGCTTGGGCAGGTGCGGGGGGAGGAGCGAATGAAGGAATATTCCGGACCGAAATAGTCCTTATACCAAGATATCTGAAGCCGGTCCGCCTCCTCTGGGAAACGGTGGAGCACCTCCACAAGGGACCAGAGGGACACGCACTGATACATACCGTGCCGGAACATCACGTCCATCAGTGTGCCTTGCTTCACATGGTAGGGGAGCAGGACAACGCTGTCCGCCCCGACCTGGAAGGCGTCCCGAACAGACTGCACCGCGTGCTCGATAGACGCCCGCTCGCTCATGAAGGGAAAGCCCAGTCCCACATTGGCGGTCACGCGGAGTCCATGGGCGTGAATCCGCTGAACCGCGCCGCAGAAATCCGCAAAGGAAGATCCCTTGTTCAGGCAGTGCTGAAGCACCCAGTCATTGCTGGACTCCAAGCCGATTTCCACGTATTTTTCATTCCCGGGGGCAAACTGCTTCAGGAATCGCAGCCCCTCGTCCGTGACGGTCTCGGCCCTAGTCTCGATGATTAGGCGCTTCGCCCGCACCGGCTTCAGGATATCCAGCAGCCCCTCCCGCATTCTGGGAGATACTTCCCGGGGGTCCAGGAGACTGCCGCTGGAGGTGAGGAGAAAGTCCTCGAAGTCCCACGGAAGCTTTGAAACAATCCGGCGCAGTTCCTCCAGAATTCGGTCCTCTTCCGCCTGTGTGACAGGGGCGTTGTTCTTGCCGTAGTTGCACATCACGCAGCCGCCGCTGGCGTCATGAGCGCAGCCGGCTGTCAAAAACCATAAATCGCACAGCAGGCCGCCGTTCACGCGCTCGATGCGGTAATTTGTGCGCTGTGACGGGGGAAGGACCGGCCTGGCCCGGTAGGCTTCATACGCAAACTTTTTTAATATCAAATTATATTTCATCGTGTATATCTATATGACGCTGTATGCTGGCGCACAAGGCGCCTACTGTGGAAAAGATCTGCAGGAAATCCTCCTCCGCGGGGTTGAACCGGAAGCGGAACCGGTCCTCGATCTCAATCTGGAGAACGACCAGCATAATGGAATCATAGGCAAGTTCCTCCCGGATGGCGGTCTCCGCCGTAATGGGCTGTGTCCTGCGGGGGACGCCGGAGTCCGCACACTGCTTTTGGATGATTTCGATGACTTGACGCTGGATAACAAGCAATTTCATGATGGTCGCTCCCGTGTGCAGATTTTTCAGCGGTATCACAACATAACCCGACAGGATTCGGAGAGATGGTGATATCTAATCCATTATATAACAGAATGTGCGGAAAGGCTAGCCCTAAAAAAACGTTTGGGCTCTCGGTGGCGGAATACGCCCCCGCCCCGAAAAAGACGATCCGGTCTCCGGCGGTGATTCCGCTGTCCAATGTGTGGCATTCGCGCACCAGAACATCGCTCTCACTGCACAGAGGGCCGCAGACCGTTGTGGTTTCCCCAACGCCGGTTGGGGCGGCGCACAGTCCCCGCAGGAGGGGCGTCCGCACCCCCAGGGCACCGCCGTGATAGCGCAGGTGGTTCGTGCCGCCGCTGCAAAAGAGAAAGTGCCGGTTCCCGCGCCGCCTTTGGGCGAAGACCTCGGTCACATAGATTCCACAGGAGGCGGTAATCAGCCGCCCGGCCTCGTAGGTGATGCGGCAGCGGGGTTCCATCTCTTGGATCCATTCCGCGACGACATCCAAAAGGGCGGCATAGTCCTCGGGGGACTCCCCCTGAAAATAGGGCACGCCGATTCCCGCGCCGAATTCGATTTCCTCCAGAGGTGCCCCCAGATGCTCACAGCCGGAAATCCACTCCCGCAAACAGGCCAGATCCCGGCGGACCTGGCGAATGTCCCGCCGCTGCGTTCCCGGGTAGTATTGGAGTCCCTTGACGCGCCCGTCTCGGCCAAATGCCGTCAGGCAAGTTTTTAACTCCTCGCAGTCCATGCCAAATTGATTCCCGCTGGTGACGCGTAGGAGCACCGAGAGGGGCCTCCCACGGGAGAGGGACAGCAGCCGCTCCAACTGGGAACAGGACTGAACCGCAAAGCGCCCCACGCCCATTTTCAGGGCACGTTCCAAAAACGAGTCCGACTGCCAAATCCCGTCAGCAAGTAGCTGTTTGCCCGGGATTTGCTGCCTAGCGCAAATGTCCAGTTCCGTTGGAGAACAGACCTCGATATAGTCGGCCCCGGTTGCCCGGGCCAGCCACGGATTGGCCTTCATGGCGTACGCAATCTTCGCGGTTCCTCCTAGACTGCGGCGGAGTGCCTGGACATGTTCTCTTGCTTTGGGCTCATGGAACAGATAGAAGGGCGCCGCTTCTCCCCGGGTTTTCCGGCACAGCTCCTCCCAGGTTCCGTCATCCGGCTGAAACAGCCGCAGACTATCATCCGTCATCCAAAATCCTCCACATGTTCAAGATGGCCTCCTGTAGGGTCATAGGGTCAGACGGGCCGACGAAGAACAGGGGCTGCTTTTCCGCCTGATACCGGGTCTCCACGTCCCAGCCGCAGGCGGTGGCCAAGGTGAAGACCTTGTCCATCCGCTGGAGCAGATTCCACACGGCATAGCGTAGGGAAAGGTCGTTTTTTCTCCCGGGTTCATAGCCGCCGCAGGCTCGGGTGAGCTGCCTGTCCTCATCCTCGGCGATCCGCCTGTGGTATGCCAGGCCTCGCGCAAGGATGTCCCGCGGGTTCGCAGGAGTTCCCCCTCCCGGGCCTGCCAGCCATATGCAAAAGGTCCCACAAGGGGGAATGAGGCGGTCCAGGAGCTTCTGGGGAAGCGGCAGACCGGGCCAGCCCCGGGGGTCGTACACCATCCATTCGGTTGAAGAGCACCGCCGCAGAAAGAGATAGGTTCCGGCTCTATAGTAGTAGCTTTGGATTTCTGGGGCGGTAATTCCCTCCGTCACCGGTCCCAAGAGGGCCTCGCCGCATCCGCCGGGGAGCTGGTTCAGGGTTTGAATCTCTTTGCAGTTCATTTGAAGCCCAACGGCGGCGGAGAACGCCTGCATGGAGGCCGGCAGTGACACATAGGGCTGAAACCAGGTTTCCACCGCTCCCTCGGTCCGGAACCCAAAACAGCGGAGACACAGACAATCTATGAAAGGAATAGGCCGGCAATGCCCCGCGTAGAGCAGCTGCTCCAGGGCCATTTCAAAGGTATCAAAATATTTCCCGATGTAGTACATATGCTATATTTCCTTAAAATGCGAGTTGGGGAACGCGGTTTCCGGCTCCAAAAGCCTGTTCTCGCCCTTCAGTTCCAGGTTGATGAACAGGGCACCCTCAAATTCCGCGGTCTCCAAACAGGTGCAGTCCTCGATTTTGACACTGATAAAGCGTGTGTTCTTGAAATTGCACCCGGCAAAGCTGCACCGCTTGAACGTGACATTGGCAATGACGCTGTCGGAACAATCCGCCAAGCGGAAGTTGCAGTCCTCAAACGCCGCGGAATTGAAGCTGGAACCGCGCAGCCCGGCGCCGCCCATGTAGCAATGCCGGAAAGTTGTGTAGGTGGCCAGCATGGAATTCGCAACGCTGTTGTCAAAGCGGACAGAGGAGAACTCCGCGCCGGTGAGCTCTGCGCCGGTTAAAACGCTGTCGGCAAACGCGGAGTTTCGGATCGCCGCCCGCGTCAAGTCGATATGGCTGCAATCGCTGCGGCTGAAGGAGCAACCATGGAACTCCGCCTCAGAGGCGTGGAGGTTCTGCAGAGCCGCATCCTCGAAATTCACCAGCTTGCAGCGGGACCGGAAAAAGATCGCACCCGTCAGCACAGCGCTCTGAAGCACCACGGCCCACAGCCTGGAGCCCAGCAGGTTGGCTTCGGGCATGATGCAGCCGAAGAGATTCGTGCCGAAAATGCGGGCGGCGTCCATCTGTGCGCCGTTGAGGATACTCTGGGTGAGGGACGTCCGGTAGAAACAGGGAGTGATCAAGCAGGCGTTTTGGAACACGCTTCCGTCCATGCGAATGGCCGTGTTTTTCTCAATGTCCTTCCACACGCTCTTATAACCCTGGACCTCCGCGCCGGCGGAAGGGAAGAAGAGATCTGGGGGAAGGGAGAACGCGTCCATTCTTTTCGAGAAGACGTCCTCCTTCTTTTGACCGCCGGTGAGGAGGAACTCCCGGAGATCCGGACGGTCCATCTCGGCTTTCAGGGAAGGAAACCGGCTGGAAAAAGGCTTGGGCGTTCCGTTGAGCCGCAAAACAATTCCAGATAGAATTGAGTTGGAGAAGTTGCAGTTTTGGATATCGATGTGTCCGCAATTCCAGGAGAGAACCAGTTCAATTTTTTCCAGCCGGCTGTCCAGGAAATCATTTCCGCCCAGCGCAGGATGGAGCAGACAGGAATTTTGGAGAACGATGTTGTGGAAGCGGGCGTCCCTCAGACGGCATTGTTTCAGCTCCGCGCCGGTGAAGTCCACGTTCTCCCAAAGAGTGCTTTCCAGGAAGCAGTCCTTCCAGAACGTGTTGGTGAAGGTGCAGTCGCGGCAGTCGGCACCGTACAGGTTGCACTGTTCAAAGCGGGAGAGGCCGAAATTGCTGTCCTTGATCTTGGCCCTAGCAAAGATAGAGTGCTGAAAGTTTGAGGAACGAAACAGGGAGTCGTTGATGCGGATGTTATAGAAATCAGCAGCCATGAAAACCCCTGCCGGGAAAAACAGCCGGATGGTGGGCGCGGTGCGGAGGGCCTGGGTGAACAGGCCGGCGAGGAAGAGATAGAATATCTTGGCCAGATTCTGGTCCCCGCCGTTATCCCGCTTGCGGTCCATGATGTTCCGAAAGGGATCGTCTCCCTCTTTTTGTGCGTCGTCTTCCACCCGGTCCAGGATGACCTTGCACAGGTCCCGGTATCGGGCCAGAAAGAGATATTCGTCCATAAAGCAATCCAGAGCGCTGGGATGCGTATCCATGCCGGCTTCCTTTGCGGCGCCCAGACGCTGGCCGGAAACCAACGTCTGAGCGGAACGCTCCAGGGACTCCTCACAGGCTATGATCTCCCGACAGACGTGCAAAAACCAGCCGTTTTGCCGGGCGTCTATCCATTCAAAACTATCCCGAGGCGTACCGTCCGCCTCCTTCCGGTAGGCGTGTAAGCCCGTCCCGATGGTAAATTCAATCTGCTGGCTCAACGTCATGCTGGCAGAGCCACCGTCCGGCTGCTGCTGCGCCAGCAGGACCAGAAGCTGCTCCCATTTTGAAAAGACTGAGATAAACTTTCGGTAAGAGATTGCCCCGGCGCCGGACTCCTCCTCAATCTGAAGCCAGGAGGCAAGTGAGATGGTCTGGACATCTGGAAGCAGAACAGCGGTATGACCGTACCTGGTATACGTTTTCATTTGGCTCATCATCTCGTTTAGTTGCTCTTCCGCGCATTCCTGCAAGTGCTTTTCCGGGTAAATACACCGGAAGATCAAGAAAATGGAAACAGCGCCGATGGCGAGGCATAATCCAAATACAAAGATACGCACACAATCCGGGAACCGCTGCTCCTGAAAATAGAAAACAAAATACAAGACGAAAACGAGAGAAACGGAGATCGCTGCAAAACCAATATACAGCCGTAACCAGAACATCGTTTTGCGCCTGTATTCTATGATGACCTCGCGGTAATAGGGCCGTTCATCCAGGATGCCGTCCAGGGTATCTTTTGAAAACACATAGGTTGTGATGATGCTTCCCAGCAGTGTGACGGTCATGGATATAATGACCGGCCACATGGTGCTTCGCTGATCGTCAGGCGGCGCCCCTTTTTCAAAATTGAACGGGGGAGAGAGAATGCTTTTTAGAAATTGGATCATGTGCTCCCGGAAAAGGAATAGAACCACGAGGAATAAGGACACACAGATAATTGCTCTTTTGCGTTTCCTTGTCCATAACCAGATCTTTTCCATCTCTCTGTATTTCCTCACTTCCACAGGGAAGATATCCGCCAACGGCGTGCCGCGCGGGGATGGCCACTTTATAAGGATTATATCATAAGTGGCACGAAAAGAAAAGTGGCTCTTGCGTGACACTGCCCCAAGTGCCTTTTTCCACTAAATTGCGGCGGACACCGGTCTGCCTTACCAGCGGTTCAAAGAGCGTTGCCCTGCTGTCAGTGGCAGGCGGATTCTAGAGAACTCCGCCATGCCCCACGGTAAAAATATTCTCTCCGCCCTCGCGGACCTAGGGGCCGTCCACTTTGTTTACACTCGCCGGGGTGACATTACCGTGCCGGTGCCGAAGCTTCTGCACATAGCCCGTTACTTTCAGGAGGTCGTTGTCAACCTCAACGGCTTCCCCTGGAAGACCGCCCCCCGACACTCTACTCTACCTGATTGAGAAATACCATATGGAACAAAACCGGGTCTTTTGCGTCGGGGACCGGACACTGGACATGGTCTGCCCCAAAAACGCCGGCGTCCGGGGAATTTTCTACTCCCTAGAGGGCCAGCCCGTTTTGAACCGCCGCCTGTTCCCAAGCGGCGGGTTTCTTTTATAGCAGCGCTTTCGAACAGAACTGGTTTGCCCCTAAACGACGCGGTGGGGCTCACAAATTTTTCAGATGGAGCAGTGTCACGAGCAGCCATTACTATTAGTTTGCATGGAGCAAGCAATAATTAGCTTGTAACGTGCATACTATTTTTTATAAAAATAGGTGGTGAAAATGGTATGGTTTGCTATACCTCCAGAACTTATGAAGAGCGGAGGACCATTCAAAAGCTGTGGAAGGCCGGTGTTCAGACAAAAAATTATTCTGTGCGTTCCCCATCCAGTGTAGCTTATTTTAATATACCCCCCGACCTCTGTTTTGGCAACAGGGTTTTTATCCAGTCCTGCATTGAGCATTGAGGAGATTTTCTCCTATTGAATATTTCATATATTATATTTCCTAACCACGGCTAACCTCGCCTTTGGATCTAACCATAGCCTGAAGTCCGCAGCAATTTCAGGGTAAGCGCTCACGCCTCCACCTTTGCCCTGTTTTACATACATTCCGACAGCATGGGGCCTTCGAATCCACAAAGATGGCGTAATGGTAAGCGATGTTGTATGCCCCTGGTGAATTAGTTCCTCACAGGCTCTATCGTCAAATTCCTCATTCATGTCATTTTCCCATTGGCGGAGAAACTCCAAAGTATTGCGGCTGCGCATCCAACTTTGAATGACATAACCGGGAGATTCTTCAAAATACTGCTTTGCCAACTCGGTCAAGGACACCATATCCTTGCAGGTCATCAGCCCCCTGTATAGGCACATAGTTTCTCGGTAGTCCCTGATTTTTTTAGATGTCCGTAGTTTTTCTTCATTCAGCGAATCATAAAGCTTCTCTCTCGATGTAGTAGCAAGATCCGTGTATATGATTCGTCTCGCTAAAAGCGAATCAATCGAGGACTCGTACTGAAATGCCAAGCGTGTGTAAAGTTCACCGATTTCTTCCTCTGTCATGATCCCATTCTCCCCTTTTCCACAAGTATATCAGAAAGGACAGGATTTGTACAGCTTTATTCCATTTCTATGGAGGAGGACTGATATCTGGTCGATTTTCTCGGATGTCCAGCTTTGCCATAATCCACATTACACCGGCGATCCTTTTCAAACTGAGTATCCATATA
>Ga0137308_100748_pt1 | contig 44720 bp, 32 predicted proteins | sample Inofrocosms_June_FD_97181 | JGI IMG/M metagenome (GOLD analysis project Ga0137308, IMG submission 97181) | Mouse cecal microbial communities from Vienna, Austria - N-Acetylneuraminic and N-Acetylglucosamine D2O microcosms_June | ecosystem: Host-associated > Mammals > Digestive system > Large...
ACCTCGAGCAACTGTGCAAGCAAAAAGCGGAAACAACCCGTATGCAAGCTGTTTCCGCTTTTTTTCGTTTCCGAATCCGGAATTCGTGTTATTTCTTGATAACGCGACGTTCTTTGATGCGGGCCTTCTTACCTGTGAGCTTGCGCAGGTAGTAAAGCTTGGCACGACGTACCTTACCATACTTGTTGATGGTAATGGAGTCGATGAACGGCGACTCGATGGGGAAGATACGCTCAACACCGATGTTTTCGCTCATTTTGCGAACGGTGAAACGCTTCTTCGAGCCTTCGCCGGAGATGCGGATAACCACACCGCGGTACTGCTGGATACGCTCCTTGTTACCTTCTTTGATGCGGTAAGCCACAGTGATGGTGTCGCCGGGGCCAAATTCGGGATGCTGCTTGCCGGAAGCGAAAGCTTCTTCGGCAATTTTAATCAAATCCATTGTAGTAAATGATTTATAATGTTAACATTACTCGCAATATTCGCAGGCTGCATGTCCTGCCAGAGATTACGAAACCGGCTGCAAAGATAGGCATTTTCAGCCACTCTCACAAGCATTTGGCAAATTTTCGGCTATTGTAGCACGCGGACGGTGCGCTGTTTCGCGTTTTTTACGTATTTTTGTAGCGATGAAATTCACACTCGAAGCAACAGCGCCGGGCAGCAACGCCCGCGCGGCAACAATACAGACAGACCACGGGGTGATAGAAACCCCCATTTTTATGCCCGTAGGCACTGCGGGCACAGTGAAAGGCGTGCATATGCACGAACTCCGCGAGGACATAGGAGCGCAGATAATACTCGGCAACACATACCATCTTTACCTGCGCCCGGGCATGGACATCATACACCGCGCCGGAGGCCTGCATAAGTTCAACGGCTGGGAGCGCCCCATACTCACCGACAGCGGAGGCTTCCAGGTATTTTCACTGAGCGCCAACCGCAAGCTCACCGAGGAAGGCGCCAAGTTCCGCAGCCATATCGACGGCTCGCTCCACCTCTTCACGCCCGAAAACGTTGTAGACATACAGCGCACAATCGGTTCGGACATAATGATGGCTCTCGACGAGTGCACACCCGGCACTGCCGACCGCTCCTATGCGAGGCGCTCGCTCGACCTCACCAAACGCTGGCTCGAGCGAGGCTGGAAGCACTACAAGGAAACAGAACCTCTCTACGGGCACTACCAATCGTATTTCCCGATAGTGCAGGGCTGCACCTATGCCGACATGAGGCGCGAGGCAGCCGAGCACGTCGCCTCCCTCGGCGCCGACGGCCACGCCATAGGCGGACTCGCCGTGGGCGAGCCTGCCGAGGTGATGTACGATATGATAGAGGTGGTAAACGAGGTGCTGCCCGCCGACAAACCCCGCTACCTGATGGGAGTGGGCACGCCGGTCAACATTTTAGAGGCCATAGACCGAGGCGTCGACATGATGGACTGCGTGATGCCCACCCGCAACGGACGCAACGGCATGCTCTTCACCCCGGAAGGCACTATGAATATGCGCAACCTCAAATGGGCCGACGATTTCTCGCCCCTGCAGGCCGACGGGCCGGCGCTCGTCGACAGGGTATACTCTAAAGCCTATGTGCGCCATCTGTTCATAGCCAACGAACTGCTTGCCATGCAGATAGCGTCTATACATAATCTGGCGTTCTACCTCTGGCTCGTAAAAGAAGCTCGCCGCCACATCATAGCGGGCGACTTCAAGCAGTGGAAAACAGAAATGGTAGAAAAACTCTCGCGGCGACTGTAAACCGATGTTCAAGATACTCGACAGATACATAATCCGCAAATTCCTCGGCACATATGTATTCGCCATAGTGCTGCTGCTGGCAATTGTGGTGATGTTCGACATAAACGAGAAGTTCGACTCCTTCGTCAAGGCTCCGCTCAAGGCAACAGTGTTCGATTACTTTCTCAACTTCCTGCCCTACTTCGCCAATCAGTTCTCGCCGCTGTTCACCTTCATTGCGGTGATATTCTTCACCTCCAAGCTGGCAGGCAACAGCGAGATAATCGCCATGATGTCGACCGGCATGAGTTTCCGCAGGCTTATGCGCCCCTATATGGTATCTGCCGCCATAATCGCCGCCACTACCTTCGCCCTGAGCGCCTACATTATACCTCCGGCGAATGTGAAACGTATCAATTACACAAACACATATGTCAAAAACAAGCGCGTGGACTACGGCGTCAACATAATGCTTATGGTAGCCCCGGGGCAGATAGCATACATCAGCCGCTACGACAACATCAGCAAAACCGGCCACAGGTTCTCGCTCGAAAGTTTCGACGAAGACAAACGCCTCGTGTCGCGCCTCACGGCCCAGAGCATAAAGTGGGACACACTGTACAACTGGCGCGTCAACGACTATGTGGTGCGCGATTTCAAGGACAACCGCGAGTTTATAAGAAACGGGCGACAGCTCGACACCATTATCCCCTTTGAGCCGCGCGACTTCCTGATATCGGAGGAAGACCACGAAAAAATGACATCGCCGGAGCTGCACAAATACATCGAGCGGCAGAAACAGCGCGGAGTGGCCAATATCCAGTCGTTCGAGGTAGAGCGCGAGCGCCGTTTCGCCATAACGGCTGCAGCATTTATCCTCACCATCATCGGCATGACCCTTTCGGTGCGCAAAGCAAAGGGCGGAATGGGGCTTAATATCGGCATAGGACTCGTGCTCAGCTTCAGCTATATCCTGTTTATGACCATCACCCAGACATTCGCCATATCAGGACTTACCTCGGCATTTGTGGCAATGTGGATACCCAACCTGCTATACTCCGTGATAGCTATCATACTCTTCCGCAAAGCATCGCTCAGCTGACGACGCACCAACCATAGTATGGACACGGCTGCGCCGTGTCCGCCCAAGCGAATTATAACGAAGAACGCTCCGACGGGCTGCCGTCGGAGCGTTCTGTATCATATAAGCGGTTTATTAACGCTTCAGTAGGCGATAGGTCGACGCGGTTCCGTCGGCATGAACAAGGTACATGCCTGCAGAAAGAGCGGCGGCGTCCAAAGTCGCTGCGCCGTCAACTGCAGGAACTGTCATCAGCAGCGAACCCTGAAGGGTATAGACGCTCAGGCCGGCAAGAGTGTTTGCGGTAGCGCTTACAGCATCACCGTCAACCGACCATACTGCACTTGATTCGGCCTCAACCGACTCAATGCCGGTGGTGACATCAACATAATCGCCATACACAGTGCGCATAGTGTAGAAATACTCCTGGCTGTCGTAGTCAAACTGGCTCAACACACATTCGGTAGGATTACCCTGAGCATCATAGGTATATTCGGCCTTGCTGCCGTCTATCATTTCTTCAAAGCCGGGCGTAGACTCTATGAGCTTGTTCTCCACATAATTGCCATGCTCGTCCTTGATAGCGTACTCGGTCAATGTATGAACCGGATAGTCCACGATACCATCTTCATCGAAGTATTCGATAGAGGTAAGGGTGGTAGAGCCATTGTCGTCGATAACTTCAAACTTGGTCATATACCAGACCTCGTTCACATCATTGCCGGTTTCCTTGACAGTATATCCCTTTCCGTCGGCAGCATACTCGACTATGTAATGACCGTCGACTTCGCCATCGTAGTATACAACGGCAGATTTCAGCAGGTTCTCGCCTTCTGTCAGTTCGAGAAGATCGCCGAGGATAGTCATCTGTCCGTTGGTCTTATCCCATACGATATCCTTGTATGTCACATTGCCGTATACCTCCCAAACGGGTTCAAGTTCCTGTCTGTTGGTGTAATAGGCATATTCTGTTGCCTTACCGTCCGCACCGTATTTCCATTCCGACTTATAGGCGGGAGCCAGTTCGCCGCCGAACAGAGGCACATACTTGGTAAGCGATGCGATATTACCCTTATCGTCGCGAACGATTTCGTTCGATTCCCAGTAGTAGTCCTTGACCCATTCGCCATCTATCCAGTCGTAGCCTTTTCTTTCGGTGTAGAAACCATGCACAACAGGGTCGTACACATAGGAACGCTTGGAGCTGTTTTCCCATACTTCGCCGCCGCCCGAATAGGTTTTGAACATCGAAACCGGCATATTGTATTCGTTGTAGACGGTCACAGTCTTGTCAAGCTCGCCATCGGCATCTACCACTTCCTCGGTAATGTTGCCCTTGGCATCATACTTGAATGTCACAACGCCGAGCATGTCCCAGCCTTCGCCGTTGAATTCATAGTCTGTCTGGCTTTCAGCACGCCACACAGGGGCTGCAGCGGCCTCGACACGTGCCTTTGCCGAATGCTTTTTGGAACGATTGGTTTTGAACCGCAGGCCATCGGCAGAAGCAGACAGGCATACGGCACCACAAAGTAACAGGGTGTAGAATTTCTTCATATGATTTAGGTTTATAAAAATGAATATGATATAGCGAATTATGGCATCACTATGATTTACAAATCGGGAATACGCATATCAAACGATACTTTGAAGCCGCAAATATACAATATTTTGCAACGATTGGCAAGATTTTCACAAATTATGGTCTAAATTTCCTATCCAAACCAAATAAAAAGGCGGCCCTGAAAAAATCAGAGCCGCCCCGGCAGTTTTATAGAGTTGGTGGATTAGTCGTTTATCACCTCGGCATCAATCACTTCGCGGTGCGTGCGCCCGGTATTGTAATCGGCGAGGATATCGTCGTCATCCTCGTTGCTGCCCACGATAATGCTCTCGTATTCGCGGAGGCCTGTACCTGCGGGTATCAGATGGCCGCAGATCACATTCTCCTTCATACCCTCGAGAGTATCGCTCTTGCCTTGGATAGCAGCCTCGTTTAGCACCTTGGTAGTTTCCTGGAAGGATGCTGCCGAGATAAAGCTCGAGGTCTGGAGAGCGCTTCGGGTGATACCCTGAAGTATCTGCTCGGAAGTGGCGGGCTGAGCCTCGCGCACGATAACCTGACGAAGGTCGCGCTGCTTCAGAAGCGAGTTTTCGTCGCGCAGACGGCGTGCGGTGATAATCTGGCCCTGCTGCAGCGTTTCGCTGTCGCCGGCGTCCTCAACCACCTTCTTGCCCCATATGCGGTCATTCTCTTCCATAAAGTCGCGCTTGTCCACAATCTGCTCTTCGAGGAAGTTGGTATCGCCTGCGTCAAGGATTTTAACCTTGCGCATCATCTGGCGCACGATAACCTCGAAGTGCTTGTCGTTGATCTTCACACCCTGCATGCGGTACACGTCCTGAACCTCGTTGACGATGTACTCCTGAACAGCCGTCGGGCCCATGATATTGAGAATGTCGGCAGGAGTGATAGCGCCGTCGGACAGAGGTGTGCCGGCACGCACGAAGTCGTTTTCCTGAACAAGAATCTGCTTTGACAGAGGCACGAGATATTTCTTGGGCTCGCCAAACTTGGGCACCACGGTGATTTCGCGGTTACCACGCTTAACCTTGCCGAATTTGACCTGGCCGTCAACTTCCGACACGATGGCGGGATTCGACGGGTTGCGGGCCTCGAACAGCTCGGTAACACGGGGCAGACCACCGGTGATGTCACCGGCACCGCCTGTGGCGCGGGTAATCTTGGCAAATGTTTCGCCGGGCTTGATTTCCTCGCCCTCCTTGTGGATAAGATGGGCGCCCACAGGGAGAGAATATGTTGCGAGCACCTCGCCGTAGTTGCCGTGGATTTCGACAGAAGGCACGTGCTGGCGGTCGCGGCTTTCAATGATCACGCGGTCTTCAGTCTGATGTCCGCCATCACTGTCGACACGGAAGGTGACGTTCTCGATAAGGTCCACATAGTGTACCTTACCCGCAACCTCGGCAACGATAACGGCGTTGAAGGGGTCCCATTCGCAAATCACGTCACCGCTGTTGATTTCGGCTCCGTTGTCGAAGAAGAGCTTCGAACCGTAAGGTATGTTGGCCGTCATAAGCGACATACCGGTCTTGTTGTCGATAATACGCATTTCGGCAAGACGGCCTACCACTACCTTCGAGCCGTCTTCGGCATCTACAGTGCGGAGTTCGTCGATTTCAAGTTTACCGTTGTACTTGGAGGTAAGTTTGGAAACGGCCGAGATATTGGTTGCCACACCACCGACGTGGAATGTACGGAGGGTAAGCTGTGTACCGGGCTCGCCGATCGACTGCGCCGCGATTACGCCGACAGCCTCGCCTTTCTGCACCATTCGGCTGTTGGCAAGGTTGCGGCCATAGCACTTGGCGCAGACACCGCGCTTGCTCTCGCAGGTGAGCACCGAACGGATTTCGACACTTTCGATGGGCGACGCGTCGATACGGTCGGCGGCGGCATCGTTGATTTCCTCGCCGGCACGCACAATGATTTCGCCACTCTGGGGGTCGATGATGTCGTGTACGGACACACGGCCGAGTATGCGCTCGCCGAGCGATGCAACAACCTCGTCGTTGTTCTTGATGGCGGTGCACACAAGTCCGCGAAGGGTACCGCAGTCTTCTTCGTTGATGATAACGTCGTGCGCCACGTCGACAAGACGGCGGGTAAGATAACCGGCGTCGGCGGTCTTAAGAGCGGTATCCGCAAGACCCTTTCGGGCACCGTGGGTAGAGATAAAGTATTCGAGCACCGACAGACCTTCCTTGAAGTTAGCCAAAATCGGGTTTTCGATAATCTGGCCACCCTCGGCACCTGCCTTCTGCGGCTTGGCCATAAGACCACGCATACCGGCAAGCTGGCGAATCTGGTCCTTAGAACCACGGGCACCCGAATCAAGCATCATATAGATGGCGTTGAAGCCCTGGTTGGCTTCGGCCATCTGCTTCATCAGAATGCTGGTGAGGCGCTGGTTCACCTGAGTCCATATATCGATAATCTGCTGGTAGCGTTCCTTATCGGATATGAAGCCCATCTGGTAGTTCTCCATCACTTCGTCGACCTGCTTGTAGCCTTCGGCCACAATCTGCTCTTTCTCAGCCGGTATAAGCACGTCACCGAGGTTGAACGACAGACCGCCCTGGAATGCCATGCGGTAACCGAGGTTCTTGATATCGTCGAGGAACTTGGCCGAGCGAGGAATACCGCACTTCTTGATTACGGCGGCGATAACGTCGCGGAGCGATTTCTTGGAGAGTATGTTGTTGATGTAACCGATTTCCTTGGGCACGAACTCGTTGACCATCACACGGCCCACCGAGGTGTCCTTCACCAGATGACGCACGGGGTTGCCGTCGGCGTCAACATCGTCTACCATCACGTTGATGGGAGCGTGCAGAGTCACGCGGCCTTCGTTGTATGCGATGGTGGCCTCTTCGGGTCCATAGAATGTATGGCCTTCGCCCTTGTCGCCGCGGCGGAGCTTGGTGATGTAGTACAGACCAAGTACCATGTCCTGCGAGGGCACGGTGATAGGCGCGCCGTTGGCGGGGTTGAGAATATTGTGCGAACCGAGCATCAGCATCTGGGCCTCGAGTATGGCCTCGTTGCCGAGCGGGAGGTGCACAGCCATCTGGTCACCGTCGAAGTCGGCGTTGAATGCCGTACATGCGAGCGGGTGGAGCTGGATAGCCTTGCCTTCGATAAGCTTGGGCTGGAATGCCTGGATACCGAGGCGGTGCAGTGTCGGGGCACGGTTGAGCAGCACGGGGTGACCTTTCATCACGTACTCCAGAATATCCCATACCACGGGCTCCTTGCGGTCTACGATTTTCTTGGCGCTCTTCACGGTCTTCACGATGCCGCGCTCGATGAGCTTGCGGATAATGAAGGGCTTGTAAAGCTCGGCTGCCATGTTCTTGGGAAGACCGCACTCGTGCATCTGCAACTCGGGGCCTACCACGATAACCGAACGGGCCGAGTAGTCGACACGCTTACCGAGGAGGTTCTGGCGGAAACGGCCCTGCTTGCCTTTGAGAGAGTCGGAGAGCGATTTGAGAGGACGGTTGGCGTCGCTCTTCACGGCCGACGACTTGCGCGAGTTGTCAAGAAGGCTGTCGACAGCTTCCTGAAGCATGCGCTTCTCATTTCGGAGAATCACCTCGGGAGCCTTGATTTCGATAAGGCGTTTGAGGCGGTTGTTGCGTATGATTACGCGGCGATAGAGGTCGTTGAGGTCGGAAGTGGCGAAACGGCCGCCGTCGAGGGGAACGAGCGGGCGAAGCTCGGGAGGAGTCACAGGCACAGCCTGAAGTATCATCCATTCCGGGCGGTTGCGATGGCGCGACGCACGGAACGACTCCACTACCTGAAGACGCTTCAGTGCCTCGGTCTTGCGCTGCTGCGAGCCTTCCTGGCTTGCCTGGTGGCGAAGCTGGTAGGACAGGGAGTCGAGGTCGATCTGGCAAAGCAGTTCGTAGATAGCCTCAGCACCCATCTTGGCCACGAACTTGTCGGGGTGGCCGTCTTCGAGCAGCTGGTTATCCTTGGGCAGAGCGTCGATAATGTCGAAATACTCTTCTTCGGAAAGAAGCTGCAGCTTTTCCACACCTTCGGCAACGCCGGGGTTGATTACCACGTAGCGTTCGTAGTAAATCACCGCGTCGAGTTTCTTCGAGGGCAGGCCGAGGAGGTAACCAATCTTATTGGGAAGCGAACGGAAGTACCAGATGTGCGCTACCGGAACGACAAGGCGTATGTGGCCCATACGCTCGCGGCGCACTTTCTTCTCGGTTACTTCCACCGAGCAGCGGTCGCAGACGATGCCTTTGTAGCGGATGCGCTTGTATTTACCGCAGTGGCATTCGTAGTCCTTTACCGGGCCGAAGATGCGCTCGCAGAACAAGCCGTCGCGCTCGGGCTTGTAGGTGCGGTAGTTGATAGTCTCGGGCTTGAGGACCTCGCCGCTCGACTTCTCGAGTATTTCCTGAGGCGAGGCAAGGCCGATGGAAATCTTCGAGAAGACGTTCTTTGGTTTGTTTTCTTTTCTAAAAGCCATATATGGTGTAAGTGTCTTTTTATAAAGGAAAGTTGGGGAGAGAGGGACTGTGCGGGATTAGTTCTCGAGGTTGATGCTCAGACCAAGACCGCGAAGCTCGTGGAGAAGCACGTTGAGCGATTCGGGAATACCGGGGGTAGGCATGGCGTCGCCCTTGACGATGGCTTCGTATGCCTTGCTGCGCCCGTTCACGTCGTCACTCTTGATAGTAAGTATCTCCTGAAGGATATGGGCTGCGCCGAATGCCTCGAGCGCCCAGACTTCCATCTCACCGAAACGCTGTCCGCCGAACTGGGCCTTACCGCCGAGCGGCTGCTGGGTGATAAGCGAGTACGGGCCGATGGAGCGAGCGTGCATCTTGTCTTCGACCATGTGGCCGAGCTTGAGCATGTAGATCACACCCACGGTTGCAGGCTGGTCGAAACGCTCGCCGGTGCCGCCGTCGTAGAGGTACGACTTGCCGTAGCGCGGCAGGCCGGCCTTGTCGGTCCACGCGTTGAGGTCGTCGAGGCTCGCACCGTCGAAAATCGGGGTAGCGAACTTCTCGCCGAGCTCGCGGCCGGCCCAGCCGAGAACGGTTTCAAACACCTGGCCGAGGTTCATTCGCGAAGGCACACCCAGAGGGTTGAGCACAATGTCGACAGGAGTGCCGTCGGCAAGGAAGGGCATGTCTTCCTGGCGCACGATGCGCGACACAATACCCTTGTTACCGTGGCGGCCTGCCATCTTGTCGCCCACGCTGATTTTACGCTTCTTGGCTATATATACTTTGGCAATCTGCATGATGCCCGAGGGCAGCTCGTCGCCAATAGAGATGTCGAATTTCTTACGGCGCAGCTCGGTGTCGATTTCCTTGGCTTTCTGGAGGTAGTTGACAATAGTGCGGCGTATGAGGTCGTTCTTGTGTTCGTCGTCGGTCCAGTTGCTCAGGCTGAGAGTGTCGTAGTCGATAGTGCGTAGAGCTCCCGAAGTGAAGCGGGCACCCTTGGGCACGATCTCGCTGCCGAGGAAGTCGGTAACACCGTTGGATGTCTTTCCGTCGGTAAGCACGAGGAGCTTCTGGATAAGACGGTCGAGCAGGCGTTCCTTGCGTTCTTCGTACTCCTCGTCGAGCTTGGGCAGGAGGGCGTTGACGCTCTTGCTCTTTTTCTTCTTGGCAGCACGAGAGAACAGGTTGGTGCCGATTACAACGCCCTTGAGCGAAGGCGAGGCCTTCAGCGAGGCGTCCTTGACGTCGCCGGCCTTGTCGCCGAAGATGGCGCGGAGCAGCTTTTCTTCGGGTGTGGGGTCGGATTCGCCCTTAGGAGTAATCTTGCCTATCATGATGTCGCCGGGCACGACGTGGGCGCCGACACGGATAATGCCGCGTTCGTCGAGGTCCTTGGTGGCATCCTCGCTCACATTGGGGATATCCGATGTGAGTTCCTCCATGCCTCGCTTGGTTTCGCGCACTTCGAGCGAATATTCGTCGACATGCACCGAGGTAAGGATATCGTCGCGGACCACGCGCTCGTTAAGCACGATGGCGTCCTCATAGTTGTAACCCTTCCAGGGCATGAATGCCACCTTGAGGTTGCGTCCGAGAGCGAGCTCGCCGTTTTCGGTAGAATATCCTTCGGTAAGTATGTCGCCGGCCTTCACGCGCTGACCCTTGTTGCAGATAGGACGGAGGTCGATAGTGGTGCTCTGGTTGGTCTTGCGGAACTTGGGTATGCGGTATTCCTTCACGGCGTCCTCAAAGGCCACAAATTCTTCCTCTTCGGTACGGTCGTAGCGGATACGGATCACCTTGGCATCCACGAACTCTATCACGCCCTCGCCTTCGGCAGTAATCTGCGTGCGGCTGTCGCGGATAAGCTGAGCCTCGATGCCGGTACCCACGATGGGGGCTTCCGAACGCATCAGCGGAACAGCCTGTCGCATCATGTTCGATCCCATGAGGGCGCGGTTGGCGTCGTCGTGTTCAAGGAAGGGAATGAGCGAAGCTGCTATCGAGGCGATCTGTGTGGGCGACACGTCCATAAGCTCGATCTGCGACGGCGGAACGACGGGGAAGTCGGCGTCGCGGCGAGCCTTGACAGTGGTGCGGATAAATGTTCCGTCGGGATTGAGGGGAGCATTGCCCTGGGCAATCATCTTGCCCTCTTCCAGCTCGGCGGTGAGGTACACAACGTCGTTGTTGTCGAGGTTCACCTTCGAGTCCTCTACCTTGCGGTAGGGAGTTTCGATAAAGCCGAGGTCGTTGATCTTGGCATACACGCAGAGCGAGCTGATAAGACCGATGTTCGGGCCTTCAGGCGTTTCGATAGGACAAAGACGTCCGTAGTGGGTGTAGTGCACGTCGCGCACCTCGAAGCCGGCACGCTCACGCGAAAGACCGCCGGGGCCGAGAGCCGACAGACGGCGCTTGTGGGTGATTTCGGCCAAGGGGTTGGTCTGGTCCATGAACTGGCTCAGCGCGTTGGTGCCGAAGAAGGTGTTGATAACGCTCGAGATTGTCTTGGCGTTGATAAGGTCGGTGGGTGTGAACACCTCGTTGTCGCGAACGTTCATACGCTCGCGGATAGTGCGGCTCATACGGGCCAGACCGACACCGAACTGGTTGTAGAGCTGCTCGCCCACGGTACGCACGCGGCGGTTCGACAGGTGGTCGATATCGTCGACGTCGGCGCGGGTGTTGATGAGCTCTATGAGGTAGCGGATAATGGCTATGATATCCTCCTTGGTGAGAACCTTCACGTCCATGCTCGTGGTCAGGCCGAGCTTGCGGTTTATGCGGTAACGGCCCACGTCGCCGAGGTCGTAGCGCTTCTCCGAGAAGAACAGGTTGAAGATTACTTCGCGGGCGCTGGCATCATCCGGCGGCTCGGCGTTGCGGAGCTGTCTGTAGATATACTGGATAGCCTCCTTCTCGGAGTTAGACTGGTCCTTCTGGAGGGTGTTGAATATGATGGAGTAGTCGCTGCTGTTGGCAATTTCCTTGTGGAGGAGCACTGTCTGCACGCCACTCGCGAGGATTGCGTCGATGTCGTCCTCGGTAAGTTCGACCTCGCGGTCTATTATGACCTCGTTACGCTCGATGGTCACAACCTCGCCGGTGTCCTCGTCCACGAAGTCTTCCACCCATGTCTTGAGCACACGGGCGGCAAGCTTGCGGCCTACCACCTTTTTGAGGTTTGTCTTGTTGACCTTTATTTCTTCTGCCAGACCGAAAATCTCGATAATGTCCTTATCGCTCTCGAGGCCGATGGCACGGAGAAGTGTGGTAACGGGTAATTTCTTTTTACGGTCGATGTAGGCATACATCACGTTGTTGATGTCGGTGGCGAACTCAATCCAAGAGCCACGGAACGGGATGATGCGGGCCGAATACAGCTTCGTGCCGTTGGCGTGCGTGCTCTGTCCGAAGAAAACACCGGGCGAACGGTGGAGCTGCGACACGACAACGCGCTCGGCACCGTTGATAACGAAAGTGCCGGAGTCTGTCATATAAGGAATCGGACCGAGATAGACGTCTTGTATTTCGGTAGCAAAGTCCTCGTGGTCGGGGTCGGTACAGCTCAGCTTGAGCTTGGCCTTCAGAGGCACACTGTACGAGTAACCGCGCTCGAGGCATTCTTCGATTGAATACCGGGGCGGGTCGATGTAGTAGTCGAGGAACTCGAGTGTGAAATTATTTCGTGTGTCCGAAATAGGGAAGTTTTCGGCAAACACCTTGTAAAGGCCCTCGTTGGTACGCTTTTCCGGAGGAGTGTCGAGCTGGAAGAAGTCGCGGAAAGACTTAAGCTGCACTTCGAGGAAGTCGGGATACGGTAGCGGGTTCTTTACCGAGGCAAAATTAATGCGGGGTTTATCTATCGAAACTGACATCTATGAAATGTATTCGGTGGGTTTCCTTGAGGATTTTTTTGTGCCATATTAAGTCGCGGTTCCGGCCTCAAAAACGGGAAGCGACACATTTCGGAGCTTTCAAAAGCAATGGCGCGGGCAAAAATATACGTGTGTTCAGACCTTAGAAGGACAGCCCGGCCGGCGTATAGTATTTTATGACACAAAAGGTTAAGAATCTCCCGCTAAGGGGATTCTTAACCTAATTACCTGAAAGACAGGTGTATTATTTGAGTTCGACTTCAGCGCCAACTTCCTCGAGCTGTGCCTTGAGGGCTTCAGCTTCAGCCTTAGCGAGGCCTTCCTTAACGGTAGAGGGTGCGCCGTCAACGAGTTCTTTAGCTTCCTTAAGACCGAGGCCGGTGAGTTCCTTAACGAGCTTAACGACTTTGAGTTTTTCGCCGCCAGCGTTCTTGAGAACTACGTCGAAAGCCGATTTTTCTTCAGCGGCGGGGCCTGCGGCGGGACCGGCAGCAACGGCAACGGCTGCAGCTGCGGGTTCGATGCCGTATTCTTCTTTCAGGATCTGGGCAAGTTCGTTTACTTCCTTGACAGTGAGGTTAACAAGTTGTTCAGCAAAAGCTTTGAGATCTGCCATTTTTGTATGTATTTTGTTTGTTTGTTATTCTTTGATTAGTTTTCTTTTTTCGAGAGAGTCTCGAGTATGCCGTGGAGCTTGCTACCACCGCTCTGGAGAGCGCTGACAACGTTCTTGGCGGGCGACTGGAGCAGAGCCACAACGTCTGCGATGAGTTCGTTCTTGCTCTTGATAGCGGCAAGTGCGTCGAGCTGGTCGGCACCGAGGTAAACGGTTTCTTCGACGTAAGCAGCCTTCAGCAGGGGCAGTGTGTCGCCTTTCTTAACGAAGTCTTTGAGCAGTTTTGCAGGCGCGTTGCCCACGTTGGTGCACATCAGCGAAGTAGACTCCTTGAGTGCGGGGTAGAGTTCGGAGTAATCGCCTTCGAGGTTTTCGAGAGCCTTGCGGAGGAGCTTGTTCTTCACAACAACCAACTTGATGTCGGCGTTGAAGCAAGCACGGCGAAGTTCGGAGGTCTTTTCGGCATTGAGTCCGGCAGTTTCTACGAGGTAGAAGCCGTTGTATGCCTTGATAGTTTCCTCTATTTCGCGGATTATAATCGCTTTATCTTCCTTTTTCATTTTGTCGGTGTTGTTAGGGTTTAGGCTTCAATCGACTTGGGGTCAATCTTAACGCCCGGACTCATGGTGCTCGAAAGATAAATGCTCTTGATGTAGGTTCCCTTGGCGGTAGCGGGCTTCAGCTTGATAAGCACGTTGATGAACTCACGGGCGTTATCGCACATAGCCTCGGGCGAGAAGGATACCTTGCCGATCGAAGAGTGTACGATACCGTTTTTGTCGACTTTGAAGTCGATTTTACCTTTCTTCACTTCTTCGACAGCCTTAGCCACGTCGACAGTCACTGTGCCGCTCTTGGGGTTAGGCATCAGGCCGCGGGGGCCGAGTACACGGCCGAGGGCACCGATTTTACCCATGATAGCGGGCTGGGTGATGATGACGTCGATATCGGTCCAGCCACCTTTGATTTTTTCGATATATTCATCGAGGCCTACATAGTCGGCGCCTGCCGCTGTAGCTGCTGCTTCGGCATCGGGGGTGCAGAGCACGAGCACGCGCACCTGCTTGCCGGTTCCGTGGGGAAGAGTAACGACACCACGAACCATCTGGTTGGCTTTACGGGGGTCGACGCCCAGACGGACATCGATATCAAGCGAAGCATCGAATTTGGTAAAGGTCATTTCCTTTACGAGCTCGACAGCTTCTGCCAAGGTGTAAGTCCTCCCGGCTTCAAGCTTGGATAGGGCCAACTTCTTGTTTTTTGTAAGTTTACTCATATCAAGTGAAGTTATTAGTTGTTAGAGGGGAACTGTCCTTTGACGGTGATACCCATACTTCTGGCCGTACCGGCAACCATTCGCATAGCCGATTCTATGGTAAAGCAGTTAAGGTCGGGCATTTTGTCTTCAGCAATAGCGCGCACCTGCTCCCAGGTGATTTCGGCAACCTTGGTACGGTTAGGCTCTTTGGAACCGCTCTTTACCTTGGCGGCTTCTTTGAGCTGTATCGCAACCGGGGGAGTTTTAACAACGAAGTCGAAAGACTTATCGGTGTAGTAAGTGATTACTACAGGAAGAATCTTACCGGCTTTGTCCTGTGTGCGGGCATTGAATTGCTTGCAAAATTCCATGATGTTGATGCCCTTCGAACCCAGAGCGGGGCCTACAGGAGGCGAAGGGTTGGCTGCACCACCTTTAATCTGCAATTTGATTTGTCCAGCAATTTCTTTAGCCATTGGTTTAATACTTAAAATAATTATACATAGCGTTATTACAGCAAAAGCCGCCGACCCGTAACATAGCCGCCGGCCAAGGCCTTATATACGCTCTACTTGCGAATTGTCCAGTTCCAGAGGTGTTTTTCGGCCAAATATCTTGACCATCACCGTCAGCTTTCGTTTCTCGGCGTTTACCGTTTCGACAACGCCCTCGAAGCCCTTGAAGGGGCCGTCGCCTACCTTCACTTTCTCGCCCACAATATAGTCGTTGATGCCTCCGTCGGGGTCGGCAAGTTCGTCGACCGCGCCGAGCATTCGCATCACCTCGGACTCGCGAAGACGCTCCGGCTTGGAGTTCTTCTCACGGCCTCGGAGAAAATCGATTACATTGGTGGTATTGGTGAGTTCGTGAATCACTTCTCCGGTAAGGTCAGCCTCTATAAAGACATAGCCTGAATAAAGGTTTTTCTCCTTAACGACTTTCTTGCCGTTGCGAAGCGACATTACCTTCTCGGTGGGAATCAATACCTGAAAGACGTAGTTGCCGAGGTCAGTGCGTTTCATCGAGCCTTCGATGATTTCCTTAACCTGGGCTTCCTTGCCCGAAATGGCACGCAGCACGTACCATCCTTTCTTGTTCTCTGCCATTGACTTTACCACTAAAAGAGAAATGAGACTACAAGCTGTATATAAGGTGCATCAATCTGTCGACCACCTGATCCATGATAAAGATTATCAGAGCGATAATCACGGAAGCTATCATGACAATGATAGCCGACTTGATTAATTGCTTTCTGGAAGGCCAGGAGGTTTTGAAACGAAGCTCGTCGTAAGCCTCCTGTATATTCGTCAGTAGTTTCAGTTTCTTCATTTTTGTCTTTTTTAGCACGGGTTGAGAGGCTCGAACTCCCGACACCTGGTTTTGGAGACCAGTGCTCTACCGACTGAGCTAAACCCGTATGTTAGATAATGCCGGTTCGACCGACCGGCTTTCCCGGCATTATCTGTTTTTTATATCGCTACTGCTTTTGCAGAGGATTAGTCGAGAATTTCGGTGATCTGACCCGAACCTACTGTGCGGCCGCCTTCACGGATAGCGAAGCGAAGACCCTGATCGCAAGCTACGGGGTTGATCAGTTCGACGATGATTTCCACGTGGTCACCGGGCATCACCATTTCTACACCTTCAGGAAGGGTGATTTCGCCGGTCACGTCGAGTGTGCGGATGTAGAACTGGGGACGATAGTGGTTGTGGAACGGAGTGTGACGGCCGCCTTCTTCCTTCTTCAGGATATAAACAGAAGCTTTGAACTTGCTGTGGGGCTTAACTACACCCGGGTGGCAGATTACCATACCGCGCTTGATGTCCTTCTTATCGATACCACGGAGGAGCAGACCTACGTTGTCACCAGCCTCACCCTGATCGAGGAGCTTGCGGAACATTTCAACACCGGTAACGGTGGATTTGAGGTTTGCGCCAAGACCCATGATCTGAACTTCGTCGCCAACCTTTACGATACCTGTTTCGATACGACCGGTAGCAACTGTACCACGACCGGTAATCGAGAACACGTCTTCAACAGGCATAAGGAAGGGTTTGTCAACGTCGCGGGGAGGCAGTGGAATCCAGTTGTCAACAGCGTCCATAAGTTCAATAACCTTTTCTTCCCACTGGGGTTCGCCGTTGAGCGCGCCGAGAGCAGAACCGCGGATGATGGGAGTTTCGTCGCCGTCGTATTCGTAGGCAGAGAGAAGCTCGCGCATTTCCATTTCAACGAGGTCAAGAATTTCCTCGTCGTCAACAAGGTCGCACTTGTTGAGGAATACAACGATACGGGGAACGTTCACCTGACGGGCGAGAAGAATGTGCTCGCGAGTCTGGGGCATAGGACCGTCTGTACCTGCAACCACGATGATAGCGCCGTCCATCTGAGCAGCACCGGTAACCATGTTCTTAACGTAGTCAGCGTGTCCGGGGCAGTCAACGTGAGCGTAGTGACGGTTAGCGGTCTCGTATTCTACGTGAGCGGTGTTGATGGTGATACCGCGTTCCTTTTCTTCGGGAGCGTTGTCGATCTGATCGAACGACTTCACTTCAGAAAGACCTTTCTTAGCCAGAACGGTAGTAATGGCGGCGGTAAGGGAGGTTTTGCCGTGGTCAACGTGGCCGATTGTGCCGATGTTAACGTGCGGTTTCGTTCTTTCGAATTTCTCTTTAGCCATAACTGTGCTATTATAATTATTAGTTGTTACTTCTTCAACAATCAGCCGCGATAATGCAATAAGCACTACCGGGGCTTCTTACTTAGAGCCGATGGCGGGATTTGAACCCGCGACCTCTTCCTTACCAAGGAAGTGCTCTACCCCTGAGCTACATAGGCAAACAAAAATTGAGCGGAAGACGAGGCTCAAACTCGCGACCCTCAGCTTGGAAGGCTGATGCTCTATCAACTGAGCTACTTCCGCATAAGAGAAAATTGGTTGTGGGCGAAGATGGATTCGAACCACCGAAGGAATTATCCAGCAGATTTACAGTCTGCCCCATTTGGCCACTCTGGTATTCGCCCTTGTATTCGCGGAAAGCCTCCGCCTGCTCCCGGCTCTTTGCCAGCCGCCGTAAGCAATCTCTTTCGAGCCTCTTGTCGGATTCGAACCAACGACCCCGAGATTACAAATCACGTGCTCTGGCCAACTGAGCTAAAGAGGCGTATTTTTCAATTTTCTCTTGCAGCGGGGAGCCTGTCTTTTCCCGTTTGCGGTTGCAAAGTTAAGCAAGATTTTTTACTCCCACAAAATTTTTCGAACTATTTTTTATGCGAATTTTGCACATTTTTTAAAATTACACTGAATATCAGCGATTTACCATCGTTAAAATTATGGCGTGATTTTGTTTTTGCTCTCCCGCACGCGCGCATACTTCGTCAACAAGACACATCAGTCCATACATTTTGATAAAAATTGAGGCGACCCAGCCTTCGCCGCGCCGCCTCAAGAGGCAGATTCTATGATGGTTTATCCGCATTTGGACGTGCCGCACGATGTGCAAATCAGGCAGCCCTCCTGATATATGAGTGTTTCCTGTCCGCAATTGGGGCAGCGCTGGCCTTTGGCGGTCGTTCCGTTTGGCATGTATTTTTTGAGGGCGCGCTCCACGCCCATCTTCCATGTGTTGATCGACTGCGAGTCGAGTTCAAGCCCTCCGACGAGTTTAAGCACCTGGTCGATGGGCATTCCGTAGCGCAGCACGCCCGATATCAGCTTGGCGTAATTCCAAAATTCGGGGTTAAACTTGTCGCTTAGTCCTTCTATGGTCGTTTTATGACCGCGCTTGTTGATAAACTGGAAGTCGTATCTCTTGGCGCCGCTTTCATCCACGGCCTTTATTATCTTGCCGTGAGTTACCGATTTAGGTATGAAGATGCCGTCCTCGTCGTCGGCAAGGCCGGTAAACACCTCGTAGGGCACGCCGTTGACAAGCCCAACAAAGGCAATCCACTTCTCCTTGTTATTCTGGAAGCGCACCACATCAGCTTCCAGCTCGATCGGACGCTTGGCAAGCACGGGAGCGTTTGCCTGCGGTTCCTCCTTTTTCTTTTCGACTGCCACAAGCACGCCCGAGCGCGAGCCGTCGCGGTATACCGTGCAACCCTTGCAGCCCGCGTGCCAAGCCTGGCGGTAGAGGCTCTCTACGGCCTCCACGCTTATATCGGCGGGCAGATTGATGGTTACCGAAATCGAATGGTCCACCCATTTCTGTATTTTGCCCTGCATCGTCACCTTCTCGTTCCAGTCAATCTCGTTGGCCGTGGCTCCGGCATAAGGCGATGCTGCCACAAGTTCGTCAAGCTCGGCCTGCGTGAACTGCTTGGCCTCGATACCTTTCACCCGCATCCACTCAAGGAATTTGGGGTGGTACACGATGTATTCCTCGAATGCGTCGCCGCTGTCGTCCACATAGTCGATGCGCGCGCCGCTGTCGGCGGAGTTCACCTTGCGGCGGCGTTTGTACACCGGCATGAAAACCGGCTCGATGCCGCTCGACGTACGCGTCATAAGGCTCGTGGTGCCCGTCGGCGCGATAGTGAGGCAGGCAATATTGCGGCGCCCCACCTTAACCATGCGCTCGTAAAGCTCGGGAGATGCCTCGGCTATGCGCTGTATATAGGGGTTCGACGCCTCGCGGGCGGCATCGTACACTTCAAAAGCCCCTCGCTGCTCGGCCATATTGACCGATTCGCCATACGCCGCAAGCGCTACTGCGCGATGCACGCTCACCGAAAATTCCGTTGCCTCGGGCGTGCCGTAGCGGTAGCCCATGGCCGCAATCATATCGCCTTCGGCCGTGGTACCGAGGCCTGTACGGCGTCCGAGCAGTGTCTTGGCGCGTATTTTGCCCCACAACGACCGTTCGGGGCCTTTCACCTCTTCCGACTCGGGGTCGGCATCGATTTTCTCGAGTATGAGATCTATTTTCTCCATCTCGAGGTCGATTATGTCATCAAGGAGGCGCTGCGACTTGGCGGTAACTTCTGCGAGCTTGTCGAAATCGAAGCGTGCCTGAGGGGTAAACGGATTTTCAACGAATGAATAGAGGTTTATGGCAAGCAGGCGGCAGCTGTCGTAGGGACAGAGCGGTATTTCGCCGCACGGGTTTGTCGAAATGGTTTCAAAACCGAGGTCGGCATAGCAGTCGGGCACAGACTCCCTGCGTATGGTATCCCAGAAAAGCACGCCCGGCTCGGCCGACTTCCACGCATTGCCCACAATTTTCTGCCACAATGCCCCGGCGTCGATTTCCTGCACCACCACCGGGTCGGAAGAATCCACGGGGAACTGCTGGCGGTAAGGCTGCCCCGACTCCACGGCACGCATAAAGTCGTCGTCGATACGGACACTCACATTGGCTCCTGTCACCTTTCCGGGCGTCATCTTGGCATCGATAAACGCCTCGCTGTCGGGGTGCTTTATCGACACGCTCATCATCAGCGCTCCGCGACGCCCGTCCTGGGCCACCTCGCGGGTGGAGTTGGAGTACCGCTCCATAAAGGGCACAAGGCCGGTAGATGTGAGAGCGGAGTTTTTCACCGGCATGCCTTTCGGGCGCAGGTGCGACAAGTCGTGTCCCACGCCGCCGCGACGCTTCATCAGCTGCACCTGTTCCTGGTCGATGCGTATTATGCCGCCATAGCTGTCGGGCTTACCGTCCAGCCCGATAACGAAGCAGTTCGACAGCGAGCCGACCTGAAAATTATTGCCTATTCCCGCCATGGGGCTGCCCTGAGGCACGGCATAGCGGAAATCGCGCAACAATCCGTATATTTCTTCCTCGCTCAGCGGCGACGGATATTTAGCTTCCACGCGGGCAAGCTCCGAGGCGATACGACGGTGCATATCGTCCGGACTTTTCTCATATATATTGCCGAAAGAGTCTTTCAGGGCGTATTTGTTCACCCAGACCTGAGCGGCGAGTTCGTCACCGCCGAAGTATGCCAAGGAAGCGCTGAACGCCTCCTCATAAGAATAAGCTGTCGGTTTTGCCATGGTTTATTGTGTACAGACCGATTAAGTCGGTTCAAGGCGCAAATTTGGCAATTTTTCCGCTGATAGGCAAATGGCGGAGCCGAAATATATAATAGTGTTAATAACTCGCAGACAAGAGCGCGCACAGCATTGCCATACGCCAAATTTATCGTATCTTCGTGGGTTAAACTACAAACTTATGGAATTCCGCCTCAGTTCTATATACAAGCCTACCGGCGACCAGCCACAGGCCATACGGCAGCTCGCCGAGGGTGTCGGCGAAGGGCGCCCGGCGCAGACCCTTCTCGGCGTCACCGGGTCGGGCAAGACATTCACCATGGCCAACGTGATAAAGGAAGTGCAGCGCCCCACCCTGATTCTGAGCCACAACAAAACACTCGCGGCACAGCTCTACAGCGAGTTCAAGCAGTTCTTCCCGGACAACGCCGTGCAGTACTTCGTGTCGTACTACGACTATTACCAGCCGGAAGCATACATACCGTCGGTCGACAAGTATATAGAGAAAGACCTGATGATCAACGACGAGATAGACCGTCTGCGCCTCGCCACGACATCTGCCCTGCTCTCGGGCCGGCGCGACGTGATAGTGGTGTCGTCGGTGTCGTGCCTATACGGCATGGGCAACCCGGAGGATTTCCACGAAAACGTGGTGACTGTGGAGCGTGGCATGCGCATAACCCGCAACGCCTTCCTGCGAAAGCTCGTGGCCGCCCTCTACAGCCGCAACGAGGTCGATTTCCAGCGCGGAAACTTCAGAGTGAAGGGCGACACGGTAGACATTCGGCTCGCATACGAGGACATAATAGTAAGGGTAGTGTTCTGGGGCGACGAGATAGAGTCGGTAATCACCGTCCACCCCGACGACAACGCCCACCTCGGCACCCACGACCGCTTCAACATCTACCCTGCCAACCTCTTCGTGACATCGCCGCAGAGGCAGGCTTCGGCCGTGGCGCAGATACAGCTCGATCTTGGCAAACAGATAAAATTCTTCAACGACGAGGCACGCGAGCTGGAGGCGCAGCGCATCGAAGAGCGCGTGACTTACGACGTGGAGATGATAAAAGAGCTTGGCTACTGCACAGGCATCGAGAACTATTCGCGCTACTTCGACGGACGACGCGAAGGCGACCGCCCGTTCTGCCTTCTGGACTACTTCCCCAAAGATTTCCTCACCATAATAGACGAAAGCCACGTGACGGTCCCGCAGATAAGAGCCATGTACGGCGGCGACCGCTCGCGAAAGGCCAATCTCGTTGAGTACGGCTTCCGGCTTCCGGCGGCTCTCGACAACCGCCCTCTGAAATTCGAGGAATTCGAGGAGCTGAGCGGGCAAGTGATATATGTGAGCGCCACCCCGGCCGACTACGAGCTTGAACGCTGCGAGGGCGTGGTGGTTGAACAGGTGATACGCCCCACGGGGCTGCTCGACCCTCTCATACGCGTGAAACCGTCGCTCAACCAGATCGACGACCTCCTCGAAGAGATACAGCTGCGCATCGAGCGCGACGAGCGCACCCTCGTCACCACCCTTACAAAGCGCATGGCCGAAGAACTGAACGAGTATTTCCAAAAACTTAAGATAAAGACAGCCTACATACACAGCGACGTCGACACCCTCGACCGAATAAAGATACTCGACGGTCTGCGAGCGGGCACATACGACGTCCTGATAGGTGTCAACCTGCTCCGAGAAGGACTCGACCTGCCGGAAGTGTCGCTCGTGGCAATACTCGACGCCGACAAGGAGGGTTTTCTACGCAGCCACCGCTCGCTTACGCAAACAGTGGGACGCGCGGCCCGAAATCTCAACGGCGAGGTGATAATGTATGCCGACAAGATAACCGACTCCATGCAGCAGACCATCGACGAAACCGAACGCCGCCGCGCCCTGCAGCTCAAATACAACGAGGAGCACGGTATCACGCCGCAGGCCATTGTAAAGGCCCGCAACGCCATCGTAGGGCTTGAGAAAGAAGAAGTCGACATGGAGGCAACCTCCACGGCCACCGGCGCTTTCCACTCCGAGAAGCAGCTCAACGCCAAGGACAAACGCCAGAAGCGAGGACAGGACCGCAAGACTCCGCTGCCGTATGCAAACGAATTTTCCACATCGGTCGACATCGCCGCCGACCCCGTTGTGGCATATATGAACGCCGACGAGATGCAACGCTCCATCAACCGGCTGCGCAGCGAGATGCTGCAGGCGGCAAAGGATATGGAGTTTATGACTGCCGCACGACTGCGCGACGAAATCATAAAACTCGAGATGCGTCTTGAATCGATGAAGTAACAACCTATGACACACACAGAAATAGACTATAGCAAGCTCCGCCCCACCGACTGGCTGCCGACCTCGGTCAAAGAAATGAAGGCTCTCGGCTGGGAGAGCGTGGACGTTGTGATTTTTTCGGGGGACGCCTATGTGGACCACCCGGCATTCGGGGCCGCCGTGATAGGCCGCACTCTGCAGGCGGCAGGATACAAGGTGGCGATAGTGCCGCAGCCAAACTGGCAGGACGACTTGCGCGACTTCCGCAAGTTCGGCGTTCCACGCCTGTTTTTCGGTATCAGCCCCGGCGCCATGGACTCGATGGTGAACCACTACACTGCCAACAGGCGCCGCCGCTCCGACGACGCATACACCCCCGGCGGACGCCACGGTGCTCGCCCGGACTATCCCACGATAGTTTATTCAAAGATACTCAGAGAGCTATACCCCGACATTCCGATAGTTGCCGGTGGCATCGAAGCCTCTCTGAGGCGTTTCTCGCATTACGACTACTGGCAGGACATGCTGCGCCCGTCGATAATATGCGATGCCGACATAGATATGATTCTCTACGGCATGGGGGAGAAAAGCGTTATAGACCTTGCCCGAAGGCTCAGCTCCGGCGAGAAAATAGGCGATATCACCGACCTGCCCCAGAGCGTCGTCCTAAGGCCCATGGAGGAGATGCCACGGCAGACCGACGATGCGAACATTGTGCTGTCCTCGTTTGAAACCTGCCTCGCCGACAAACGCTCGCAGGCGCTCAACTTCAAGCATATCGAGCAGCAGAGCAACCGCCTCGACGGCGGCGTGACACTATGGCAGGCCTCGGGCCGGCGCGTAGTCCGGGCCAATCCAATGCTGCCCGCCATGACACAGGGAGAAATCGACGCCTCTTTCGACCTGCCTTACACTCGCCTGCCCCACCCTCGCTATCGCGGCAAGAACATACCGGCATACGAGATGATACGCCATTCGGTAAACCTGCACAGGGGTTGCTTCGGAGGTTGCGCCTTCTGCACCATCTCGGCGCACCAAGGCAAATTCATAGCCTCGCGCTCGAAGGAGTCTATACTCCGTGAAGCGCGCCAGGTAAGCCGTATGCCCGATTTCAAAGGATATATAAGCGACCTCGGAGGCCCTTCGGCCAATATGTACGCCATGGGCGGACGCGACAAGGAGGTGTGCCGCCGCTGCCTGCGCCCGTCGTGCCTCCACCCGAAGCCCTGCCCGAACCTCAACACCGACCACCGTCCGCTGCTCGACATATACCGTGCCGTCGACGCCCTGCCCGGCGTCAAGAAGTCGTTTATAGGAAGCGGCGTGCGCTACGACCTGTCGATGCACCGCACGGGCCGCGAGGACGTGGACCGCGCCAACCGCCGCTATAACGAGGAACTGATACGCGAGCATGTGTCGGGACGCCTCAAGGTAGCGCCGGAGCATACCTCCGACAACGTTCTGAGCCTTATGCGCAAGCCGTCTTTCGCTCTCTTCCACGAGTTCAAACGCCTCTTCGACGAAACGAACAAGCGCGCCGGAATGCGCCAGCAGCTTATACCCTACTTCATATCGTCGCACCCCGGCTGCCACGCCGCCGACATGGCCGAGCTCGCCGCAGAAACAAAGGCTCTGAACTTCCACCTTGAGCAGGTGCAGGACTTCACGCCAACCCCGATGACACTCGCCACCGAGATTTATTATACAGGATACCACCCGTATACGGGCGAGCAGGTGTTCACCGCCACATCGCAGGAGCAGAAGCTCGAACAGCGAAAGTTCTTCTTCTGGTACGACGCGGCATATCGCGCCGACATTATCCGCACTCTGCGCCGCATAGGCCGCCCCGATCTAATATCGCGACTCTTCGGTGACCGTCCGCCCCACGCGGGAGGGCGCAGGAATTAGGAATTAGGAATGTGGAATGTGGAAGGAGGAATTAGGGGTTGTATAGGTCTTTGTTGTAGAAGGCCATGATGGCGCGGGCTTGTTCGAGTGCCGTGGCGGCTTCGCCTTCCGGCTCGATTTCAGCCGATTCCTCATACAGGGTTATGGCCTCGCGTCGCAAGCCCCTTTTCCACGCTATGCGCCCCCGCATATACAGCGTGTACGCGTCGGCAGGCATGGCGAGCAAGGCCTGCTCGGCCTCGTCCAGCCTGCTGGCGGCAAAAAGCGCGTCTATTTCAGTTTTCATGGAGCAATGTCGATAAGAGGTTGATAGCAGTAGCCGATGCACGGTCGATAACGGCCTTGCGGTCGCCGTCGAAGTGGTACAGACGCACTGTTTCAGCATCGGGCGTCGAAGCGGCAATCCACACAGTGCCCACAGGCTTGCCCTCTGTAGCGCCTCCGGGACCGGCTATGCCAGACGTGGCCACAGCGCAAGAGGCGCCAAGCGCCTTACGGACTCCGCGAACCATCTCAAGCACAGTGTCGCGACTCACCGCGCCTTCTTTTTCAAGATTGGAGGCTTCGACACCGAGCACGCGCATCTTCACGTCGTTGGAGTACGACACCACGCTCCCTACAAACACGTCGGAGCAGCCGGCCACCGATGTAAGCAGATGGGCTATATTACCCCCTGTGCAACTCTCGGCAGTGGCCATTGTCATATTTTTCTTTCTCAACGCATCAAGCAAGAGTTCGGCAGGGCTTAGCACTCCTTCCCCGGCTAATTTGTCGCCAAGGTATGCCAAAAGTACCTCCGCCTGTCCTTCAAAAAGCGAGGACGGCCCTTCGAGCCGCAGCACTATGCGCCCGGGCGACGGCAGATAGGCAAGTTTGAAACCGCCGGGAATAGCGTCTTCAAACGGTGCAAGTCGCTCCGCAAGGTCCGATTCGGTTATTCCCGACACAGTGAACTCACGCCTCATACGCTCTATGCAGGGGTGAAAACGCTCCACCACGGCATCAACCACAGTCGGAAGCATGGCGCGCGTTTCCGCCGGGACTCCGGGCATGGCAACCATCACCTTGCCATCTTTTTCAAACCACATGACGGGGGCTGTGCCGACAGTGTTCTGAATAACGCGGCACGACGTCGGCACCACGGCCTGCGTACGCGTAAGATCGTTCATAGCAAGCCCTCGGCGGGCAAACACCCGCTCGACGTTCTGCGCCACCGACGCATCGTGGCGCAACTCGCCGCCAAAAATATCTTTAAGAACCGACTTGGTTATATCGTCGCGGGTAGGGCCAAGGCCGCCTGTGCTTATCACAATATCTGCCTCTGACATAGCGCATACAACGGCGCTGCGTATATCCTGCGCGCTGTCGCCAACGGTGCGCACGCCGCACACATCGAAGCCGCAGGCGGTAAGAGCCGACGCTATGGCCGGGGTGTTGGTATCGGCCACGCGACCGATAAGAATCTCGTCGCCAATTATAACGATAGATGCTTTCATACGGCAAATTTGGGCAAAATTTTCTTAAAACGCTCTATTTGTGCCGATTTTTATATATTTTTGTTTTTTAAAGAAGGCCCCAACCAAAGCCTTGCACCCTAATACCCCGAATATCAAATATATATCATACTTTCATTCATGAAGCTTTTATTCCGTATCGATTATCGTGCCAACTGGGGCGAATCGCTCTACTTGTGCGGCGACACGGCGCTACTTGGCAATGGCGACACCTCCCGCGCGCTACGCCTCGAAGTTGACGGCGACCGCCTGTGGCACGCCGAAGTAGAACTGCCCGACAGCGTGGCAGCGTTCACCTACCGCTACATTATCAAGAACGAACAAGGCGACACCAAACAGGAATGGGGCCAAGGGCATTGTTTCCGGCCTGCCGCAGGTGTAAATGAATACGACATCTACGACCGATGGCAGGACCAGCCGTTCGACAAGCCTTTCTACTCGGCTGCGTTTACCGAATGTATATGCCGCCACAACAGCGCGGGCACCAAGCCCCTGCTTCCGGCCTCGGGCTATGTGGAGCTGTGCGTTGCCGCTCCTATGGTGGCTCCCGGCTGCACTCTTGCCATAAGCGGCGAGGGCGACGCGCTGGGCAACTGGAATCCGGACCGCGCCATACGCATGAACTCTGCCGAATATCCGATATGGAAAGCCAAAATACCTGCAGCCGGACTGAACGCGGCCACAGAGTACAAATACCTCATCGTTGACTCGGCAAACGGACGGGTCGTGTCGTGGGAAGGCGGCAACAACCGAAGCATAGGCGTTGAGCCTCGCGAAAACGCGGCCACCATCCTTGCAGGAATGCGATTCATCAACTCTCAGACACCATGGAAAGGCGCCGGCACGGCCATACCCGTGTTCTCACTGAGAACAGAATCAGATTTCGGCGTGGGCGACTTCTACGACCTCAAAGAGATGGTCGACTGGGCTGCCGCAGCCGGACAGACCTTCCTGCAGATTCTGCCAATCAACGACACCACCATGACCGGCACATGGGTTGACTCATATCCCTACAAGGCCAACTCAATATATGCCCTCCACCCTATGTTCCTGCGTCTGGAAGCCATAGGCGAGCTCAAGGACAAGAAACGCCGCGAATACTACGAAAACCTGCGCAAGGAGCTGAACGCCCTGCCCGAAGTGGACTACGAGCGCGTGAACAAGGCCAAGGCAGAATACTGCCGCGAAATATTCGCCTCGGACGGCGCCAAGACCATGGCTTCGCCCGAATACAAGGCATTTATTGAGAAAAACGGCCACTGGCTACTGCCCTACGCCGCTTTCTGCGTGCTGCGCGACCGTTTCGGGACACCCGACTTCAACAAGTGGGGCGAATACGCCGTGTACTCCGCCGACGTACAGGCAAAAGTGCAGGTTGAGGCGCAGACCGAGATAGACTTCGTGTGCTACCAGCAGTTCCATCTCGACGCCCAGATGCGCCATGTGCACGAATATGCCAACTCCCACAGCATAGCGCTCAAAGGCGACATACCCATCGGCATATCGCGCACCAGCGCCGACGCCTGGGTTGACCCGCGACTGTTCAACCTCGACTGCCAGGCCGGCGCGCCTCCCGACGACTTCTCAGTACTCGGCCAGAACTGGGGGCTGCCCACATACAACTGGGAGGAAATGAGCCTCGACGGCTTTGCATGGTGGAAGGCACGCTTTGCCAAGATGGCAGAATTTTTCGACGCTTACCGTATCGACCACGTACTGGGCTTCTTCCGCATATGGCAGATACCCATGGACGCCATACACGGCCTGCTCGGATACTTCAATCCCGCACTGCCTTTCTCCGAGAGCGAGCTTCGCAATAACTACGACTTCTGGATCGATGTCGACCTCCAGACCACTCCGTACATAATGGACTACTTCGTAGAGGATTTCTTCGGGCCGTACACCCGCGAGGCGCTCGACACCTACTGCAACAGTGTAGGCTACGGCCGCTACAAGCTCAAGCCCGAATTCGACACCCAGCGCAAAGTGGCCGACCACTTCGCCACCCTGCCAAAGGACGAAAAACACACCCGCATATGCGACGGCCTGCTCGGCCTTATCGACAATGTGCTCTTCATCGAAGACCCCGTTGAAAAAGGCAAGTACCACCCGAGAATCTCGGCGCAGTACACATATATATACCGCGCGCTCAACGACTATGAACGCTGGTGCTTCAACCGCCTCTACAACGACTTCTTCTACCACCGCCACAATTCGTTCTGGTACGACAAGGCAATGTGGAAGCTGCCCCCGCTGATAGATTCGACCAACATGCTCACTTGCGCCGAAGACCTCGGCATGATTCCGGCCTGTGTTCCGGCTGTGATGCAGCAGCTCGAAATACTGTCGCTCGAGATACAGCGCATGCCCAAAGACCCAGGATCGACATTCGGCGACACATGGAACTACCCCTACTACTCTGTATGCACCACCTCGACCCACGATATGGGCGGCATACGCCAGTGGTGGGAGGAAGACCGCGACCGCAGCCGAGATTTCTACAACAACGTGCTCCACGAGCACGGCGCCGCACCATACTACGCCGAGCCGTGGGTATGCGACCGCATAGTCGACCTGCACCTTGCCTCGCCGTCGATGCTCTGCATACTGCCCTTGCAGGACTGGCTGAGCATCGATGCCAACCTGCGCCGCGAAAACCCGAACGACGAGATAATCAACGTGCCGGCCAATCCGCAGCACTACTGGCGCTACCGCATGCACCTCACCATCGCCGAGCTGGCATCGCACACCGAATTTACCAGCTATCTCCGCGACAAGACCGCGCACTTCGGCCGATAACAATACCGCGACATAGACAAAACCGCCCGCCGGACTTCCAGCGGGCGGTTTCGCTATATATTATTATAGGGAATCAGATGCGAGGGTGCAATTCAGCGTAAGCTGCAAGGGCGTGTTCAAGCACGGTCATAGCGCGGCCAAGCTCCTCGCGATTGAGCACATAGGCTATGCGCACCTCGTCACGGCCAAGCCCGGGCGTGGTATAGAAGCCCGAGGCCGGAGCCATAAAGACGGTCTGTCCCTCGTAGTCGAACTCTTCAAGACACCAGCGGCAGAAGTCGTCGGCATCGTCCACCGGAAGGCGCACCACGGTGTAGAACGCCCCCATCGGTATGGGCGTGTAGCAGCCGGGGATACGGTTGATACGATCGACAAGGAACTTGCGCCGCTCCACGTACTCGTTGTATGTGGCAAGCATATAGTCTGGCGAAGCGTCGATTGAGGCTTCGGCCACAATCTGCCCGACAAGAGGAGGACTCAGACGTGCCTGACAGAACTTCATAACGCACTTGCGCAGCGCCGCGTTCTTGGTGATGAGCGCGCCGACACGTATGCCGCACTCATTGTAGCGCTTCGACACAGAGTCGATAAGCACCACGTTGTTCTCTATCCCCGGCAGGTGCAGAGCCGATATATACGGCGCCCCTGTGTAGCAGAACTCGCGGTAAACCTCGTCGGAAAACAGGAAGAGGTCGTGGCGCTTCACCAAATCGCGTATCTGCAACATCTCCTTCATAGTGTAGAGATAGCCGGTGGGGTTATTGGGATTGCAAATCAGTATCCCTTTGGTACGGGGGCTTATCAGAGCCTCGAACTTCTCCACGGGAGGCAGCTCGAAACCGTCGTCAATGGTCGACGGTACAGTCACTATCTTGGCGCCGGCAGATATGGCGAAAGCCATATAGTTGGCATACGACGGCTCCGGCACTATTATCTCGTCGCCGGGGTCAAGACAGGACATAAAGGCGAAAAGGACTGCCTCGGAGCCTCCTGTGGTGATTATCACATCGTCCGCCTCCACATCGATATGGAAGCGCCGGTAATATTCGCACAGCTTTTGGCGCAGCGAAAGCAATCCGGCCGACGGGCTGTACTCCAGCACCTTTCGGTCGATTTTCTTCAAAGCCTCGAAGGCTTCGGGCGGCGTGGGCACGTCGGGCTGCCCTATGTTCAGCCTATATACTTTTATTCCCCGGGCCACGGCCTTATCGGCCAAAGGCACGAGCCGGCGGATTGGGGAGGCAGGCATTTCCTCGCCGCGATGCGATACTTGGGGCATACTTGTATTTTGGATTAAGTTTTTTCTTATGAAAGAAACAGCCCCGGCGAACATACTGTTCACAGGGGCTGTAAGCTATTGCGTAATATCAGAACTCGGCGTTGCCGGGAGTACGCGGGAAAGGAATCACGTCGCGTATGTTGGTCATGCCGGTAACGAAGAGCACAAGGCGCTCAAAGCCGAGCCCGAAGCCGCTGTGAGGCACCGTGCCGTAACGACGGGTATCGAGATACCACCACATATCCTTCATCGGTATGCCAAGTTCTTCGATGCGGGCAAGGAGCTTGTCGTAATCAGCCTCACGCTCGCTGCCGCCGATAATCTCGCCGATCTTGGGGAAGAGCACGTCCATGGCGCGCACGGTGCGGCCATCGTCGTTCTGCTTCATGTAGAAGGCCTTGATTTCACGGGGATAGTCGGTAAGTATCACCGGCTTGCGGAAATGCTCTTCCACGAGGTAGCGCTCGTGCTCGCTCTGGAGGTCGGTGCCCCAGTCGACGGGGAACTCGAACTTGCGGCCCGATGCCTTGAGTATCTCGACACCTTCGGTATAGGTAAGGCGCACGAAGTCGTTGTGGAGCACGAACTCCAGACGGCTCACAAGCTCCTTGTCGAAATGCTCGGCGAGGAAGTCGATATCGTCGCGGCAGTGGTCGAGAGCATAGCCGATACAGTACTTCACGAACTCCTCGGCAAGATCCATATTGTCGGCAATATCGTAGAACGCCATTTCGGGCTCTATCATCCAGAACTCGGAGAGGTGGCGCGGAGTGTTGCTGTTCTCGGCGCGGAAAGTCGGGCCGAAGGTGTATATCGCTCCGAGAGCCGTGGCTCCGAGCTCGCCTTCGAGCTGGCCGCTCACAGTAAGAGCCGTGGGCTTGCCGAAGAAGTCCTTGCTGTAATCCACGGTGCCATCTTCGGTACGCGGAAGCTTTTCGAGAGGCAGGGTGGTCACTTGGAACATTGCGCCGGCACCCTCGCAGTCGCTTTCGGTGATAAGCGGCGTATGGAGGTAGTAGAAGCCTTTTTCCTGAAAGAACTTATGGATAGCGAAAGCCAAGGCGCTGCGCACTCGCAGAATGGCGCCGAAGGTGGCGGTGCGGGGACGCAGGTGCGCTTTCTCGCGCAGGAACTCGAGGGTGTGGCCCTTCTTCTGCAGGGGGTAGCTTGCGGGGTCGGCAGTGCCGTATATCTCAAGGGTGTCGGCCTGCACCTCGCAGGTCTGGCCCTTGCCGGCGCTTTCTACAAGACGGCCTGTGACGTGTATGCTCGAGCCGGTGGTCACCGGTTTGAGCTGCTCCTCGGAGAACTTCGCGAGGTCAAACACTATCTGGAGGTTGCGAACCGTCGAGCCGTCGTTGAGTGCCACGAACTGCACGTTCTTGTTGCCTCGGCGGGTACGCACCCAGCCCTTGACGCTCACTTCGGAGCCTATCAGGGCAGGGTCGAAGATATGGGAAATCTGTGTGCGTTTCATAACTATGGTTTATTCAAAAGAGCCCATCTTGAGGTAGTTTACCTCTTCCTGGGTAAGGTAACGCCAGCGGCCTCGCGGCAGATTCTTCTTGGTAAGGCCGGCAAAGTATACACGGTCGAGCTTGGTCACATGGTAACCGAGGCTCTCGAAGATACGGCGCACGATGCGATTGCGGCCGGAGTGAATCTCGATACCGGCCTGATTGCGGTCGGTTTCGGTAGCATTGCTGATGGCGTCGGCGTGGATAGGGCCGTCCTCAAGCTCTATGCCGTCGGCAATACGCTGCATATCGTCTTCAGATATATCGCGGTCGCACCACACGTGGTAAATCTTTTTCTTCACGAACTTGGGGTGGGTGAGCTTCGAGGCAAGGTCGCCGTCGTTGGTAAGCAGAAGCACGCCGGTAGTGTTGCGGTCAAGACGTCCCACGGGATATATGCGCTCGTTGCATGCGCCTTTGACGAGATCCATCACAGTAAGACGTCCGTTGGGGTCGTCGCTGGTCGTAACGCAGTCCTTCGGCTTGTTGAGCAGAATATAGCACTTGCGCTCAAGTGTCACAACCTTTTCATCATACTCCACAACGTCGCTGTGGGTAATCTTGGTGCCAAGCTCGGTCACTACCTGGCCGTTGACCTTCACCAAGCCCTGCTGAATGAACTCATCGGCCTCGCGGCGCGAGCAAAGGCCGGCGTTACTCATATATTTGTTCAGGCGAATCTGCTCGTCGGGAGCGGGGAGTGGCATTTCATATTCCACAGGCTTGGGACGCGGAGTGAAGCTCTTGCCGCGAGCCGGGAAAGCGCCGCCCTGCTGGCGATTCTTATTGTAGCCGCCCTGACGAGGACCGTTATTATAGCCGCCTTGGCGGGGACCGTTGTTGTAACCACCCTGACGAGGACCGTTGCCGTAGCCACCCTGACGGGAATCATTGTTATACTGGCGCGGGCCGTTGCCGTAGCCGCCCTGACGAGAACCATTGTTGTACTGGCGGGGGCCATTGCCATAACCGCCCTGACGGGGACCATTGTTATACTGGCGAGGACCATTGCCGTAGCCACCCTGGCGAGGGCCGTTGTTATACTGGCGAGGCTGATACGGACGCTGGTATCCCTGATTTTCGCCCTCGCCCTGCGATGCCGCATTTTCGGAAGCGTCTGAGGCGTCGAAATCGGGACGCGGCTGGTACGGACGGCGGTAACCGCCACTGTTGCCGTTGTTATTGTACTGGCGCGGGCCATTATTATACTGACGGGGGCCGTTGTTATAGCCGCCGTTGTTGTTATAACCGCCCTGACGGGGCTGGTAGGGACGTTTGGGACGATAGCCGCCGTCGGCATCCTCACCGTCGGGGCGTTGCTGCCCGTAGCGGGGGCGCTGCTCGCGCTCGCCATCGGCAGGAGCATGGAACGATTGTCCTATGCGGGGGCGTTTGGGTTTCTTTTCGTTGGAATTAGAGTCCATATCTTCAGCGTGTTAGATTGTGCGTTTCGTTAGTTCTATTAATTCAGAGGATAAATCAGAAGCCGACGTCGCGCCGACTGCTTTAATGTGTAAATTATTTATATATTGTTTTGATAATCTGTACAAATTATTGTGTTTTTACCGTGTATACATTCCTAAAATCAATCATAGGCAGCAGCATACAAAGCCGAGCCATAAGCGGGATAGACCGTTGAAAGACTAATGTTTGCGCAAATTTAAACATTTTTTCTCAAACAGCAACAAAAAAGCACCGCTCATTTCCTAAAACGTTCGCCGCACATCGATGGTTTACCTTACGGGCAATGAGTAGTTGGAGTTGGGGATGAGGAATGAGGAATGAGGGATGAGGAATGAGGAAAGAGGAATGAGGGATGAGGAATAAGGAATAGGGGAATGGGGGCTGATTTATGGCAAAGTATTGCACGCGAGGTCAAAAAAATTTTGCAGCACGGATAAAAATGGCTATCTTTGCCACGCCGAAGGACATACACGAGGCGCGAACCGAATCGCGCCCTCCTTCAGCCGGGAACCGGCCGCTAAGTCTTGGTTTCAAGCCCAAAGCCGTGGAATCCCGTCTTAATCCGTACTATGCCACGCTTGGAACAGGCACAGACTGCCGCCCAGCCAACGCAAAGCACGGAAAAGAGAAACGCGTACCTGCCACGGCAGGCGCCAATCCAAGCCCCTTTATAACCAAAAACGACAGTGCCCTGGTTCGCACTCAACGTATACTATAACCGCGTGTTCCAAATACGCGATTATTTGTCCGCGCAGGTCGACGAAACCTACGTGCCCACCGTCTGTGTCGCAACCGAAGACGCCGACGGCCGCCGCCGTGTGTCCGAACGGCCTGCCGTGCCGCGGCTCATGTTCGCCCGCACAGAGGCGGCCAACGCCCTCGCCCTCGAAGCCACCAGCCCCGTACCATTCCGCTTCTACCGCTCCACCGACCGCACCCTCTCCGTGATCCCCGACGCCGAGATGCAGATGTTTATACTGGTGAGCAGCGCCGGAGCCACCGGACTCGAATACTTCGACAGCGTCAGCCCCGCCCTCACCGAGGGACAGCGCGTGCGCGTCACCGCCGGCCCCTTCGCCGGCATCGAAGGCACCGTGCGGCGCGTGCGCGGCAACCGCCGCGTGGTCGTCGCCCTCCAGGGCCTCTGCGCCGTCGCCACCCCCTACATCCCCGCCGCCCTCCTCACCCCCCTCCCCTAACCCCGTTCCAAACAAACCACATTTTTCGTGGCAGCGACTTCACGCACAGCCAAAAGCCTTAAAAACAGCACAGTTGCGTTGACGATGTACTTCGTCAACCTCGTGCTACAATTCTTCTCCCGTAAGATATTCCTCGACTATCTAGGCACGGAAATCCTCGGCCTCAATACCACAGCCACAAACCTGCTTCAGTTCCTCAATCTGGCCGAACTCGGTGTATGGAGTGCTGTTGCAACTACTCTCTATAAACCACTTGCTGATAAAAACCATAAGGACATCTGTAGAATCATCACTTTCAATGGCATCATATACAAAAGGATCGCAACGCTTATAATATTAGCATCACTTGTCCTAATGTGTTTTTTTCCATTGATTTTTAAAAAAATGGAATTGCCCCTATGGTATGCTTATGCATCTTTCGGGATTTTACTTTTTGGCTCCTTGCTAAGTTATTTTGTCAACTACAGACAATTTCTTCTCACGGCAGACCAGAAAAATTATAAGGTACAATACACCTACAAGCTGTCAATGGCAATTAAACTGATCTTCCAAATAATTGCCGTAAAATACTTTCAAGACCCGTATATATGGTGGCTACTGTTAGAAATGCTGTTTGCCATTGCCGGATCGATAGTGCTGAACAGGATTATACTCAAAACATATCCTTTTCTTGTCGATACCAAAGAAACATTCAAAGATCTCAGCAAAGATTACCCAGAAATAATAATTAACATAAAACGACTTTTCGTCCAAAAAATCAGCAGTTACGTGCTGTTTCAGACGAGTCCACTGATTATTTACGGTTTATCAAATCTGTACTTGGTCACTCTTTATGGTAATTATATGCTCATAATAAACGGCCTTATAAGTCTTATGGCAGCGATGTTCGATGGAATGCTGGCCAGTATAGGAAACTTAGTAGCAAGCACGTCAAAGGAATACTCAATTGAAATTTTCAAACAATTGTATTCATTGCGTTTTATGGTTATTGCCGTAATCTCATACTGCACACTGATATTCGGGCAACAATTTATAGAATTATGGTTAGGCGTAAATTATCTGCTGGGTAAAAGCACATTAGCAATATTGGTCGCGACTTTCGCTGTATATGTAAACCGCTACGTAATCTATGATTATTTATCTGCATATGGTTATTTCGGAGATGTATGGGCGTCCGTAGCAGAAGTCGTTTTAAATATAGGCTTATCTGTTGTCCTCGGAATCCGATACGGCCTTAACGGAGTATTGACCGGAGTCTTAATAAGCCTTATCATCATATCAATGTTATGGAAGCCATTCTTCCTATTCAAAATAAAGCTAAAAACAAAATTTACCAATTATATAAAATTCGCATCATTCCATATATTATCAGGTGGAGCATTGTTTGCTGGCGCATATATGCTCAACACGTTATTCCGCCATATGAATTTACCATCCATCGTTGCCGGCATTCTATCATCATCAATTTATGCGGCAACGTTCGGACTGCTGCTGTATAAGAATTGCATACCTTTCAGAAATGCTGTAAGGCGGTTCAAAAGATAAAACTGCGAGCGATATCGCAGACCATATATCAATATAAACATATCTGATGCTGGAGTATATCCTGTTGCTTATAATCGTAATTTCATCCTATTTCGCCACCCGAAATTACGAGATACTGTGTAAACAACTGTTCAGAATCGAAATAATACTGATAGCACTATTTGTAGGTTGCTCAGATATGTTAGGCGGTTACGACCGCTACATTTACGGCGAGGCTTTCGACTCAATATCATCTTCCATACACAACGGCATAGATATCAGATCCCTAAGCCTGCAAGCATTCTTATGGCTAAATGAGCCGGCATATTTTATATGGAACATCCTTATAGGTTTTATAACACAAAACCGATATATCTTTATTTTTATAACCACGCTCCTGATATATTGGCTTATCTATAAAAGTTTTATCGCAAATACATCTAATCCTCTCTTTGCCTTGATACTTTTCCTTGGCCTGTACTTTTTCTTTACATTCACATATCTCCGTCAGGTAATTGCTGTCGCCATTCTCTGGAATTCACTGGCATTCATCGAGAAACGTCAGTTAATAAGATTCCTATCAACCGTATTATTAGCGGCAATGTTCCATAATTCCGCTATTATCTTTGCAATTATGTATTTTATACCTATCCGGAAATACAATATATTGCTCGTGTTTCTCTGTTTTATCTCAGCATTATTCATAGGGGTAACCGGAGTCCATAGTAAGCTATTTAATTTGTTCGGCAGCCTTATTAACAACGAGGCAAGAACTGCCACATACGAAAATATAAAAGAAATCAGGATAGAATACATCATTGAATCCTTGTTATTCCTGTTTTTAATATTCTTTTCATACAAGCGTATTGGTACAGACAAACGTCAAATCATACTACTCAATTGCTCCTTAATGTTTTGTATGGTTCTAGCTTTCTTCTGCACATCAAGCGACGGCGGTCGCATCAGCTGGTATTTTATGATTGGACTTATTGCTCTGTTCTCACAGCTGTATGCACCGGGAAAAGCAGTGACAGCTTCAGGACTTACTCTTATTTTAATGAGCATCTTACTCTATATGCGTATTTTAATCGTATGGGGAGTATTGATTTATCCATATAAGACATTTTTCACCAACGGTATTCGAGAAGGTGACTATATCCATTCTGAAAATGAATATGATCATCGATATAATTACGATAAATTCTATAAATAGACTCTGACGATCATGAGGGTTTCTGTCAGCGTGCCTATATATAATACAAGCAGGTATCTGGAACAATGCCTAAACTCACTTCTGGCTGTGCACTCACAAAACATCGAATTCATTCTGATCGATGACGGCAGTACAGATGATTCCGGCAGGATCTGCGATGAATTCACAGCACGAGATTCCCGCTTCAGAGTTATACATCAGTCAAATGGAGGCTCGGCCGTAGCGCGCCAGAGCGGAGTGGACAATTCAAATGGAGAGTATGTCATAGTCTGTGATTCAGACGACTGGATTGAACCCGACATATACGATCGGCTTTACGATGCCGCAAAAGCTACCGATGCGGATATTGTAGTATGCGGATATTACTCTGAATACGAAGACGGACGCTCAATACCTTCTCAGGTAATCTTCAAAGAAGAAAACGGATTGGTCGATAATTACGATTTCCTGAAAAAAGGCGCAGGCAGTTCCTGGGTCAAGCTAATCCGAAGATCTCTTTTCTCAAAGACAAAGACCTCTTATACACCCGATATTAATCTAAGTGAAGATTCATTGATTATCTATAAGTTGATGAGAGGTAACCCGAAAGTCGTACAGATCAAGGCTAACTTATACCATTACCGTAGATTATTCGGCAGCAACAGCTACACCAATAATATTACCATGCGGCATATTCATCAGTTGCGCTACACTTACGATTGGTTGAAAAACAATTATACCGATTCCATTTACGCTCATATTATATTTCAACGTGCTATTGATTTGGCGTTTGCCTGTCTTAGAGCTAAAGATTTAGATGCAGCATATCTGAAAAAGTTCCTTAAATCAGAATTACCGCTGAAGAGCATCTTTGCAAATAGACTGTCGGCTAAGAGCGCAATGGCAATCATTGAAAAGACTTTTCCAATACCTTTTTCTCAATTTATCCTTAAATCACTTTATAAATTCGTATACAGATGAAAATTGTTCGGACTTCAACTGTTCCGGGGTCATTAAATAATTTTTGTCGTAATTTACTTCACGAATTACAGGAGTCCGAGGGCTACAGCGTAGTAGCGGTAAGTTCGCCCGGTGATGCACTTTCCGAAATAGCTTCCCGCGAAGGCGTCAAGGTATACCCTGTGCCAATGGAGAGGCATATCGCACCGGTCAAAGACCTAATAAGCCTATGGAAACTTATAAAAGTTTTCAGGAAGGAACGTCCTGACATGGTTCACTCCATAACACCGAAAGCCGGCTTGCTGAGTATGATGGCCGCATGGGTATGCCGTGTGCCGGTACGACTGCATACATTTACAGGTCTTGTTTTTCCAACATCAACAGGTTTCAAACAAAAACTCCTCATCTTTACCGACCGCCTTACATGCTCCTGCGCAACCCATATTATGCCAGAAGGAGAGGGTGTGAAGAACGACTTGATAAATTATCAAATTACCTCAAAACCTTTGAAAGTATTGGGATATGGCAATATCCGCGGTATCGACTTAAAATATTTTGACAGAACTGCCGAAGTCGAAAAAGAGACTGAAAAAATCAGGAAAACCGACATAACAACTTTCATATTCATAGGACGCCTTGTTCGCGATAAAGGCATCAACGAACTTGTCGGTGCCTTTGCAAAGCTTAACAAAGAGTATACCAAAACCCGCCTGCTGTTGGTTGGACGACGGGAGGATAAACTCGACCCGCTCGAAGGACAAACACTACAGGAGATTGAGAATAATCCGGCAATCATCACTACCGGAGAACAAAAAGACGTGCGTCCGTGGTTAGCGGCTTCCGATATTTTTGTCTTTCCGTCATACCGCGAAGGATTTCCCAACGTGGTAATCGAAGCAGGCGCAATGGGACTACCGGCGATTGTGACCGACATTAACGGTTCTCGCGAAATTATTATAGAAGGTGAAAACGGAATCATCATTCCAGCACGGGACTCAGAGCATCTATATACGGCTATGAAGCAGCTTATGGCTTCGCCCAAGCAAACCCGACAGATGGCAAACAATGCAAGGACAATGATAGAATCACGTTTTGAACAGACATTCGTCCGCAAATGCCTGAAAAAATACTATAAAGAAATACTACAAGATGTATAAACATTTTTTTAAGCGCGCTATCGATATTATAGCAAGTGGAAGCGGCCTGCTGCTTCTAAGCCCGCTGTTGCTCGTTGTGACACTATGGCTTCACTTTGCCAACAAAGGCGCCGGGGCTTTTTTCTTTCAGGAACGCCCCGGCAAGAACGCCAGAATATTCAAAATATATAAATTCAAATCAATGACCGACGCGCGTGATGCCGACGGCAATCTTCTTCCGAACGAACAACGAATAACAAAAGCAGGAAAATTCATACGGAACACATCTATTGACGAGCTTCCCCAATTATGGAATGTATTGAAAGGCGACATGTCAATTATCGGACCACGCCCCTTACCAATCAGATATCTTGAGCTATACTCCAACGAACAAGCAAAAAGGCACGACGTAAGACCGGGAATAAGCGGATGGGCCCAAGTGAATGGCAGAAATAACATTTCTTGGGCACGCAAATTTGAGCTTGATGTATACTACGTAAAAAATCTTTCATTACTCCTTGATGTGAAGATAATATTTCTTACCATCAAAAAGGTATTCATGAAAGAAGATATAAACTCCGGAAATAACACTGTTGGATCTATCGGTTTTAACGGAAATAATTAAACGTTATTATGTTTAAAAAAGCAATGGTCTTGGCCGGTGGAAACGACCAAATAGAATTGATAAAATCTCTTCGCAAAAGATACAATGGAATTGAAATCATTCTCGTAGACATAAATCCTAATGTGCGCGCTAAAGAGTATGCGGACAAAATGCTTGTAATAAGCACCATGGACATGGAAGCTGTCACCATGGCAGCCAAACAGGAAGGGATTGATTTAATTTTAGTCAACTGTGGCGACCAACCACTACGCACTATGGCCTACGTATCTGAAAAGCTGAACCTTCCATGCTATCTCACATATCAGCAATCGGAACTGCTTACCAATAAACGGAAGATGAAAGAGATTATGGTAAGCAGCGGTATTCCGACCTCAAAACATCATAGATTCAATATAAAGTCCAAGCCCGAAACTGATGGCCTGAAGTTTCCGCTTGTTGTCAAACCCGCCGACAACAACGGCTCTAAAGGAGTTATAAAAGTATATAACGACGACGAACTAATTGCCGCTATCGCAGAATCCCGCAAGTACACTATGGGAGGCGACCTGATTTTGGAGGAATACAAAGAAGGCACCGAATATTCTATTGAAGCATTCATAAAAAATGGTGAGCCTATTCTTGTCTTTCCGTCACAGAACACAAAAATCGAAGGTCGAAACAGCTTTACAATCTGCAAGAATCAATATGTGCCTCAACTATCTGATGCTTTGAAACACAGTATTCTCGCAATAATAAAAAAAATAGGCTCCGCTTTCAAGATTGACAATACCCCCTTGTTAATACAACTCATCGTAGGCTCAGATGGCGAAATCAATGTAATCGAATTCGCACCAAGAACAGGTGGCGGATCAAAGCTTTTCTTTATTCGTCGAATGACCGGTGTCGACATAATTGAGAATTTGCTTGATATCAGTGAAGGAAAAGAACCTGATATAACTGTATCTCCCAGCAAGGAATCAGCAGCAATATGTTACCTGTATGCTCAAAAAGGCATCTTTCAAGGATTCAAAAATCTAACAAAGCTATCTGAAGAAGGTATTATTGAAGAAATGTATCTGTATAAGCCATATGGTACAAATATCTTATCATCAGATTATAGCTCTGATCGTCCGGCTGGAATATTAGTCACAGCAACCAACGATGAAGCTTTAAAGGCAAAAATAAACTTAATTGACAGAGAAATAGGAATTCTCAATGAGAATGGACTAGATATAATGATTCACGGCATATTTAATTAATCAATAGCTATAAATCATGTCCGTCAGACCAACAAATATAACAGTATCAATTATCGGAGCAGGTAACGGTGGTCAGGCTTTGGCCGGATATATGGCATATAGTGGATGTAGAGTCAGAATATACGACCGTTCCGCCGAAAAAGTATCTGAACTCAACCGCAAAAGAAAGATTGAACTCACTGGCGCATTAAATATTACCGGTCAAATCGAATTTGCGACTACCGACATCCTCCTTGCCATCAAGGCTGCAAACATAATTATGATTGCCACAACTGCCACGGCCCACAAGGAGATTGCCATCAAAATAGCGAAACACCTTGAGCACAACCAAATAATAGTATTAAATCCCGGCAGGACTGGCGGAGCTTTAGAATTTAAAAATATAATAGACATCTCTGGGATTAAGAAACGTATCTATATATCTGAAGCTCAAACATTGGTATATGCCTGCCGTCTGATAGAAACAGGACTGGTAAATATAATCGGAGTAAAAAGCCATGTGCTTATTTCAGCACTCCCTGCTTCGGACACACAACACATACTGGAGATACTTAATCCTATATTCGGATGTTTTTTTGCAGCTAAAAATGTGTTGCAAACCAGTTTTGAGAATATCGGAGCAATGTTTCATCCCACAGTCGTATTGTTCAACGAAGCTGTAATCGAACGTGGTATACCATTCTATTTCTATCGCGACATGACTGACGGACTTGCCAATCTTATTGAAAAAACAGATCAGGAACGCCTATCGGTTGCCAAGGCATATAATTTTAATCCTATCTCAGCCAAAGATTGGGTATCATACGCATATGACGGAGTAGAAGGGAATACATTGTGCGAGCGTATGCAGAACAATCCTGCCTACTACGAAATATTAGCACCAAAAACAATAAACTGCAGGCAAATAACTGAAGATATACCTACAGGAATCATTCCTTTATCAGAATTAGGCAAAGCAGCCGGAGTGAAAACACCGATTTTTGACTCTCTTATAAATCTGTGTTCAGTACTTCTTAACCGAGATTTCATGGCTGAAGGCAGAACACTGAAGAACCTCGGACTCAAAGGCTTGTCTGTAGAGGAAATAATCAAAACGATACAATGACTGCTATAAATTCAGATACAATATTCGGGTTTATCAAACCCGAAATTGACGTGCATATACTTGGCATCTCCACTATAACTAATATATTGAGAGATTGCGGATTCACTGTTAAAATTGCGCCTCCTGAGGTAATGAAAGCTGTCGAGGACATAAAAAAAGTCAACAACAGCAGCCTCGTTGCAAAATGGCTAAAAGATAACCGCATTAACATTATAGGATTCAGCTACCGACTCGATCCTCAAGAAGGGTGCAATTATTTCTGTTCGTTCTTCAACCAGATCTCCGACCTTAAACTACTCAGAAAAGACGGAGGACTAATCGACAAAGTTTCGTTTGCAGGCCTGCCTGATTCATGTGAATTGATCAAGAAAACATTAGGAAATCAGGCAATCTACTTTTATGGCGATGAATCACACATAGACTCCTTGAAAAAATACGAAGTACCTCAGCATTTATATCCAAAATCTTTTTCTTTTATACACGAATACGACAAAAGCCTATGGAACTTCGCCGAAAAATTCATTGAATCTGAGAGATATCAGTCAATTTCATCTCCAGACCATTATGGATATCACAGCTGCGGAACTTCCATTGATTGCTTTGCAGACAGACTCAGATACTGCAAGAGCCATAAATCTTTGCCTCTAATACGCGTCCATGCCGGCCCATATTCTCCCAATAGGACCGAGGCTATCAAAGAATATATCAGTTGGACTGAACAATTATCAAAAACACGCCTTCTTGATGTACTCTCAATCGGTTCATCGCAACTTACACAACAACATTTTAGCGAAAACTGGGAAGGTCTGCACAACGGAGGAGGTGTCCCTATAAATTCCGAACTTGAATATCGGCAGATCGCAGAAGCAGCCCGTCCAATGCTCGTACGCACATACGCTGGTACAAAGAATGTCCCATGGCTGGCTCAAATGCACGAACGATGTCTTAATATCTCATGGCATGCCCTGTCATACTGGTGGTTTTGTAAGCTTGACGGAAGAGGGAACAACACTGTACTTGAGAATCTGAAAGAGCATATTGAAACAATTAAGTATATAGCATCTACAGGCAAACCACTTGAACCAAACGTTCCTCATCACTTCTCTTTCAGAGGCGGAGATGACGTAACTTATATTATCTCTGGATATATTGCAGCAAAAACGGCAAAACGCTATGGAATTCGACATCTGATTTTACAGAACATGCTTAACACCCCTAAATATACGTGGGGAATCCAAGACCTTGCCAAAGGACGTGCGATGCTTAAATTAGTCAGAGAACTGGAAGATGAAAATTTCATGGTGAGCTTACAAAGCCGAGCCGGACTCGACTATTTTTCTCCCGATCTAGAAAAAGCAAAAGTTCAACTTGCAGCAATAACAGCATTGATGGATGACATAGAGCCAGACAATCCTAACAGCCCAGAAATAATACATGTAGTAAGTTATTCCGAAGCTGTACGTCTGGCAACTCCCGATATAATCGAAGACAGTATCAAAATTACACTTGGTGCTTTAAAAGAATACCGCACCTTGAAATCATTCGGTAAGACATTTAATACTTCAGATAATTGCGATATAAACTATCGATATAACGAGCTTTATACCGAAGCAAAAGAATCAATAGCATTGTTAGAAAACTCATTTCCAGACCTGTATACACCACAAGGTCTTTACCGAGTGTACGAAATGGGCTTTTTTCCCACTCCATACATTTTTGACCCATTGAAACATTTCCCCAATGCGACAAAATGGCATACTGCGATTATTAACGGTGGGGTAAAAGTAGTTGATGACAACGGAAAGCCGATAGATACAATAAAGCGATATAAATCAATACTTGGCATATAATTGATAATGAACAAGCGGATTTACCTCTGTCTGGCCCATATGAGCGGCCGGGAGATGGATTTCATAAAGGAGGCTTTCGACTCGAACTGGGTCGTGCCGATGGGACCGAACGTGAACGCCTTCGAGGACGAGCTGGCGGCATTCGTCAACCGCCGCGAAGACGGCGCCGCCCCGCTCGACAAGGCCGTGGCATGCCTCAGCGCCGGTACGGCGGCCGTACACCTGGCCCTGCTGGCATGCGGCGTCGGCCCCGGCGACGAGGTGCTGGTGCAGTCCTTCACGTTCTGCGCCTCGAGCCACCCGGTGACATACCTCGGGGCCACGCCAGTATTCGTCGACTCCGAGCCTGACTCGTGGAACATCGACCCCGACCTCCTCGAGAAGGCCATCAACGACCGCGTGGCCGTCACCGGCCGCAAGCCAAAGGCCATAATACCCGTGGCGCTCTACGGCATGCCATACCGGATCGACCGCATAACCGAGATCGCCGACAGC